>Ga0302165_10000042_pt1 | contig 85890 bp, 58 predicted proteins | sample I_Fen_E3_2_FD_193499 | JGI IMG/M metagenome (GOLD analysis project Ga0302165, IMG submission 193499) | Peat permafrost microbial communities from Stordalen Mire near Abisko, Sweden - I_Fen_E3_2 | ecosystem: Environmental > Terrestrial > Soil > Wetlands > Permafrost | place: Sweden: Abisko...
CAGAAAACAGTTTACAACGAAAATCCGTTGGAAGTGGCCAAAATGTTTGCCGATGCCGGTATCCGCCGTTTGCATCTGGTAGATTTGGATGGAGCTAAGGCGCATCATATTGTAAACCATAAAGTGCTCGAACGTATTACTTCCGGCACCGACTTGGTCGTCGATTTTGGCGGTGGTTTAAAATCGGATGACGACTTGCGAATTGCTTTCGAATGTGGAGCCAGCATGGTAACGGGTGGGAGCATAGCAGTTAAAAATCCGGATGTGTTTTCTTCCTGGATTACTAAATTTGGCGGAGAAAAAATTATTTTAGGAGCCGACGTTAAGGATGAAAAAATTGCCGTTGGCGGTTGGCTCGAAACAACGGAGTTGGAGCTGCTTCCATTTATAAAAAATTATCTTCATCAGGGAATCAGCAAAGTAATTTGTACTGACATCAGTAAAGACGGTATGTTGCAAGGTCCGGCACTGGAGCTCTATAAAAAAATGTTAGAAGCAGAACCAACCATGTATCTGATCGCCAGTGGTGGAGTTAGTTCTGTGCGCGATATTGAATTGTTGCACGAAGCATCTGTTCCCGCGGTTATTACCGGTAAAGCTATTTACGAAGGGAAAATTAAACTTAAAGAACTCACACAATTCATAATTCAAACTTCATAATTCACCATTTGTTCGTGAAAATTGAAGAATTGATATTATATTTGCAGCGTTTAAAATTAAATAAAAATACAATTTGTAATTCGTTCAGAAAAGTAACGTCTTGAATGATGAATTATAAATTTCAAATTATGAATAGACTAAAATTATGTTGAAGAAAATTTTATCATTTCCGGGTAAACCAGGACTTTTCAAATTGGTATCCCAAGCTAAGAACATGCTAATTGTTGAATCTTTAGTAGATGGAAAACGAATTCCTGCTTACACAAAAGACAAAGTTGTATCGCTAGGAGATATTGCAATTTTTACCGAAACAGCCGAAGTTCAGTTGGCTTTGGTTCTTGAAAAATTGAAAGAAAAAGAAAACGGTGCTCTTTGTTCTATCGATCCTAAGTCCGATAACGATAAACTTCGTAGCTACATGAGCGAAATTTTACCGGACTTTGATCGCGATCGTGTGTATCCAAGCGATATCCGCAAATTGCTGTCTTGGTATAACATTTTGATCAACGCTCAAATTACTGACTTTACACTGGAAGAAAAAGAAGAAGCTGTGGCTGCTGCTAAATAATTGTGAACTTATTTAATCTATAAATAGTTGTAAATTATATGATTGTAAAATATGTTTGTGAACTTATTGAAGAAGTTGCTCCATTGTCGTTGCAGGAAAGTTACGATAATGCAGGGCTTCTTGTTGGTAGCTCACAAATGGAAGTTACGTCAGCCCTGGTTTGTATCGATATTACTGAAGAAGTAATTGAAGAAGCTATTCTGAAAAAATGCAATCTGATAATTTCGCATCATCCTCTTATTTTCAAAGGACTAAAACGCATCATTGGTAAAAATGAAATAGAGCGTTGCGTAATAAAAGCTATTAAAAACGATATTGCTATTTATGCCGCACACACTAATTTAGATAATGTATTATCGGGTGTAAGTGGAAAAATGGCTGAAAAAATAGGATTGAAAAATCTCCGAATTCTTCAACCTAAAGAGGACGCTTTAATAAAGTTGATCACTTATATTCCCCTGCATTATTTATCCGAAGTTCGGCAAGCACTTTTCGAAGCAGGAGCGGGGCATATAGGAAATTACGATTCATGTAGTTTTAATGCCGAAGGTTTAGGCACCTTTCGGGCTAACGAAAATGCTCATCCTTTTGTAGGAAATATTAATGAGTTGCATTCGGAGCCAGAGACCAGACTTGAAGTGATTTTACCCGAATATTTGAAGTTAAAAGTCCTCAATGCTTTAATTAAAACACATCCTTACGAAGAGCCGGCTTTTGATTTTATTCCATTAAAAAACTCTTGGAATGAGGTAGGAGCGGGCATAGTTGGTGAGTTGGAAAATGCAGAAGATGAATTGACTTTTTTGAATCGGCTTAAAGCAATATTTAATCTGTCAACTATTAGATATACAGACTTATCTGGACGAAAAATAAAGCGGGTGGCTCTTTGTGGTGGCTCTGGTAGTTCATTTATTCCTGATGCAATTGCAGCTAATGCCGATATATACATATCAGGCGATATTAAATATCATGAATTTTTCGATGCTCAAAATCGGATTTTAATAGCCGATATTGGACATTTTGAAAGCGAGCAGTTCACAAAAGACATTTTTTATGAGATAATTACGAAAAAAATGCCTACATTTGCAGTCCAAATTTCAGACAGTAAAACCAACCCCATAAATTATTTGTAATCAATATGGCTACAGAATTAAAAGCAGAGAAAGAAATCACCGTTGAAGAAAAACTAAAAGCACTTTACGAACTTCAAAAAGCAGTTTCTCAAATAGACGAAATTAAAATTTTACGTGGCGAACTCCCCTTGGAGGTTCAGGATTTAGAAGACGAGATTATAGGTTTAAATACCCGTATGGAAAACTTCGAAACTGAAATTGCGGAAGTTGTTGCTACGATTGCAAGTAAAAAAGTTGAGATTGAAGAATCTCGTATGAAAATTGCGAAATACAAAGAACAGCAAGACAATGTACGCAACAATCGGGAATATGATAATCTCTCGAAAGAAATAGAATTCCAGACACTGGAGATTGAACTGTGTGAAAAACGTATTCGCGAGTACACCGCTGCTCTTGAAACCAAACAAGCTGACCAAAAAACTACAGCTGAACATTTAGCTGAACGTAAATTGGATTTAGATTTGAAAAAAGGGGAGTTGAACGAAATTGTTTCGGAAACAAAACAAGAAGAAGAAAGACTTCGTGAGTACGCTAAAGAGATAGAATTACTTATTGAGCCTCGTTTGTTGGCGGCGTTTAAACGTATTCGTAAAAATGCCCGTAATGGTTTAGCAGTTGTTTATGTTCAACGCGATGCTTGCGGTGGATGTTTCAATAAAATTCCTGCTCAACGCCAATTGGATATTCGTCTTCGTAAGAAAATTATTGTTTGCGAATATTGTGGTCGTATTTTAGTTGATCAGGAATTAGCTGGTGTTGCACCTGTATCAGAAGATTAAAAGACATAATTTTTATTTCAAAAAAGGAGAGCCCGAAATTAAATTTCGGGCTCTCCTTTTTTGCTTCAGAATCTATTTTTCTGTACCATTTTACAGCAAGATTTAAATATTCAATTCTCAGCGCTTGTTGATCTTTATAACTGATTGAATTATTTTGATTTAATGTCTATTTCAAAGACTGTAAAGTATAATCAATTATATATTTAAGTGAATTGAAAGGCGAAAGTTAGATCAATATAGCTTCTAGGCTTTCTTTGTAAATTATATTAGAACTTTCTACCGAGGTTGGTAGATTGCAGTAATTCTCCCCTTCATCCTTCTCTCAATTTTATAATTTTTCTGGCTGCTTTTCTGACTAATTTCATTTTCAGTGATTACAAATGTAATTCACTAATGTAATTGTAAATAATCAATGAGATTTTACAAATGTATATAGACGAATGTTCTGATCAAATTACAACTGTTTTGTTTATAAATCAATTTTTGTTTACATTTTTACCAGAGTGAATTTACTTTTGTAAATCTATATTTAAATGCACCAATATGCATATATAGTACATAAAATCAGTATTATACTAATAATATCTTATTTATATATTCAGTCTAGGTGTTACATTTATAATATAATGGTCTAAATGACTATTTTATATATATTTTGAACTATAAATATATAATAATCAGAATACTTATATATACATATATAGTATTTATATTTATATAAACTATCAGTTTAATATATATGCATATATACCTTATTTATAATGAAAATATAATTCACTATTGATATTATATTTTTCATGCAGTAATTTACATGTGTAATGTTACCTATGTAATATATCACATTTGTTGTCTGTTTGCATATGTGAAACATTTCACATATCTTTGTGAAGTATTTAAATATAGACTATTCACATAAATATCATGTATTATGGATGAAAAAGAAAGGATTGAAAAGATTATGCTGCAAGAAGAAATGAATTCAGCTGTATTTGCTGCTGAAATAGGCATTCAAGGTTCTACTCTATCTCATATTTTAAATGGTAGAAATAATCCGAGTTTAGATGTATTAAAAAAAATCCTGAATCGATTCCGGACAGTGAGCTCAGATTGGCTTATTTTGGGTGTTGGGTCGATGTATCGCACAGAAAAGCAATCTCAGGCCCCTACTTTATTCGATTCTATAGATGAAAATGTCTCAAAATCAACTGTTTTAAACCCGGTTTTAGAGGCTAAAAATGTATCAACTTCTGCTTCCATTCAGCAAAAAGTAATATCAAATTCAGAAAATCAGTCGACGGTTGTAACAGAACCGCTTATTTCTGCTTCTATGCAACATATTGAAGCCAAACAAAGATCGGTGCGGAAAATTATAGTGTATTACACTGATAATACGTTTCAGGAATTTGAATCACATTGATTGTATTGTTCGCTCAATAATATTTAAGTCTTTCTGCAAGTTTTTAGTCTTATGAATCCGATATAATTATGTAATTTTGCATCACATAGTATTTGTTTTTCCTCACTCGTATTAGTTTAATGTAGATTCTAATACATAATATATTATAATGATGAAGAAATATATGCTTGATTTAATCATAAAAGAAAGCAAGCAGCTAAGTGATCAATATTCACTTCTTATTCTGACTTCACCTGTTAAACTCCCCGAAATTTTACCTGGTCAATTTGCCGAAGTACGTGTTGATAATTCTCCCACTACTCTTTTGCGGCGTCCAATTTCTATTCATTATGTTGATTATACAACCAATGAGCTATGGCTGTTGATTCAAAAGGTTGGAGATGGAACTCGAAAATTGTGTGAGCTTAATTCTGGAGATGTTTGTAATCTTGTTTTTCCACTTGGAAATAGCTTCACGTTACCTGTTGATAAGAACTCGCAAATTTTATTAGTTGGTGGTGGCGTGGGTATTGCTCCATTATTATTTTGGGGGGCTTACTTAAATAAACATGGGTATACATGTAATTTTCTACTTGGAGGACGCTCTAAAACTAACTTATTACAAATTTCAGAATTTGAGCGATTTGGAAATGTTTTTACTACAACAGAAGATGGATCATATGGTGAACGTGGGTTTGTAACTCAGCATTCATGCTTAAGCAGCTCTAATTTTGATTATATATATACATGTGGTCCTACGCCTATGATGAAAGCAGTAGCTGCTTACGCAGCTAAGATCAAAGCTAATTGTGAAGTCTCGCTAGAGAATACTATGGCTTGCGGAATTGGAGCTTGTTTGTGTTGTGTGACTGATACTACGGAAGGGCATTTATGTGTGTGTACAGAAGGACCTGTTTTTAATATTACAAAGTTGAAATGGCAAATTTAAATATCAATATTGGTAAATTACAATTGAAAAATCCAGTGATGACAGCGTCAGGAACTTTTGGTTATGGACCAGAATTTTCTGATTTTATGGATCTTTCACGAATTGGTGGTATATTTGTGAAGGGTACTACACTTCGCGAGCGTCAGGGTAATCCCTATCCACGTATGGCTGAGACTCCATCTGGTATGCTAAATGCTGTAGGTCTGCAGAATAAGGGCGTAGAGTATTTTATAAACCATATCTATCCAACTGTAAAGGATATTGATACAAATATACTTGTGAATTTATCAGGTTCAACTATTGAAGACTATGTGGAAGCGGCTCGAATGCTTAATGAACTTGAAAAAATACCTGGAATCGAATTGAATATTTCGTGCCCTAATGTGAAAGAAGGAGGAATGGCTTTTGGAACAAGTTGTTCATCTGCTGCTAAGGTGGTTAAGGCTGTGCGAACGGTCTATAAAAAAGAACTTATAGTCAAGCTTTCGCCGAATGTTACGGATATTTCAGAGATTGCGCTTGCTGTTGAAGCTGAAGGAGCAGATTCAGTATCTTTAATTAATACATTGTTAGGGATGGCTATTGATTCGGAAAAGCGAAAACCAATTTTATCAACTGTTACCGGTGGTCTTTCTGGACCGGCAGTTAAGCCTATTGCTTTACGCATGGTTTGGCAAGTTGCACGGGCTGTAAAGATTCCTGTAATAGGTTTAGGAGGTATTATGAATGCAGCCGATGCTATTGAATTTATTTTGGCTGGAGCTTCAGCAATACAGGTTGGAACGGCAAATTTCATTGATCCAACAGTTTCTATTAAGGTTGTAGATGGAATTAATGACTATTTAGATCGTCATGGATTTCAATCTGTTGGTGATATTGTTGGTGCGCTGGAAATTTAATTTTGGGAGAAAGGTTTTCGATTTTATATCAAAATTTTTCTTTGTATTGAAAAGTACAGTTTTTTTGCGACAAATTCTCTAAATTTGCGTGATACCTTTTTCTAAATTCGATGAAAAAATATTTACTACTGGTTGGTTTTCTGTTTTTATACAACGATTTCTTGTATAACTATGGCAATGTAGTTCTTTCGTCGGGAAAAAGCGAGTCAATTTCTCTTGTTTTTGTTGGAGATATAATGGGGCATTCACCACAATTTCATGCAGCTTTTAATTCTGTTACCAAAACATATGATTATGATGCTTGCTTTCATGAAATTAAGCCTTATATAAAAAAAGCTACTTTTGCAGTTGCAAATTTAGAAGCGCCCATTGCCGGGAAGCCTTTTAATGGTTTTCCAAATTTTTCCAGTCCGGATGAGTTGCTTGATGGGCTAAAAAAGGTAGGGTTTAATGTGTTATTGACTGCTAATAACCATATTTTAGATAGGGGAAAAGTTGGTCTTGAACGTACAATTCAGCAAATAGAGAAGAGAAATCTATATCATGTTGGTAGTTATATTGATGAAAAGCAGCGTGACAATTCTTATCCCTTGATACTTGAATCAAAAGGTGTAAGGTTAGCTTTATTAAATTGTACTTACGGTACAAACAACATTAAAGCTGTGAAACCTAATAAGATTAATTATATTGACACCTTAGAGATTATTCGTGATATTAAAAAGGCAGATAAATCAGGTGTAGATCTGAAGATTATGACAATTCATTGGGGAAATGAAAATGAGTTGCATTCAAATAAAATTCAGGAAAGTCTTGCTAAGTTTTTGGTAAACCATGGAATTAATCTGATTATAGGTTCGCATCCACATGTAATCCAAAATGCAGAAATTCAGTTTGATAAAAATCATAAACCGGTTCCGGTATTTTATTCCTTGGGAAATTGTATTTCAAATCAGCGTGGTCCGAATACTAATGGAGGCTTAATGGTCAAGATTAATATCAGTACAGTCAATAAAACTATTACAAGTGCATCTTATTTGCCGATGTACGTGTATAAGGGAGCTTTAAATGGTCATTTTCAATTTCATCTAATTCCAACAATAAGTTATTTTTCGAATCCAAAAAGTTACTCTTTAAATAGGGGGGACAGTATTTCTTTGGAAGACTTCGATAGCAGAACGCGTAAAAGGTTGGTTGATGTAAAGCTAATCCGTTGATTTTATTAATTATAATCCAATTTTCTATATAGTCTGATAACTCTAGAAAAAATAAAGGATGCTTTCAATAAGAAAAAAGCATCCTTTAAAGACAAAGAATAATGTACTAAATTACTTGTTTTCGGCAATAAATGTCTCTTTTTCGCGATTGATTGTAACATTCAATGCTGTTAAGTACTTTTTGTATTGTGAATCGCTCAAAATTGATTTTGCATTGCCTAAATTGAATCTTAACGCTTTTTCAGCAGCGACTCCATTATCGGCTTTTAATGCCGATTTCAATTTGTTTTCTGTAAGAGAAAATACATATTTCAACTGATCTACTTGCGTGTAATCGGCATCTAAATAACGAACTAGCGAATTGAATGTAGTTTCGTTATTCAATTTGTAAAACACAGTGTAATCACTTGAATTTACTGCAGAAGCGCTGGTACCCAATGCTACCAAAATAACAACTAAACTAAAAATCTTTTTCATAACCTTCAAAAATTAAATTTTAAAACCTAAATACTTATACCTTTATAAATAAAAAAACAAAGAATTCCCTTGTGATTTTTGTATTGGGTATTCCTTGTATCAGATTTGTATAATAGAATAATTTCTAATTGACGATGTAAAGATATATGTTTTAAAACATAAAAATGCTGTTTTTAGGGTTAAATGTTTGGCTGTAATATCTATTTTTAACTTATTGGTAAAAAAAGAAAAGTTTATAATAACAAATTATAGCGTTTAAAGTACAGCTATGAAGCTGTTTCTATCTGGATCTACTTTGTAGTACTGAGAAGTGAGGAATTTCAGGAAAAAACTCATAACGGGCTGTTTGTGTATTTACGCGGCAGCAATAATGCTCAATCCCATTGCTAATCATAAAGAAATCAACATTCAACTTACTATTGTATACTGCAACCTGATCAAAAGTAGCTTGAGAAATAAGTACATTAGGGGCTTTGAACTCGATAATCATGATAGGTTGCCCAGTGTTGTCGTATAGTATGGCATCACATCTTTTTTTCATTCCGTTTAAATTTAGCTGTTTTTCAATGGCTAAATAAGCTGCCGGATAACCTTTCGCTTCAATCATAAATTGAATAAAGTGTTGTCGAACCCACTCTTCCGGTGTAAGTGAAACATATCTTTTTCTCTGTGAATCAAAAATAAAGAGTTTTTCATCTTGCTTTTTTATTCTAAATTTGTATTCAGGTAGGTTTAGTTGCAACATTTTTGAGTATTTTTGTTTCCAGTTTTTTTTAAGAGGATATACTTAGTATCAAAGAAAATAACGGCGAAGTTACAAAAACAATATTTAATATTGAAAAGAATGAAAACAAAAAAAGAAATCGTAGAAAACTGGCTTCCTAGATATACGAAAAGGCCTTTGAATGAGTTTACTGACTATATACTTCTGACTAATTTCAATAATTATGTTGAGCTTTTTGCAGAATGGAATAACGTTCCTGTAGTAGGGCGTGATGGTAATATGCCCAATGCTTCAGCCAATGGCATAACGATTATTAATTTTGGAATGGGAAGTCCAAATGCAGCAATAATTATGGATATTTTATCTGCTGTAAATCCTCGTGCAGTTCTTTTTCTTGGAAAGTGTGGTGGATTGCGGGATAAAAACAAAAATGGAGATTATATTTTGCCTAGCGCTGCTATTCGTGGCGAAGGAACATCAAATGATTATTTTCCCCCTGAAATTCCGGCGCTTCCAGCTTTTAGTCTACAACGTGCAGTATCATCGAATATTCGTGACTTCGGTAAAGATTATTGGACCGGTACTGTTTACACTACAAACAGAAGAGTTTGGGAACATGATGATAATTTTAAAGAGTATCTTCGTTTGACACGTGCTATGGCGGTTGATATGGAGACAGCTACACTTTTTTCTGTCGGATTTTACAATAGTATACCTATTGGCGCTCTGCTTTTGATCTCAGATATGCCAATGCATGAAGATGGAATTAAAACTTTAGAGAGCGATCAGAAAGTAACAACAAATTTTGTGGAAGAGCACCTGAAGATTGGGATTAAATCACTTTCTTCTTTAATGAATAATAGTAAAACAATCAAGCATTTACGTTTTGAATAGAAACGAATAAATTACAGAAAACTGACAAAGTGGCCAAACAAGAATTCACATACGAACAAATTCTAACTGATCTCAGAAAGAAAAATTACAGTCCCGTATATTTTCTAATGGGTGATGAATCGTATTATATAGATTATATCTCTGATTTTATTCAAAGAAATGTATTGGCTGAAACAGAAAAAGAGTTTGATCAGACCATTTTATATGGCAAAGATGTGGATATAGCAACTGTTATTAATGCGGCAAAGCGTTATCCAATGATGGCTTCGCATCAGGTGTTGATAATCAAAGAAGCCCAATTGATTAAGGAATGGGATAATTTGATTCATTATCTTTCAAATCCTCTCAAATCCACAATATTAGTATTCTGTTATAAGTATGGAACACCAGACAAGCGAAAAAAGTGGATACAGGAAATTGGCAAAGTAGGGGTTGTTTATGAATCGGTAAAATTGCGAGATTATGAGATTGGTGCCTGGATTACAAAGTATTGTAAGTCGAAAAATGTGGGTATTGATGATAAGGCTGTGGCAATGCTTTCAGAGTTTTTAGGGACGGACTTAAGCAAACTGGTTAATGAATTAGAAAAGCTGGTACTAACTAAAACTGCCGATATCCAGCGAATAACGCCAGAACTAGTTGAAAAAAATATTGGAATCAGTAAAGATTTTAATGTGTTTGAATTACAAGCTGCATTAATTAATAAAGATGTGCTAAAAGCTAATCGGATTATCCGCTATTTTTCTGAAAATAAAAAATCGAACCCTTTAGTTTTGGTATTGGCGCAATTGTTTAAGTTTTTCAGTGATTTGATGTTGTATCATTATTTACCAGATAAGAATCAGTCTGCTGTCGCTTCTGAATTAAAAATAAATCCTTATTTTGTGAAAGACTACCAAAAAGCTGCTCAAAGCTTTGGGGCATGGAAGACCATGAATATTATTTCATTTATTCGCGAAACTGATGCAAGGTATAAAGGAATCGATAATCCCAGTACTGATGAAGCAGATCTAATGAAAGAATTGATTTTTAAAATATTACACTAAAAAAATAATCTTCCGTACAGAGTTTCTACTTTCAAATTAATATTATATGTCTTCCGAAAATACCAGCATTCCAACAAAATTTATAGCTATAATAGCCACTTTACTACAACTCTCTGAAAAGCAAGTCAAAAATGCGATTCAATTGTTTTTGGAAGGAGCTACCATTCCATTTATCAGTCGTTATAGGAAAGAGATGACTGATGGTATGGATGAAGTGCAGTTAGGTGATACAAAAGAGCAGTATGATAGATTGTGCGAGTTGGCTAAAAGAAAATTAGCAGTACTTAAATCGATAGAGGAGCAGAATAAGCTGACTGAAGAATTGAAAGCCAGAATTGACGACTGTTGGAATATTACCGAGTTGGAAGATATTTACCTGCCATATAAGCCAAAGCGTCGCACAAGGGCTGAGATTGCGCGTGAAAAGGGGCTGGAACCTCTTGCCAAGATGCTCATGAAGCAACAATCAAATGATGTGGAGCGTATGGCATCTCAGTTTGTAAAAGAAAATGTTGAAAATGTGGCTGACGCTTTAAGTGGCGCTCGCGATATTATGGCCGAATGGATTAATGAAAGTGAAGCTGCGCGTAATTCTGTTCGTTTGATTTTTGCGCGTGAAGCTATTATTTCATCTAAACTTATCAAAGGTAAAGATGAAGAGGCTCAAAAATATCGTGATTACTTTGATATGAGTGAAAAGCTGGCTCGTTGTTCGTCGCATAGGTTACTTGCCATGCGTAGAGGAGAGACAGAAGGTTTTTTGCGTGTGAATATTTCGCCAGATGATGATCGTTGCTTGGAAAAACTGGACAGGATATTTGTAAAAGGTGAAACTGAGGCATCTCAACAGGTAGCGGATGCTGTAACGGATGCTTATAAACGACTATTAAAACCCAGTATTGAGACCGAGTTTGCTGCTGAAAGTAAAGGAAAAGCGGATGTCGAAGCAATTCGGGTATTTGCAGAAAACCTACGACAGTTATTGTTAGCGCCTCCGTTGGGACAAAAACGTGTATTGGGGATTGATCCCGGATTTCGTACCGGTTGTAAGGTTGTTTGTCTGGATGCTCAGGGCAATTTACTCCATAATGAGACTATTTATCCGCATCCACCAGTTAATGAAAGCTCGCAGGCTATGCGTAAGGTACAAAAGATGGTGGAAGCCTACGATATTCAGGCTATTGCCATTGGAAATGGAACTGCGGGACGTGAAACAGAGCAGTTTATTCAACGTACTGCTTTTGATCGTGAAGTGAAGCTTTTTGTAGTTAGTGAAAATGGAGCGTCTATTTATTCAGCTTCCAAAATAGCTCGTGATGAGTTTCCGGATTATGATGTAACTGTGCGTGGAGCAGTTTCTATCGGACGTCGATTGATGGATCCATTGGCAGAGTTGGTAAAGATAGATCCGAAATCAATAGGAGTAGGGCAGTATCAACATGATGTTGATCAGGCAAAATTGAAAAAGGCGCTGGATCAGACAGTAGAAAATGCTGTGAATAAAGTAGGTGTAAATCTGAATACCGCCAGTAAGCATTTGCTGATTTACATTTCAGGCTTGGGACCACAGTTAGCACAAAATATAGTAGACTTCAGAGCTGAAAACGGAGCTTTTAAAAGTCGGAAACAGCTGATGAAAGTTCCTAAGATGGGTGCAAAAACCTTTGAGCAATGTGCAGGATTTTTGCGTATTCCCGATGGAGAGCATTTGTTAGATAATTCTGCAGTTCACCCTGAGAGTTATGGTATAGTTGAGTTGATGGCAAAAGACTTGAATGTGAATGTGAAGGAGCTTATTCACGATAAGGAACTCAAGAAAAGTATTGATTTACAAAAGTATATAACTCCTAAAGTTGGTTTGCCTACTCTGACAGATATTTTGGACGAGCTAGAAAAACCTGGTCGAGATCCACGAAGTGGTATTAAGGTTTTTGAATTTGATGCCAACGTAAAGACTATTACCGATTTGCGAATAGGGATGGAATTGCCTGGGATAGTCACTAATATCACTAATTTTGGCGCTTTTGTAGATGTTGGAATAAAAGAAAATGGCTTAGTCCATGTTTCGCAGATGGCCGACCGGTATATTAGTAATCCTGCAGAAGTTGTTTCGGTGCATCAGCATGTAAAGGTTCAGATTATGGAGGTAGATGTTGTACGCAAGCGTGTTCAACTTAAACTGCTGCGCTAATAACAACTCTTTAGTGCATATTCATTTATTTGTTATTGTAAGTTAGCTTTTGGATCTAGTTTGGTGCATTCTATAATCAGTTTCTCGTCATTTGCCAGTGTGCAGGCGAATAAATACGTATCACCTCCATCTTTAATTTTTAATTTTTTGCGTAATTCTTCCACACTTAGAGGATAATTTCGGCAACTAATGTTTGCTTTGGGTTTTTGTTCGGTCAGTTCTTTCAACTCTTTTTTTGAACTACCCCAGCAGTGTTGAACTTTAAAGATTCTTCCCGGAAATTCAAGTGGAAGTTTATCTGAAGTATATAAATGTGTATTAGTGTGCAATTTATTCAGTCCAAATTTGGCACCTATTAACTTGAAAGCACCACTTTTCATAACAGACGCATTGGGTTCGAACAGGTAATTGCCGATTGTAGAAGTAAGAGACGTATTTGTATTTGTTTCTTCTGTCAAATTGTATTCGAATACCTGTGTGTTATTGTTTTTTGTAAAATTCACAGTTCGTGTTTTTTTGTGATTCAGTGTGGATTGATTCAGTATGAGTACTACTTCCTTACACTCGTTTTCGACACTGATGATATGAATCTCAGATGTGTTGGGCAACTCTTTAATAGCGGAGGTAATATCCATCATAGGAGATAGTTTTATCATTATTTTATCGGCTTTACTCAATAAAACAGAGGCTAAAGCTGATACATCCGGTTCGCAATCGGATAAAAGCACTACTTTTTTCCCGCTAGAACTACGTCGTGCAGGATCAATGTATATCCAGTCTACATGTTTGATAGTCGGTAAATACTTTTCTGTTTGAGCGTTTACCACCTGTATGTGATTTTTACCCAGTACCTTGAAATTATGTGTGGCCAGTTCGCACAAGGTGTTTTGGCGCTCTACATAAATAACTTTTTTGAAATTTTCAGACATAAAGCTGCAGTCTACTCCAAATCCACCGGTAAGGTCAATCAGTGTATTTCCCTGGCAAAGTGTAGCTTTGTATTGAGCTGTTGTTTCAGAAGAAGACTGTTCTAGTGAAAGTTGTGCCGGATAAAGTACGTCGTCATTGTAATAAAACAAGGGGACTTTATTTTTGATTTTTTGTTTTCCTGTTATTTGGCGAATTGCCAGATTGATATCAATTTCAGCATTGTTTTGATGTTGTAGGGTGAGGTTGAAAATATCCTCTGTTTCGTGTTCAGAGATAAATTGCCTGGTTTTTTGGTTCATTTGGTCTGTTGTAAATTTGTTTCAAAATTACATTATTTATTTTACTTTCCGAAAATTACAGGTGATTTTGAAATTCGGCATAAAAAAAGTGTTCAAACTATAGTTCAAACACTTCTTTTATATTCAGAAACACTGTTGTTACCACATAAGTGCAATCCTAAAGTTCATTTCGCCTGGAGGGTCAATCGCAAAATCCGAATTTGTAACGTAAACATTCATTTCACCTACTGAATAATCAAAGTCTATAGTTCGAGTCCAAAAATTTCCATCGGTATTTTGAAGGTGAAGAACGAAAGGTAGAGGCTGTTGTGTAGTAGCTCCATTACAATAATATCCTATTACAGAACCGTCATTGAATACTGTTGACGTAATTTCAGGCATCGGAAAATGACACGAATAAAATCTGTTTAGCCCATCTTTATCTGTGTATGCGACCCAATCGTTTGCTCTTGCAACCGGGTTGATCACTTTCCAATTGGTACCATATCCCTGAGGACCTTCCGGGCCAACAGGGCCTTGACACGATGCTATTGAAAGTGCCAACATAAATAGAAATAGAAGTTTCTTCATAATTTGTTTTGCAGATTTTCTGTTAGTTAAACTTTTGTTTCTTTGTTTATATACAGGGAGTTTAAAAATAATAAAACAACCGGATTAAAATAATACATTATAATAAACAAATTTTATGCCCGAAAATTGTGTTCGGTTGGATAATTCCTGATTTGTTTTGTTTAGTGTGCCTTTAATAGGTTAATTACATTTGATTTAATTCTGTACAAATATAGTTTATTTATTTTTATCTAAGTAAAATAGAAACAGCTAATTTCATTTTGTTAGTTTTAAGTTCGCTTTAGTTATTGAGACAGTTGTCACCAGAGGGACAGAGGGTTTAATATGTATATTCTTGTTTATTCAGACTGATGATAAGCAATGACTGGCGTGTCAATAATTTGTTGATTGCAGAGGAGGGGTAGGAGTGTAGCCGGATGGTTTAATATTTACTTTTGCCGATTATATGGAGTCGCAAATCGAAAAATAAACCCGATAAATCTATCTACTCTGCTTAAGTTTGTGGTAAAACAACCAAAATGAGTCTTTAATTTTGGCTATTATTGGTATAAATAGTAGCAATTAATTCTTAAAAAGTGGGCTTTTTGAGGGGCTCTTATTTTTATTTTGTGAATATTTTCATGTTTTATTTTCTGAAAATGAATAAGGTATATAATAAGTCTCAAAAATAAGTCGGCAAGTATTTGCAAATTCGACAAAAAGCACTACTTTTGTGCCGGGTAAGTCCTATACGACCAGCTCCTTTTGAACTCCCCCAGGGCTTGACCGCAGCAAGGGTAGAAAGTTGTAGCGGTGCGATGTAGGGTGCTTACCCACTTGCCTCTTTAGCTCAGTTGGCCAGAGCACGTGATTTGTAATCTCGGGGTCGTTGGTTCGAATCCGACAAGAGGCTCAAAATAAAAGCCACTCTCATTCAGTTGAGAGTGGTTTTTTGTTTCTGATATAAATAATTAAGCTCAGTACTTACCTAAATCTTCCAATTTCTCGGAGAAAAGATAATTCATTTCTGGCTTTCAATCCGAACTTTGCTGTGTACAGGGCCATTTTGGAAGGAATAGTATTGGATTTATATAAAACAAACCGTTTACTTCAATTAGTTCTTTCCTGTTTTGTCCGTTCAAAGCTTAGATTTCTGTTTATTTTTCAGGCTGTAAAATCTGATTTTGCTCTATAAATCAGAATAAAGCCTATTTCTATCCTCCGGAATTGCATTAGGAGTCTGTAATATTCATGTGACAATGTTGTAAATGAGTATTTCAAAATTTAATACTTAAGATTAAATTTGTATTAAAATAATAGATAACAATGATAACTAAAAATATTATTCCTAATTTTGCATTTCGAATTAAACCTTTTGATCAAAAGATACTCTTATAAGCTTTATGAAAGAACCAATCGGACGTAAGATGGATAAAATTGGTCGTATGTTTCAAATTATGCTTCAGGATGATCTGAAGCATCTTGATATTGATCGTTCTTTTTACCCTTTGTTACTTATTGAATCAGGTAAGGGCATTACTCAGCAAGAGCTTGCTGATAAGTTGTTGTGCGACAAAGTACAGGTAGTACGAATTGTTGATTATCTGTCATCGAACGGCTATGTAGAACGAGTCCAGAATCAGACTGATAAACGTAAATACGAATTGACTATTACTGAAAAGGCCAAATTGGTTTTACCCGATATAAAAGAGACACTTGCTAAAGTAACCGGAATAGCTGTCCATTCTTTGTCTGAACATCAGGTAAACGAACTTCATAAAATGCTTATTATTATTGAATCAAATCTTTTGTCATATAAAAGCGAAATTGTAAAATGAAAAAAAAATCAACAATCTGGATTTCAATTGTCTTAGTATTGTTAGTTGCCTTCTTTTTGAAGTTAGGTTTTTCCAAACCATCCGACAAAGACAACAAAAAGGATCCGAAAGAGAAAAAACAGAAAAAGGTAGATGGTTATATTGTAAAACCTTCGTTGCTTATTTCTGAAATATCCGTTTCGGGTTCATTGCTGGCTTTTGAAGAAGTTGATTTGAAGAATGAAGTAGCTGGTAGAGTAGTAATGATTAATTTACCGGAAGGGAAATCCGTCAAGAAAGGAACTTTACTGGTTAAGCTTTTTGATGATGATTTGCAGGCTACACTTAAAAAGCTTAAGGCTCAATTGGCTATTCAACAACAAATTTATAAAAGACAGACTGAATTGATTAAAGTCAATGGGATAACTCAGAATGATTATGATCAAACAGGGCTTCAACTGAACTCTATCCGGGCTGATATTGAAGTGGAGAAAACATTAATACGAAAAACTGAGGTGCGTGCCCCTTTTGACGGAGTGATAGGATTAAGAAGTATCAGTGTAGGTGCAATAATTACACCTTCTACTTTACTGGCTACTATTCGTACCGAAAATAAGATAAAACTCGACTTTAGTGTGCCTGAAAAATATGGGCCGGTGATTCATACAGGTATGCAAATAACGTTTAGTATGAACCATGGCCAGAAATTCTATCATGCTACGGTATTGGCAACAGAGCAAGGGATAGATGCTTCTACCCGTAACATGAAAGTAAGAGCATTAGTGAGCGGTCAGTCTAAAGATCTGATTCCCGGTTCATTTACTAATGTGTCTGTACGTTTAAGTGAAAATAAAAATGCTTTACAAGTGCCTACACAAGCTATTATTCCGCAGGAAAAAAATAAATCGGTGATTGTGGCAAGAGATGGGAAAGCGCATTTTATACCTGTAGTAACCGGTATCCGTCAGGAATCAAAAATTGAAGTGACTCAGGGAATTCAATCCGGAGACACTGTTATAACGTCTGGTATTCTTTTCTTAAAGGAAGGTTCGAAACTGCGTTATTCAACCATAACCAAATAAGTATGACACTATCAGATATTGCATTAAAACGCCCGGTAGGTTCTATAGTCTTGAGTCTTGTTATCATTCTGATGGGAGCCGTAGGCTTTAATTTCTTAGGCGTGCGACTTTATCCGGCTATTGATCCGCCTGTTATTACTGTGCAGACCAATTATACGGGTGCCAATGATGATATTATAGAATCGCAGATAACTGAACCACTTGAAAAAAGTATCAACGGTATTGAAGGGGTGAAATCGATTTCTTCCCAGTCGGCTACGGGAACCAGTACCATTACGGTGGAGTTTAATTTGGGTGCCGATTTGGAAAAAGCGGCCAATGATGTTCGTGATAAGGTATCGCAGGCTCAAAAGAGTCTGCCACAGGATATAGATGCTCCACCAACCGTGACTAAGGCTGATGCGAATAGTGATCCTATTGTGATGTTAAGTGCCCAGAGCACAAAAATGAATGCGATAGAGCTTAGTGATTATGCTGAGAATGTGTTGCAGGAAAAATTGCAAACCATTCCGGGTGTAAGTTCCGTGGCTATTTACGGTCAGCAACGCCCTGCTATGCGTTTGTGGCTCGATCCGGCCAGAATGGCAGCGTATAGCTTGACTGCTTCCGATGTACATGCTGCTTTAATCAAAGAAAATGTGGAAATGCCGGGAGGTAAAATTCGTGGCGATGGTACAGAATTGACAGTAAAAACGTTTGGTCGGTTAGTGACTGAGGATGATTTCAATAATCTGATTATAAGACAAACTGATAATCAGGTTATTCGACTAAGCGATATCGGAGAGGCTGTTGTTGGTCCACAGGATGAAGAATCCGGTTCGGCTGTAAACGGTACTACGGGGGTAATGATGGTATTGATTCCACTTCCCGGAGCTAATACAATACAGATTGCAGACGAGTTCTACAAACGTATGGATCAGATTAAAACCAATATGCCTAAAGGGATGGAGCTGAATATAGCCCGTGATAAATCCATCTTTGTGCGCCAATCGGTGGAAGATGTGATTGAGACTTTGTTGATCTCTATTTTTCTGGTTGTAATCATTATTTTCTTGTTTTTCCGTAATTGGATTATAGCTTTGCGTCCGCTTATTGATATTCCGGTTTCACTGATCGGGACATTTTTTATCATGTATCTGTTTGGCTTTTCGATTAATGTTCTTTCCTTGTTGGGCATTGTGTTGGCTACCGGATTGGTGGTAGATGACGGTATTGTAGTGACAGAGAATATTTTCAAGCGAATAGAGCAGGGGATGAATAAATTTCAGGCAGCACTGGAAGGTACGCGCGAAATATTTTTTGCCGTTATTTCCACTTCGCTTACACTGGCTATTGTGTTTATTCCGGTTATTTTTCTGCAGGGCTTTACCGGTAGACTTTTTCGCGAATTTGGTATTGTGGTGGCCAGTGCTGTATTGATTTCGGCTTTGGTATCATTGACTCTGACACCTGTACTGAATGTCTTTCTGGGAGGGTCGGGAACGCATCATTCTAAATTTTATATAGCTTCCGAACCATTTTTTGTCGGGATGGAGAAAAAATACAGACGCTTCCTGACTTTTTTTATTAAAAATAAATGGGTGGCTTATTCCATTATCGGTTTATGTGTTTTATTGATTATAACAATATCCAAAACCCTGAAATCGGAGTTGGCTCCTCTGGAAGATCATAGTTATATTCGTACCAGTGTAACAGCTCCCGAAGGAACGGAGTTTTCGGCGACAAAAAAAGTGATAGACCGGATTGCGGCTATTAATTCCGATAATTTTCCGGAAGCTAAGTATACCTTGGCTCGATATGGTACCGGTTCAAGTACCAATTCGGGTTTTGTGATTACTTTTTTGAATGATCCATCCGAAAGAAAAGCTACTCAGCAGGATATATACAAGAAATTATCGAAATTCTATGACAGTATTCCTGAAGCCCGGGTTATTGCCAGTCAGGAACCGACCATTACTACTTCCAGTTCCAGAGGGTTACCGGTTCAGTTTGTATTGCAAAATCTTGATTTTGATAAGATTCACAAGATTTTACCGAAGTTTTTGGAAGAAGCGCAGAATAGTCCGGTATTCAGCAATGTAGATGTGGATTTGAAATTCAATAAACCCGAAGTAAATATCGTTGTAGACCGGTTGAAAGCTACCAGTTTGGGAGTAAATGAAAAAGATGTGTCCGATGCGCTTGATTTGGCTTATAGTGGTGGTCGTTATGGTTATTATCTGAAGAATAACAAACAATATTATGTTATAGGCCAGGTAATTCGCGATGATAGAAAAACAGCTGCTAATCTTTCGTCGTTATATGTGCGATCCAGTGCAGGCAATATGGTACAGTTGGACAACCTGGTATCGTTGCAGGAAAATAGTAACCCTCCGGTTTTGTATCACTTTAACCGCTATAAATCCGCTACAGTTTCGGCTAACTTAGCCGATGGAAAAACCTTGGGTGAAGGTATTGCGGAGATGCAACGTATAGCAGACAAATTACTTGATCCTACCTTTACCACTGCTTTATCCGGTCCGTCGAGGGACTTTGCCGAAAGTAATTCGAATATTTCATTTGCTTTGATACTGGCTTTATTGCTGATATACCTTATTTTGGCTGCTCAGTTTGAAAGTTTTCGCGATCCGTTTATTATCATGCTTACAGTGCCTATGGCAATTGCCGGCGCGATGTTGTCTTTATGGGTCTTTGGTCAGACTTTGAATATTTTCTCGGAAATCGGGATGATTTTGTTGATTGGTATTGTAACTAAAAACGGTATTTTAATTGTAGAATTCGCTAATCAGAAACGTGCGTTGGGTATGAATAAACGGTTAGCAGCTTTTGAATCGGCTTCGGCTCGTTTCCGACCTATTCTAATGACCTCACTGGCCACTATTTTTGGTGCTTTACCTATTGCGTTGGCATTAGGAGCCGGTTCTACCAGTCGTGTATCGTTGGGAATTGTAGTAGTTGGAGGTTTATGCTTCTCTTTGTTGCTGACCTTATTTGTTATTCCGGTTATGTATATGGTTATGTCGAGTAATAAGAAAAAAAATGCTGAACAATGAGAAAGGCTAAAACAATAGGTGCATTAAAAATGGGTGTTTTATTTTTGGCTGTTTTTGTTTCGGTTGCGATGCAGGGTCAGCAAAAAATAAGTATAGACGATGCAGTTAAGATAGCGTTGAAAAATAACTATGATATTCTTGTAGCCGGAAACGATGCTGCCATTGATAAAGTAAACAATACGGCCGGTAATGCAGGTATGTTGCCAACTATAGCTGTTACAGGCTCGGGGAACTATGGATTGAATGATGTACATCAAAAACTTAATGGAGGTACTGAAACGCACTATTCTTCGGTATCAAGTACCACGCTTAGTGCCGGTGCTCAGCTTAACTGGAATTTGTATGATGGGGGAAAGATGTTTGTTACCCGTACTAAGTTGAAAGAAATTCAGGCTTTGGGCGAATTGCAGTTCCGGGATAAGGTAATGCAAACCTGCTATAATGTTATTGCTGCCTATTACGATGTGGTACGTCAGAAACAACAGTTGGCTTCCATCAATGAAGCCCTGAATTATAACCGGGATCGGGTATTAATTGCCCAAACGGGATTTAATGCCGGCTCTATGTTAAAGTCGGATCTGCTTCAGGCTAAGATTGATTTGAATGTAAATACGGAAAATGCCATTAATCAGCAGTTTGCTATTGATGAGTCATTAAAAACGCTGAATCAATTATTGGGGAAAGATGCCGGTGAAGTGCTTCTGATTTCCGATTCTATTCCGCTGGGATATTCTCCTGATAAAGCAGATTTAGTCCGTAAGATTACTAGTACGAATACAAGTATTCTGAGTTTTCAGAAGCAGATAGACATTGCTCAATTGGCTTTGAAAGAGAGTCGTACTGCCTATTTGCCAACAGTTAGCTTTAAGGCCGGCTATTATGCTACACAAACGGTTAACTCTGTTGGAAGTACGCTTAATACTAGCACGGTTGGTCCTCAGGTTGGAGGCACTCTCAGCATTCCGGTATTTAGTGCCGGTGAAAATAAACGAAAAGAAAAGATTGCCCGTATTCAGGCGCAGTCGGCTGAATATAATTTACAGAATATAAAATTGCAGGTCAATACGCAATTGTTGAATATGCTGACAGAATTTGAGAATCAGCAGAAATTGTTGGAGATTGAAACCGAAAATAATGAGTTAGCTAAAGAAAATATCCAGATCAGCATTGACCGGCTGAAACACGGACAGGCTACATCGTTGGAAGTTCATCAGGCTCAGGAAGATTTTGTGCAATCCAGTACAAGGCTTATTACTTTCAGGTATAATTTGAAAATTGCCGAAACAAAACTGAAACAGTTGGTTTCTATTCTTTAGAAACTATCATTACATGTTTTTTGCTTCAAAGGTATTGTCTTTAATGGCAGTACCTTTTTTCGTGGTAGATGTTTTGATAGAATAAAACCGAAAGTCTGATGTCAACTCATTTTTACTTTTTTTGGCCGTCAGGAATACACCAGGATCAAAACTTTCAGTCTAAAAAAAGGATGTATTCATTTTGTTGATGATTCACATAGTTGGGAGAGTGAGTGCTTCAAAATTAAAAAGAACAAAAATAGATTAGTTCAGCTATCTATTTCAGTATTATATTTATTTATGTAGCAAATAAAAAAAATACGAACTTATTGATAAGCAATTATTCTATGGCATTTCAATTTAAAATTCAGATTAAGAATATTCAAAAACCTCCCGTATGGCGTCAGATACTTGTACCTGAAAATTTTACTTTCGACGAGTTTCATGTAGTTATTCAGGATGCGTTTGGATGGTATAACTATCATTTGTATCAGTTTTCACCAACAGGCTATGGATCAACTCCTATTATAGCATTAGCTTCGGAAGATGACTGGGAAGCTCCAGATATGGACGCTGAGAAAACAAAGCTGAAAGATATTTTCAAGACAGAAAACCAAAAATATACATATATTTATGATTTTGGTGATGATTGGATTCATAGCATTATTTTAGAAAAGATATTGGATGATAAAATAAAGCATGCAAAATGTTTAGCCGGTAAAGGATTTTGTCCGCCTGAAGATTGTGGTGGCCCCGGGGGATATGAAAGAATAAAGGATGTTCTGGCTAATCCAGATCACGAAGAGTATAAAGACACCCGGGAGTGGTTGGGATTGGAAGATGACAATGAGGTGTTCGATCCCAATGAATTTGATTTGGAATCAACTAATGAAATACTTGCATCCAATTAGTAATTAACGGATTGCAATGAGGATAGGCTATCGTTTTTGATAGCAGTCTTATTATTTCTAAGCTTAGTAAGCAAATAATCTAAGGGGTAAGCTTTTGGTTTAAACACAAAAAAGCCTGTTGAAAATATCAACAGGCTTTTTTATGTTTATTGTTGTTCTCAGCAAATTAGTAATTCATTGCTAAACACTGATCACTACAATACTATTCCAATGTAAGTAAAACATCGTCTTGCATTACAGACTGAGCTGCAGTAACGTCAATGGTTTTTACAACACCTTCTTTTTCAGACAGGATATTGTTTTCCATTTTCATTGATTCCATCACAAGCAATAAGTCACCTTTTGCTACGGTGTCACCAACTTTTACTGCAACGCTGATAATACTTCCCGGAAGTGGAGCTTTTACAGCTTTAGAACCAGCTTTTGCAGGTTTGCTTCCGGCAGGCGAGGCTGCAGTAGCTTTGCTTTCGCTTGGTTTTGATTGTGCATCGTTGCGAACCAGGATAGGAGTTTTCAAGGTATTCACCTCTTTTTCCAATCCTACTGCATAGGATTTACCGTTTACTTCAATTTCTGCCTGATTGCCTTCTACTGATTTGACATTCACACTGTATGAAGCCCCATCTATTGTAAATTTGAATTTCTTCATAATATGTTATCTGAGATAATTGTTTGTACCATAAATTTTTGAACTCCACGGTGAATAACGTCTTTCAATACGTTTGATCGTGATAACGTTACTTTCGTTATCATGTACTTCATCGTAAAACATGTGTAATGCCATGGCGATAGCCACTACATCAGCCGATGGAACATCTCCAACCGGATCATTACTTTCTGAAGAGGTATCGGCTTTTTTGCCAAAAAGTTTTTCAAATGCCATAATCCTGATTATAAAGGTATGTTACTATGTTTCTTTGGAGGATTTACCACCTTCTTGGTTTCCAATGCCTGGAACGCACGAATAACACGGAAACGGGTATTACGAGGTTCGATGACATCATCAATATAACCATAAGAAGCTGCTTGGTAAGGGTTCGCAAATTTGTCTTTGTACTCATTTACTTTTTCACTTACGAAGGCTGCTTTTTCTTCCGGATCGGTAATTTTTGAAATTGCGCGTCCTTCCAGTACTTCAATAGCTCCGGCAGCACCCATTACAGCGATTTCGGCAGTAGGCCATGCGTAGTTAAAGTCACCACGAAGTTGTTTACAACTCATTACGTCGTGAGCACCACCATAAGACTTACGGATAGTTACGGTAACCTTAGGCACTGTAGCTTCGCCATAAGCAAACATTAATTTAGCACCGTGAGTAATGATACCGGCGTATTCTTGTCCTGAACCAGGTAAGAATCCGGGAACATCAACCAAAGTCAAAATAGGAATGTTGAAAGCGTCGCAGAAACGAACGAAACGAGCCGCTTTACGTGAAGCATCGCAGTCGAGTACTCCGGCAAGGAAGTTTGGCTGATTAGCTACAATTCCGGTAGGAGCACCATTGAAGCGTGCAAAACCCACCAGGATGTTACGTGCATAGTGTTGGTGAACTTCCAGGAATTCGTCGTTATCCACAATAGCGTGAATAATATCCTTCATGTCATAAGGCATGTTCGGATTATCCGGAACGATAGAGTTTAATTTATCATCCAGACGAACGATAGGGTCTGTATTTTCGAACAGAGGAGCTTCTTCCAAATTGTTCGAAGGTAAATAAGAAAGCAATTTGCGGATAAGCATCATACCTTCTTCTTCGTTTTCTGCTTTAAAGTGCGATACACCTGATTTGCGTGAGTGGATATCAGCACCACCAAGGTCTTCGGTAGTAATGTCTTCACCGGTTACTGATTTTACAACCTTAGGTCCTGTTACGAACATGTAGCTGTTGTCTTCAGTCATCAATACAAAGTCAGTAAGGGCAGGAGAGTATACAGCACCACCGGCACAAGGTCCGAAGATTGCTGAAATCTGAGGAATAACTCCCGAAGCCATAATATTGCGTTGGAAAATTTCGGCATAACCGGCTAGTGAAGTTACACCTTCCTGAATACGGGCACCACCCGAATCGTTGATACCGATCATCGGACAACCCATTTTCATGGCCATATCCATAACTTTACAGATTTTCAGTGCCATTGTTTCTGACAATGAACCTCCGAATACGGTAAAGTCTTGTGCAAATACATAAACAGTACGGCCATCGATAGTACCGTGACCCGTGATTACACCATCTCCCAGGTATTTTTCTTTTTCCAGACCGAAGTTGTTGCAACGGTGAGTTACAAACATATCCAGTTCTTCGAAACTACCTTCATCTAACAACATTTCCAGACGTTCACGAGCTGTAAACTTGCCTTTTGCATGTTGCGAAGCAATTCTTTTTTCGCCACCACCTAATTTCGCCTGAACGCGTAAATCGATGAGGTTTTTTACCTTTTCCTGATTTTCCATTTTTTGTGTGTCTATAGTCAATAATTGTTTTGTACCGGTGCAAAATCTCCTGTAAGCACCAATCAATTCATTGACTGATTAACTAATTATTTGTTTGGATTCTCGCAAAGTTCGGTTAGTACGCCGAAAGTTGATTTTGGGTGTAAGAAAGCAATGTTTAAGCCTTCAGCACCTTTACGTGGTTGTTTATCAATTAGTCTTACTCCTTTTTCTGCTACGAAGTCAAGAGCAGCCTGTAAACCTTCTACTGCAAAAGCAATGTGGTGTACGCCTTCGCCTTTGTTTTCGATGAATTTTCCAACAGGACCTTCAGGATCGGTTGATTCCAGCAACTCCAGTTTTGTTTGACCTACTTTGAAAAAAGCAGTTTTTACTTTTTGTTCCGGAACTTCTTCTACTGCGTAACAAGTTAATCCTAATACAGTTTCGTAGTAAGGAATAGCAGTTTCAAGACTTTTAACTGCAATGCCTAAATGCTCGATATGAGTCGGTTTCATAAGATAAAAATATTATAATTTGATAATTTGGATCAAAGATTCTTTTTTCGGAACAGTCATGAAATCAGTTTATAACCAAAGTCAATTACTGAAATATTTCCTTATTTGAAAGGTGATGCAAATTTACATCAATTATTCTTCATTATCAACGAAATAGGCAATAATTTTTCATATTTTTTCTTGTTGTTGATTATCAGAAAGATAGAAACTCTATGCTAAACAGGGTTAAAATGATATTCAAAAAACAAGCGGTTGCAGCTAAAACGGGATTCTCTTACATTTTTTATTTTTAAGTCACAAAATTATAGCAATTACCTGTTTTATACTTGAAATATGATTTGTTTTATAAGAAAAAAGCCGTAATAACTGAATGAAATAAAGAGGCCTGTTTGGATTTCTGCAAAAAACGCTTGTGGGGGATTGCTTTAAAAACACCAATTGGCTGGCAGGATACCCGCAATTTCAGGTGTTTTGTCAGTCATTTTGTGGTAATATGCAGATGCATCTTTTTCATTGTTTTTCCGCTTGCATTTGCTACCTAAAGTTTCGCTGAAATAGTGAACCGAAAAGACCTATTTTCGGTGTTAAATGCTTTGTTGAAAAATCCGGTTTTATTTTTCATTTCGTACCATTGGGTATTGTTTATTAAGCTTGATGTATGGTTCTTTTTTGCAGGAGCGGTTTGGTATATTATCAGGTTTCCGTCAGTATTTGTGTTGCAGAATTCTGTACCTGTTATTATTAAATGCTTAACTTCGTCAGTGTGATAAGTTGATTTATGCAGAGGAAAAATCCTTTTGCTCTGCTGCTGTTTTTCGACTATTTTTTGTCTTCATATTCGACGAGAAAATGCCCTTTAGGTTCAGCTTTTTTCTTTTAGTTTCTGTTTTATTAATCTCTTATTCTGTTTACACATAAATTCTTACATAATTTACTCCAGCAACCGTAGAAGATTGCTCATAGCAATAACCTGAGGTATACTGGATGCATTCAGTTTTAGGAGAAGTCGTTTACGCCGACTATTAAAACCACTATCCGTTATACCCAATGCAGTAGGTGCTTTGCTTATTGCGATATCTTCATTGAGTATGCGGAGCAATTTTAGCTGCGATTCGCGCAATTCATCTTCAGCAGATCCGGGAAATCGTTTTTCGATCTGATTGGTTTCACCATTCAGTAGGAATACCTGACGGATATGAGAAAATACTTTTGGCTTGAAGCCATATAGCAATTCTGCTTCTACCAAAATGAGCCAGGGTTGTCCTATGTCATCTGTTTCAATAACTTTTACCCGAATAAGATAAAGGTCGGAATTATTGTATTTATTTTTGAGCCAGTGAAGTGTAAGCATTACCAATTGCGACCGTTGGTCGAATGGCAAAGCCAGAAGAGTGTTGAAATAAAAAAGCACCGATTCTATATAATACGACATATCCGACTTGGGGCATTGTTTATATAGGTTCGTCCAGTTGTCGGGATCTTCCAACCGGATCATGGGATTGCTGAGCCTCTGCCGATAACTCGAAAAATGCGCTACAAATCGCGCTTCCTTCAGGTCGAAAAGGCTGTAGCTTCGGTTTGTATAATGCGAAAGACACTGTAAATGATTAATGTGCGATTGTTTTCGCTTAAGCATATCAGCGTTTACAAGGCAGTTGTAATACACTAATAGATTTTTCCATTCGGCTGCTAAGGCCGATAATACGGGTTTGGCAGGCATAGTATAATTATTTTAAAGTAAACTTATTTGAGACTGATTTTGGTCGATGTTATTTTTCCGGAAATTTAGCTCAGCATTAATCCTGTTTTCGGAATATCCGGAGAGTCAGATTATACACTTTGGCATTTTCGGCATTTTGTACGCTATCCTGATTTATGCAGGAGTGATCAACGGTTTAATCATTTATATAAACAATTTAGCAGGCAAAATTCCCGTGTTTTTGCAAAGTTTAACCTTGTATAGCACTGACAGTATACTTAGTATGCGCACAATGGCGCCAAAAGCACTATAATTTTGCATCATACAACAAAAGGTGATCTTTTAATATTGAAACAATCATCCGGCAAGAGCGAGAAACAACCTGATGGAAACAAGAAACAGTAGCATTGTACAATTGTTGGCTGCCGCAAAAAAAAGAATTATTTCCAATCAATTAAAAATGATCATAATTCTTGATTAAAGGGTATCGTTTTTTCAAAGAGACAGGGCAACTCTTCTAAGAAATGGAGTATCTCTTCTAAGAGACAGAGCATCTCTTCTAAGAAATGAAGTATCTCTTCTAAGAAATGGAGCATCTCTTCTAAGAAATGGAGCATCTCTTCTAAGAAATGGAGTATCTCTTCTAAGAAATGGAGCATCTCTTCTAAGAAATGGAGCATCTCTTCTAAGAAATGAAGCATCTCTTCTAAGAAATGGAATATTTCTTAGAAGAGACAGAGCAACTCTTCAAAGAAATGGTGTGTTATTTTAAGCTAAGTGCAGATGATTTGGAATGTTTAGTATTCTATAAATGAATATAATAAGAATCGTTATTTAAAAATTAGAATTAAATCAATTTATTACTTAAGAACTTCACAAAAAACAGCTGGGACAATCATTTTTTTATAAAGTGGTTTAAGGGTTAACAATTTAATAAATTTCAATTATCATGGGAACAACAAAAGTTTTAACTGATTTTTCTTCAAGTCAGTATACTGACTTGGAACTGGGCAATAAAGCCAGTTTTGTTTCAACGAAGATGACTGGAAATCCAAAATTTCCGTCACCGGTAAAAGAATTAGAAGCTGTGAATGTGGCTAATACTGCCTTTAAAGCTTCGGTAGATAAAATGGAAGAGGGTACGAAAGAAGACACGGTGATCAAAAGGTCCAATCGTGCTTCATTGGAGAGAGCACTAAAAACTTTAGCTTTGTATGTACAGGTAACCAGCAATGGTGACGAAGCTATTATTTTAAGTAGTGGATTTGATATAAACAGTAAACATGAACCTATTGGAAAACTCTCTAAGTCAGAAGGATTTGGAGTAAAAGTAGGTGTCGATCCCGGAACCGCAATTGTATACTGTGATGTTGTTCCTGGTGCAACTTTTTATGAAATTGAGTATGCAGAAGTAACAGCTGATGGAGTACGAAGATGGATTAAAATCACTACAACTAAACGGAAACAGGAGGTTGGGGGACTGATAAGTGGTAAGCAGTATGCTTTTCGCATGGCAGGAGCGGGGAGTAACCCGGCAAGGACGTGGAGTGATGAGATAAGCACTTTTGTAATCTGACCAACTGATTGTCCTACTGTTTGAGTGAAACGAACCGTCCGTGTTGCAAAACCGGACGGTTTTTTTGTTATTCAACGACTCTTGATTTGGAAAAACTCATTGCAGGAAAACTTTATTTTCCCATGCATAAGTCTTCGGTTTATGCACGGGGTATATTTTCTCTTTGGGTTTTATAGTTTTTGTTTTTTGATTTTTTTAAACTGTTATCTCATCATAAATGGGTATTTATCAATGTTTTTCAGGGCTATGGCTGTACCACGAGCCACGGCCAACAAGGGGTCTTCGGCAATATGAAATGGAATATTCAATTTGTCAGTCAAACGTTTATCCAAACCGCGAAGCAATGCACCACCGCCCGCCAGGTAAATGCCGGTTTTTACAATGTCGCTGTATAACTCCGGAGGTGTTTGTTCCAAAGCACTTAGTACGGCAGATTCAATTTTAGAAATTGATTTTTCTAAACAGTGGGCAATTTCCTGATAAGAAATATGCACCTCCATAGGCAGAGCTGTCATTCTGTTTGGTCCGTATATGATATATTCTTCGGGGGGATTTTCCAGTTCTGTTAAAGCAGCACCCACATGAATTTTAATCATTTCGGCAGTATATTCACCCACTTTGATATTGTGCATACGCCCCATAAAGTCAATGATATCTTCTGTTAAATCATCACCTGCAATACGAATCGATTTATTGGAAACAATACCACCTAACGAAAGCACAGCAATTTCCGTTGAACCACCTCCTATATCAACAATCATACATCCGTTGGGAGCTGTTACGTCAAGACCAATCCCTATGGCAGCTGCCATGGGTTCGAATATCATGTAAATTTCGCGGGCACCGGCATGTTCCATCGAGTCGCGCACTGCACGAATTTCGACTTCGGTACTGCCCGACGGAATACAAACAACGATTTTCAACGTTGGAGAAAACATTCGTTTTTTGGTGGAAACCATTTTGATCATACTGCGAATCATCAATTCGCAAGCCGAAAAATCAGCAATAACTCCACTACGCAATGGACGGACTGTGCGAACCTGTTCATTTTCTTTGCCTCGCATCAAAAGGGCTTTTTGTCCGGTAGCAATCAATTTATCGGTTCTGCTATCCAACGCAACCACGGATGGTTCGTTAACCACAATTTTATCATTGTAAATAATAATGGTATTAGCCGTACCTAAGTCCATGGCTATATCTTGATTGAATGAAAAAAATCCCATGTCGTTGTAATTAATTCTTTTTTTATTTTTTAAATTCTCTGAGATTTTGGATGATAGCTTTTGTTCCAGGGTGTGTTTCGGAATATCAACCACAAAAGTTCAGAGCAATTAGTAAAAGTATTGTTCACTACTTTTAATTAGTACTTTTCATTGTTGTCCGGTAAAAACAGTAGATTCTTCACTTCGTTCAGAAAGACAGATTATTACATCCTTTTGTAAGGGATGGGGTCGGTTGGCGGCGAAGCCGCCAACCGACCCCATCCCAAAACATAAAACATTGATTGTCATTTCGAACGAAGTGAGAAATCTCTCACAAAGTTTCATCTATAAAGTTTACCGGACAATACTGAGTACTTTTCTAAAGTTATTTCGTTTGTCGAAATAATTTTAGTTGCTATAAGTTTTATTTACAGGGTTTAAACTCAGGTTGGCTATATGATAGAGTCGGACCAATAAGTATACGATGTAACTTATTTTATACGTATACAAAGTTAGAACTAATATTTCAATTACTCCTAAGTTTGGGCTAGTTACTTATTTGTTATTTTGAAATTTTTATTGTTGATTGTTATAACTGAATGTTGAATATTTATAGTTGCAGATGCAACTATAAGTTTGCTGTTGCAAGCTATTTTTCCAACAGACTCAAATTTTTCTATTTGCCCGGACTTTCTGTTTTTTGCCGGATGGTTTGAAAAAATGGAAAAAATTCAGTTCAGGTAAAATTTGTTTGGAATTATTCCTTTTTATGGAAGATGAAGATATTTTTTATGTAAAAATACAAGAGCGTGATACGAGAATATTTCCGAACGAGTGAACAGGTAGGTTAAATAAAGCCACAGAATTTAGTAGTATTATGTATAGTAGAAAGAACAGTTTTATGTGAAAAATCAAGAGTGACTAAAACGGAGAAACCGGCTGTTGAGCTTTTGGGGGAGGCAACAACCTATTACCGGGATTTGCTGATTTATGCAATTTCGATTTCATTTAAAAAATTAGTACTCTAAAAAACTGAGACAAATCCGTATTTCTATTTTAATTTATCGTATTCAGAGTTTGTTCGGAAAATGCAGCTTGTTTTTATTTTTTTCAGGATGGCTGAATTTTTTGGCCCGGTATAAAAAAAGAGGATATCCTTTCGGATTATCCTCTTTTTATTGATAAGCTGAATTTTTCGAAGATCTATCTCCACTTTTCCTAAGTTCCGGACTTTGGAAAAGCGGATAATAGAGTTGAAAAAGTCAGTAGTGCAAATTAGTATTGTTGTTCAGCCATACGTTTGTAGCCGTCATAACGCCATTTCGCATTTTTTTCTGCAGCTTTGAACAATTCTTCAGCTTCGCCAGGGAATTGTTTCAATACAGAGTTGTAACGAACTTCGCCCATCAGGAATCCCTGGAACTTATCCCATTGAGGTTCTTTCGAATCCAATGTCATAGGGTTCTTTCCTTCCTCGGCCAAAGCTGGGTTGTAACGGTATAAATGCCAGTATCCACATTCAACAGCACGTTGTTGTTCGTCTTGAGCTTTACCCATTCCGGCTTTAATACCGTGACTAATACATGGAGAGTAAGCAATTACGATAGATGGTCCGTCATAAGCTTCAGCTTCACGAATTGCTTTCAGAGTCTGAGCCTGGTTTGCACCCATAGCTACTTGAGCAACATATACATAACCGTAAGTAGCTGCCATCATACCCAGGTCTTTTTTGCGAACGCGTTTACCGGAAGCGGCAAACTTAGCAATAGCACCTACCGGAGTAGATTTAGATGACTGACCTCCTGTGTTTGAATAAATTTCAGTATCCAAAATCAGGATGTTTACGTTTTTACCAGAAGCAATCACGTGGTCTAATCCACCAAAACCGATATCATATGCCCAACCATCACCACCAATGATCCATTGTGATTTTTTTACAATGTATTGGCTAAGTTCAGCAACCTGATTTGCTAACGGACTGTTGATAGCTTTTACTAATGGAGTAATTTTGCGTTCGAGAACCTGAGTTTCGTCTGCAATTTCACGTTTTTCGATCCATTCGGCAAATAAAGCTTTCAGTTCATCTGAAATACTAGCATCGGTTTGTGCTTCTGTGAACAAACGAACTAAGCGATCGCGCATATTATCGTTTGCAAACACCATACCCAAACCAAATTCGGCATTGTCCTCGAATAGAGAGTTAGCCCAAGCTGGACCATGGCCTTCGGCATTCGTAGTATATGGAGTAGAAGGAGCAGAGTTTGAATAAATTGAACTACAACCTGTTGCATTAGCTACCAACTGACGATCGCCAAATAACTGAGTAATCAGTTTTACATATGGAGTTTCTCCACAACCAGAACAAGCACCTGAGAATTCGAACAATGGAGTAGCTAACTGTGAGTTTTTCACGTTTGCTTTCACGTCCACTAGGTGTTGTTTTGATTTTACATTGTCAACACAATATTCCCAGTTTTTCTGGTTGTCATATTGAGTTTCGATTGGAACTAATGACAAAGCTTTGTTTCCTTTGTTACCCGGACAAACATCCACACAGTTATTACAACCCATACAGTCGAGTACGTCAACCTGAATACGGAATGCTGTATCTGCAAATTGTTTACCGTTAGTTTTCAGCATGTCAAATTGAGGTGCATTTTCTTGTTCTTTCAAATCAAGAATGAACGGACGAATAGCAGCGTGAGGACAAACGTAAGCACATTGGTTACACTGAATACAGTTTGATGAATTCCAAACCGGAACATGTGATGCAACTCCACGTTTTTCATATTTAGATGTTCCCTGATCCCAGGTTCCGTCTTCACGACCTTTGAACGCTGATACCGGAAGATCATCACCGGCCTGAGCATTGATAGGACGAACGATATCATTGATAAATGCAGGAACAATGTCGGTCAGTGCTTCGTTAGCATCTACCAGGTTAGCCCATTCAGGAAGTACATCTACTTTCGAATATTCGCCACCACGGTCAACAGCCGCATAGTTTTTCTTAACTACGTCATCGCCTTTTTTACCGTATGATTTGTTGATTGCATATTTCATTTTTTCAACAGCCAGTTCGTAAGGAACTACGTTGGTGATTTTGAAGAATGCAGATTGAAGAATGGTATTGGTACGATTTCCTAAACCGATTTCTTCAGCAATATTAGTTGCATTGATGATATACAGGCTGATATTGTTTACAGCTAAGTATTTTTTTACTTTCAATGGCAGGTTTTTCTGAACTTCTTCCGGATTCCAAATGGTATTCAACAGGAATGTTCCGTTTTTCTTCAAACCTTTGGTTACATCATACAACTTCAGGTAAGCCTGTACGTGACAAGCAACAAAATCCGGAGTAGTTACCAAATAAGTTGAACGGATAGGAGTTTCGCCGAAACGTAAGTGTGAACAAGTGAAACCACCTGATTTCTTAGAGTCGTAAGCAAAATAAGCCTGACAGTATTTATCGGTGTTGTCACCAATAATTTTGATTGAGTTTTTGTTAGCACCTACCGTACCATCAGCACCTAAACCATAAAATTTAGCTTCGATAGTTCCTGCGCCACCCAAAGCAATTTCTTCTTTTAATGGAAGTGAAGTAAAGGTAACGTCATCAACAATACCTACAGTAAAGTGATTTTTAGGTTCCGGTAAAGCCAGATTTTCGTAAATGGCAATAACCTGAGCAGGAGTAAAGTCTTTAGAAGACAAACCATAACGTCCACCAACAACAGTAGGTTGATTGGCAGTGCCATACAATACGTCTTTTACATCCAGGTATAATGGTTCTCCACCTGCACCCGGTTCTTTAGTACGATCCAATACTGAAATGCGTGTAGCAGTTTTAGGAAGGATTGACAAGAAATGTTTAGCAGAGAATGGACGATATAAGTGAACGGAAATTAAACCAACTTTTTCGCCTTTAGCAGTCAGGTAATCAATACCTTCTTTGATAGCTTCGGTAGAAGAACCCATAGCTACTACTACGCGATCAGCATCAGGAGCTCCGTAATAATCGAATAAGCCGTATTTGCGTCCGGTTACAGCAGCCAGTTTGTTCAGGTAGTCTTCAACAACTTCAGGAATAGCATCGTAGAAAGGATTTGAAGCTTCGCGAGCCTGGAAATATACGTCACCGTTTTGAGCAGTACCACGGGCAACAGGATGTTCGGGGCTCAAAGCACGATTGCGGAATTCGGTTAATGCTTGTTGATCGATTAAAGGAATCAAATCTTCGGCATCAAGTTGTTCAATTTTTTGTATTTCGTGAGAAGTACGGAAACCATCAAAGAAATGTACGAAAGGAACACGGGTTTTGATAGCTGCAAGGTGAGCTACCGCAGCCAAATCCATAACTTCCTGTACAGAACCGGTGGCAAACATAGCGCAACCAACCTGACGGACAGCCATTACGTCCTGGTGGTCACCAAATATAGAAAGAGCATGTGAAGCCAAAGCACGAGCCGAAACATGATAAACACCAGGCAATAACTCACCGGCAACTTTATACATGTTAGGAACCATAAGTAATAAACCTTGTGAAGCCGTGTAAGTAGTAGTTAATGCTCCTGCCTGAAGTGATCCGTGCATTGCTGCAGCAGCTCCGGCTTCAGATTGCATTTCCTGAACTTGTACTTTTTCGCCCCAAATATTTTTGCGGCCAACGGCAGCCCATTCATCAACATACTCAGCCATTGTTGACGATGGTGTGATAGGGTAAATAGCTGCTACTTCTGTGAACATATAAGATATATGAGCAGCAGCTTGATTACCATCACAGGTTAAAAATTTTTTAGATTTAGCCATTTTGTTAGTAATTTATTGATAATTAATTTATTTGTTTTTATTTATAAAGAGCTTTTGTCTCCCTGAAAAGGAACAAAAGTTATTTTCTGTTTTTGAATTTCTCTCCTTTTTTATTTTTCAGATAGCTTTTAAAGTATAATCAATCAGCTTGATTGTACGTCAAAAGCTATAAGCTTCTCTTTATTAATACAGAAATCCGAATAACCACAAGGGTATTTCGTTTTTGTTTCCTATTTCTATATCGTCTACCGCATACATGGCTTTTGAATAATGCTTTCCGGTTTCCGGCTTGCTTTCACATTTAAAATGATACTGCTGATCGATGCAGAAATCCATGTGATACTTACATATATTGACCTTGTGACGTGAATGTAGTGTATTATAAAAAAAGGTTTTACGCTCGGCTACTTTGTCTACATTGCCCAAACTGACCGCGTACATCAGATTGGTATTATGCAGATACACCTGGTTCGGCTTCTTGGGATATTCTTCTCCTTCGGCATACAAGGTGTTTAATAAGCGCGCGTCTTTTAAATACTTGATGTAATTCATAATCGTTGCCCGCGAAGTTTGAATCTCTTTACTCAGCTGGCTTACATTGGGAGCCCCCGGGGTTGAATTCAATATCAGATAAAGTAGTTTACGGATTTTCGACAGGTATTTTAATTCTATCTGTTTGATCAGTAAAATATCTACTTCCAACATCATATTCATGGTTTTCAGTAGATTTTCCGAAAAATTGCGATTTTCCAGAAAAAAAGGATAAAAGCCATGATGCAGATAGGCCTGAAAATAATCCAATGGCTTTACCTGCTGACAAATGCTTTGAGCTATTTGTACATGATTTTGAATGATTTGTTCGAGACTATATGGCGGGAGCGTTGTTCCGGCCTGTAGATTCAGGAACTCTCTGAATGAGAAACCGCGTAAATTATAAGAAGCTACAATATCTTGCAGGTCATGATTATCTTCAATCAATCGCATGACTGATGATCCTGAAAAGACAATGTGTAAATCGGGAAATTTGAAATAACATTCACGTAGTTCTTTTGACCAGTTCTCGTACTTAAACGTTTGATCAATCAACAATGTTTTTCCTCCCTGAGCACAGAATTCGGCTGCAAATTCGACAAGCGTATGTTCTGTAAAATAAAGGTTATTGAAGTTGACGTATAAACAACTTCGATCAGTGCCAAATTGTTCTTTGGCATACTGAAGTAAAAAGGTAGTTTTTCCTACTCCACGACTACCTTTGACTCCGATCAGGCGGTGTGTCCAGTCGATTTCATCCATCAACAATCGCCTAACGGGCGATTCTACATGTTCGACCAAATACTTATGTGTTTTGTAAAACGCCTCCATATGCATTTATTTGAATGCAAAAGTAGCTATTTATTTCTATTTTGCAATGCAGAGATTGCAAAATTAGTGTATTTTACACATAAATACCTTGATAAGAGTGAATACACTCATTTTTATCTGTATGAAAATACCAAAATACCTGAAATAGTATGCAAAAAATATTTTTTACCGTTTAGAGCAATAAATCATTAAGCTAATGATAGGAATTATAAAATGAATTGTGTAGTTTTGAGGTATAAAATTAAAGAGTTACTAACCGTTTTAAATCTCAGATATATGCCTCCTGCTGCTATCAAAAGTGTACGTGATTTAATTTTCTATCAGTATGCTAAAATCATTGCTGAATCGTCGGGTTTTGGCAAAAAAAACTTTGGATTTATCATGTCCAAATGTAATCAATTAAAGAGTGGAGATATTCACTGGTCAACATCTGTACGCGAATGGTTATTAGAGCATGAAAACCCCAATATCTGTATTTATTGTGGTGCTGTAACCGACTTAACCACCGAACATATATTAGCCCGAAGCCGGGGTGGGGAAGATACTCCCGATAATGCGGTACGGGTTTGCAAAAGCTGCAACTCTTCCAAGGGGAGTAAACGTTTGTATGAATGGAAAGGATTGAACAGTAAAGATCAACATCATCGGATAGCCGAAGGTAAATACCTGAAATATCTTTATGTATTACATGAAAAAAGAGGAAGTTTACAAGTTGACTCTGTTGCCGAACTTTGCGGGAATTGTGATATGTCGGCTCGTTGTTCCGAAGAGAACAGTGTGGGTAAGTTGAGTGTTTATTGTGTGGAAGGTTGTTTCCGGAAGAATCAAAATTAAAAAATAAACCGTTTAATAAAATACTAAAAATATGAAAATCAAATTTATAGGTGCAGCCCGTGAAGTGACCGGTAGCAAACACCTGATTACAACAAATGAAGGAAAACGTATCTTGCTCGATTGCGGTATGTTTCAGGGAAAAGGAATGGAAACGGATGCAATGAACCGGAATCTGATGTTTGATCCGGCTACCATCGACTATTTAATATTGAGTCATGCGCATATTGATCATTCGGGACTGATACCTTATATGTATAAGCTGGGTTTCAGAGGTTCGGTGATTTGTACCAATGCTACCCGCGATCTTTGTTCCATTATGTTGGCCGACAGTGGACATATTCAGGAACTGGATAATAAATGGTTCAATAAAAAACGGATAAACCAGGGGCTTCCTACCGTTGACCCTATTTATGGTCAGACAGAGTCAGAGAAATGTATGGAACTATTTATCGGAGTGGCTTATAACCGCCGGTTCTATATCAACGACAAAATCAATGTTAAATTTACCAACACCGGGCATATGCTTGGTAGTGCAGTCGTTAATCTGGAATTGCTGGAAGACGGGAAAAAAGTACATCTGGCTTTTACCGGCGACATAGGTCGTCCACATAACCGGATTATTCAGCCTCCTGCTGCTTTTCCTCAATGTGACTATCTGATTACCGAATCAACCTATGGTAACCGCCTTCATCCTGCCGACAAGGAAAGTGAAGAGGATTTGTTGAAAATTGTAGTGGAGACTTGTGTAGACAGGGGAGGGAAGCTTATTATTCCGTCTTTTTCCATCGGTCGTACGCAGGAGATTGTTTTTGTACTTAATAATTTCTATAATGAAGGGAAATTGCCTAAGATTGAAGTTTTTGTTGATAGTCCGCTTTCAGTAAATGCAACGGACATTTTTCGGATGCATCCCGAATGCATGAACAATGAGGTAAAACAGGTGATGAAATTCGATGATGATCCTTTTGGTTTCAACTCCTTGCACTATATCAAAAATGTAGATGAATCCAAAGCGCTGAATGACTATCATGAGCCTTGTATTATTATTTCATCTTCGGGTATGTTGGAAGCCGGACGGATTAAGCATCATGTAGCTAATAATATAGATAACCCCCGGAACACCATTCTTATTGTAGGATATTGTTCTCCGCGATCATTGGGCGCACGCATTCAGGAGCCTGGTCTTCGCGAAGTATCTATTTTCGGTAACTATCATGCTGTCAACGCTCGTATTGCCAAAATAGAGGCTTTTTCCGGTCATGGTGATTACAATGAAATGAAAGACTTTTTGAGTTGTCAGGATCCGCAGAAAATTAAAAAAACTTTCCTGGTCCATGGTGAATATGACGTACAACAATTTTATCGGAAAGAATTGGAAGCAGTCGGATTTCACGATATTGAAATACCGGAAGCGGGAGTCGAGTTTGAATTATAAGATGAATCATACAGTTGAAATAGTCTGATAGACAAAACTATTTTGCTTCTTTTGTAACTATAAACAGCGTGAAGAATTTGTAATTTATACCATTACAGTTCTTCACGCTGTTTTACTTATTGGGCAGGTTCTGTACCTTTAGGGTTTATGGGCTGCCCATATTTCGACGGAGAACAATTATAATGCATTTTGAAACATTTGCTGAAATAGAACGGATCATCGAATCCTACTTTATAGGATATTTCAGATACCGTAAATTCTTTTTGCAGAAGCAATTCTGCAGCTCTTTTTAAACGCTTTATTTTTATAAGTTCATTAGGAGCTAATCCGGTTATACCTTTTACTTTTTTGTAAAATATGGTACGTCTTTGCTTTGCCAGCTCTGCAAATTTATCAACTGAAAACTCGGTATCAGCCAGGTGTTCTTCAAGAATTTTGTCTATCAGATTAAAGAACTCTTTGTCCTGATCTGTTGATGTAATCAGATTTCCATCAAGTACATATTCATTCGAGAAACGTTTCTTTAATTGTTCGCGTTGTTCTATAAGTTTAAACACTCTTGCAACCAGATATTTTAAGCTGAATGGCTTCATTATATAGGCATCGGCACCACTTTGGATACCTTCCAACTGATGTTCTAAAGACGAGTGTGCGGTTAGTAGAATAATTGGGATATGGCAAGTCTGAAAGTCTTCTTTTAATCGCCTCGTAACTTCAAATCCGTCCATAAGTGGCATCATAACATCGCATATAATCAGGTCCGGATTTATTTCAATGGCTTTTTCTAATCCTTTTTGCCCGTCTTCGGCCACTTCCACCATAAAGTATTTACTGAATTCGTCGATAAGGAAGTTTCTGATATCATCATTATCATCTATGACTAACATCTTGTAGTCGGATAATATGGCACCATCTAATTGTGGTAATTCTATACTTTCGCTGTTGTCCGATGGGTATGATATTTTACTGTCATTTTCTGTTGGGATAATCTCGGGTTGAGACGATACTACAAAATTTTCGCCAACGTAAGTGTCTGGATTGGTAGAAAGCTCAACATTAAAAATAGAACCTTGTCCGGCATTATCTTCGTACCAAACCCTTCCTTTATGTACATCTACAAATTCTTTTACCAGAGACAAACCTACGCCGGTTCCGGAAAATGAAAAATTAGTTTGCATAAATCTGCTGAAAAGTAATCCCTGCTTTTCTTTCTCTATACCTACACCATTGTCTTTTACATAAATAGTGCATGTTTGCTTTTGATTGTCAATCGTGATTGCCAATTCTATTTTTCCAGCAGCAGGAGTAAACTTAAATGCATTGGATAATAGATTATAAAGTATCTTGTCCATCTTCCGACGGTCAATAAACATGGTATAACATTCAGTATTACTTGTAAATAAGTATTCTATCTTCTTTTTTCGTGCCGTTTCCTGAAACCCAATGTAAATGTCTTTTGAAAAATCGATGATGTCTATTTTCTCCAGATCGAGTCTCAATACATTATTTTGTATCTTACGGAATTCCAAGAGCTGATCAATTAATCGTGTTAGTATGGCAGAGTTTCTTCCCAGAGTATTGATTTGTTTCATGGACTCAGGGGGAATTCCTGTTTGTTCATTCAGATTTTCAACAGCTCCGCGAATTAAGGTAAGAGGAGTTCTGAACTCATGCGAAATATTCGTAAAAAACCGAAGTTTATGATTGGTTAGTTCTTTCTCTAACTTTATATTATGATTCAGAACATTAAATTTGCGAATAATATTGAATGCTGTATACAACAGAAATGCCAGTAGTAAGCTGTAAAAGATATAGGCATACCATGATTTCCAGAAAGGAGGAGTTATTATTATTTCGATTTGCGTAGCCTCATTATTCCATATTCCATCACTATTTGCTCCTTTTACTTTGAATATGTATTTCCCGGGAGAAAGGTTTTTATACGTTGCTGTGTTGTGATTGCTGACCGAACTCCATTGTTTGTCATAGTCTTCGAGTATATAAACGTACTTATTTTTCTGCGGATCTTTTAATGCTAAAGATGAAAACTCGATAGTAAAGGTATTTTGTTTATAACTCAGCTCTATTTTGTCTGAATAGCTTATCGAATGTTTTAATGGAGAATCGTTTTTTCCTGCTTGTACTTTTAGGTCATAAATGGAAAAATCTGTCAAGGTAACCGAAGGGGTGTTTTGATCGGGAACAAATGATTCCGGATTAAATGCCACTAATCCGTCAAGACTTCCCAATAGCATATTCGAATTTTTATAATAGATATTTGCATTTTCATTGAACTGGTTACCATATATCTTATCTGAAAATTGGTATACTGTAAATGCAGTTCGTTTTTTATTAAACTTGGTAATCCCACTTTCGGTGCTTATCCACAAATTATGATCTTTATCTTCGAGAATACCTGTTACAAAATCACCTGATAAACCATTTGAAATTGTGTACGCAACAAAATGTTCATTTTTATTAGCTGTAGCCGGTACATATTTGTTTAATCCTCCTCCGGCTGTCCCTATCCAGATAATACCTTCTTTGTCTTCGTATATCGTTTTTATATCATTACAGTTGATACTGTTTTCTTTATGAAGATCCATCCGGTAGGTTTTGTAGGCCTTTGGGTTTTTTATTAGTTTTTCTGGATCAAAGAAAATAATCCCGTCGCTGCTGGCAACCCATATTTTACCTTTACGATCCTGATAGATATAACGAATATAGCTTCGGTTTCCATCATCGAAGAAAAAATGTTTGAATTTTAATCCTTTAGCAGTCTCTTCTGTCAGATTTATTCCTCCACCAAAGGTTCCTACCCAAACGCGGTTTTTGGTGTCTTTACAAATACTAAATATGGTATTGTTACTTAGTGAATTGATGTCCGACTCAACATTTGTGTAGTGTGCCACTTCTTTGTAGCTGACCATATCGATAATATACAATCCTTTCCCTTTTGTGCCGACCCACATCCTCTTTTTTACATCCTGCATAAATGCATAGGGATTCATATTATTATATATGCGCTTGCTTGATGATAAGGTATTGTCATATACATACAGGCTACCGTTTTTCGTGCCTACCCATATTTTGTTGAACGCATCGCTAAGTACGGTGCGTACATTATTATTTTTTCCAATAGAGGTTTCTTTTTCAGGATGGATAACCTGAATTTCGTAATTTGATTTAATGACTTTGATTATTCCTGCATATTCGCTTCCAATCCAGATATTACCATATTTATCCTCGGTAATGGATAGTAGATAATCTGATGCCGGACTATTTTTATTAGCGCTATATTTATAATTCTGAAGTAATTCGGTTTTGGGATTGTAACAAAATAGCCCATTGCCATAGGTGGTAATCCAAATAAGGCCTTTGGAGTCGATAAGAATATTGTATCTTTCCAGATCTATAATTTGGGCAATAGATGCTGGGATAAGCTCCATCTTTTTTACTTTTTGCGTCTTTTGATTGTAATACCATGCTATTCCGGAATGGTTATACATCCAAATGCCTTGATTCTTATCTATTATAAACTCAATATCACCTTTAAGCTGTGAATCCTTAGCCCATGCTGGTTTGCCAAAAATTTTGGTATTGAAATTATAAGAGATTAGTCCGGAGGACTTTGTTGCTATAAGTAATTCCTGACTTGAAAGTTTAGCTACATTGGTATAGCTGTATTTGTACAGATTGCTAACTGTTTCACTGAATGCTTTTCGTTTAGTATCATATTCTATAACACTGGCTTCTTCCGTTGTAAAATATATTTTGTCATTTATTCTGATTGCGTTGGTGAAAGCATGTTTCTTGAAGAAGATGTTTTGAATTTTATCACCAGTTATTCTAAAAAGTCCGGACTCTCCGCCAACCCATATTGTAGAATTAGAATCTTCAATCAGAAACTTGCAGTTTTTTTTATTGGCAGATTTTCCTTCTGTAAGAAAAGATTTTGATGTAAACTTCTCTCCACGTTTATTTATCCTGAGTAAATATCCATTCGGATTTCCCCATAACCAGATTTCTCCGTTTGAAGCTTCAAAATAATTGACAAAGTAGATATTACCGTCAAGCGTACCGGATAGGTGATAATCGATAAATGAATCGAGAACGGGATTATAACAGCTAAATTCATTTTTGTATGTTTTTATCCACAAATATCCATCTTTGTCCTGATATACATTTTTTACGCGGTGGTCTACGAGCGAATTCGGATTATTTAATTGAGGTTTGTAGGCAATAATGCTGTATCCGTCATATCTGTTCAGTCCGTCTAAAGTTCCTGCCCAAATAAAACCTTTTTTATCTTCGAGTATGGTTCTTACTGTATTTTGAGATAATCCTTCTTTTGTGCTGATTTGGCTAAACTGCAAATTGCTATTTAGGCTTGCACCTAATTTTGCAGGTAAAATAATGAGAAATAATGAGAAAATTGTGGATTTTAATAGATTCATAGGGTTGATAATTTCAAGTTTAATCGTGTAAAATAGTTACAAATTTACATCAAATAAGTCTATGTAATTATAAGTAGATATTCTGCAACAAAATGTCATAATCAACAGTAATACGCCGCAAAAATAACTGTTGAGAAAGAATTTTGATTATCCTTCTGAAAGTAGATTTATCATTTAAATATAAAAGCTGCTGCAACTTTTTCTTTTATTGCTAATTCAATTTTTATTTGATCTGATGGTGTGTTGTAGCATCAGAATTCAATTTTTGCTGTAAATATAAGGAATATATTAAATATATGTCATATCAAAGTAAGCTAACAGTAGTGAATGCTATAAAAAATCTATGTATTTGAACAATTTTATAGGTTTTTGGGCTCGATGCTTTTTATGATATACCTAAGGTTGACAGACAATACCCTTATATATTACAGCTTTTTGATATCGGAATACGGGAGGAATGGAATATAATCATTCAGTGAAAATATGAAGGGAGATAAGTTCAGAATTCCATTAAAATGAACAAAAATACATTCTCGAAAAAATGCGTTTAGAGTAACTTTGCCACATATTTTATGAGTAAATGCATAAAATTATAGGAAGAAAATTACAAGATATACTAAAATCAATAACCAGTTCTAATTTAATATTTATGAGTGATGAGCAAAAGAGAAGACTGGCGAAAGCCAAGAGTGATAATAAAAATATCATATAACCAATTAATTTAATATTTATGAGTAATGACAAAAGGAGGCTTTCAAAAGCCAAGAGTATGTTGACATTTGTTCTTTTATTTATGTCGACACTTATTTTTGCACAGACAAGAACCATAACTGGTAAAGTCGTAGATGAGAAAGGAGAAACTATAATTGGAGCAGCAATTACAGTTAAGGGTTCTTCTCGTGGTACAATAACTAACCTCGATGGAGGCTTCTCAATTGCAGCTGGACCCAAAGAGGTATTGAGTGTAAAGCTAGTTGGATATGTAGAACAGAATGTTACTGTAGGTTCACAAACATTCTTGCAATTAGTAATGAAAGAAAATACGCAAGCACTTGAAGAAGTTGTTGTTGTTGGATACGGAGTTCAGAAGAAAACTGATGTTACCGGAGCTATGGCGCGCGTAGGAGAGAAGGAGTTGAAAGCTATGCCTGTGAAAGATGCTTTACAAGGAATGCAAGGAAAAGTGGCTGGTATAGATATTACAACAAACCAACGCCCAGGGCAGGTCGGAGATATTAAGATTCGAGGAGTCCGTTCTATAAATGCAGACAACAATCCCTTATATGTTGTGGACGGAATGGTGCTTCAAGCAAGTGGAATTGATAATCTAAACCCAAGCGACATTGAATCAATTGACATTTTAAAAGATGCATCAGCAACTGCTATATATGGATCGCGTGGAGCGAATGGTGTAATATTGGTAACAACCAAACATGGTAAAAGTGGTAAATTATCTGTAAACTACAGCGGATCTGTAACACTCGAAAAAATGTATAACATAACAGAAAATATGAGTGCCGGAGAATGGATTGAATATTCTCGTTTAGCAAAGATAAATGCAGGCTCTTATGGAGCATCTACCGCTTCACGTGCTGCAGACTTTGCAAAATGGGGATCTATAGCAGAATCGTGGGCAAATATTGAATCTGGTTGGTCTAAAGATGCAAGTGGTAATGATGTTTGGGATTCAAGTAAAGTCAAAGGTTACGATTGGGAGAAATCTGGAAAACAAACAGGTGTAACAACTGAACATACTTTAAGTGTTTCAGGAGGTGGGCAGAATAGTCAGGGATATGGTTCATTTGGTTACTATAAACAAGAAGGAACACAGCCAGGGCAAAAATATGAAAGATATACTGCAAAAGTTAGTTTTGATGCGTCACCTACAAAATGGTTTAAGATGGGAACATCAGCTAACGGATCTTTAGCTAATCAGGACTATGGTTATAGCTTTGCAAAATCTGTAACTGGAGCTGGAGATTATTACAGTGCATTAAGAGGAATGTTAGCCTGGGCTGTACCTTATACTACAAGTGGAGACTATATCAGAAACCCTGCTGCTGGAGACGTAAATATAATAAATCCTATAAATGAACTTAATTACACGATGAACAATCGTCAGGGTTTTATTTTAAACAGTAATTTTTATAGTCAATTAGATCTTGGAGAAATATTTAGTTTATTGAAAGGCTTAAAATACAGAATTCAATTCGGTCCAGAATTAAGGTACAACCGCAGTTCTACGTTTTATGATAAAGCTGGAATTAATGGAGATGGAAGTAATCAAGCTTCATACAATACCAGTCAGGTTAGTTCATGGACATTAGATAACTTAATCTATTACGATAGAAATTTAGGCAAAGATCATAAAATCGGTGTTACATTGATGCAATCTGCATCAGGGTATCACTCAGAGTCAGGAAGTATGAAATCTAATACTTTGGCTACTAATACAGAACTCTGGTATAACATTGGGTCTGGAGGAAGTCTTAATGGCTTTGGTACAAGCTTGTCAGAAAAAGAGATGGCTTCATATATGGCTCGTGTTAACTATGGATATAAAGACAAGTATTTATTGACTGCTTCAGCACGTTTAGATGGTTCGTCTGTCTTAGCAGATGGACATAAATGGGCACCTTTTTATTCGACAGCATTAGGCTGGCGCATTGATCAGGAGAAATTCATGAAGAATATAGATTTTGTTGATGCGTTGAAACTTCGTTTAGGGGTAGGAGTAACAGGTAATGCTGCTATTGGAGCATATGGCACCAAAGGAGGAATAACTCAAACATATTATAATTGGGGGGCTACATCTTCTACAACTGGCTATATTTTGTCAGACTTATCTGCTTCTTCACCAGTTCTTTTGGCGAATACAAAATTAGGTTGGGAAAGAACAACACAATATAATCTAGGTTTAGACTATACTCTTCTAAAAAGCAGAATTAATGGAAGTATTGATATTTATAAAACCAGAACTAAAGATTTATTGATGAAAATGTCAATACCAAGCACGACCGGCTATGTTCAGACTTGGAACAATGTTGGCGAAACTGAAGGATGGGGAATTGATTTTCAGGTAAATTCTTTAAACTTAAAAACAAAAGATTTTTCATGGTCAACCACACTGACATGGTCATTAGACAGATGTAAGGTTACAAAACTCTCAAATGGCAGAACACAGGATTTAAATAATGCATTATTTGTAGGTAAAGAGTTAGGAGTCTATTATGACTATGTTTATGATGGAATCTGGAAAACATCAGAAGCAACTAAAGCTAGCTCATATGGTGGTAGGAAACCAGGGCAAATCAGAGTAAAGGATTTAAATGATGATGGAGTAATTGATTCTAATAATGATAGGCAAATAGTAGGAAAAGCTCGTCCAGATTGGTCTGGTGGTATTGCCAATACATTTAATTATAAAAATATCGAGCTTTCATTTTTTATTTATTCTCGATGGGGCTTTACGGTCAATAAAGGATCTGTTAATTTAGGCGGTCTTTATCAAATGCGTAAACTAGATTATTGGATAGCAGGTGTAAACGAAGATGCAGAGTATTATTCTCCGGGATCAAACGGTGTAAATGCGGATTTCTATGCAGGATCACAAGGATATCAGGATGGCTCATTTATAAAAATGCGAAATATCAATTTAGGGTATAACTTTAATTCAAAACAACTCAGCAAACTTGGAATTAATAATCTCAAGATTTACGCGCAGGTTATGAATCCATTCACAATATATTCTAAATGCAAAATACTTGACACAGATCTTTCAAGCTACGATAATAATACAACCTCTTCAGGAACAGATATAACAATAAGAGGAATGGTATTTGGCTTAAACGTTGGTTTTTAAAATCTAAAAAAATAATACACAATGAAAATAAATAAGATATTATTAATAGCTACTATTGTAAGTATATCGGGGGCTTTAATGCCTTCTTGCAGTGAAAGCTTCTTAAATGAAGAATTAACAACTAGCCGAAATACTGATTATTTCAAAACGCAAGCGGGTCTTGATGATTTATCCACAGGTTTATATGGAGTTTTGAAGTTTAAATTTAACTATATATGGGGGATTGAAATGTATAATTTGGGAGTAGATGAGTTCACTGATGCAAGTAATTCAATTCCAAGTTTCAACTGTTATAGTTCTGATCTGAGTTCTACTGAAGCTGGTGCTATATCTCAATTATGGGATAATATGTATGGCTATATAGAATCTGCAAATACTCTTATTCAAAACATGCCACTTTATTATGACTCTAAAAGTACAACGTACAATACCAGATTGGGAGAAGGCTATTTCCTTCGGGCCTATTGCTATATGCAGCTATTTACTCAATTTGGTGGTGTTCCATTGAAACTTACACCTTCTAATGGAAAAGTTGAAACTTATTTTACCCGAAACTCCCAAGAAGAATGTATAAATCAAATTATAGCTGATTTTGAGAAAGCTTATAGTCTGTTACCTGCTACTCCTGCAACAACAGGTCGACTTACAAAATGGGCATCTGCTCACTTTGCAGCAAAAGCACATTTGACGCGAGCAAGTGAATTGTATTCTTCCTGGAATTCAAGTTATATCTCAGCGGATTTAGATGCAGTGATTAAATACGGTTCTGAAGTTGTAACCGCTTGTCCATTAGCTACTGATTTTGTAGAATTATGGGATTATACAAAAGCTAATAGTGCAAATGAAAAATCAACTGAAGTAGTTTTAGCTGCACAATTCTCTGATGACCAAACAACTTGGGGTCGTTACGGAAATCAAATGCATTTGTACTATCCATCAGTTTACCAAGATTTAGCGGGAACAACTCGTGATATATCTGGTGATCGTGAATTTTCTTATGCGCGTGCTACAAATTATACATTGGATGTATTTGACCGTGTTAATGACTCTCGTTTTTGGAAGTCATTTATCACAACCTACGGCTGTGATAATACAAAAGGGGCTCCTACATGGACTGCTACTAATGCATCACTTGGTCCTTCAGGAACGGTTGTTGGTTCCAAACGTTTTACAGGAGGAAATTTGGCAATTAAATATATTGTAAATAATGCAGGTGATAGTCGTTATACTGCTGTAGCTAATGATGTAACGGGAGTATTGAAAACTGGAGTTATGCAAAACACACATACTTTTGTTCGCTATTTTAATGGTGAACCTCAAGCTTGGGTGGGGAAGCATGGAAATAATGGATACTATGGTGTTCAATCAAGATCAGTTGCTTTGTCTAAATATCGTGATGGATATCGTATAGCCATCGCTTCTCAATTCGGAACACGCGATGCTATTATAGCTCGTTCTGCTGATGATGTATTAATGATCGCTGAAGCTTATATTCGCAAGGGAGAATCTAGTTACCCTGATGCAATTACGTGGATTAATAAACTGCGCGATCGTGCAGCTTATAAAACCGGAGAGGACAGAGCGAAACATGTTGATGGCGGCCAAGCTTACAAAAATAATTCGTATTGTACAGGTAAAGGAGGGGGCTATTCATCTGATGGAGCCATTTATTGGGAAAAGAATACCTACTATGAATCTAATAACGACATGGCTGTAACTACAAATTCTTCAACTTCTTCAATGCACATTAATGACGTAAATGCTATATACAATTCAACGGTTGATACTCCTATATATACAAAATTAGGATGTTCTAGCAATGCAGAGAAAATGATGTGTTTCTTGTTGAATGAACGTACGAGGGAGCTTTGCGGTGAGACCTATCGTTGGGAAGATTTAGCAAGAACTAAAACATTAGAAAGTCGTTGGAAAGCATTCAATGATGGTTTTGTAAGGGGTGGTTCAGCTTTTAGTTCAACAACTCATTATTTCAGGCCTATACCACAATCATTCCTAGATGGAATTACCAATTTAAGCGGTGGATCTTTATCAGCAGATGAGAAGAAACTACTCCAAAATCCTGGATACTGATCAAAAAGTATAATCACTACAAATCACTAAATCCGGCTAAAGTATTAGCCGGATTTAGTTGATCTGTTTTACAGAATAACATTTTGAAAACAGATTTTAGGCATTAAGTTCTAAGTCAATATTTGATGACTATTTTTTCTTATTGTTGATGTTGTCTATTTCGATTTTGAGTGTCACGTAATTTTTGTACCTTTCGATTTGATTCATAACAACTACGTATTTGTATCGTTTCATTTTGTTGTTTTGGACTAATGCGATAACTGTTCTAGCATATTTATTACTTAGACAATTTGACATAACCAACTATGTATATAATTAAACATTAAATGAAAACACTAAAATTAGTTTTTACAATTGTTTTGATGCTTGCTTTTTCTTTTTCGCTTTCAGCACAAAATGTTGACAACAAGAAAGGCAATCAAACGACAAAAATAGCCGGGGAAGATTTACTTGGGATAAAGTCGGGTGCCGATCCTAAAAAAGCGGAACCAAATAAAGCCGGAAGATCTCGCAAGAAAGGTCGTCCGGTTGTTTTTACGGTGGGCGATTCAACTATGAAAAATGGAAAAGATGATGGCAGTAATAAACAATGGGGTTGGGGACATTTTTTTGGAGATATGTTTGATACTACAAAAGTGTCGGTTGAAAATCATGCTTTGGGTGGGCGTAGCAGTCGCACATTTATTACAGAAGGACTTTGGGCTAAAGTATTGGCTGCTGTTCAACCCGGCGATTTTGTTTTGATCCAATTCGGACACAATGATTCCGGTTCATTGAATGTGGGTCGTGCCCGTGCTTCGCTGAAAGGTAATGGCGATAATGATACCACGGTGGTTATGGAATTGACGGGTAAAGCCGAAACAGTTCATTCTTTTGGATGGTATATGCGCAAATACGCTCAGGATGTAAAAGCTAAAAAAGCCACTCCGATTCTGCTTTCGCATATTCCCCGCAATATGTTTACAACCAAAGACAGTGTAGCTGTAATGCGCAATAATGATGGTTTCGGAAAATGGACAAAAGAAGCAGCTGCTATGGAAAAGGTATTGTATCTGGACGCAAATCAATTGATTGCTGATAAACTGGATAAAATGGGAAAAGACTCTATTCAACTTATGTATTATGGCGATCACACTCATACTTCGTTGCTGGGTGCAAAGCTGAATGCGAAGACTGTTGCAGAGGGAATTAAAGAATTGAAAAGTTGTAAACTCCGGAAATGTCTTAAATAATAATTCATGATGATAAAGCTAAATACTAACAGAAAATTTAAAGTAGTTTTTCCAATTATACTTCTTTTTGTCGGTTTATTTATTCCAACATCACTTCTTGCCGATGTCAGGCTGTCTTCTTTATTTTGTGACCATATGGTGTTGCAGCGTGATGTAGCTATTCCGGTTTGGGGAATGGCTACTAAGGGAGAACAAATAACTGTAACTTTGAATAATGCGAGCCAAACAACAGTGGCAGATGGTTCGGGTAAATGGATGGTTCGGCTGAATAAACAAAAAGCCGGCGGACCATACCAACTAGAGATTAAAGGGAAAAACGTCGTAGCTTTGAAAGATGTGTATGTAGGCGAAGTCTGGCTTTGTTCCGGACAGTCGAATATGGATATGACCGTAGCAAAAGAAAATCGCTATTGGTGCGGGGTGCAAAATGAAACTCAGGAAGTGGAAAGTGCCAATTATCCTCAGATTCGTGTTTTTGATGTCGACTTTACACCAAACAATACGGTTCAAACAAATGCTGTGGGACAATGGGAGATTTGTTCGCCTAAAACCGTAGGACATTTCTCGGCTGCTGCTTATTTCTTTGCCCGTGAAATCTATCAGAAACTTCATGTCCCCATTGGTTTAATCACTTCTGCGTATGGAGCAAGCACAGCCGAAACCTGGATAAGTAAATCAGCTTTAGAATCACATTCAAGTTTAAAACCCTTGCTCGACGCTTATAATCAGAAATGGGAAAAGTTTGTTGCCGATAGTGCCGTAATAATGCAAAAGTATAAAGACCAATTGGCAAAATACAATGGTGATTTGGCAGCAACTCAGGCAGCATCGGGTGATGTGAATGCCAAAAAGCCCAAAGTTCCACGTAATCCGGATCCGGAACTTGACCAACACAATCCTATTGTTTGCTACAACGGCATGATTGCTCCGTTAGTACCTTATGCCATTCGTGGAGCTATCTGGTATCAGGGAGAATCGAACGGTCCTTCTGCAACCCAATATCGTGAGATTATGGAAACGCTGATTGCAGATTGGCGAACACGATGGGGACAAGGTAATTTTCCTTTCCTTTATGTTCAGTTGGCTAATTATGGTAAACCAATGACTGAGCCCGTTAAGAATGATCCCTTAATGATTGTTCGTGAAGCACAGGTTCAAAACCTTTCGGTTCCTAATACAGCCATGGTTTGTGCCATTGAAAACGCCGGTGATCAACCAGAAAATATTCATCCTAAAAACAAACAGGCAATCGGGTATAGGTTGGGATTAGCAGCGCGTGCCAAGGTGTATTGTGAAAAAGTGGAGTACTCTGGACCTATGTATAAAAACTACAAGGTTGAGGGTAAAAACATTCGATTGTATTTTGACCATGTTGGCACCGGATTGGTGGCCAAAGATGGAAAACTGACCGGATTTGCAATCTGTGGTGAGGACAAAAAATGGGTTTGGGCAGATGCTAAGATTGATGGAAAAACCGTCCTGGTTTCAAATTCAGAGATCACTAAACCTATTGCTGTTCGTTATTGCTGGGGTACAAATCCTCCTGCCAGTCTTGCGAATAAAGAAGGACTGTGGACACCGAATTTCAGAACAGATAATTTCTGATTAAAGTAGCTCAAATGTTTTATACTCGATGTTTCCGTTTTAATGTGCTAATAAACAGTTGTTCCAACAATGAAAACTAAATCTTTAATTATACCGGTATTGGTCTTCTTTGTCTCACTATCGACGATGGCTCAAAGGCAGATGGAATACCTTGATCGTGGTGTCATTGCCATTCGTAATTCTAACGATTCGGTTTATATTGGCTGGAGATTATTGGGAACGGAACCCAATGACATCGCTTTTAATCTCTACCGTCAAAGCGGAAACAATAAACCGGTTCTACTGAATAAAACTCCGATAAAGGAAAGCACTAATTTCGAAGATGGCAGACAAGATTTTTCAGTTGATAATTCTTATTTCGTAAAAGCTATAGTAAACGGACAGGAACAAAAGGCAAGCAAATCATTTACCATAAAGGCCAATAGTCCGGCTCAGCAATATATCAACATAGCTCTCAGAACTCCTCCCGGATATACTCCTAACGACATTTCGGTGGGTGATTTGGATGGAGACGGAGAATATGAAATTATAGTTCATCAAACAGGGCGCAGTTTTGATACTCCTTCAGCGGGCATTTCAGATATTCCTATTTTTCAGGCTTATAAAATGGATGGAACATTTCTGTGGCAAATAAGCCTTGGAAAAAATATTCGTGAAGGAGCTCACTATACTCAATTTATGGTTTATGATCTGGATGGTGACGGAATTGCGGAATTTGCATGTAAAACCGCTGATGGTACTATTGACGGACTTGGAAAAGTTATTGGAGACTCTACAAAAGACTGGCGAAGTTTAGATAAAAATAATCGTTCTACCTATGGTAAAATACTGGCTGGTCCTGAATATTTTACCATCTTCAGTGGCAGAACCGGTGAGGCTTTGGCAACAACAGATTATATTCCGAATCGTTATCCGATAAATGGCTGGAATGGTCATGGCGGAAATGGTAAAAGCGACAGCACAGGAAATCGTTGTGATCGTTTTCTGGCTTGTATAGCTTATCTTGACGGGGTTCACCCAAGCGTAGTTATGTGCAGGGGCTATTATGGAAGAACTGTGCTGGCTGCCTGGGATTGGAGAAATGGAAAACTGACTTCGCGTTGGGTATTTGATAGTAAGGATGGTGAAAATCCTTTTTCAGGGCAGGGCAATCATAACCTAAGTGTGGCAGATGTTGATGGAGATGGCAAAGATGAGATTATTTACGGTTCTATGGTAGTAGACGATAATGGTAAAGGATTGTTTTCTACAGGTCTTCGTCATGGCGACGCTATTCATGTTGGTGTTCTTAATCCTGGTCACCCGGGTTTAGAAGTTTTTGGTATTCATGAGATTGAAGAGGGGACGAAAGGGCCTGGGGCTGCTGTTTATGATGCTAAAACCGGTGAGATACTCTATAAAGGCTCAATGGATCAAGATGTCGGTCGGGGAGTTGCCGAAGATATTGACCCTTCAAACCCTGGTGCAGAAATGTGGTATTCGGGTTCAAAGGGTCTTCTGAATATGAAAGGAGAACGAATCGGCGATTCACCGGTTTCTACCAACTTTGTGATTTGGTGGGACGGTGACTTAAGCCGGGAGTTACTAGATAAAAATCATATAGACAAGTATAATGTGGGAAGACTGTTTACCGCTGAAGGTTGTGTTTCTAATAATGGGACTAAAGCTACACCCGCTTTGAGTGCCGATTTGTTTGGCGACTGGCGGGAAGAAGTTATTTTTCGAACGGCAGATAATAAAAACCTGAGAATCTATACCACAACAATTCCGACTCATCATCGGATTTATACCTTGATGCACGATCCTCAATACCGTTTAGCCATTGCTAGTCAAAATGTAGGTTATAATCAACCTCCCCATACAAGCTTCTTTTTGGGTACAGGCATGAAACAGGCTCCGAAACCAAACATCGTATTAATCAATAGCAATATGGAATCAAAGAAGTAAGATTCAAAGTATAAAAAATTGATACTATCATAAAAAACATAATCAAAATGATCAACGAACTTATTAATATGACTTTAAGCAACATTAGAAGATTACTTGTGCCTATCGCATGTTCAGCTGCTTTATTCGCTTCTGCACAGCAAACGGAAGTACAGTATCTATCCGGGACGGGTCTGGGAGATACAAAGAAATGGAGTTTCTACTGTACCGGCGGGATGAACAGTATGAAATGGAGCAACATTGAGGTTCCGTCGCAATGGGAGTTGCAGGGTTTTGGCGAATATACTTATGGACGCTGGTACAAAAAGCCGGGGGTAAAAGCCCCAAGCATGGAACAGGGATTCTACAAGTATAGTTTTACAGTGCCTGCTTCGTGGAAGAATAAAATAGTTTCGATCGTTTTTGATGGAGCGATGACAGACACCGAGGTGAAAATAAACGGTCAACTGGCCGGAGACATTCATCAGGGAGGTTTTTATCGCTTTTCGTACGACATTACCGATAAGCTTCGTGCCGGATCTAAAAACACATTGGAAGTAAAGGTTTCAAAACATTCAGGGAATCAATCGGTGAATGCGGCCGAACGAAAAGCCGACTGGTGGCTTTTTGGCGGAATTTATCGTCCGGTATTTTTGGAAGCCAAACCTAAGAACCATATTGATCGCATTGCTGTAAATGCACAGGCAGATGGTAAATTAAGTACCGAAATCTATACTACGGCTTTACCCGATAATTATGCTCTTTCGGCTACTATAGCTCCTTTGAAGGGAACCGGAAAGTTTGAAACCAGGTCATTTAAGATGTTGCCGGGAGTTAATGCCCAACATATTTCGACCAACTGGAATGCGGTGGCTAACTGGACACCCGAAACGCCCAATTTGTATAATCTGACATTGGAACTAAAGAATGAAAAAGGGGAGACTGTACACAGCTATACCCAACGAATTGGTTTCCGAACCGTAGAATTTCGCCGGCAAGACGGTATTTACGTCAATGGAGTAAAAATTGTGATGAAGGGAATTGACCGGCATTCATTCTATCCGGACGGAGGGCGATGTACCAACAAGGCTATCAGTTTGCAGGATGTAAAATTGATTAAAGAGATGAATATGAATGCTGTTCGCTCGCATTATCCGCCCGATGTCCACTTCTTGGACCTTTGCGATTCGTTAGGCTTGTTTTATCTTGATGAATTGGCTGGTTGGCAAAATGGGTACGATACAACTACAGGCGAGAAATTACTAAAAGAAATGGTGATACGCGATGTAAATCATCCTTGTATCGTTTTGTGGGACAATGGAAATGAAGGCGGTTGGAATACGAAACTCGATGGCAGGTTTGCAGACTATGATCCGCAAAAACGTCACGTTATTCATCCATGGGCCGATTTCGACGGAATTGATACACATCATTATCCCGCTTATCTCACCGGTATTGCCCGCTTTACGAATGGTTATAATGTGTTTATGCCTACCGAGTTTATGCACGGAATGTATGATCAGGGACTGGGCGCCGGGCTGGAAGATTTTTGGAATAAATACACCGACAGTCCGCTTTTTGCTGGAGGTTTTATGTGGGCTTATGTGGATGAGGCTGTGAAACGGTCGGATAAAAACGGCATACTCGATTCGGACGATTACAATGCCCCCGATGGTATAGTGGGACCGTATCGCGAAAAAGAGGGTAGCTTTTATACCGTCCGCGAAGTATGGTCGCCCGTGCAAGTAAAAAAGATGATGATCACTCCTTCGTTCAACGGCGAAATAACTGTTTCAAACCATTATATTTATACGAATTTCGATCAGTGTAAAATGCGTTATCGTTTGTATTCAATCGGTTCTCCTTTGAAAGATGCCGCAAAACAATTGTTGGAAGAGGGCACAGTGACTTTGCCTAACTTGAAACCGGGTGAAGCTGCTAAAGCCCAAATGCCTGTTTCGGATAAGTTTTTCCAAGCCGATATATTGGAGCTGGAAGCGTATGATGCCGAGGGGAAATCAATATGCAACTGGACGTGGCCTGTTGAGTTGGCACGAAAGTATATGCAAAAGGAACTTAAAGCTGTGGATCAAACTGGAAAAGCCAGTTATGCCAAACAAGATAGTATGCTGACACTTTCGGCTAAAGACGTTTCGGTGAAGTTTAATCTGAAATCGGGATTGATTACTGAAGTGAGAAACAAAACAGGCAATATTTCATTGGTCAATGGCCCTGTAGCTGTAGGAATGAAAACCCGGTTGAAAGAGTCGAAAATCCGACAGGAAGGTGATAATGCAGTGCTTACATGTTATTATCTGGGTGGAATAGATTCAATTCGTTGGGAAATGACTCCGGGCGGTTTATTACACATGAGTGCGTTGATGCTGGATCGTCCGGCCGGAGGCGGTGGATTTGACGATTCGTTTATGGAAGAGAATATTACTAATTTCGGATTGACTTTTTCGTACCGCGAATCGAATGTACAAGCTGTAAAATGGTTTGGACGCGGACCGTATCGGGTTTGGAAAAACCGTATTCCCGGAACAAATTACGGGCTTTGGGACAAAAAATACAACAATACGATTACGGGCGAAAGCTTTGAAAAGCTTATTTATCCCGAATTTAAAGGTTATTATGCCAATTTATATTGGGCCAGCTTGCTTACCAAAGAGTCGACCTTCAGCATTTACAGCGAGAGTGATGGAGTTTTCTTTCGCCTGTTTACACCCGAAGAGCCAAAAGGCAGACAAAACGGAGTAAATACTATGCCTAAGTTTCCGGAAGGCGATATTTCGTTTTTGTATGAAATTCCGGGTATTCGCGATTTCAAACCCATCTCTCAGTTAGGACCACAAAGTCAACCGGGAATGATACGAATCAAAAAGGGAGATGAAGGAATTGGTATGAAACTGTGGTTTGATTTCAGATAGTATGTCCCGATAATTTGTTTCAGGCACAAAAGAAACGGAAAGGCTAATACGATAAAATTGCTCATTAATCGGTATAAATTAATAGTGAGCGAATGTATTTTAGAAAATAATCGGTACGAGTGAATCATCAGATGGTCGTCTTTGATGACTCATTGATATGAACGAATAATGACCTGAGAAATATTAATAATAAAGGATGAATAATCTATTACCTTATAGTATCTTATGGATATAAAAAAGCTTTTGTTCAGTCTGGCACTTTGCCCTTTTGCGTTGGCAGCTCAAACTACTGTTTGGCCTGAGGTGAATGTGGAAATGCGCCCTGCCACGCGGTGGTGGTGGTTAGGCAGTGCCGTTGATAAGGTTAATCTGACCTACAACCTGGATGAATATGCCCGGGCCGGCATGGGAACGGTGGAAATTACCCCCATTTACGGTGTTCAGAAAAATGAAGCTAACGATATTCAGTTTCTGTCTCCCCAGTGGATGGCTATGCTTCAGCATACCCTGGCCGAAACTAACCGAAACGGAATGCAAACCGATATGAACACGGGCACCGGATGGCCGTTTGGCGGCCCCGATGTGGGCATTGACGATGCTGCCTCGAGACTACTAACCAGCACCTACAGGCTGCACGGACGACAGCTTGTCTCCGGTCTTATTACCCCCGAAGACAAAGATCAGTTAGGTAAAGCTAAATTGCTTAAAGTAATGGCATTCGGAGCAAAAGGCGAATCTGTAGATTTAAGCTCAAAAGTAGATCGGACAGGGAAGTTGGTGTGGCAGTGCCCCAACGGCGAGTGGACAATTATTGCTGCATTTTGCGGCAAAACGGGGCAAAAAGTAAAACGTGCTGCACCGGGTGGCGAAGGCTATGTGATGGATCATTTCTCAAAACGGGCTGTGAACAATTACCTGAGTCGGTTTGAAACAGCATTTACCGAAAGCCGGACAGCCTATCCGCACAATTTCTTTAATGATTCGTACGAGGTATACGGTGCCGACTGGACGGAGGATTTCTTCGAACAGTTCTATAACCGTCGTGGTTATAAACTGGAAGAGCATCTGCCGGCTTTTTTATCGGATCAGCGTACCGACGAAACTGCACGACTGGTTTCGGATTACCGCGAGACTTTATCGGAGCTTTTGCTCGAAAACTTTACAAAGCAATGGACCGACTGGGCGCACTCTCACGGCAGCAAAACCCGCAATCAGGCGCATGGTTCTCCGGGTAATCTGATTGATTTATATGGCACGGTGGATGTGCCCGAATGCGAAGGTTTCGGACTTTCGGATTTTGACATTAAAGGGTTGCGCAAAGATTCGCTTACCATCAAAAATTTCTCCGATATATCCATGCTTAAGTATGCATCTTCGGCGGCGCATATTGCGGGCAAACCCTATACTTCGTCCGAAACGTTTACCTGGCTCACCGAGCATTTTCGCACATCGCTGTCGCAATGCAAGCCCGATCTGGACTTAATGTTTGTCTCGGGGGTGAATCACAGCTATTTTCAGGGAACACCCTATTCGCCCAAAAATGCAGCATGGCCGGGCTGGAAGTTTTATGCTTCAGTGGATATGTCGCCTACAAACACTGTCTGGCGTGATGCTCCGGCCATGTTTTCGTACATTACCCGTTGCCAGTCCTTTCTTCAAATGGGTAAGCCGGACAATGATTTCCTGATTTATTTGCCGCTTTACGATGTGTGGAACGATCAGAGCGGACGATTGTTGCAGTTTGATATTCACAAAATGGATGTGCGTATGCCGGAGTTTATTCACACCGTTCAGTCTATTTACAAAAGCGGTTACGACCTGGACTATATTTCCGATCAGTTTATTCGTTCTACAAAATGTGTGAATGGCAAGCTGGTTACCGCCGGAGGAAGCAGTTACGAAGCATTGATTCTTCCGGGCGTTCATAAAATGCCGGTGGATGTGCTTGCTCACCTTGTTTCGTTAGCAGAGCAAGGGGCTAAGGTGGTTTTTCTGAACAATTATCCTGATGATGTGCCCGGACTGAATCAGCTCAAATCGAGAAGGAACGAACTTAAAAGCCTGCTTAAAAAGCTGGATGTAAAAACCGATTTCGGCAAAACTACAGTGAAAGCTTTAAAAGCCGGTACAATTATTACCGGGTCCGATTTGGAGAATACACTGAAAGCGATAGGGAAAGAGCCGGAAGAAATGAAAACCGCGTATGGTCTGAGCGCCATTCGTCGTTCCAATGCAGATGGTTACCATTATTTTATCAGCTGTTTGCAAAACAAAGATGTAGACAGCTGGGTGACGCTTACTGTTCCGGCTAAATCGGCAATGATTTTCGATCCGCTAACGGGCGAGAGTGGCAAAGCTAGAGTAAGAACCGTTCGCGGACATACGCAGGTATATCTGCAGCTTCAATCCGGACAGTCCTTGATTTTGAAAATTTTTAGCCAAACAGATGTACAGGTTCCGGACTGGAACTATTTGCGCGCAGCCAGTCAAATAGTGGAGCTGAAAAATGACTGGAAACTTCACTTCGAACAAAGTGAACCCGACATAGAAGGCATATTTGAATTAAGTCAGTTAGGTTCGTGGACCGAATTGAATATCCCCGATGCCAACATAAACCGTGGCACAGGTATTTATCAAACCACGTTCAATATGGACTATTCAGCACCCGACGAATGTGTATTAGACCTAGGTGATGTGTGCGAAAGCGCTCGTGTGATAGTGAACGGACAGCCAGTCGCAACTCTTTGGTCGGTGCCTTTCGAATGTAAGATCGGTCGGTTTCTGAAAAAAGGACAGAACTCCATTCAAATAGAAGTGACCAATCTGCCGGCCAATGCCATTGCCGATTTGGATCGGCGTAAAGTGCCGTGGCGCATGTTCAAAGAAATAAATATGGTAGATAGAAATTACAAAAAGAGTGATTACAGTTCGTGGAAGCCCGTACCAAGCGGCTTGCTCGGATCTGTAAGAATAAAAATTCAACAGCCTTTGTTCTAAAGGCACTGACAAATGAATTTAAAGAGATAAGTAAAAGACCAAGCAATGGTGTGAATATGATGTGCCATTTTAATTTATCAAAGACGATACTATTGAACATCCCCTTTAGGGGCTTGGGGCGGAAAATATAGTTGAAAACCGCCCCTAAATCCCCTGAAGGGGACTTAAAATTACAACCGTATCGTCTAACGATTTTATGAAGAATAGGACATTATTTAATTCTTACAGCTTTGAATATAAGCTAATAAATATATGGTTGATAAACTGAAAAATAATGATATGAATTTGAATCAATATTCCAATATAAGTAACGGTATGCATATAATGTCCCATTTTGATTTTTCAAAGACGATACTATTGAACATCCCCACCATTTATCCTGATTATATCGGGAGGGGCTTGGGGCGGAAAACACATTTAGGTACTGCCCCTAAATCCCCTAAAGGGGACTTAAAATTACAACTGTATCGTATAGCTTCTCTAAAAAACAAGACATTATTTAGTTCCTACTGCTTAAGCCCGCAAAGGCAAACCTGTTTTTTCAGGATGGTGATTTTTGTGCTTTTGATCGGCTATTCTCCTTTAAGTTTAAAGGCAATAGTGTGCTCTGAAAAAGGACAAATCTTTAATGTGCTTAAATACGGGGCTGTTGGCGATGGTAAAACCGTGGACACTAAAGCCATTCAGAAAGCCATAGACGAAGCTTCCAAAGCTGCCGGTAAGGCCAGAGTGCTGATTCCTTCCGGTCATAAATTTTTAATCGGAACTGTGTACCTGAAAAGCAATATCGATTTTTGTTTGGAAGGTAATGCCGAATTGCTGGTGAGTACCAATCAGAGCGACTATACAGGCGAAGCAGCTGTGATGGCCGAGGGAGCTGATAATCTGAAAATATCGGGTACGGGCAGTATCAATGGGCGTGCGTTGGAGTTTATGTCGCATTTCGAAGCCGAAAATGGCTGGTGGATTCCCAAAGAATGGCGCCCGAAACTGTTCATTCTCACTTCATGCAACAAGTTAGACATTCGCGATATAACTATTGAAAAAGCACCACTCTGGAGTTTACACATGCTGGGGTGCGAGCACGTTTTGATAGATAACATTAAAATAAAAAACAACCTCGATGTACCCAATTGCGACGGTATCGACCCCGATCATTGCCGGAACGTAGAAATACGCAACTGTTCCATCTTTTGCGGCGATGATGCAATCGTAGTGAAGGCTACTCGCCAGGAGAAAGATTACGGACCTTCTTCCAATATTTGGGTTCATAACTGCACACTCGAAACCCAGGATTCGGGGTTGAAAGTCGGTACCGAAACTACGCAGGATATTTTCAATATTGTGTTCGAAAAATGCACCATCAAAACCAGTTGCCGTGGACTAACCATTCAGTTGCGCGACGAAGGCAATGTATTTAATGTCCTGTTTAAAGATATCACGTTTGTTTCTCAATATTATTCCAATCCGTGGTGGGGACGGGGAGAGGCTATCTCTTTTACCGCCATTCCCCGAAATCCGGGCTCTCAGCTAGGAACAATTCATGACATTCAGGTGCAAAATGTTCAGGGCTTATCCGAAAACAGTGTCCGTATCAACGGAACAAAAGAAAGCCGGATAAACAATGTCAGTTTCAGCAAGGTGGATATAACAATGAACCGTTCTACTTCTTTTGCGGGTGGGCTTTTCGACAATCGGCCTACCAAAGCTTATGACGGAATAGAGAAACATGGTAACCCGGGTTATTATGTTCGTTTTGCCGACAATATTAGTCTTAACGACTGTAGCATTAACTGGGGACAAAACATCCCCGACTACTTTACGCATGCCATAGAAGCTCATGACGTTACGGGATTGAAGATTGAACGGTTTGAAGGAAAAGCGGCTCATCCCGAAAGAGATCAGGCTATAGTTATTCCCTGACTTTTCGGATTAAAAAATAATTTTACCTAAACAAGTAAGTAGTTTCCAATATTTAATGATATGTTTCTATCACATAGCACACATAGAAATAATGGGTGAAAAAGACTTAGGTCACATAGTAAAAGTATCTGACGATACTTTTGCTTAGTCTGAAATTATCCCGGTTCCCGGGATAATACTATGTGTTCTGAGTCTTATATCTTCTATTTAAAACTAGTGTGAACTATTGTGGTAAAAAACATATCAATAATAATTATCATTTACTTATACACCATGAAAGCTCTCAAATTTATTTTCTGCTGTACTGTATTGCTTACAATGATTCAACCGCAAGCCCAATGTCAGGATAAACGGCAGTTTAAAGTCTTTCAGTTTCCACCCAATATGATTCCCCGTATTGATGGAGACAGCACCGACTGGAACGTGGTACCGGCCGATTATGTCGTGGGGATGGATCAGTTACGCGACGATACAGGCAAACACAGCAAGGCCGATCCTCAAAATCTGAATGTTCAGGTAAAAGTGGGCTGGGTCAAAGGTCTCAACCGGCTTTACTTTTTGTATGTAGCTTATGACAATTACTGGGATTTTTCCATGCTCGATTTGCATAATGACACGTTTGAGTTGATTGTAGACGGTGACCAGTCGGGCGGACCGTTTATCGACCGCTTTCATCCGAATAAGGATCTGTCGCCCATGGATACTTTCTTTTCTTTTCACGGGGTGCATGCTCAGAACTACCATATTTTTACGCCGGCTGTGGGTAAAGACTGGGCGTTGGAATGGGGTAGCCAGCCCTGGATTAAGGATCTGCCTTATGCCAATGCGGCTTACCACTATGACTTTAAACCGGGAGGAGCTGGCAAGCTAACACTGGAATTTTGGATTACGCCTTTTGACTATGCAGGAACTGAAGGTCCGGTGCGTGCAGTAGAATCGGTGCTGACAGAGAATAAAAATGTCGGTTTGTCGTGGGCTATTATTGATTACGACGATGTAAACAGTAAAGACAACAATGGTTTTTGGAATCTGTCCAAAGAACATACGATGTATGGAAATGCCTCTTACTGTTTGCCATTTAAACTAATGCCTCTGGAAGATCGGTTTAAAAAAGCGATTGATGCGCACTGGACTTTTAAAGTTGTTGACATGAACAGAAGGTTAGTTGCTTTTACCGACGAATCAACAGGTCAGATCAATTCGTGGAAATGGGATTTTGGTGATGGCAGTACGTCAACCGATCAGTATCCAATTCATCAGTACCAGAATCCGGGAAAATATGTTGTTGTTTTGTGGGTTGAAGGCCCCAATGGCAAGTCTCGTTTCTCACGGGTTTGGGATGTAGCTGTGAAATAATAATTAAATCCCATTCATCAATGAAAATAAACAAAGTATCAAATTTAGTAATAAAGTTATCATTCAAAACATCAATATTTCCAACCAATAACTTATATCGGATGAAAAAAATATCGTTATTTCTTGTTACACTATTTCTGGTTGCGTCGCATGTAGTTCAAGCCAGCCAAGCCGATGTTCCAAACTTTAAATGGATGAAAGATGTTGGTGCACAAATTTTTCCTAAATCAATTAAAACTTACTATGCCAACGATTATGGTGCCATTGGAGACGCTGTGTTTGACTGTACGGAATCTATTCAGAAGGTTATAGATCAATGTGCATCTCACGGAGGTGGCACGGTTAGTTTTCATCCGGGCATTTATTTAACCGGATCCATTTTTATTAAAAGTAATGTCATTTTTAATATACCAAAGGGAACCATGTTGTTAGGTAGTCAGAATATCTCGGATTACAAGCAAATCCCGACCCGCGTAGCCGGAATAGAGATGACTTGGCCTGCAGCTTTAGTCAATGTTATAGGCCAACAAAACGCTGCTATTACAGGCGAAGGTGTTATCAACGGGAAAGGAAAAGTTTTTTGGGATAAATATCATAGTATGCGAAAGGACTACGATTCCAAAGGCTTACGTTGGATTGTGGATTATGACTGTGAACGTCCGAGAGGAATCCTTATTTCCGATTGTAAGAATGTGACTATAAAAGATATTGTGGTATATCAACCCGGGTTTTGGTCGTTGCATATCCTTTATTCAAATCACGTTACGGTAGATAATATTATTATAAGCAATAATATAGAAGGGCAGGGACCCAGTACAGATGGTATTGATATAGACTCTTCGAGCAAAATATTAGTTCAGAATTGCAATATCAACTGCAACGACGACAATTTTTGCCTGAAATCCGGACGCGATGCTGATGGCTTACGTGTCAATCGTCCTTGCGAATACGTCGTGATCCGAGATTGCATTGCTGGATATGGAGATGGCCTTTTTACTTGTGGAAGTGAAACTTCGGGAGGTATTCATGATATTGTTGCTTATAACCTGAAGGGAATAGGTACTAAAACCGGCTTGCGTTTTAAATCTACGATTCAACGCGGTGGCACGATTGAAAACATATACCTGACAAATATTGAAATGATTGGGGTTAAGTATCCGCTCATTGTTGATTTAAATTGGAATCCCGCTTATAGTACTTCTAAACTTCCTGCCGGCTACAATTCGGATAGTATTCCGGAGTACTGGAAAAAGATGCTTCTACCTGTTGATCCTAAAATAGGTACGCCTAAATTTCGTAATGTTTACTTTAATAATATAAAGGCTACTCAGGCGCTTACCTGCATAAGGGTTACAGGAGTTGAAACAGAAACTATCGATAATTTCCAACTGAAGGATGCACATTTTGAGGGGAAAGAAGCTGGAAATATTAGCTGGGCAAACGATTGGGTGCTGGATAATTTTACTGTCAAAGCCGAAAATAACCAGCCACTTGTTTTAGAGAATAATAAAAACGTAAAACCCAATTACAAATAACTAATTCATTCGTCAGAATATTATCTATAAACAAACATAACATCAATTATCGTTGATTAGTTAGATATACAGAAACTATTTTTTAATACCAACTTATAAGAAACCATGAAATTAAACAAAGTAATCTCCTGTTCTTTGATCTTTTTGAGCGTAAGTACAATGCATGCTCAAAATAAGATGACTGCTGAAGAAGCAGCCCGGAAAATAGCCGACAGAATTGTCAACTCTACAACTTATTTGTTTGAAAATAAGAAAACAGGCGAAACATATAAAACAGTAAAGGGCATTCCGTTGTCCAACGATGTTCAGGTTAGTTCTAAGTATAATAATTGGCACTACACCAATGGGGTAACCGATATAGCCCTGTTGGAACTTGCTGATAAGCTGAAAGACCAAAAATACGAAGAATATGTGTTGAAAAACATGAACTTTGTTTTTAATGAAGGTAATTATGATTATTTCAAAAAGCTTTATGATCAGACTCTGGCCGAAAAAGGATGGAAAGCCGTCAGAGATGTCAATTGGTGCATGCTTTACCGGGGAAAAAGGCTGGATGACAACGGACCGATGGGTGCCAGTCTGATTGAATTGCAGGAACGCCATCCGAATAATGCTTTTCTGAAGTATATAAATCAAACGGCCGATCATCTAAATACATCGGAGCCCCGTTTATCCGACGGAACCATTGCCCGCATTTGGCCTCATGAGAACACCATCTGGGCCGACGACTCTTTTATGGCTATCTCGTTTTTATGTCGTATGGGGCAATTTACCGGTGATCAGAAGTATTTTACCGATGCAGCCAATCAGGTGTTGAATTACAATAAATACTTGTGGTGCCCCGAAAAACAGCTTTATTACCATTGTTATCACACCGATAATAAAGAACATGGTGTGGCGCACTGGAGCAGAGCCAACGGGTGGTTATTCATGGCTCAGGCTGATTTGCTTTCAAGAATGCCGAAAAATCATCCACTCCGCGATGCAGTGATTAAAAACTTTCAGCAGCAAGCCAGTGGAATTGCCCGCTACCAGGGAAAAAACGGGTTGTGGCATCAATTGCTGGACAAAGAAGATTCTTATGAGGAAATTACCGGAACGGCCATGTTTGTATTTGGCATTGCACGTGGAGTAAAAGAAGGGTGGCTTCATCCCGATTTTATTTATGTAGCTGAACAGGGCTTAAAAGGAATGATGCAGAAAATTACTCCGCAAGGTAATGTGACGGCAATTTGTGTAGGTACGGGCATTATGCCTTCTTTGCAATACTATTATAACCGCCCTACACAGGAGGATGATCCGATGGGTGAAGGTCCGGTTTTGCGTGCGCTTGTAGAAATGACGGATGCTCCGAAATACACTGAAATTAATGCGGAGCAACAATATGATAAGATTGGTAAAAAGAAATAACTCACCGGGACTTCGTATTAAATGGATATAAAGGCTTGCATATCCCGAACTCAGGTTATTAGGTTAATCAGGGTAGGCGACTAACGTTAGTCGGGGTGCGCGACTAACGTTAGCAAGGGTGCATGACTAACGTTAGTAAGGATGCACGACTAACGTTGATCGACCAGGACGACTAACGTTAGTCGAGGTATACGACATGGACGTGTCAGGATAGATAACATGAGTGTGTGGAGTGAGTGACACGTTTGATCCAACAATCCGGACTATTACTTTTCTGAAAAGTTAGACATTGTTTAATTCCTACAACTTAGGTATCTCTATATTTTTTTAGGTGCTGTGGTATGAAACTCTTTCAGATAAAAAGGTTCGAAATAAGCCACATCTTCAAATCGCTTCTCGGCAAAAGCTACTCCGGCTAACGGAATCATGTTTTCGGCCAAAGGAACCATGTCGTCTATAAAACGGACATTAGGATGGGTAAGTGTTGTTTTGCATTTGTCGGCTCCGTTTCCAAAGAAGTAAACAGGTTGATTGGCAAGTATTTCATGATACGAATCTGCATCAATGATATCAGCTGAAATCTCCCGTTTCATTTCGCCTTTGGCATTGTATACGGCAGCGTATACTTCCATACGCCGGGCATCAATCATGGGGCAAAACAAGCTTTCTCCGGCATCTTTTACAGTGCGCAGGGCTTGTGCTGTCAGCACTTCCAAGGTGCTGATAGAGATAAGCGGAATGTCATATCCGTAACACAAACCCTTGGCAGTAGAAACGCCAATGCGTAAACCGGTGTATGATCCCGGACCACTGCTTACGGCTACTGCATCCGGTTTCCTGTTAGTTGGCTTTAAAACTTCAAGAGCTTCGGCTATAAAAACACTCAACAGGGCAGCATGATTCATGCCTTCAGCATTCGATTTGGAAAAAAGACAGGCTCCGTTTTCGCTCAATGCTACCGAGCAAACATTGGTAGAGGTTTCTATATGAAGAATGATGGAAGACATATTGTTTATTTATTGATTCGGAAATGAGGATTGTCCGGCAACCGGATTTTTTCTTTTGCAAAATTACTCAAATTTTCCCGAACCTAAAAAGAAGCAGCCTTGCTTTTGATACACGCTCAATTAGTTTCAGACTTTGTTCATTTAATGAGGGGTCTCTCCACCAAATGAGGACGTTTTCCTCAGTCTAATGAGGAGATATCTCACAGCCTAATGAGGAGACTCTCCTCAGCCTAATGAGGAAGGACTCCTCATTGCCCGGTCAACAGAGAAACCTTATATTTTCACTAAACATTGACTTCAAAATTGCAAACTTTGACGAAAAAAAGAAGAGGCTGTCCCAAAAGTGAGACAGTCTCTTCAGCTATAAGAATTACACTGGATGATTATTTAATAGTCACCAGTAATGGGCTTTTTACATTCTCTGCAAATACGGTCATTGCATTAAACCAATCGGAATCGGTAGGATAATGCCACTTGCTCCAGCCACCACCAAAATAGTAGGTGAAAGAGTTTCCGGTTGTGTAGCTGCTTAGTATTAAAGCATGCTCGGCATCTTTAATTCCTTCGTTTACTTTTCCGGGAATAAAAACCCCGATGTAATTACGTCCCGAAGGTAGTCCTGCATCCGAAAACGCATCTTCAGCATAAGCCAGTGTTCCGGCACTGATATCCTGCTTTAATTCTCCCGCTCCGTTGTGTAAATAAATTCCTGCAGCCAATTCCATAGCCGATCCGGCACCCCTGTATTTAACTTCGGCTTTATTCAGCAACGAACCGGCGTTTACAGTTACGGTCATTTCTTCTTTGTAATACGAATTGGCTAACTTAACCGAATCGTAGGTAAGCGTAAATACCGAACGCAAAGGTCCTACTTCAATCACTTTATAACTGCTGAAATGATTGCCAACCCAAAGTTTTCCACCGGCATATGGTGCAATACCACCGCAACCCAGTGTGTGTGCTACTTTGTAGAAGTCCAAGCCTAAACCATGATCAATATGATACGAGATTCCATTGTAGATGTCATCTTTGTAGCGCTGATCAACCACCAGGTTCTCGGTGCTTTTTGCCCAAAAATCAACACCATTGCTCGGGTTTTCATTAGCCAGAGCCGGGCCGTACATGCGGTAAGCTGCCATGTCATTTTCCCAGGCAAAATCGTCTTTCCGTTCGGGAACAAAGCGGGCAAAAGTTTTGGGTTTTACTTCGGCAGGTTTACCCTTTACGAATGTATAACTCGAAGAACTGTTTGCTTTCACGTCGGCCTGAAAAATAACCGACTGCACTTTTTTGTTTCCGTTTTTTACCAGCTGATAAGCCACTTCTTCTTGCTTGCTGTTTTGAAGCACGAAAGGTTTTTTATCGACAGGTAACTTTAATGCAGAAAGACTTATTTCAACAATTTCTCCTTTTCTATCGTGAGCAGTTTTGTTTGCAACCACCAGGGTACGCTGCGCAAAAACACCCGAAGCGAGTAGGAGTGAAGCTAAAACTAAAAATCCTGATTTTTTCATTTTAGTCTGTCTGCTTATTGTGGTTGTTTGCCTATGGAAGCCAAAATACCGCCATCGACATATAAAACGTGACCGTTTACGAAGTTAGAAGCATCTGAAGCAAGGAAAACTGCAGGACCTTGTAAGTCTTCTGTTGTTCCCCAACGAGCTGCAGGAGTTTTAGCAATGATGAAGTCATTAAAAGCATTTCCTTTTACGCGCAATGGTGCAGTTTGCGGAGTTTCGATATAACCCGGTCCGATACCGTTACATTGAATATTGAATTCTCCGTATTCGGCAGCGATATTTCTGGTCAACATTTTCAAACCACCTTTGGCAGCAGCGTAAGCCGAAACAGTTTCACGTCCAAGTTCGCTCATCATAGAACAAATGTTGATAATTTTGCCATGTCCTTTTTTGATCATGCTTGGAATGACAGCCTTTGAAACGATAAACGGACCGTTCAAATCGATGTCGATAACCTGACGGAATTCGGCGGCTGTCATCTCTATCATCGGGATGCGTTTGATGATACCGGCATTGTTTACCAAAATATCAATTACACCTACTTCTTTTTCAATTTGTGCTACCAAAGCATTAATCTGAGCTTCGTTGGTAACGTCGGCAACATAACCGTGTGCTTCGATGCCATCGGCTTTGTAAGCAGCCAATCCTTTGTCTACTAATTCCTGGTTGATGTCATTAAAAACAATAGTTGCACCTGCTTTTGCAAATCCTGATGCTAATGCATATCCGATACCATAAGCAGCTCCTGTAACCAAAGCTACTTTTCCTTTTAAATCAAATTGGTTCATATGTTTTGAGTCTTAACGTCCGCAGTTGAAATACAGCGGACAGGTTATTTTTTATTTTTTATACAAGATGAATTAACCGGCTGTCAGATTAACCGGTTAATGGGTTTGGGTTTATCTTAACTCTGTATGTTTGTAGAAGTCCTGATCGCTGTAATCCAGGTTTTCGCCGGCCATTCCCCAGATAAAGGTATAGTTGCTGGTGGCAGCAGCCGAGTGGATAGACCATTCGGGTGAAATAACAGCCTGGTCGCCTGTCATCCAGATATGGCGGGTTTCAGTAGGTTCGCCCATAAAGTGGCATACTGCATTTCCTTCGGGCACTTCGAAGTAAAAATAAGCTTCCATACGGCGGCTGTGTGTGTGAGCAGGCATGGTGTTCCATACACTTCCCGGAGCAAGTTCGGTCATACCCATTTGAAGCTGGCATGTTTCCAAAACCTGACAAACCAACATTTTGTTGATGTTACGATGGTTGGATCCTTCCAACGAACCCATTTCGGTAACTACCGCATCGGCTTTGGTTATTTTGCGATCGGGGAATGTTTTATGAGCGGGAGCAGAGTTGAAATAAAATTTAGCAGGATTTTTGGCATCAGCACTTTCAAATGTCACTTTGCGATCGCCGGCACCCAGATAAAGTGCTTCTTTGAATCCCAGTTCGAAGGCAACACCGTCTACGGTGATTTTTCCGGGTCCACCTACATTGAATGTTCCGAATTCGCGACGCGAAAGGAAGAAATCTGATTTCAACGGATCGATAGCATCCAGAGTCAGCATCTGGTTAACGGGCATAGCTCCACCTACTACTAAGCGGTCGTACAAGGAGTAAACCATATTTACTTCATCGACGGTGAAGACTGTTTCAATCAGATGTTCTTTACGTAAACGGGCGGTGTCGTACTTCTTTGCATCTTCGGGATGAGAAGCATACCGGATTTCATAATTTGTTTTCATACTGTATATTTTGTTGTTGATTTAAAAACCGTTACACAATGTATAATTGGTCGACCAAAATTACGATTTTATTTATATAAACAAGATTATACGGGATGCTATTTAAAACATATTATTAAACATTAACTGCAAAAAAAATGCAAGCTTACGTGCCTGAGAAAAACAAAAAAACTAAAGATGATCAGGTGATTCATCTTTAGTTTTCAATGCTGTAAAGTCTGCATACAAAGAGCCGAGCCGGAGCTGTAAGGCAGTACTTTTATTTCATTTTCAGCAACCAGCCCAGGTTTACCGAAAAATACATATTGTGTGAATCGCTGAAATAATCGATCTTGCTGCTTGCAAACACATCGTTTAATGAATAGTTGCCGCGTGTTTCGAGTTGAATGTTGTTTCCGTGGATATTAAACAGTACACCCAGACCCATACATAAGCCGTAGTCGAAGGAGTTATCCACCGGATCGGTTTGTTGCTTCTCGGAGGAGTTGCTCACCTTATTTAATATGGTTTTTTCGGAGAGCAGATAGCTCACCTTGGGACCCAGATTGATAAAAAATCTATTTTTCTTACCGATGTAGATATGTGTCATAAAAGGTAATTCGATATAATTCAACCGGCGTGAGTATAAACCCGAAGATTCTTTCCAACCGCGCTGCGAGAAATTTAATTCGGCCTGCATGCCTACATTTTTTTCGGCAATGTACCGAAAAACAATCCCTCCGTTGTAGCCCTGCAATAATCCCTGTGAAACAGTGGGAGTAAACAGCACCATAGATTCACTGACGCCACCGGTAACTCCGATATAAGCTTCGGGTTTGATTAATCTGTCCTGCGCAAACACAGAACTGCACAGCACTAAAAGAATAAATACAGATAGTTTTCTCATAAATGATGATAGCTTTGAATTATTGGGCTTTGTCTTCGCCCAGGTAAACGCGTTGATTGATAAATCCGGAATCGGTAGAACTACGCTCAAAAAGCGGTTGCGACTGGATGCCGTTGATACTGCCGGCAGCGCTTATTTTTGTTCCGAATTTGTTTCCGTAGCGTTGAATAAGGTTTACAAAATAGTTGGTCAGGTCGTAACCCAACAGGTCGTAACGGGGAGTTTCCTTGCTGGCATCCCGACCGTAATACTGATCAAACTGTTGTTCGAACAAATAGTCCGATTCGGCATTCAGATTGGTCATAAACGGAGATATAAAGATGCTTTTGGGCATTTTCTCGGTCTGCAATTTCCAACCGTAGGGTTTCAGGATGCTGTAATCAGCATTACCGGCACTTTGTTTGAGTGCGTTGATGTAAGGCGCGGCGCTCGAATATTTATCGGTGTTGAAGATAATCAGGTTTTTCCCGGTTTTTTTCAGCACACTGGCAAAGTTGGCATTGGCAGCACTGGTAAGTTCCAGTTTAGAAAAAGTATGTTTGGACTTCAGCAATTGCTTGCGCAGCACGTCGGCATTGGTTTTTCCATCATCGGTTGAACTTACGCCCTGAATATTGGCAAAAACAACGTGCGTGTTTTTATATTTCCCGTTAAGCAACTCGGTGAGATATTTTGTTTCGCTATCGGCACCCGGATTGAACTGAAACAGGTAGGGATTGCTGTCAATATCGGCCACTTTGGACGAAAACGGAATGAGCGTGTTTATTTTATTTTCTTTGGCAAAATCGGTAACAAAGGGAACCTGACTGGTGAAGGCCGGTCCGATAATCAGATCGACGGTTTTGAGTTCGGGGTTCGACAGGATTTCATTTATTTTTTCGTCCGAAGCTTCGGTGTCGTAGGTAAATATTTCGAATGAAATGCCTTTTTGTTTAGCTTGCTCAATGGCTATAAGCGCACCGCCGTAAAAGTTCTGAAAGCGGTCCAGCTTGGCATCGCGTTTTGACTCATCGAGCATAAAAGGCAGCAGAAATGCCAAACGGATAGTCTTTTTTTCGGCTTGTTTCAGCACCGGCTGTTTGCTGCTAACTACTTTGGCTTCTGTGGCAAGTCGGGGTGTTGTGCTAACTTTTGCGGCCTCGGCTTTGGGAGTTGTAGCAGCCGGTATTTTCAGCTCGGTGCCCACCTCTATGGTTTTTTCGGAGCCGGGATTTAGTTTTACCACATCTTTTATTTCCACATTATAGCGTTTGCATATAGAAAATAAAGTCTCGTTGAGTTTTACGGTGTGTGTGCGTAGTGGCAAAGCCGCCGGTTTCGCTTTTTCTGTCACCAGGGATTTAGTTTCTTTGACTACTGCGGGTTTTACATCTTTTACCACTGCACGAATGGTTTCTTTGGCAGCTGCCGGTTTGGTATCTTTTACGGCAACGGGAATTTTCAGAACAAGACCTTCTTTAAATCCGTTTTGAACTACAGGATTGTACTTTATAATTTCTTCCTGACTTACATTGTATTTGTGGCTGATGGCAAACAATGTTTGTTTTTTGGCCACTTTGTGTTCAATGAACTTAGGCGAAGTTTTTGTTTCGGTTTGTGCTTTTTTTTCGGCAGAATGACGAACCGGAATAAGAACTTGTTCGCCCGTTTTTAATCCGTTTTTTATAGTAGGGTTGGCTTTGGCAATGTCGTCAGGCGCAACGTCAAATTTGCGACCGATGGCAAACAGGCCTTCGCTTGTTTGAACTGTGTAAACATAATACTCAACACCATTTACCTTGCGGGTAGGATATTTGGTGTTTTGCCCAACGGCCGGGAGAGTCAAAAATAGAAATCCTGCAAGGATGAGGCTAGCCAATTTATTTTTCATTTGTCAAACTGTTACTGATTGATTTCTAGTTATGCCTGCAAAAGTACTAAAAATAAACTTTATCAACTAAAGCGGGTCAATAATTCAGCCTTTTTTTTGTTATTCATAAGAAAGATGTACATTTGCACACGGTAAATAATATCTTCTATTTTAGTAAACGATTTATGAGAAAAATTATTCTGGCAGCGGGCTTCTGGTTAACTGTTTTTGGCGTTTCGGCACAACTTTCGGGAGGTAACAGTCCAAAATGTAAAAGGCTGGAGAAAATATCGGCAGGCAAAGACACGGTGCAGGTATTTATTTTTGATAAACTGGACAATAATGCCAAAGTCAGATACGAAGGAAATGCTGATAATTTTGAGTGGTTTGGGTACGACGGTCAGTCAAAGCAAAGTAGTGACTCAAAAGATTTCTTTCAGTTGGAAGATGATAAAGGATATTATGTACAAGAACTCGCCACCGGTCGCAAAATCTATTTTTGGGTAATTGATTATTCAGCTCGTAGGCTTAATTTAAATAAACTTGAAGTAGATAATTCTCAAACGGATTGTAAGAATCTTACCCTTACGCTAAGTTCGGACAATTATAAAGATTTAATTTATCGGACTTACAAGGGACAATCGTATAAGCTTGATGCGCGAAAGTTTACGTTGTCGTATACCAGTATGCAATGGAGTAACAATACCTGGAGCGCCAGTTCGCCTACACAAGCTGTTGCTGTTTTGTCGGGTACAACGCCTATAACGGTTCCGGCTCCGCTTTGCGATACTGAGTTTAGCCTTACGGGCGATCAGTATGCTGATGAGTTGGGTCTTAGTCCTACAACCATAAAGACGTCGCAATTGTACACAGCTGTAGCAGTGGAATGTCACCCAACGTCTGTTACTACTACGCGCGATGCTACCAACGAGAACGACCGGCCAAAAGCTACTACGCAAATCAGTGGCTCGGGACCAATGGAAATTCAGTTTCTGAGTAATGCCAACTTGCCGACTACACTTTATTATAAATGGGAAATATTTAAAGACAAAGCGCTTCAGCCTTACATCACCCGCGTTGATAAAGACATCAGAAATACCTTTAATGAAAGCGGAAGTTATAAAGTGAAGATTACGGTGAACAGTAAAGATACGGTTTGCACGGATACAGCTTCAATAACGGTGGATATTTCCGAATCATATATAAAAGTACCAAACGTATTTACGCCTAATGGCGACGGATATAATGATGAATTCCGGGTGGCTTTCAAGTCTATCAAACAATTTGAAGCCTGGGTGTATAATCGTTGGGGAAGGTTGGTGTATAAATGGAACGATCCGGCAAAAGGTTGGGATGGAAACATTGGTGGTAAAAAAGCATCTCCCGGAGCGTATTTTTATATCATGAAAGCTGTGGGAACGGATGGAAAGAAGTATAAGCTGAAAGGAGACATTAATCTGCTGCGCGGAGAGTAGAGCAGGCCTAACACGATAAAAAGAAAAGAGCTAAGCATTACGCTTAGCTCTTTTCTTTTTATTATTTCTGAACCAGATACATGCTGCAAACACCAAAGGTAAATTTGCGGTATTTGTTGAGTGAGAATCCGTTGTCGGAAAGAATACGAATCAGGCGTTCACCATTGGGGAAAGCATGCATCGAAGCTTGCAGATAATCGTACGCTTTTTTGTCGCTCGACAAATATCGGGAGGTAAGGCGCACAAACACTTTGGTGTAGAGCTGATATCCTTTGAATAACAAACCCTTTTGCGGTTCGTTCATTTCCAGAATAAGCAGATGTCCGCCGGGACGAAGCACGCGGTGTATTTGTTGCAGACTGTCGTTCAGTTTTTCGAAGTTCCGGATGCCAAAAGCAATGGTGGCAGCATCGAAACTGGCATCGGCAAAAGTCATAGCCGACACATCCTGTACCTCCAGATCTATTTTGTCGCTCAGTCCGGCTTTAGCCACTTTCACGCGACCCATTTCCAGCATTTGTTCCGAAATATCTACCCCCGTAACGTGGTGGGGTGCCAGATATTCGTAGGACTTGATGCACATATCGGCCGTTCCGGCGGCAATGTCGAGTATGTCTTTGGGATTGTATTGCTTGAGCGCCAACAGCGATTGCTTGCGCCAGATGCGCGCCAACCCCCAGGTCATAATATCATTGAATTTGTCGTACTTATCCGATATGGTATTAAACATACGGGCAAGTTGGGCGGTTTTTTCTTCCTCCTGATTGTACGGTTTTACTTTGGTAAAGTCAACCGGCTCCGATTTATGATTTTTATCCATCACACTTGTTTGTTTTATTGCTGTTTGATTCGTAGAACTTAAAAGCTGAATGGCAAATGCCGGCCGTTGCTACGAAATACTTTCGTTTTTAATCTCTTTTGTTTAACAATGGTCTCGCTGAAAATTTCACAGGCATCAAAAGTATCCATTTGGTCTCGTTGAAAATTATACAGACATCAAAAGCTTTCTTTTGGTCTCGTTGTTGTTATTTAGATAGAATAATGCACGACAATGCATCCCGATGTGTTTCGTAAAACGGACAAAGGGGCATTGCCGCCCCTCTGTTTATTTAAGCTCAACCTTCGTTTTGCTACTTTGGACGATTAGCCAAATGCCCCAAATGATAAATGGTAAGCTCAGGATTTGTCCCATGTTCAGTGGAAAGTTCGATTCGAAGGCTTCCTGGTTGTTTTTGATAAATTCCAACACAAAGCGCGACCCGAAGATGCCGATAAGAAAAACTCCGAAGATTAATCCGTTCTTTTTATATGCTTCTTTTTTCCAATACAACCACCAGGTGATGGCAAAGGTAAGCAAGCAATAAATCATTTCGTAAATCTGAGTCGGGTGGTGGGGCAGTCCGTCGCCCTGCAGGTCGCGTATAAACACAAATCCCCAGGGTAAAGAAGTAACGCCTCCGTAGATTTCCGAATTCATCAGATTTCCCATACGGATGGCTGCGCCGCAAATGGCTACGCCAATTACCAAACGATCGAAGATCCACACGTAGCCTTTTTTCGAAACATTTTTATTGAAAAAATACATGGCGATCAAAATTCCGATGGCTCCACCATGACTGGCCAGTCCGCCGTGCCAGATATACAATATTTCCCACGGATGCGACAGGTAATGGTTGCCGTATTCGAACGTCATACCCAGAAATGTTACGGGTTCGGGCATTAATTGCCACTCGTAAAACAGACAATGACCCAGTCGAGCGCCGGCTATGGCACCAATCACTGTGTACAGAAACAATTTGTCGAGCCAGGCTTCGGGTAATTTTTCGTGTTTGTACAGTCGCTGTACAATGAGCAGCGTAGCATAAATGCCAATAGCCCAAAGTAATCCGTACCAACGAACCGCCAAAGGTCCTAAATGAAATAATACCGGATCAACATTCCAGGTGATATAGTTTAGTAGCATAATAAGTAGTTTTTAAGCGGTAAGCGGTAAGCAGTAAGCGGCAAGCACAATGTACTTACTTTCTTACTGCTTACCGCTTACTCCTGAATTAGATGGCGCCGTGGCAGTTTTTGTATTTTTTACCGCTTCCGCAAGGGCAAGGATCGTTGCGACCCGCTTTTTTCTCCACACGGATTGGTTCCTGATGTACTTTTTCGCGTGTATCCTGTTTGGTAGGATCTTCGCTGCCGCTGCTTACTTCGTCTTTTTGCGTTTTGTATTTGCTCAAATCCATGCGTTCGCTTGGTCGTGCTTCGCGCACTTGTTCCGGTTCGCGCATCGGTATCTGACCACGCAATAAGATGGCCAAGACTTTACGGTTGATAGCATCAATCATTTCTTTAAACAACCCGAACGATTCGAGTTTGTAAATCAACAGCGGATCTTTTTGTTCGTAACTTGCATTCTGAACCGAATTACGCAATTCGTCCAACTGGCGAAGATGTTCTTTCCATTCGTCGTCAATCACATATAGCAAAGTTTGTTTTTCAAATGCTTTTACCACCTCGCGGGCTTCACTCTTATAAGCAGTTTCCAGGTGAGCGGTAATATTCAGCACGCGCTGTCCGTCCGAAACCGGAATCAGAATATTTTCGTATTGCTGTCCTTTTTGCTCATATACTTCTTTGATAACTGGATAAGCTATCGAAGCCAGTTTATCCATTTTGCGTTTGAAAGTGCTCAAAGCAGCTTCGGCCACTTTCTGACTCAATACGCTTGCTTTAGTTCCGCTGAATTCTTCTTCGGTAAAAGGAGCATCCATAGCAAATACTTTCAGCAAATCTTCTTCCAGCAATTCGTAGTCGCCGTTGTTGCGTGCATTTTCTACTATACCGTCGGCCGTATCGTAAATCATATTGGTAATATCCACGCCAATGCGTTCGCCCATCAATGCGTGGTGACGTTTTGAGTAAACCACCTCACGTTGCGAGTTCATTACATCATCGTATTCCAACAGATTCTTGCGTCGTCCGAAGTTATTTTCTTCTACTTTTTTCTGAGCACGTTCAATAGATTTCGAAATCATCGAGTGTTCAATCATTTCGCCTTCTTCGAATCCGAGTTTATCCATAATGCCAGAAATACGTTCCGAACCGAATAAACGCATCAAATCATCTTCAAGTGAAACGTAGAAAACAGACGAACCGGGGTCACCCTGACGTCCGGCACGTCCGCGCAACTGGCGGTCGACGCGTCGACTTTCGTGGCGTTCGGTACCGATAATGGCCAAACCACCGGCATCTTTTACTTCCTGAGTCAGTTTAATATCCGTACCACGACCAGCCATATTGGTAGCAATAGTAACCGTTCCTGTGTGACCGGCTTCAGCTACAATTTCGGCTTCGCGTTGGTGTAGTTTTGCATTCAACACATTGTGTTTAATCTTACGGCCGTTGAGCATGCGGCTCAACAGTTCGGAAATTTCCACCGAAGTAGTTCCGACCAATACCGGACGACCGGCAGTAACCAGCTTATCTATTTCGTCAATAACCGCTGTATATTTTTCGCGCTTGGTTTTGTACACGCGGTCTTCCATATCAATACGGGCAATGGGGCGATTGGTTGGAATAACCACCACATCCAGTTTATAGATGTCCCACAACTCGCCGGCTTCCGTTTCTGCAGTACCAGTCATCCCCGAAAGCTTGTGATACATGCGGAAGTAATTCTGCAAGGTAATAGTAGCAAATGTTTGTGTGGCAGCTTCGATGGTAACGCGCTCCTTGGCTTCAATAGCCTGGTGCAAACCGTCGGAATACCGACGACCGTCCATAATACGTCCGGTTTGTTCGTCCACAATCATTACTTTATTTTCCATCACCACATACTCCACATCTTTTTCGAAGAGCGTGTAAGCTTTCAGCAATTGGTTGATGGTATGAACGCGTTCCGATTTTACAGAGTAGGCCTGAAGAATTTCATCTTTCTGCGATTGTTTTTCCTCTGTCGAAAGCGATTTGTTTTTTTCCAGTTCAGCAATCTCGCTACCTACATCGGGTAAAACAAAAAACTGAGCATCGTCGGTATTATCGGTAATCAAATCAATACCTTTATCGGTAAGTTCAATGGTATTGTTTTTTTCATCAATTACAAAGAAAAGCGGATCGGTGGCAATGTGCATATTGCGGTTGTTTTCCTGCATATAAAACTCTTCAGTTTTCAACAGCAAAGCTTTCATGCCTTGTTCGCTCAGGTATTTAATCAAAGGTTTGTTTTTAGGCATCCCCTTGTATGAGCGAAACAGTGCCAATGCACCTTCTTCTTGTTCCTTTTTATCTTCGGACTTTAATAAGTTACGTGCATCGGCCAGGTATTTGGTAGCAAGCGTTTTTTGTTTATCAACCAACCGTTCTACTTTAGGTCGAAGGTCTTCGAATAACTGGTCTTCGCCTTTGGGGACCGGTCCGGAAATAATCAATGGAGTACGTGCATCGTCAATCAACACCGAGTCAACCTCATCCACAATAGCATAATTGTGCTTGCGTTGTACCAGATCGAGTGGGGCAGTTGCCATATTGTCACGCAGGTAGTCAAAACCAAATTCATTATTGGTACCAAAGGTAATATCGGCCATATAAGCCTGACGACGTTCTTCCGAGTTCGGACGGTGCTTGTCAATACAATCTACAGTTAAGCCATGGAACATATACAGCGGTCCCATCCATTCCGAGTCACGTTTCGACAAGTAATCATTTACCGTTACCACGTGAACACCATTGCGGGTTAATGCATTCAGGAATACCGGAAGTGTAGCTACCAGCGTTTTTCCTTCACCGGTTCCCATTTCTGAGATTTTACCTTTATGAAGTACCACACCACCAAATAGCTGTACATCATAGTGTACCATTTCCCATTTAATCAGGTTACCACCGGCAGTCCATTGACTTTTATAATGAGCTTTATCGCCCTGAATACTGACAAAATCGTACTTCGTAGCCAGTTCGCGGTCAAAATCATTGGCAGTAACTATGATTTCGTCGTTTTCTGTCAGTCGGCGGGCAGTATCTTTCATAATGCTGAATACTTCAGGCAATACTTCATCAAGTACTTCTTCGTATTTAGCGGTAATTTCTTTTTCCAGTTTATCTATTTCTGTATAAACTTTCTCGCGAAGATCAATTTCAGTTTCTTCTATGCCGGCTTTTAATTCTGCAATACGGGCAACTTCAGCTGCAACATAATCCTGAATACGGGTTTTAATCGTGTCAGTTTTAGCACGTAAATCATCGTTACTAAGCGCGGATATTTCACCGTAAACGGCTTTTATTCTATCTACATAAGGCGTAATTTCTTTCAAGTCGCGTTGCGACTTGTTCCCTAGTATTTTCCCTAAAAAGTCATTAAATCCCATTACTTTAGTTTTTTATATAATTGTGTTATTCAATATCTGCCTGTTTTGTCAGTTTTTCAGAAAAAGACTGACAAAGATACTATTTTTTCGTTTCAAAATCGACCAAAAGAATCTATTTATTCTGTAACATTATTAAAACAAAAAGCGCTCCAAATTTCTTTGAAACGCTTTTTTATAAATTGTTAGTCGAGTGTCTGATTAAGTATTCATTCCACCGCAAACGTGGATAACTTGTCCGCTGACATAACTGGATAAGTCCGAAGCAAGGAACAAAGTAACCTTTGCTACTTCGTCAGGACTACCACCGCGACGCAATGGAATAGTTTCATTCCATTTAGCACGTTGTTCTTCTGTCAGGGCGTGTGTCATTTCAGTTTCGATAAAGCCCGGTGCAATAGCGTTGGCACGAATTCCGCGAGAACCAAGTTCCTTAGCTATCGATTTTGCCAAACCAATCATACCTGCTTTGGAAGCAGAGTAATTTGCTTGTCCGGCATTACCCGAAACACCTACCACAGAGCTCATATTAATGATGCTACCGCTTTTTTGTTTCATCATCACAGGAGTTACTGCGTGGATAAAGTTGAAAGCCGATTTCAGGTTTACGTTGATAACCGCATCCCATTGACCTTCGCTCATGCGCATCATCAAACCGTCTTTGGTGATACCTGCATTGTTTACCAATACGTCGATATGACCGAATTCTTTGGCTATTTCGGCCACTACCGTGTGTGTTTCGTCAAAGTTAGCTGCATTCGAAGCGTATCCTTTGGCTTTTACACCAAATGCTTCAAGCTCTTTTTGTGTGTTTAAGGCATTTTCATCGATGTTCAGATCGGTGAATGCAATGTCAGCACCTTCGCTTGCCAGTTTCAGGGCAATTGCTTTGCCAATTCCACGTGCAGCACCGGTTACGATAGCTACTTTTCCTTCTAATAATTTCATGTTTACGATTTTTTTTTAATGATGTCAATCTGATTTAGTCCGGCATACAGAGTCTGTTGCTTTGTTTCCGATTGACGTGATTATTATAATGAATCTTACAATTTTCCGGCTGCAAAGATAGTGCTTTTTTCCTAAAGCTGTAAAAAAACTGCATAAAATGCTCCCGTTTGTGCAAGAAAACGAGCATTCAATGGGTGCCGAATGCTCGTTTTACTTCAATACTTTTGACAGAAAACTCAGGGTTTGTTCAGCCTTTGTAGTTTAGTTTCCTTATTGAACAATTGGTTTATAGGAACTTTAGAGATTGCAGGCACCGAGGATGCAGTTCCGGTATTTCGATAAATCAGTTTTCCCACATAGGTTCCGTAGATTGTATTCCCGTACAAATCGAGCAGATCGTATTCTATAATATAGTTACCTTTCGAGCTTGTAACTACTATTTTTCCTGTACTTACCGGATTCAACGTGTTTTTGTAATAGTACGATCCATAAATATATCTTCCATCGGAGAATGCTGAATTAGCTACTTTGGGCTTGAGATTTTCAGGGTTTGTGATTGTCGATACCGGATAATTACCTACCGGCAAACTGTCTTTTACGTTTAATGGAAGGTTGAAAGATAATACCATTGTATCCACTTTGCCAAGCAGATAAACGTCAATATAATTAGAAAGACCGACATTGAAAAAATCGCCTCGGTAAACCAGGTATCCTTCGCTACTTACCGGATATATTTGATTCGTTACGGTAACGGTGCAGCTTGCAGTTTTGGTTTCGGTTTTGGCTGTAACGATCGCTGAACCTGTACCAATAGCTTCTATTTTACCTTTTACAACTGTTACAACGGCAGAGTTGCTTGTTGACCATTCGATGGGAAATTTTTGAATGTCACCGTTACCAGACGTATTGGCTATTAATGAATCTCTTTGTCCTATCGTAAAATTCAAAGCGGTGTGATTTAGCGAGAGATTTGTTATTTCATCTTTTCCACATGATGCGAACAAGAGTAAGAGCGTTGTGGTAAAGCTCAAATTTAATTTTAGGAGTCGGTTCATAGATTTAAAACTTTATAAGTTTACAAAAATAAAATAAATTATCTTATGAACAAACAATTATGCTTGAATATCACAGATTTTCCTTTGTGAGTTGTGTTTTGTGCGTAAAAAAAGAGTCGCCGGCAAATACCAGCGACTCTTTTATATCAGATGACATTCTACGAATGCATTACGCATTCATCGATACCAAAAATTCGTCATTGTTTTCGGTGCGTTCCAACCGATCTTTCAAGAATTCCATTGCTTCCATCGAATTCATATCCGAAAGGTGGCGACGTAGAATCCACATGCGGTTTAATGTATCTTTATCAAGCAATAAGTCATCGCGACGTGTACTTGAAGCCATAATATCCACAGCAGGGAAGATTCGTTTGTTCGATAGTTTGCGATCGAGCTGAAGTTCCATGTTACCGGTTCCTTTAAATTCTTCGAAGATTACTTCGTCCATTTTAGAACCTGTTTCGGTTAATGCAGTAGCAATAATTGTCAAGCTTCCACCATTTTCAATATTACGAGCAGCTCCAAAGAAACGTTTTGGTTTGTGTAATGCATTAGCATCCACACCACCCGAAAGAATTTTACCTGAAGCAGGAGATACAGTATTATATGCACGAGCCAAACGGGTAATTGAATCTAAAAGAATAACTACATCCTGACCACATTCAACCATACGTTTTGCTTTTTCGTGAACCATACTGGCCACTTTTACATGACGTTCTGCCGGTTCGTCAAAAGTAGATGAAACTACTTCGGCGCGTACACTGCGAGCCATGTCGGTAACTTCCTCCGGACGTTCGTCAATAAGCAATACAATCATGTATACTTCGGGGTGGTTTGCAGCAATAGCGTTAGCAATATCTTTCAGCAATACAGTTTTACCGGTTTTAGGTTGCGCTACAATTAATCCGCGTTGACCTTTACCGATAGGAGAGAACAAATCAACCATGCGGGCTGAAAGTGTATCATTCTTACCGCTGCAAAGATTAAATTTGGTATCAGGAAAAAGAGGAGTGAGGTGCTCAAAAGGAACGCGATCGCGAACATATTCCGGTGAACGGCCATTGATTTGAGCTACTTTGATAAGTGGAAAATACTTTTCACCTTCTTTTGGAGGGCGAATGGCACCTTTTACAGTGTCACCGGTTTTAAGTCCGAAAAGTTTTATTTGAGATTGTGATACGTAAATATCATCAGGTGAAGCCAGGTAATTGTAATCAGCTGAACGAAGAAAACCGTACCCATCGGCCATCATTTCTAACGTTCCTGTTCCTTCCAGGATACCATCAAAATCGAATTGTTTTTCGGCTTTTTCAGGACGGCTATTAAATTTGTTACGGTTATTATTACCGTTGTTTCCATTGCCGTTATTCTGATTGTTATTGTTTTGTTTGAAAGTTTTGATTTCAGCTATTTCCAAGATTGGTCGTAGAATTTCAGCTTCGTCATCAGTTTGTTCGGTAGCCGGGGCTTCTGCAACAAATAAGGTTTCTTCTGCTGATTCATCTTCTTGTCTTTCTTCCAATACAAATACTTTAGTGGGAGGAGTTACCGGAGCTATAGCTTCAGGCTCTTTGATTTCATTTTTTTCAACTGCTTCGGCAGCTACTGGTTTCACAATAGCAGGTTTGATTGCCTTAGGTTGTTTGGGCTTGTTGACTTTCTTTGCCGGTTTGGCTTCAGTAGTGGAATTTTCAACCGGTTTAGCTTCCGCTTTTACTGCTTCTGTAGGTTTTACAATAACCGGTTTCGACTCTTTTGTGTCTTTAGGAGCTGGTTTTGATCCTTTGTTTTCTGCTGCTTGTTGAGCTGCTGCTTTTTGTTCAGGAGTTTTCTTTATTGGCACACGAAGGCGCTTTTTACGTTCTATTTCCTGATTTTCATTGGTGATTGTTTTTCGTTGTGCATTCACTATCGCTTGTTGATCGAGAATGTCATAAACTAAAGTCTCTTTTTTTGTTGAATTTGAGACTTTAAGACCTAATTCAGTTGCGATGTCCTTTAACTCGGACAGTTCTTTCGCATTCAATTGCAAAATGTTGTAATTACTCATAAAGTGATGAATAAACGTTTTGGTGAGATTCTCCTTCCGGAAAAAACGTTGAAATTGTGAATGTTATGTTTTTTTTGATTATTCTTACAGAAGCAGGACTGCCTATGTGATTTGAAAACGTTGCAAATGTACAACTATATTTTGAATATGCAAGTGTTTATTTATTTTTTTAATTAATTGGGGAGTGATGTTGTTTCGGTTTCCTGAATTTAAACGAATGGGGCTTATTCCTGTAGAATACTTACTATCAAATTGGATTATGTAGTGCGTAGCAGAATCGAACTGCTATCTTCGGATTGAGGAACCGATCTCCTAACCATTAGAGGAACGCACCATACATAGATGTTTGTTGAAACCAACGGGTGCAAAATTACAATTTTATTTTAGATAAAACGGAGAATGTTGTATTAAAAAACAGGATAAATTGATTCCTTTAGAATAGGCTCGTTAGTCTGATTGATTCCGATTGAGGTCAAATATCTTTTACAAGTATCTGTTCAGTGTGTTCTTCTGAGCGTTGTTTGATATCCAGTGTTTTCTGCCAAAAGGTATCCAACAAATCGTTTTTGTTTGTCAGAAATAATTCCGAACCATAAATCTCAAGTTTGCTGAATAATAAACTTACAGTAAGTTGGTTGATGTCAATGGCTGGTTGGTAGGTTTTTAGTTTTCCTTTCTTTCCACTCACCACTTCGGTAAGTACAGATACTTCTACCAATTTCAATACAATTTCGTTTACAATCCGAATTGGCAGTTTATATTTCAACACAATCTGTTCGATTGATAAAGGAGGCTTTTGTTGTTCAAATTGTTTTACAATAACGTAAGTAAGGAAAAGTGTCAGAAAGTTTTTATAGCGTGTACTGATATTATTTGTATCCAGCTCAAAATCAAAATTATTAATATTCTGCGAAGCGTACGATATTTCAGCTCCAAGCAGCACAATCAGGCACGAAATCTGAATCCAAAGGATCAACAATGGAACAGCAGCAAAACTACCGTATACGACATTGTAACGCGATAAGTACACCTGACCATTTATATACAACATTTGAAATGCCTGAAAAGCAGAACCTGCAACTATACCTGCCATCAAGGCATTACAGAACTTAACCCGCGTGTTGGGCATGGTAATGTATAAAATGGTAAACACAATCCAATTGATAAAGTAGGGAATGAATTTTACCCCGAATCGCAACAGAGGGCTCAGAACATCATATACATAGGACTGCTTAACTGCCGAGCTTACATAAATAGACAATCCTCCAGAAAAGACAATGACCAGTGGAACAATGAGAATGGCAGAGAAATAAGTGGAGAATTGGCGGATAAAAGAGCGGGATTCTTTAACCTGCCAAATGCGGTTAAATGCTTTTTCGACTTGTATAAAAAAATTCATCACCGACCAAAATAAAATGGCGATACCTACACCAATGAATATGCCGCCTTGCGTAGATTTCAGGTAGCGTTCAACGAATCCCATTACTGTTGGAACCATATCCGACTGACCAATGAATGTGTCTTGCAATGAGCTTTCTATTATTTTATCGACTCCAAAACCTTTACCTATTGCAATAATCAGTGCAAAAAGAGGAACGATAGCAAATAAAACAGAGTAGGTGAGTGCAGAAGCTCTTACATTTAGATCGTCATTTATGAATCCCCGGATTGCCAACACTAATGTTTTTAGCAGACGATACATAAATCGACGAGTGCGGGATAATTCGTCTTCTGTTACCCGCCAAATGTCGTATCGAATAAAATTATATATCTGAGCAATAGATGCTACAAATTTCGACATAAAAAGAGCTATATATAAAGATGGAAATTTCTATAAAAAAATAGTAGATCTATAAGCCGGGTTTTGTACTTTGCTTTCACAAAGCGTTTGTCATTTATCTCGAACAAATGTCTCCACTTGCCTTTAGCGATCTACCCCCCGACATCGGGCG
>Ga0302165_10000045_pt1 | contig 80744 bp, 67 predicted proteins | sample I_Fen_E3_2_FD_193499 | JGI IMG/M metagenome (GOLD analysis project Ga0302165, IMG submission 193499) | Peat permafrost microbial communities from Stordalen Mire near Abisko, Sweden - I_Fen_E3_2 | ecosystem: Environmental > Terrestrial > Soil > Wetlands > Permafrost | place: Sweden: Abisko...
TGCGATTCCAGCACTGTTGAAAACACAGCTTCAAGCGGTAGAGGAACTGAACTTTGACAACTGAATCACTGCCAGGTATTGAATTTTCAAGGTGCATAGCTAAAATCTATGTGCGAAGTTTGAGTAACAAATAAATTAATAAATATTGGTGGCACATAAAGAAAAGTTTACAAAAAATGCAAAAAAATGAGAACAAGGATAAATGTTCTCATTTTTTTTATAAAGATATGGTCAGGCTTCTTTTATACAAGCTCTATGAATGCCTATACTATTCACAGGAATGTCCTTCCTCATGACTATGACAGATTTCACCAGAATCTGTAAGTTCTCCATTCAGATAAGATATAACGACGTCGTTTAAATTTCCATCACATCCTCTTATTACAGAAATGCCAGCCTGTTGTAGTTTATTTACGGCTCCATCGCCCATATTTCCAGCAAGCATTATAGTAACGCCCATATCTGCAAGTGATGAAGCAATATCGGACTTGCAGCCACATCCCAAAACAGAAGGAATGTCTTCTTCCTTAGTAATCTGGTTGTTTTCAATTGTAAATACGCGAAAAGATTCGCAGTGACCGAAATGACTATCAATTTGATTTTCTCGTGATGGTAAAGCTATTTTCATGATATCCCCCTTTTATAATGTACCCATGGAAATCTATGGGTAAAATAAATTTTATAATTGTCTATATACTTTAACAGATTTATAATAGACCAGTTAATGACATATGTCAATAACGCAAAAGAAGAAATCCAATGTGTGATATAATGTATAGGTACAATTTATTATTTACTATCACAATATTTAGAAGTATATTTATATATATTAAAGAAAATTGACAAAAGCAAATAATAATATAAATTCACAAACAATAAGGAGAAATATGATTGAATTGGGATATCTTGTTTTTGATGATGAGAAATCTTGCAATGACACAAAAGACAGAGTGCATGAGGTTTTCGTGAAGCTTGGATATTCAAATGATATTGTGTCTGGACTAATGTCTACAATAGCCCAAATATTTTCTATACTGCTACTGGAAGAGCAGCAGCGAGGGGTGTATATATCGATACTGACAGAACATACCCATCAGGTATTTTCCTGTAGAATTGATAATATATTAAATGAATTGGATTTCTCACAGATAAATTCATCTTTTGATAGTATGGAACAGATGATAGATGAAAAGAAGCAATATACTATTTTTTTAAAGGAAATGTTAAGTAATGAAATAACAAGTATACAAGAGGCTATGAATTTAAGAAAAATTTTGTCGGTATCAGTAGATAGCAAGTTACAAAAAGAATTAGAAAGTGCAAAAAAGAAATTGACAGGGCAAAAAAATCTGGTAGAAAACAGCAATCAGTTGAAACTGGATTTTTTATCGAACATAAGTCACGAAATACGAACTCCGATGAATGCAATTATGGGTATGACATATTTGTTGGAAAAAACAACCTTGGACGAGGTGCAGAAGGGGTATTTAGAAAAAACAAAAAGTGCATGTAAAAGACTGCTTGGAATGATGAATGAGGTACTGGATTTGTCGAAAATCAAATCGGAAACAGGAAGAATGCAAAATATAGCATTCCATAAAATGTTTATTGCAGAATCAGTTTTTCAAATGCTTTTGAAAAGTTGTGAAAACGAAGCGATAAAAATGTCTTTAGAAGTAGATGAAGGAATTCCCGATTACTTATATGCAGATCCATTTAAAATCATAGAGTTACTAAGACATTATGTGAATAATGCAGTGAAATTCACAGAAAAAGGAAGTATAAGCGTAAGTGTGAAGTTACAATCCAAATCTCAAGATAAATGTCTGGTTCAGTTTGACATTCAGGATACAGGTATTGGTTTAAAAGAGGAAGAAAAAAATAAATTATTTTTATCTATGCGTCAGATGGAACCATCCATAACGAAGCAATATGAAGGAATAGGACTGGTAATTGCAAGAGAATTAGCACAGCAGCTCCAGGGAAAAATCGGTGTATATTCGAAAGAAGGTAGTGGAAGTACTTTTTGGTTTGCTATGAATTGTGCTATACCAGCGGTACGAAAAGTAGATAAAGCTGAAGTTTTATTAGTAGAAGACAATGCACTAAATCAGATGATAGCGATAGCTTTATTAAAAGAAAAAGGATTGGGAGCAGATATTGCCAAAAATGGGAAGGAAGCAGTGGAGTATGTTAGAAAAAAGCAGTATGATTTAATCCTTATGGATTTACAAATGCCAGTTTTAAATGGATTAGAGGCAACAAATCAAATTAGGAAGTTAGAAAAATATAAAGAGATCCCAATCATTGCAATGACTGCAAACGTGCAGGAAGAAGACAAAAATAAGTGCTTTTTAGTTGGAATGAATGATTATTTGACCAAACCAATTGAACCAGAAGAATTCTTTTTTGTATTGCTTAAATGGCTTCCAGAGTCACCAGAAAAGGATCAGATATTGAAACAAATGCAAAAGAGCAATATGGAAATTCATTTAGAAGAATTAAAAAATGATATACAAATGAATGAAAATAGCATTGTTTTTCCAAATAACAGCGAAAAGGGAAGGGAAACAAAAGACCAAAAGGAAATAATGGGAGCAAAAGAAAAATCAGATACAGAAACAATTTTAGATATGCGTGGAAGTCTGAATCGAATGATGGGAAATGAAAACCTATATCATTCTTTGATTCTAAAATTTTATGAAGAACAAATGACATTTTCAGAAGAAATAAAAAAACTTCTTTCATTGGATCAATTAGAAACTGCAGTAAGATTTACACATACATTCAAAGGAATGGCAGGTACGATAGGCGCAATCCAACTGCAAAAAACAGCAGAAGAATTAGAAAAAGAATTGGAAGTTATAAGCAAAGGGCAGCAGGCAGATAAATTAGAAGAAGTACTATTACAAATTAAGCGAGCACTTGATTCATTGGAAAAGGTTTTCTGGCAAAAAGGTTTTGTTTTATTTCAGGAAACGAAGAAAGAAAAAAAAATCACAAAGACAAAACAGTATAAAGCAGGAAACAAAGAATTTCAAATGCTTTTAGAAGAATTAAAACCGCACATTGAATTGCAAAAGCCAAAAAATTGTAAGGAAGTTTTTAAAAAATATCAGGAGCATGGGTGGGAAGCTGCAGAAGAAAAAAAGGTAGAAGAAATAAGTTCCTATGTAAATAAATATAAGTTTAGGGAGGCTTTGACACTGATTGATGAAGCATTGATGAAAAGTTAGAGAGGGGTCTTTTGCGTGAAAAAACTATCCGAATGTAAAATATTAATCGTAGATGATACGGAAACAAATATTGATATTCTGGTTGAAGTTTTAGGGGATGAGTATGAACTTTCGGTAGCAACGGATGGAATCAGTGCCTTGGATAATGTAAGAAAAGAAGCTCCAGATTTGATATTGCTTGATATTATGATGCCTAAAATGAGCGGATTTGAAGTTTGCTATTACTTACAACTCAATGCAAAAACAAGAGAAATACCGATTATTTTTCTAACTGCAATGGCAGATATTGAAAGCAAGTCCAAAGGATTTCAAAGTGGTGCGGTAGACTATATTATAAAACCATTTGAAGTAATGGAAGTAAAAGCAAGAGTAAAAACGCATTTAATGCTTCGACTTGCAAGATTAGAATTATCCATGCAAAATGAAATATTAGAAGAAAAAGTAAAAAGACGCACAGAAGAACTGGATTTAACCCAGGAGACAACCATTGATGCCATGGCAGTGTTGGCTGAATATAGAGACCCGGAAACCGGAAGCCATATTTTAAGAACCAAAAATTATGTGCGTTTATTAGCAGTAGAATTGCGAAAAAAAGAAAAGTATCAAACAATATTTGATGACAAAACAATTGATATGTATTATAAATCAGCCGCATTGCATGATATTGGAAAAGTTGGAATTCGGGATGAGATTCTCTTAAAACCAGGTAAACTAACGAAAGAAGAATTTGAAGAGATGAAAAAGCACACAATAATCGGATATGAAGCAATACAAGGTGCAGCAAGAAGACTCGGAGAAAATTCGTTTTTAAGATATGCAATGGAGTTTGCCAGATATCATCAGGAAAAATGGGATGGAAGTGGCTATCCAGATGGACTAGATGGGGAAAATATACCATTACCAGGTAGGATTATGGCGGTTGCAGATGTTTATGATGCCTTAATCAGTAAACGAGTTTATAAACCTCCGTTTAGTCATAAAAAAGCAGTTTTTACAATTATAAACGAAAGTGGTTCTCATTTTGATCCAGAAATTGTCGAAGCATTTTGCGAAATAGAAAATGATTTTAGAAACATAGCATTAGCATATGCGGATACTCAGGAAGAAAGGAGTCTGTTACTATAGAAAAAATGATTTGTTTATATATTTAGAGGAAGCACAAGTGTAAAAGTGCTTCCTTTTTTATAATTATTTTCAAATAGAAGTAATTTAGGATTCTGGTTGAATCGATTCGTAAATGTCACACTTACGCAGAATTTTATATAAGACAACACTCAGAGCAAACGTAAAAGCTGCAGCAAAGACGTAAATGAAATAAACATGATGCGCATATTTCTCGAATAAAAAGCCATATGATATCTGACCAATTGGCATAAATGCAGCAGAGACAGAAGTTACAATAGCCATAATTTTTCCCATCATGTGAATAGGAGTCTCTTTTTGAAGTATCGTAAAAAAAGAAATGTTTGTTATAGTTATGGTAACAGAAAAAAAGAATCCAAGCAAAGTAAACAGGGTACACGCGAATTGTAAAGCGGTTCTGCTTGTAGAAAAAAGTGGAGTAGTACAAACACCCATTCCTAAAACAATCAGACCTAAAAAAATAAAATAGAAGTGCATTTTTGTAAATGGGATTTTTTTGTTTAGGAATGAGACAAAAAGAGCTCCAACAATCATGCCAAAGCCAATGATACCCGAAGCGATACCAAACGTTTGATTTGAAATGCGGAAAAAGAGTTTCAATATATTAGAAATACCAATGGTGTATATTGGGGTTAGAAGCAGATTTACAGCAGCCGATAAAAACAAAATATATAAAATCATTTTTTGCTCTTTATATAAGAAAATAATACTTTTTTTCATATCGAGTAAAATCGTGAGACATTTTAATGGCTGTATCTGAAAAAAAGAGGGTGGAAAGGATAAGAGAAATTCTAAAAAAGCCGATAATAAAAAACTAATTAGATTTATGAGAAAAATAAATTTGATTCCTAGTATCGAATATAAAAAACCTGCACACACAGGACCTCCTAAGATGGTTATCGAGGATACTGCACTGATAATACTATTTGCATTCATATAATCATCAGGCGGCACTACAGCAGGTAAAACAGCTCTGACTACAGGATCATACAGACTCCCAAGGACAGATAGAACCAACATAAATATTGCAATAGAAATGAGCTGAATTTTATTGGAGTAAAAGAAGAATGAAAAAAGAATTAAAACAAGAGCACTTGCAAGATCTAAAAAAACTAACATCTTTTTTTTACTGACACAATCGGCGATAGCACCACCAAAAGGACTGATAAGAACCTGTGGAAGAATACAAATTGAAAGTAGGATGGAAAAAAGAGAAGCAGAGCCCGTTAAATCAAGTATATAAATAGATAAAGCAAACTTTTGAATAGAATTACCCAATAAGGATATCAGCTGCCCAAAAACCAGTAATTTAAAGTTACGATTCAGATATAATGTTTTCATAATAACCTCCGATTGTTTATTGATGAAGCAAGAAAAGTGAACTAAAGTTCAATATATATGATATTACACCAAATTATCGAAATGTCAATAAAAAGTGAACTAAAGTTCAACTAAATTGACATGATAAATGAAAACGGATAGAATAAAAATAATAAGGATGTGAGGGATAGATATGGAAGAAAAAACTAGAAAAATTCAGCAAAGAACGATTGAAAGTAAAGAAAAAATACAAAATGCGGCATATGAACTTTTTTGCCAAAAAGGTTTATACCATACCAAAACGAAAGAAATTGCAAAATCAGCAGGAGTTTCTGTTGGTAATTTTTATAATTATTACAAAGATAAAGAAGAAGTATATTTTGAATTAGTAAAAATCTATATCATAACTTCTGAAAAAATATTAGAAAATTTATTCAAGGAAATTTCAAAAATTGAAAAACCAGATGTAAATCAGATTATGGAAAATGTAGTGGTTTATATGGATAAGCAAATGGAACGAGCATTAAGCGTAAATATGTTTTTCTCAGATAATCAGGTAGCACATGCGAAAAATCCAGAATACAAAACATTCTCTGAGCAATCAGGGGGAAAAATAATAGAACTTCTTTTACATTTTTTTGAGTCATGTCCTTACGTCATAAAAAGAGCTTCTTATCAGGTAATGGCGTATATGGTATTTACCATGGCAGAAAATATATCCGTCAGCGTTATGTTTACACAAAAAACCTCTTTTTATGAAGAGTACAAGGATGAAATGATTCGTGTAATTCTTCAGTATATATTTGACACTGACTGGAAAAGGACAAATCGTATAAAAAAAATCGAAAAAGGGGTTGAACTTTAAAAATACATGATGTAATATCTATATATGATATGTAGTAACAATAACTACATAACAAAGCAACGATAAATATATGATGCAGAAGTATACGATGAATATACCTTTAGAATGAGACCTAAAAAGTGTAACTATGAAACTGAAATCATAAAGGAGGACATATCTATGAATTCAAAATGGAAACCCAGGGAACCAGCAAGTGCAATTACACATTTTATTGGAATGCTGATGGCGGTATTTGCAGCAACACCATTATTAATAAAAGCTGCTCAGGCGCCAGATACAATACATCTAATTTCATTAAGCATATTTATCGCCAGCATGATTTTACTGTATGCGGCAAGTACGCTTTATCATAGTTTTGACTCAACAAAAAGAATAAATCGAATTTTAAAAAAGACGGATCACCTGATGATTTTCATTTTGATTGCTGGTTCTTATACACCAATTTGTTTAGTGGCACTCAAAGGACCCAAAGGATATGCATTGTTTGCATTGGTCTGGGGAGTAGCAATCATAGGAATGATTGTAAAAGGTTTTTGGATTAATTGTCCAAAATGGTTTTCGTCAGTATTGTATATTGCAATGGGATGGATTTGCGTGCTCGTTTTTTCTCCGCTACTGAATGCATTGTCGGTGCAGGCTTTTGGCTGGCTTTTGGCAGGGGGCGTGATTTATACAGTTGGCGGAATAATTTATGCACTGAAATTACCGATTTTCAATTCAAAACATAAAGCATTTGGAACACATGAAATATTTCATCTTTTTGTTATGGGGGGAAGTATCTGCCATTTTGTATTCATGTACCAGTTTATTGCGAATATGCCATTGCGATAAAACGAAAAGTTTGAAAATGATTTAGAAAAATATTGTATAAAATTAACATATTTCATACAGTAAAAACTAGTAAAAGATACATAGTTGACAAAAAAAAGAATTGATGGTAACATTGGTAAGTAAATATTATTAGTGTGTTACTGTTCGGCAGGCATTAGCTATACATAGAACATTAGGTTTTATGTAAGTTAGTGCTTTTTTTGTATATAAAAATGCTTCTTAACAAGTATTGCAAGTACATAAGAAGTTTACAAAACTCATGAAACAACCTAATTCAAAATAAGGAGAGATAGAATGAAAGACAAAATCTTTAGTGTATTACAAAGAGTAGGAAAATCCTTCATGCTCCCAATTGCCATCCTTCCAATAGCGGGATTGCTTCTTGGTGTAGGAAGTTCCTTTACGAACACAACAACTTTAAAAACATACGGTCTTATGAGTATTATGGGACCAGGAACAATCATGAATATTATTTTAACGGTTATGAATCAGTGCGGTAATATTATATTTGCAAATCTCCCAGTGATTTTTGCGATTGGTGTCGCAATTGGTATGGCAAAAAGAGAGAAAGAAGTTGCAGCTTTAGCAGCCGCAATTGCATTTTTAGTAATGCATGCTTCCATTAGTTCGATGATTAATTTAAATGGTGGAGCAGATGCGTTTATGATTGGTGCAACGACCTCTGTACTTGGAATTACATCTCTTCAGATGGGAGCGTTTGGAGGTATTATCGTTGGTCTTGGGGTGGCAGCACTTCATAATAAATTTTATAATATAGAATTGCCACAGGTACTTTCCTTTTTTGGTGGTACCAGATTTGTACCAATTATTAGTGCACTTACCTATCTTATCGTTGGTATTTTAATGTTCTATATCTGGCAGCCAATTCAGTCAGGAATCTATGCATTGGGATATCTTGTCATGAATTCTGGATACGCTGGAACCTTTGCATATGGATTCATCAAACGAATGCTGATTCCATTTGGACTTCATCATGTATTTTATTTACCATTCTGGCAGACCGCTGTAGGTGGAACAATGGTAGTGGCAGGTCATTCTGTAGATGGTGCACAAAATATTTTCTTTGCACAGTTAGCAGATCCGACAACAAAACATTTTTCCGTATCTGCAACACGTTTTTTTACTGGTGAATTTATTGTCATGATTTTTGGACTTCCCGGTGCGGCGCTTGCAATGTATCGTGCAGCAAGACCAGAGAAGCGAAAAGAAATTGGGGGACTATTACTATCTTCTGCTATTACCTCAATGTTAACAGGTATTACAGAACCGCTTGAATTTTCTTTCCTTTTTGTAGCACCAGCGCTATTTTTTGTTCATGCAGTATTAACGGGTCTTGCATATGCGATCGCGCATGTATTGAATATTACGGTAGGCCTGACATTTTCTGGTGGATTCATTGACCTGTTTTTATTCGGTATTCTTCAAGGAAATGCAAAAACAGGATGGCTTCTTATTATTCCTGTAGGTATTATATATTTTATCGTGTATTATTTCCTGTTTCGTTTCTTAATACAGAAATTTGATTTAAAAACACCAGGACGTGAGGCAGATGATGAGGAGACAAAGCTTTATACAAAAGCAGATTATAATAAGAAAAAAGCAAATGAAAAAAAGGATTCATCCGAAGGAATGTCTCAACAAATCACAGCAGGACTTGGTGGGAAGATAAATATTAGTGATCTCGATTGTTGCGCAACACGTTTACGTGTTACTGTAAATGATTCAGCAAAAGTAAAAGAAGGTATTTTAAAAGCAACTGGAGCAGTTGGAGTTATGAGAAAAGGCAACGGAGTTCAAATCGTTTATGGTCCTAAAGTGAATATTATCAAATCAAAATTGGAAGAATATTTAAAAACAGCACCAGATGAAGAAGTCGAAGTAGCGTCTGCAAAAGAAGAAGTAAAAAAGCAGGAAAAAACAGATACAAATAAAAAAGTAACAAAAACAATTCTCATTCCAAGTCCAATGAATGGAATAGCAACGGATATTTCCAATGTTCCAGATGAAGCCTTCGCTGGAAAAATGATGGGTGATGGAGTTGCAATAACACCTAGCGATGGAAAAATATGTGCACCATGTGATGGTACAGTATCTTTTGTTTTTCCGACAAAACATGCAGTGGGTTTTACAACAGCAGAAGGTTTGGAAATGCTAATCCATGTGGGAATAGATACTGTAAAATTAGAAGGAAAAGGCTTTGAGTCATTTGTGTCAGATGGTGACAAAGTAAAAAAAGGTGATCTACTTTTAGAAGTAGACATAGATTATATTACGAAACATGCAGTTTCTGCTATGTCACCAATTATTTTTACAGAGTTAAGTGAAAAACAGCAAGTCAGAATATTAAAGACAGGAAATATAAAAACAGGTGAGGACCTAATTGCAATTGATATTTATGAATGATACAATGAAAGTATTCTATGAGGTGGGAGAAAAAACGTGTTTCGGGCCATAAAAGTATTAAATAACAATGGGGTTCTTGCTATCCGAATGGAAAATCAGGCGGAAGTAATTATATTAGGAAAAGGCATTGGGTTTGGAAAAAAAGTAAATGAGCGTTTTGAAGTTATAGATGGAGCAAAAGTCTATGAGTTGAAAAATGGTGGGGAATGTGAGAAAGCGTATAGTCAGGTTATGCAAATCGAACCACTATATCTTGAGATTACGGACGCAATCTTACAAAAAGCGCAGGAAAAGCTTGGTGAAATCGATACCAGGGTTATCTTACCGTTGGCGGATCATATTGCTTTTGCCATGAAAAGAATCCAGTCACAGGGATACATTAGCAATCCCATGACACAGGATATCCGTGGCCTTTTCCCAAGTGAATTTGAAGTTGCCTTGTATGGGCTTTCTCTCATCAAAAAGGAACTAAAAATCACAATGAATGAAGATGAAGCTGGATATATTGCCTTACATTTACATGGTGCACTTGTAAATGAAAAGGTTTCCAATGTACTGGTACATACACAGATTATACATGATTGCCTGGCGATTATGGAACAAAGAACAGGTGTTATATTTAACGTAACCTCATTATCCTATAATCGATTACTTAGCCACATGAAGTATATGATTGCAAGAATGATGAAAAATGAGGCGATTGGTCTGGATATGAATTATTACATTAAGCACCAATACACCAAAACGTATGAATTAGCAGAATATATTTGTGATAGAATTGCAAAAGAACTTCAGCTTGTATGTATGCCAGAAGAAATTGGTTACTTAGCCATGCATATAGAGCGTGTCTGCTTAAATAATACGAAACTATAAAAAGCACTTTTCTGTACAATAAGAATGAATTCTTTGTGCAGAAAAGTTTTTTGTTTACAAAAGTGAGGAATGAACTTTTTCAAGATATGAAATGTGTAATAGACTAGAAAAAAAGGATTCTGCATATTTTTTTAGTTTGCAGAAAAATAAAAGAGTTGCATATGATTTTGGAATCAATTATAATTATAATTAGAAAATTCGAGAGCAGTAAGAAGCACAAAAGAAAAGGACGTTATGGTTAATTAAAAAGTAATTTTATCCGATATTTTTTTGGAAATCATTTTTTATATTTTTTGGGAGGAAAGTTAGAATGATTATATTAGCAACATTAGCACATGCACAGAGTCTGCAATTTATGCTGGAGCAGACTGTTTTGCATACCTATCCTTTTTATTATGCAAAAGGGGTGGTAGATTTTTTCATATCAAGGCATAATTTATTAGCAATACAGGAAGATATTATGAGACATCAGGTATATGTATATGAAAAAGATGACGAAGTAATTGGAAGCATCACAATAAAAGAGGATGAAATTTATCGCTTTTTTGTTTTACCGGAATACCAGCATATGGGATATGGGATGCAGCTATTAAGGTTCGCAGAAGAACAATTTATAGAAAAAGGAATTGAAATTCGTTTGGATGCATCTTTACCATCGAAAGATTTGTTCTTAAGTCATGGATATAAAGAAAGAGCATATCGCAAAGTTCAATTGGATACTGGTGAGTTTTATTGTTATGATGTCATGATAAAACAGCAGGAAAAGAATATAGAGAGCCAGAATGTCAGAAGCAGTAAATATTCTTTTCAGATAATGGAAAAATCAGTATGAAAAAAATTAGAGATGTACAAAAAAAGCAGGATATTATCTCCTGCTTTTTTTGTACATCGTATTAACTTGCAGTTCCAGTAGAAAAAATCACAGTATTGTCATTACAACTTTCATCATAATAGCGGTAAGCAAAATCAACTTTTTTTGTGTCTTGTGGAATTTCAAAAACAATTGTTGCATCATAAGTATAGTTTGAGTCTAAGGAACCACTAAAATCAGTATCACTTACATCTGTAGCGTGTGTACAATAAACACCATCTGCAAAGCATTCAAAATCGAAAGCATCAATATATGCCGAAGAAGATCCCTGGTTATTGTAAGTAACTTTAGCATAGTAATATTTATACCCTGGAGTTGGTTTAATATCTTCTGTTTTTGTATAATTACCAAATTCTGTCATAACAACTTCCAGACTATTGTTTTCAAAAGGCTGATTTTGAGTATAGACATTTCCATTAGTAAGAGCGTCATTATATAACCTGGTATCAGCGGCAAAACTATCTTCTGTATCATATTCGCTGTCATCATATGGTGTAGCAGAAGAATCATCATAAGAAGAACTATCAGTGGAGTTATTTTGAGAACTGGTATAGTTGCTGTTACTGAAAAAATGTTTTATATCGTTGGATGATATCTGCGAGGCGAAAACAGCAACTATAATTCCGATAATCAGCCATATAACAGAAATAATAAGAGCTGCAATGGATAAAGAGTGCTTTTCTTCTTTTTTATGTAATGCCAAATCAACAATGGCAAAAACAGCTCCGAGTACATACATACAAATCGTTACAGACAAAACAAAAGCAACAATACTTAAGGTAGAATGCTTTTTCTTTGGCGGCGGATAAATTGGTATAGCTATAGACGGATTATGGAAAAAAACTTTTGCTGAGTTATTATTGTCGGAAGAAGTTGATTCTGGTGTTGTTTCGGGGTTGAAATCATTGGTATTCATAAATTATCCTCTCTCTCTTAAATTTGCCCTAAAAATATGGGGCAAACACCAAAAATTATAAAGGAATACATACAAATTGTCAAATATTCAAGGAATAAATCACAAATAAATATTAAAAAAAACAATTTGTTGAATACTCAAAAAAAGTGCATTATGTAATTAAGATATACATGTTTATTTCACGAGACATAGGTACCAGATTGTTTTTGAAGTAGCTTAGAATTGCAAAAGATTATTGTGGTGTATCCTTTAAATCCTTTAGTAAGCAGTTACGAATAATTTGCGCCATATGCTCAGGAGATTCTTTACAGGAGTTTTGCAGCCATTGCTTGATAATCATAAAAATTCCTGATTGAAAATAAATGTAATAATATAACAAATCATCTTCAGATGTAATACCAAGTTCTTTTGAATATGGGAGCGCAACTTCATTCCATATAAAAGGAAAGCTGCTGTCTAAAGGAAATTTTTGCTGATGTTCTAAGTAAAAGCGAACAAACGATTGATTTTGATGTACAAAAACCAGAAAGGGTATTAAAAAATCATTTGAATGAAAAAATTCTCTGCTAAAAGCTGTGTTCTGATGATAAATGGCAACTAATTTTTTCGTCATTTTGGCTTCTAAACTTTGCAAAAGATCTTCGAAACTCTTATAATAGGAATAAAATGTAGAGCGATTGATATTTGCTTTTTTACAAATCAGACTGATTGTTATTTTGTCTGAATCATAAGAATCTAATAGCTCAATAATACTTTGCTGGATTTTGTCCTGACTACTCAAAAAACGTTTATTGACAGATCGCTGCATGAAAAACCTTCTTTCTTAAAAAGTATTTTATATGATAAAGCCGTAACATTATGTTTTTGATAAAAATAAGTTGCACGAACCCTTTGCTGTAGGAAAAAAAAAACGAAAAGGATACGAAACACGGGAATTATATGATAAAAGTACCGAAAAGTCAAGATAATATGAAACCTGATTTCTTTAAAGTAATAATGAAAAACCGGTAAAAGAATATTTGCCTTAAAACATGAATTATGAGTTGAAAAAAATGCAAAATAAATGCAAATGAGCAGAAAACCTTGACTTGGAGTTTACTTTAAGTGATATAGTTATAAGCACAATTTAAGTGTAATGAAAAGTGTAAGATTTGATCCTTTTTGCAAATGTTATTCATGCCATTATAGAAGATAAAAAATAGAAAAGAATTGGTTTCCTAAATTTGATTTGTATACATAAAGGAGGGCTTTTATGACAATAACAGAAGTTAGTCAAAAGTATGTGATTTCTGCAGATACATTACGGTATTATGAAAGAATTGGTTTGATTCCGACCGTGACAAGAAGTGCAAGTGGAGTCAGAGATTATCAGGAAGAAGATTTAAATTGGGTGAATTTTGTGAAGTGCATGCGTGGTGCAGGTCTTTCCATTGAAGTTTTGGTGGAGTATGTAAGTTTGTTTCAAAAAGGAGATAAAACTTTGCAGGCAAGAAAAGACCTGTTGATTGAACAGCGAAGACAGCTTGTGAAAAAAATGGAAGACATGCAGGAAACCTTGTCTCGATTAAATTATAAAATTGATAACTATGATGAGAAGATAGCCAAAGGCGACAAAAAATTACGGATTCGCAAAAAAACAGGAAAATAAATGGAGACAGATATGGAATTAAGAGAAAAATATGAATTATTAAAAGAAAAAATCAAAAATTATGGTAGTGCAGTAGTAGCTTTTTCAGGTGGAGTAGATAGTACTTTTTTAATTAAAGTTACATATGATATTTTAAAAGAAAATATGATGGCGGTTACAGCTACCTCATCGACGTACCCGGAACGGGAATTAAAAGAGGCTAAAAAATATGCGGCAGATATGGGAGTGAATCATAAGGTGATTCTATCAGAAGAACTTGATATTGAAGGATTTGCAAGTAATCCAAAAAACCGCTGTTATTATTGTAAGAAAGAATTATTTACAAAGATTTTAGACATTGCAAAAGAAAATCAAATGAAATATGTGTTTGACGGTGCAAATGTCGATGATCAGGGGGATTATAGACCAGGTATGGTTGCTGCAAAGGAATTAGGGATTGTAAGCCCTTTAAAAGAAGCAGGATTAACGAAAGAAGATATCCGTATTTTGTCAAAAGAATTAAATCTTCCGACATGGAATAAACCAGCATTTGCATGTTTATCTTCCCGTTTCCCTTATGGAAATGAAATTACAAAACCTAAATTGAAAATGGTCGAGGAAGCAGAGGAATTTCTGATGAACCTTGGATTTGTACAGATAAGAGTCCGTCATCATGGAGAAATAGCAAGAATAGAAGTATCAGCGCAGGAAAGAAGCAAATTTTTTAATCTTGAGTTAATGGATCAGGTAGGAAAGCGTTTTCAGGAAATTGGATTTACGTATGTTACACTGGATTTATCTGGATATAGAACAGGTAGTATGAATGAAGTCTTAAGTGAAGAGGAAAAGCAATTATAAAGTGTTTTGAGTACTTTTATGTGGTATAATGAAGAAAGATTTAGTATCATTTTTTTGTTGCAAAGAGTGTGGTGTTTTTTAGTTATCATAACAATTAAATAGGTGTTTGCGAAACAATGTAAAGTACTTGATAGATTAGGTGAATTTACCAAAAGAATGGCGACTTGCCACTGCATTCGGAGCCTTCTTTTGGTAATATTCACATTAAAAATGAGCTTCGCAATTGCCTAATAACGCTTAAGAAGCGAAAGGAGAACAAAATGAGCGAAATTTTTAAAAGTATACCCAAAATTAGTTTTGAAGGACCCCAGAGTAAAAACCCTCTTGCATTTAAGTACTACGACAAAGACAAAATGATTTTAGGCAAAAGAATGGAGGAACATCTTCCATTTGCTATGGCGTGGTGGCATAATTTATGTGCAAATGGTACAGATATGTTTGGTGTCGGAACCACAGATAAAAGTTTTGGACAGAAAAGTGGAACGATGGAACATGCAAAGGCAAAAGTAGATGCAGGATTTGAATTTATGGAAAAATTAGGTATTCCCTATTTTTGTTTCCATGACATAGATCTTGTACCAGAAGCTGATTCCATAGAAGAAACAAATTTACGTCTGGATGAAATCACGGATTATATAAAAGAAAAAATGCAGCAGACGGGTAAAAAATTATTATGGGGCACGGCAAATATGTTCTCGAATCCACGTTACTTTAGTGGTGCGGGGAGTACCAGTTCTGCTGATGTTTATTGTTTTGCAGCAGCCCAGATAAAAAAAGCATTGGACTGTACGGTAAAACTTGGAGGAAAAGGGTATGTTTTCTGGGGTGGAAGAGAAGGGTATGAAACTCTTCTAAACACCGATATGAAATTCGAACAGGAAAATATCGCAAATCTAATGCACATGGCAGTAGACTATGGTAGAAAAATTGGATTTACTGGAGATTTTTATATAGAACCCAAACCAAAGGAACCAATGAAACATCAGTATGATTTTGATGCAGCTACAGCCATAGGATTTTTACGTCAGTATGGTTTAGATAAAGATTTCAAACTAAATATTGAAGCAAATCATGCAACCTTGGCAGGTCATACATTTCAGCATGAAATAAGAGTTAGTGCAATCAATCAAATGCTGGGAAGCGTAGATGCCAATCAGGGAGATCTGTTACTTGGCTGGGACACAGATCAGTTCCCATCAAATGTATATGATGCCACGTTATGTATGTATGAAGTAATAAAGGCAGGCGGTCTGAGCGGAGGATTTAACTTTGATGCAAAAACCAGACGCCCAAGTAATACATTTGAAGATATGTTCCTTGGATATATATTAGGAATGGATACGTTTGCATTAGGTCTGATAAAAGCAGCGCAAATAATCGAGGATGGCAGACTGGATACATTTGTTCATGAAAAGTATGGCAGTTTTTCCAATGGAATTGGGGCCAGGATCAGGAATAAAGATGTAACACTGGAAGAATTATCGAAGTATGCGATTGAATTAAAAAAACCACAATTACCAGAATCTGGGAAACAGGAATATTTAGAAAGTATTTTGAATCAGATTTTATTTTCTTAACATTTTTTAAATTAGATAGAATTAAAATTAGAAGAGCTGCAGATTTTTCAAAATTCATTTGAAAAATCTGCAGCTCGATTTTATGGAATGAAATAAGTATGTTAAGTAAACTGTTTAAGAATTATTTCTTGTCAGAAATTCGCATTCCATAGAAAGATCTCCATACGAAAACTAAAGCGACTATTAGGAAGAAAACGCCAACATAAGGTGCTGCATATTTGAATTTGTCAGAAATGGCAATTTCCATAGCAAGCGTACCAAATAAAGTGGTGAATTTAATGATTGGGTTTAAAGCTACAGATGAAGTATCTTTAAATGGATCACCAACCGTATCACCAACAACAGTGGCATCGTGAAGCGGAGTACCTTTTTGTTTTAAATCTACTTCTACACCTTTTTTTGCATTATCCCAGCAACCGCCAGCGTTTGCCATAAATACAGCTTGAAAAAGACCAAATACAGCAATTGAGATCAAGTATGAAATAAAGAAAGAAACAGCTTGATTTCCATTTAAAGTTGGTGTAAAGATACATGCAAAGGCAAGTGCAAAAGAGAAGATGGCTATGAAGATATTTAGCATACCCTTTTGTGCATACTGCGTACAAATTTTAACTACTTCTTTGGAAGATTCGATGGAAGCTTTCTGGCTTGCATTTTCATCCAGATGAATATTTTCTTTAATATATTCAACTGCACGATAAGCACCAGTAGAAACAGCTTGTATAGAAGCTCCTGTAAACCAGTAGATAACAGCACCACCACAAAGTAAACCTAAAAGAGTAAATGGGTTTAGCAGGTTTAATACAGATTCAGCTTTGATACCAAGCGTTTTTTCAATCATTAGAATCAAAGAGAAAATCATAATGGTTGAACCTACAACAGCAGTACCAATCAAAACCGGTTTAGCAGTAGCTTTGAAGGTATTTCCAGCGCCATCATTTGCTTCCAGATAGTCTTTTGCTTTTTCGAAATCAGGTTTAAATCCAAAATCTTTTTCGATATCAGATGCAATATTTGGAATCTCTTCAATTAACGATAATTCATAAACAGACTGTGCATTATCGGTAACCGGACCATAACTGTCAACTGCAATTGTGATAGGTCCAAGACTTAAAAATCCAAAAGCAACTAGACCAAAGGAAAAGATAGCAGGATATTGCATAATACTACTCAATCCAAAAGTGCTTGCAAAATAAGCAGTAAACATCAATACAATAAATACGAGACCAATCCAAAATGCGCTGAAATTACCAGCAACTAAACCAGATAAAATATTTAAGGAAGCACCACCTTCTTCTGAAGCATGAATGGTTTCCTGTACATGTGCGGAACGGGTGCTGGTAAAGAATTTGGTGACTTCAGGGATGATTGCGGCACCAAGTGTACCACAGCTAATGATAATAGATAGTACAATCCATAGATTGTTACCAAACTGAGCAACTTCACTATTAGGACCAATTAATAAATAGCTGGCTATGAAAATAACGATGATAGAAAAAACAGAAGAAATCCAAATAAGTGTTGTTAAAGGACGTTCAAAATCTAAATCATCTTTGTCGCCATAAAGCGAGGTATTCATTGCTTTATTAATATAGAAAGATAAAACAGAGGAAATAACCATTAAAATTCTCATAACAAATATCCAGGTTAATAAACTGGTTTGAAGTAAAATGGTATCACCTGAAGATTTTACACCAACAGCAAGACAGATGAAAGAGATAAGTGCTACACCAGTAACACCATATGTTTCAAATCCATCAGCAGTAGGACCAACAGAATCACCAGCATTATCACCAGTACAATCAGCAATAACTCCAGGATTTCTAGGATCATCTTCTTTTATTTTAAAGAATATTTTCATTAAATCGGATCCGATATCAGCAATTTTGGTAAAAATACCACCAGCAATACGAAGTGCACTGGCACCAAGTGATTCACCAATGGCAAAACCGATAAAGCTTGCACCAGCAAGATCTCTTGGAACGAATACCAAAATAATTAACATCATAATAAGTTCCACACTGATAAGTAAGACACCAATACTCATACCAGATTTCATGGGAATTTCCATCAACTGCCAAGGTTTTCTCCTTAAAGATGAAAAAGCCATTCGGCTATTTGCATATGTATTAATCCGCATACCAAACCAGGCTACGCAGTAGGAACCAAGCATACCAAGAATGGTAAAACAAAGAATGAATAAGGTCCCTCCGACACCCTTTCCATTCAGGAAGCCAAAATAAAAAACAATGCATACAGCAATAAATAAAAACAGGATAAGTAAAAATTTTCCCTGCTGTATAAGATACGTCTTACAAGTTTCATAAATTGTCTGGGATACATCAAGCATAGACTTGTGGGCAGAAATCTTTCGAATAGAAAAGAACTGGGAAAGACCAAATAAGATGCCCAGGATGCAGATTACAATGCCAATAATAAGTAACTGATTCTGAAAAGCACTGAGCTGTGGAACATTAAGGTTTGCTTCTGAACTAGATGTTGCTAAAATCACAGTCGACATAAAGATTCTCCTTACGAAAATGTATTTAGGTTTTTAGGGAAGCCTATTACCCTTTCATACCGTGAAGCTAGAACTATTGTTACTTAAATATACCGTGATACTAGAACTATTGTTACTTAAACATACCATATACTATATTTATAATACATTGACAAAAAAAAATCAATAAAGTTGTAAAATTTATTAGTAAAAATAAATATATTCGAAAATAAAAACTATGTAAAAAAAGTGTATTTGCACAATAAGAAAAATGTCATAGAAATCTCGGAGAAGAAGAATTACAGGTAAAGAGTGAAAAAAAGCATTCAGAATCTGAAGAATAACTATAGACATATAAAATTAAATAGTGTACAATATAATTACAAAAAAGATAATTTGATTCAGAATAAAAAAGAATCATTTCGATAATAGCAAAAGGAGGAACTGTGATGTTTGCAGATTTAAAAAATGAGCAGGTAGAATTTAAAAATCTCGTCAATGGGAAATGGACGGATAGTAAAAATAAGTCATATGTTGAAATCCATTCACCGTTGGATGAAAAAATTGTAGGAAGAGTTCCTGCCATGTCAAAAGATGAGGTAGATGAAGCGGTTGAGGCTGCAAAAGTGGCTCAGAAATTGTGGAAGGATGTTGCTGTAGAGCAAAAGGCAGAAATTTTATATAAGGCGGCAGAAATATTATTAGAATATGAAAATGAAATCGCAGATATCATGCTGCATGAAATCGCAAAAGATCGAAAGAGTTGCATGTCTGAAGTTGAAAGAACTGCGGATTTTATAAGATTTACCGCTGATACAGCAAAAAATATTTCAGGAGAAAGTATTCCAGGAGATAGTTTTCCTGGTGGATCCAAAAAGAAAGTTTCATTAGTAAGAAGAGAGCCTCTTGGTGTTGTACTAGCCATATCGCCATTCAATTATCCGGTAAATCTGGCAGCATCTAAAATAGCACCAGCATTGATGGCTGGAAATACGATTGTTTTTAAACCAGCAACACAAGGTGCACTATCAGGGTTATTTTTAGCAAGAGTTTTTGAAAAAGCAGGTCTTCCCGCGGGAGTTTTAAATACGATCACAGGCAGAGGCAGTGAGATTGGGGACTATATAACAACACATAAATCAGTTGATTTCATTAACTTTACTGGTAGTACACAGGTGGGTACACATATTTCACAGATTACAAGTATGGTTCCACTACTTATGGAGCTTGGTGGAAAAGATGCAGCAATTGTATTAGAAGATGCAGATTTAGATTTGACTGCAGAAAATATTGTTTCTGGTGCATTTTCATATTCAGGTCAAAGATGTACAGCAGTAAAAAGAATACTGGTAATAGATTCCATAGCAGATGATCTTATCGAACGAATCTTAGAAAAGATGAAACAATTAAAAGTAGGAAATCCATTGGAAATGGATGCAGATATAGTACCTTTGATTAGTACGCCGGCAGCAGACTTTGTCATGGAACTGATAGAAGATGCTAATAAAAAAGGTGCTAAGCTGCTGACAGGAGGAACAAGAGAAGGAAATTTAATTACTCCGACATTATATGATAATGTGACTACAGATATGCGTCTTGCATGGGAGGAACCGTTTGGGCCAGTATTGCCCGTGATTCGGGTAAAAGACAAAGATGAAGCAATTGAAATCGCAAATGATTCGGAATATGGATTGCAGAGTGCAGTATTTACGGAAAATATAAATGATGCTTTCTATGTAGCAAATCGTCTTGAAGTCGGAACGGTACAGGTGAATCATAAAACAGAACGTGGACCCGATCATTTCCCATTTATGGGTGTGAAGTCTTCTGGAATTGGAACACAGGGGATTCGGTACTCAATTGAAGCAATGTCAAGGCCAAAGGCTACTGTATTAAATTTAAAATAGTAAAAATGTACAAAAAGAATGAATCAGGTAGTTCGATTCATTCTTTTTGTTTGTAACTAAAGTACAAAATCAGGTAAAAAAGTGGTAAATACTTCATAAAGTATAACCTTGACGTTAACGTTACAGAAGCCTATAATTTTTATTTGGAGGTGATACATTGGATAAGGAATATTATCGTATTGAAGAAGTTGCAATAAGAACAGAACTGACCAAAAGAGCGATACGTTATTATGAAGACATTGATTTAATTAAGCCAATTCGTACAGAGGCAAAATACAGACTTTATACGAATGAAGATATAGAAAAAATAGTACGAATTAAATCTTATAAGGACAGACTTGGATTTAGCTTAAATGAAATTCGGGATGTATTTGAGCTGGAAGAGTGTATGACAAATCTTTTTACAGAAGAAGAAACGAATCTGGACAAAAGAAATCAACTAATAGATTCTATGAAAGAACAAATCCATTTGATTGAAAAAAAAGAAGAGACAATGCGAAAAGTAAAAGAAAGATATTTACAAATATTGTCAAAACTGGAGGAAAATTAAAAATTTAAGGATTTATTTGAGGAAAAAACGTAATGGTAAGAATAGGAGCAATAGTAGTATGAAAAAAAATTCGTATAAATGGGTAGCACTTTCGTGCACATCACTTGGAGCGTTATTTTCCGTTTTAAGTGGAAGTACATTAATGATTGCGTTACCAGTAATTATGAAAGATTTAAATGCAAATATGGCATTAGTTACCTGGATTATTATGGGATATATGCTATCCATGACAATTCTGGTACCTGCAATTGGCAGAATTGCAGATATGTTTGGAAGAAAGAAATTATATGTGAGTGGTTTTGCAATTTTTACAATTGCTTCATTTTTATGTTCCATTTCTGCAGACGGAGTTCAGTTATTGATATTTCGTATGATTCAGTCAATAGGAGCAGCTTTGATGGTTGCAAATTCAACAGCAATCGTAGCGGATGCATTTCCGAAAAAAGAACTTGGCAAAGCACTTGGAATTAACAGTATGATCATTAGCATTGCTTCCGTTGCAGGTCCCATACTTGGTGGGTTTTTAATAGAAATAGGATGGAAGAGCATTTTTTATATTAACATTCCAATTGGTATTATTGGAACAATCTGGGCAGCCGTTCAGCTAAAAGAAGGAGAAATATCAAAGGAGAAGCAAACATTTGATTTTCCTGGGACAATTACATTTACACTGGGAATGCTATCCCTTTTAGTTGCACTATCCATAGGTGGATTTTCCGGATGGATGAATCCATTACTTCTTGTTCTGGCAATTTCAGCCGTTGCATTTTTAATATGGTTTGTGAAAATCGAAAGTAAGACCAAAGAACCTATGTTAGATTTGGTTTTGCTAAAAACAAGAGTGCTGGCATTCGCATATGCAAGTAATTTACTGAATGGAATTGCAAGAGGTGCAGTAACGTTTCTGATGATTTTCTATTTGCAGGGAATTAAAGGAATTGATCCAATACATGCAGGTATTATGCTGGCGCCATTTGCAGTTTCTATGATGATAGTATCTCCCGTCAGTGGATTCTTATCCGATAAATATGGTGCGAGAATATTAAGCTCGCTTGGACTTTTAATATCTGCAGTTGGTTTGTTTGGAATGATGTTCATTGAAAAAAACACTCCGATTATACAACTGACCTTATGGATGTTTATTATGGGAGCAGGTTCAGGACTTTTCTTTTCTCCAAATACGTCTGCAATCATGGGTTCTGTGCCAGCAAATAAAAGAGGAATCGCTGCAGGAGTGCGGACAATGTCCATGAATGCAGGAAATGTGTTAAGTATTGCAATATCCATGGCAATTATTTCTTCTAGTATTTCACCTTCTGCAATGCAGGCATTATTTATTGGAACGCAGGTAGGTGCAAGAGGAATTGCAACTGGTAATTTTATACATGGGTTGCACATCGCATTTACAATATCTTTTGTTTTCAGTTTAATTGCAGCAGCAATATCCTATTCAAGAGGGCCACAGCCAAAGTGGGAAGAAGAAATCGAATAATCTTGTTTTTGCAAGTGAAAAATAAAAGTATATTGTTTTGAAATTTTAAATATATGGTAGATACAAAAGATTTAAATTTAATTTACAGGCAATTGCAAAACTCAATTTATATTAAAGTTTAAAGTGAATAGTTCAAGTATTTTACATGGTTTTGCAAACGTCTAAATCAAATTTAGTATGTCTAGGAGGAGCTTATGAGACAAATCACAATCGGGAAAGAACCAGTAATTATAACACCACAAAATGCTTTTGGTGCGTTACCAATCCAGCGTACGGATAAGGAACATGCGGTACATATGCTGCAAAAAGCATATAAAGGCGGTATGCGTTTTTTTGACACAGCAAGGGCATACTCAGATAGTGAAGAAAAACTGGGTGAGGCGTTTGGTGATATACGCGAAAAGATTTTTCTTGCAACGAAGACAATGGCAAAGACACCAGAAGCGTTCTGGAAAGATTTAGAGACTTCTTTGCATAATTTGAAAACAGATTATATTGATATTTACCAGTTTCATTGTGCAGATACCTGTTATCGGCCAGGTGATGGAAGTGGTATGTATGAGTGTATGTTAAAGGCAAAAGAAGCAGGAAAAATTAATCATATTGGTATTACCTGCCATAAACTTGGAATAGCAAAAGAAAGTGTAAAAAGCGGTTTATATGAAACGTTGCAATACCCGTTTAGTTATCTTGCATCGGAGGAAGAGAAAGCACTTGCCAAAGCCTGTCAGGAAAAAAATATGGTTTTAATAGGAATGAAAGGTCTTGCAGGTGGACTAATTCATAATTCTAATGCAGCATATGCATTCGTTTCACAATTTGAGAATGTACTACCTATTTGGGGAATTCAAAAAGAGAACGAATTAGATGAATGGCTTTCTTTTATGGAAAAAGAACCAGTTATGACACCAGAAATTGTTTCCTATATTGAAAAGGAAAACAGGGAATTATCTGGAGAGTTTTGCAGAGGCTGCGGATACTGCATGCCTTGTCCGGCAGGAATCTTAATTCCAACAGCGGCCAGAATGTCACTTATGCTTCGAAGGGCACCTTCCAGAGGCTGGCTTACTGAACAAATGCAGGAAGAAATGAAAAAAATAGAAGGCTGTTTAAACTGTGGAAAGTGTATGACAAAGTGTCCATATAGTTTAAAAACACCAGAATTATTAAAGCGTAATTATGAAGATTATAAAAAAGTTTTATCCGGTGAAGTATCTGTATCCTATGAAAAATGAATAAGTAAATGAAAAAGAATAAGAATAAGAAAACGAATAACAAAACGAATAACAAAACGAATAAGAAAATTAAAAATAAGTAAGAAAAAAACTATGTGTAAGAAAATGATTGCACATAGTTTTTTTGTTATTTTATAAAGGGAAAAAAGACAAGCTGTCAAAGGAAGCTTTGGGAAGTAAAGCACCTTTTGTTTCAACTACTTTTGCGGAAACTTTATTTGCATTTGCAGCAGATTCACATAAAGAATAACCCGATTTATGACATGCAATGATACTTCCGATATGAGAATCACCAGCTCCGATGGTATCAACTACATTTGCAGCAACAGGAGCGGCATGATAAAAATGTTCCTGTTCCATTACAAAAGAACCCTGCTCACCAGCAGTTACGATAAGAGGTTTTTTTGTCTCCTGACTTAGAAGAATGGCAGCTTGTTTTATATCAGAAGTATGTGTAAAAGAGAGTGCTTCCTCCTCATTTAGGTGGAGTATCGGATGCAAGGCAAATATGCGGGACATTTTTTCTTTATCAATTTTTGTAATGCGTGGACCTGGAGCAAAATAGATGGAAAGTTCTTTATGATCTTCTAAAAAAGAAATAATTTCATTTCCAGTGGGTTCTTCAACTTCCAAACCACAAATATAGACACTGTCAAATTCTTCTATATTGATAGATTCCAGCCACTTTTTCTGAAAACTATATTCAACGCCATGGTAAGACAAAAAGGTGCGTTCACCATTTTTTTCAACAAAGCAATAACAACAGCCGCTGTCTTTGTCTGGTATACGAATAAAAGGTTCTATACCAAGCTTGTTTAGCTCAGCAGTAACAAAATCCCCATACATACCAGTACCAACCGGAGAGCAAAAAAGTACAGGGATCTGAAAGGAAGTAAGAATATTTAAAACATTAAATGCACATCCACCCAAAGACAAGGTTTGGGCGTTGACGTGAATATCTTCGCTGGTGGAAGGTAATTTATCTAAATTAATGATGATATCAAGGGCAGTTGAGCCAATGACGAGTGTTTTTTTCATAATAGCCTCCAAAAAATTAGTGATTTTAGTATAGCATATAGAAAAAGGAATGCAAAAGAAAAGCAGTGAAAAAATTGAAAACAGTATAGACAATTGTCGAAAGAAGGACTTTAAAAAGTAACAAAAATAAGACATCAGGCGGAAGAAAAACAGCAACATAATGGATATTATTATAATAAGTGATCTAGGCAATTGGGAAACGTATTTTAAAGTGAATATTATCAAAAGAAGGCTTAAGAGTGGTGAAAGTCGTCATCCTTTTGGCAAATTCATCTAATATATCAAGTTTTTTACCTGGTTTTGCTAACACTTAAAAAAAACAATATAAAAAAGGAGTTCATAAATGTCTGAAAAAATAATGGGGATTACCGCTGGACGAAAAAATGGGAATAGTGAAGTTTTATTGAAAGAAGCCTTGATTGCATGCCAAAATGCAGGTGCAGAAGTAACAATGATCAACTTAAAAGATTATGATATCAAAGACTGTACTGGATGTACTTCTTGTACCCAGGCAATGTCTCAGGGAAAAAATGCAGGTTGTATACTGGATGAGAAAGATGATAAGAAAAAAATCATGGATACCATGTTAAATCAGGATGCAGTTATTTTTTCTGTTCCAACTTATGATTTGATGGCGAGTGCTCAATATACTCGCTTTGCACAAAGAAGTCTGAGTTATGAAACAGCATTTTTGGAAACGATAGGTGCGATTGAACACAAAGACAGAGTAGCAGGCCTTATTTCGGTTGGAGGCTCAAGCCGTTCATGGCAGCCCATGGCATTAGAATCATTGCAGGCTACTATGTTTACTACAGATATGCATGTTGTCGATATGTTACTTGCAACAGGAGTAGCTGTAAAGGGACAGTGCCTGCTTGATGATGAACTTATGAAAAAGGCAAGACGTATGGGAGAAAATATTATAAAAGCAGTAAGAACACCTTCTGAAAAACGAGGATGGCTTGGCGAAGAAGACATGGGATGGTGCCCAAATTGTCATTCAAATGCGCTTGTATTGGGAGAAATGCAGTGGGATGGCATCTTTTATCCTATCGAATGTCAGGTGTGCGGAGCTGGTGGTACACTGGTAGAAGAAAGCGGAAAATGGAAATTTAAAATACAAAAAGATGGTTTGCTAAAAGATAGAACAAGTGTTGCAGCAAGAGCAAAACATTTGGAAGAAATTATGCATACGCAAGGTGGTTTTCTTGCAAACCCTGCTGCGAGAGAAAAAGTAAATGAAAAAATGAAATATTATGAAGAAATCAAATTTCAGGTAGTTTAATCTCTATAGAAGGATCTGTGTTTAAATATTCCAATATATGAAAAGAGAATTCATATTGATATAATTTTTCATAATCATCTAAAGATAGCTGTAAAAAATCCAAAATTTTATTAAAACGGTAAAAAAAAGTACTTTTATGGATATTCAGATATTTTGAAGTAAGCAAAGCATTTCTATTATGCTCCAAATATGATTTTAAAGTGATAAATAATTCGCTGTTATTTTTTTTGTCATATGCCATAAGCATTTTTAAATCGGGGTGAATGGCAGCGATGAAACAAGAAGAGTCTTTGCAATAGGACAAAAAAGAGCCGGTTAAATTTTCCTCATAATAGAGAAAAGGATTTCCGGTTTTTTTTGTATTTTCCTGTATTGATGGAAGATACAAAAGTCGCAAAGCCTGGGTATAATAAGCACGAATGTCACTTATATCAAAGCAACAGTGACTGATACTTGCATAGCAGTGGTGACATTTTAAAAAGCTTTCAAACTTCTGATATTCACTTTCTGTAAAAAGAGATTGTGAATCTTTTGAAATAAGTAAGGTCAAGTGATGGTTGAAAGAACATACAAAATCATTTTGAAATATGGATTGAAGCTGGATTTTATAAAAATTCAGAGCAGAAGAATTTTTGATGGTTTCTAAAGACAAAACAATTATCCATAATTTAGATCGAAAATGATATCCTAGTTGCTGAAAACGTTGATAAAAATAATCTTCATTTGTCGGAGGATTTTCTAGTAAATCACAAAGAAGATATTCAAATTGAGAATCCATGGATTGAGCAAAAAAATCATCTTTTTGCATTTCAACAGATAAAAAATCGGAAAGTAAATTTGTATATATCAAGTCGTCTTCGAAAAAAGCTCGATTCGTATTTCGTATGCAAATGTAGCCAATAACCGAAGTACGAATACGAATAGGACAGAAAATCACATTGTATTCTAAATGACTGCTATAAAAAAAGAAAGCGCCATCCGAATTAATAATTCTCTCCATTAAATTATCTTCTTTTATAGAATGCAAATTATCCAAGGGAAGATATAAAACACCGTTTTTCTCATCTAAATCATCAATAAAAGTGTTTTTTGGATAGGTTTCGATGACAGTATATCCGGAATTACAGATTGTAATGGTATTTTGCAAATATGGATGGATTGTTTTTAAAATACCATAAATACCTTGGTTATGAACAAGTGCATCAAAAAGAAGATCTTTTAACTGTGGTAGGCTTAAAGTAGTATGCGTGTGAGATTTATTCATTTTTATATCCTTTGCATGAAAATTATTTTAAGTAATAGTCCGAAGATTGTAAGAAATATGCGGAATACACAAAATTGCGTAACACTAATTCCAGTTATATGATTCGAACTGACAAATGTAGTCAAAAAAGATATAGCTTAAGTATCTTTATGCTTTCCTATGCGGTCATACCAATCAAAATTCCATTCGACCACAAACTGACCAAATAAATTTTGCTCATCTGGTATGACGTGCTCTTTTGGTCGCTCATAAGTAATTCACTAAATAAGATCATATTCATTTCTCCTAAGGTTTTTAGCATCATATCATATCATTTACGAGATATGTATGTCATAATTCGCTAAAAATCGGATAGTTGCATGAATTAGTTGTTTTTTGTAATATTCGGAATTTAAGATTTTTACACGCTCACCCATATGAGCAACAAAGCCTGCCACTTTATTTGGCACGAGAATTTTTTTGAGGTATTATAAGCGAATAAAGTACATTATATATAAAAATAAACTCGATTTATGTAAAATTAATAGTATATTTAGGATACATAGTAATTTAAATAATAGTACTTGATAAAACTTTTGCAATATATATAATAAAGATATATCACAAATATGTAAAACAAACATTGGAGGAATAAAATGAGTCAGGTAGTAGATTTTTTAAATGAAGCAAAAACATATTATTTAGCAACTGTAGACGAGGATGGACAAGCTCGTGTAAGACCTTTTGGAGCAACCGTTGAATTCAACGGCCATGTATATTTTGGAACGAATAATAAGAAGAAAGTATTTGCACAATTGGTGAAAAATCCCAAGGTAGAGATATCTGGAATGGCAAAAGGAAAATGGATTAGACTTTCAGGAAAAGCTGTAGTAGATGAATCCATAGAGGCGAAGGCAGCTTTGCTGGAAGCAACCCCAGGATTAAAGAATATGTATAATTTAGAAGATAAAATATTTGAAGTGTTTTATTTAGATGACATGAAAGCAACGGTATATTCATTTACAGGTGAACCGGAAGAATTAGTTGATTAAGAAACAAAAAAGTATAGAAACGAAGAGTCACAAAGGAAAATTTGTGATTCTTTTTTATTGGGAAAACAGATAGTAAAAAATATAAAAAGAGTGATTCTGTCACAGACAAAGCGTAGAATTATTTTTATAATAAAAAAAGAATCAGGAAAGTTTGAAGTAAAATTCCTGAAATATATTGTGATAGAAAGAAGGAAAAAGAATGTTTGATTTTTTGAAAAAAGAAGAAATGCCATCAATACCTGTAAATGAATTAGATTCCATGCTTGGTACTATAGAGTTGATTGACATCCGGGAAGCATACGAATTTGAAGCAGGTACCATCAAAACAGCGAAGAATATACCAATGGGAACGTTGCTGCAAAATCCCTCCAAATGTTTATTGAAAAATAAAACGTATTATATTATGTGCCAGTCAGGAGGAAGAAGCGCAAGGACGGTAAAAGAGCTATTGAAAAATGGCTTTCAGGTCATAAATGTAAATGGAGGAATCGGTGCATATCGAGGAACAAAAAGAAAATAACAGGCAATTGAGAAACTCATTTTATATTAAATAAAGAAGTAAAGATTCTTAAAAGAAAGTTTAAGTGCATTGGAAATTTGTAACATAGAATTATCTGAAATTCAGGTGCAAATGTAAAAAAAATGTAAATTGCATAAAATTAGCATAAATTTCAAGGAAATCATGAAATATTTCACTAAAACATGACAAAATATTCACAAATAAATTGAATTATATGATATAATACAAATACGTGCAAAGAGAGCATTAGCATGTGATAAAAGCCATTAGGCTTAAATGTTGATGAATGAAGAAAGAGAGGTTTTATCATGGCAAGATTTACATTACCAAGAGATTTGTATCATGGAAAAGGTGCAATTGAAAATTTAAAAAATCTTGAAGGAAAAAGAGCAGTTGTTGTTGTTGGCGGCGGTTCTATGAAGAGATTTGGTTTCCTTGACAAAATTGAAAACTACTTAAAAGAAGCTGGTATGGAAGTTCGACTATTCGAAGGTGTTGAGCCAGATCCATCGGTTGAAACTGTCATGAAAGGCGCTGCCTTTATGAGAGAATATGAACCAGATTGGATTGTAGCAGTTGGCGGAGGTTCACCTATCGATGCTGCAAAAGCGATGTGGACATTTTATGAATATCCTGAAACATCATTCGAAGATTTGATTACACCATTTAGTTTCCCAAAACTTCGTAAAAAAGCTCATTTCTGCGCAATCCCATCTACATCCGGAACAGCTACAGAAGTTACTGCTTTCGCTGTTATCACTGATTATCATAAAGGAATTAAATATCCATTAGCAGATTTTAACATCACACCAGATGTTGCTATCGTAGATCCAGACTTAGCAGAAACTATGCCAGCTAAATTAACAGCACATACAGGCATGGATGCAATGACTCATGCAATCGAAGCATATGTATCAACACTTCATTGTGACTATACAGATGCATTGGCATTGCATGCAATAAAAATGATTTCAAACGATCTTGAAGCTTCTTATAAAGGAGATATGCAGGCAAGAGCAGCTATGCATAATGCACAGTGTCTGGCAGGTATGGCATTCTCGAATGCATTGCTTGGTATTGTTCATTCCATGGCACATAAAACAGGTGCTGCATACTCTGGCGGACATATTGTCCACGGATGTGCAAATGCAATGTATCTTCCAAAAGTTATAAAATACAATGCAGGGAATCCAGAGGCAGAAAAAAGATATGGAGAAATTGCAGCATTTTTAGGTTTAGAAGCAACTTCAGAAGCATTGATTGCACGTATACTTGAAATGAATAAACAAGTTAATATTCCAAAAAGTATCAAAGAATACGAAGGTGGAATTATTGATGAGAAAGAATTTTTAGATAAACTTGATAAAGTAGCAGAACTTGCAGTGGGAGATGCTTGTACAGGATCTAATCCAAGAGAAATTGACCCTCCTACAATGGCAAAACTACTGAAATGCTGCTATTATGATACAGAAGTAGATTTTTAAATCAGGAAAGCAGGCTTAATGACATCATGTGTTGTTAGCCTGCTTTTTTTCATTGTTTATTTTATTTTCAAATGTACCATTCTTTTATACCTGAAATTGCTTTTATATTTTTAACTTATATAGGTAATTGCGAAACTCATTTTATGTAAAAATTTAAAGTGAATATTACCAACAGAAGGTTTGGGTGCGGTGGCAAGTAACCATTCTTTGGGTAAATTCACCTAGCATAACAAGTGATTTACATGATTTTGCAAGCGCCTACTTTAACTTGCAAGTTGAAAGGGGATACTTATGAAAACACAGATAAAAATTGAAACGATTGTAAAAAACAAAATTGATCAGACATGGGAAAAATATACAATACCAAAACACATTGTAAAATGGAATGCAGCAGATGAAAGCTGGCATACGACAAACGCAGATAATGATTTTCGGGAAGATGGAAAATTCAGCTATCGAATGGAAGCAAAAGATAAAAGCGCTGGATTTGATTTTTCTGGGACTTATACAAAAATCCAAAAAGAAAAAGAAATAGCATATACGTTGGATGATGAAAGAAAAGTAGATGTACGTTTTTTAGCAGAAGGCGATAAGACGGTTGTCACTGTAAAATTTGAAGCAGAAGAAGTGAATTCAGTGGAAATGCAAAGAAAAGGATGGCAAAGTATATTAAATAATTTCAAAGCATATTGCGAGGAGAATACTATATGAAATTAGTACCATATCTTGTTTTTCAGGGAAATTGCAAAGAAGCCATGGAGTTTTATAAAAGTTGTTTAGAAGGAGAATTAACGATTGATACAGTTGAAAATTCACCAATGGAATCCCAGATGCCACCCGAAATGAAAAATTTTGTATTAAACTCACAATTAGATTGTAAAGATTTTGTGATTATGGCATCGGATGCCATGGGGCAGGAAACTAAAACGGGTGATAATATTTCAATTATGATTATGGGCAGTGAAACAGAGGTAGAAACATTTTTTAATAACTTAAAAGAAGGAGCAACGATAATACAGCCATTGGAAAAACAATTTTGGGGATCGGTTTATGGAGCATTGATTGATAAATTTGGAATTTCATGGTCTTTTAACAGCATGAATTAAAAATAAGTAGACAAAAAGAAATTTTATAAGGATAATAAAAGAAATTAAAATTAGATTTTGTAAGGAGTAGGAAGTATGCGTATTTTAGTTGTTGAAGATGAACCGGACATGAATGAACTCATAGTGAAAAAGCTGCAAAAAGAGCATTACAGTGTAGACTCCTGTATGAGTGGACAGGAAGCGCTGGATTACTATTTTATGGCAGAGTATGATGCGGTCATATTAGATGTAATGCTGCCACATATGAGTGGACTTGAAGTTTTATCTGAAATAAGAAAAAGCAAAAACAATATTCCGGTTCTTCTTCTTACAGCGTTAGATAGTGTAGAAGATCGTGTAAAAGGTTTGGATACAGGGGCAGATGATTACCTTATAAAACCATTTGCATTTGATGAACTTCTGGCAAGAATCCGAGTTTTACTAAGACGTAAAAGTGGTCAGACAAGCAATATTCTCACGATTTCTGATTTGTCTGTAGATATGGATACACGAAGAGTAGAACGAAATGGGCAGGAAATTTCACTTTCAGCAAAAGAGTTTGCAATTCTTGAGTATTTTATTCATAATGCAGATATTGTTTTATCAAGGGATAAGATAAGCCGTCATATTTGGAATTATGATTATGAAGGTGGCTCTAATGTAGTGGATGTTTATATCAGATATCTGCGGAAAAAAATTGATGAAGGATATGATACAAAATTAATTCACACAGTTCGTGGTGCTGGATATGTATTACGGGTAGAAGAATGAAGAAAATATCAATTAAGTTAAAAATTATTTTATGGTTTTGTGGATTTATGCTTATCTTATTGTCTGCTATGTACATTTTTTTCTTTTTCTTTGGCAATCATTTGATAAATTCGGATAATCAAGGCAGATTAACGAATATGGTTGATGAATATGCAGTTAATATTGCTTCAAAAGACCCCAATGCAGAGAACAGAAATATAGATAATAAAGCATTTCACAAAGAAAGTGAAACAGGAAGGCAGGAAAAGAAAGAGCATAATGAGTTTTACAATGGATATGAAGGTATTTATATTGCCGTTTATAAGGAAGATGGAGAGCTCATAAAAGGTACTCTTCCAGATGAATTTGCAGATACAGCAGTAGATTTTGATGATAAAGAAATGCAATCGAAAGAAATCAGCGCAAGTACCTGGTACGTTTATGATAGAAAGATTGAACAAAAAGAAGGCGGATGTCTTTGGGTAAGAGGAGTTTCATTAAGTACACACAGTGAAAACTCGATTCAGATCATATTTTTGTTATTAGCAGCAGGTTTTCCAATTCTTGTCCTATTAGCAGCTTTTGGCGGTTACTATATGTTGAAAAAAGCTTTTTTACCGGTGAATGCGATTATGCGTACCGCGGAGGAAATAGGAGATGGAAGGGATTTAAAAAGAAGAATACAATTAGGAGATGGCAATGATGAAATTCATAAATTAGCCAATACCTTTGATCATATGTTTGAACGTCTGGAAGCTTTTTTTGAAAATGAAAAGAGATTTACCTCAGATGCATCGCACGAACTTAGAACACCAGTATCATCCATTATTGCGCAATGTGAATATGCAATTGAAAATGCAGAAACGTTGGATGAAGCAAAAATCTCTCTGGAAAAAATATTAGACCAGTCTCAAAAAATGTCGATGCTGATCTCAGAATTACTCTTATTGGCAAGAGCAGATAAAGGTACTCAAAAGCTTAATATTGAGAAAGTAAATATCAGCGAATTAACCGAAATTATTTGTGAGCAGCAAAGTGAGATTGCGATTGAAAAAAATATTCAAATACACACGGATATACAAAAAAATATAAGTATGGATGCAGATGAAACAATGCTTATGCGGATGCTTATAAATCTGATTGAAAATGGTATTTGCTATGGAAAAGAGCATGGAAATGTAACTGTGATTTTGAAAGAAGAAAAAGAAAGAATATGTTTTGAGATTCGAGATGATGGAATTGGAATCAAAGAAGAATCATTATCCCGCATCTGGGAGCGTTTTTATCAGGTAGATCCTTCCAGAAATGCAGCAAAAGGAAATTCAGGATTAGGACTTTCTATGGTGGCATGGATTGTGAAAGCACATGGTGGAGAAGTATTTGTAAAAAGTCAATATGGTTTTGGTACGGAGTTTTTTGTTTCTTTGCCCAAAACCCAAATTGTTTAGGTGATAAACTTATAGAGTAATAGATATATAAAATAGAGATATAAAGTAATAGAGATATAGGAATGTAAGAAAATAGTTTCTGCTATAGAAGGACGCTGTCTGACTATAACAGAAGCTTTTTTTATACGAAAAACCCATTTGGATTCTTTCAGATACTATAAAAAATGAGCAAATATATATCTTTTGGATATCTAGTATGAAGTTTCACAAGATGTTCATACTTTTTGAACAATTTTTAATCTTATTTTAATGTTGGATTCCTATAATAAAAAAAGCAACAGATAATAGAAAAAAAAGAATGTTTAAAAAGCGCAAAAAACAGGGAAGAAAAAGGAAATAAATCAAAAATAAAATCGAAAAGAATATAAATAATCAAGAGAAAATGGAAACAATATTAATAAGACAGGAGAAATAGTTATGAAATATATTGAAAAAATGTTTCGAAGCTTTGGAACGATACTGACAATTCAAATTGGAATCCGAGACGAAGAACAACTTTCTGTAGAAGAGGGAAAAATGGTTTTAAAAGAAATAAAACAGACAATCGAAAAAATGGATGATTTATTTTCTACATATAAACCAGATAGTGAAATATCACGATTAAATCAAATGGCAGGTAAGGGAGAGGTTGCAGTAAGTAAAGAGACCTTTGAAATTCTGCATATAGCAAAAGAATTGCAAAAGCAAACAGATGGGAACTTTGACATATCTTTGCAGGCACTGATTGATTTGTGGGGAATTGGGAAAAAGAATGATTTTATCCCACAAAAGAAAGATATTGATTCTCTTTTGCAGGAAAGAAGTGAAGAATATTTAATTCTGGACGAAAAAAGACAGACGGCCTTTTTAACAAATCAAAGACAAAAAATTGATTTGGGAAGTATAGCAAAGGGATATGCAGTAGATAAGACCATTCGTTTTTTGAAAAAAAAGGAAGTAAAAGAAGCAATCATAAATTTCGGAGGAACCATATATGCAATTGGAAATCCGAAGAAAATCGGGATTCAAAATCCATTTCAGAAAACAGGTATTTATTTGGGAACGCTTGTTTTAGAAGATATGGCGGCAGTGACATCTGGATTTTACGAACAATATTTCACAAAAAATAAACGGGACTATCATCATATTTTAAATCCAAAAACAGGTAATCCAGTGGATAATTCGCTTGCTTCCATAACGCTGATAGGAAAGCATGCAACAGATTTGGACGCAATTACAACAGCAGTGTATGTTCTTGGAATTGAAGCGGGTAGTACATTGCTAAATGACAGGAAACTAGAAGGAATTTTTGTGTTAAAAACAGGAGAAGTATTTCATACAAAAGGATTAAATAAAAGCTTTTCTTTAAATGAAAAAGATGATATGAAACAAAAAAATACAACAACTATGGAGGTTTTCGCATGAGTCAGATACTAAAAAAGAAATCAGTTTTATCAATGATTAGAAGGGGTGTTCAAATACTGGCATTTATTTTTATACCAGGTTTATTTACATCAACTTTTTATGCAATACGCAGCATTTACCAAACACTTCTAAGCGGAAGTTTTCAGCTATCCGATTTTGTGGCACCTTTTTTTGTGATATTAGCTACAATTCCGCTAACCTTTATATTGGGTAGATTTTTTTGCGGATTTTTTTGCAGCTTTGGATCCATGGGAGATTTTATCTGGTTCATTTCAAGAAAGACATTAAAACCTAAATTTAAGATGCCTCGGCAAATAGATGAAATCTTAAAGTATGGAAAATATGCAGTGCTTATATTTCTGGTTGTTTTTGCATGGACGTTGCAACTATCATTTTTAGATTCTTCCTTGAGTCCGTGGACGGTTTTTGGCATGTATGCATCGATTGGTGGATGGCCATCTGCAAAATACATGATATCTATTGGAGGGCTTCTCCTTCTATTGATTATGATTGGTTCTTTTTTCATAGAACGCTTTTTTTGCAGATATTTATGTCCATTAGGTGGAATTTATGCCATAATTTCCCAAACAAGATTATTTCATATTAAAAAAGATAGAAATAATTGTGGAAACTGTAAATTATGTACCGTGAAGTGTACGATGGGAATTCCCCTTTATGAATATGATAAGGTAACATCGGGAGAATGTATTAATTGCTTTAATTGTGTGGATGTCTGTCCCAAGAAGAATGCAACAGCAACACCAGAACCGGCTCTTACAACAGCGATATCAGTAGTCGCAATTACTGGTCTGGTATATGCTGGAAATGCAGTAAATGCGTCACTTACAAATAGCACACAGTCCACTGGCACAAGTGTCTCTACAGAGCAATCTGCAAAAGGAAACTATACAGATGGAACGTATACTGGAACTGGAACCGGATTTCGTGGTGATACAACGGTAGAAGTAGAAGTGACCAATGGATACATAAAAGACATTACAATTACATCTTACCAGGATGATCAAGAATATTTTAATCGTGCAAAAAGTAATGTAATATCAGAAATTATCAAAAATCAAAGTACAGATGTTTCGGCCGTAAGTGGAGCAACATACAGTAGTAAGGGAATTATGGAAGCAGTAGCCAATGCGCTGAATTCTTCTGCAGGGACGCAAACGACAACACAAACATCCCAAACGAGTCAGAGCACAACAAATTCGGATGCTCAAAAAAGCAGCAGCGCAAGTACACAATCAGAAAGTTCATCATCTGAAACACAAAGCAGCAATACACAAAGTAACAACACACAAAGCAGCCAAAATAGCAGTGAAAGCAATGCACAGAGTTCTTCACAGACGAAAGAAGCAGGTAATACGTTTACAGATGGAACTTATTCAGGAAGTGGAACAGGATTTCGTGGGGCAACGAAGGTATCTGTTATAGTTTCTGGTGGAAAAATATCGGATATTGAGGTAATATCATATCAAGACGATAATCAATTTTTTAATCGCGCAAAAAGTACGGTGATTTCTGAAATTTTAAAAAATCAAAGTGTTGATGTTACGGCCGTAAGTGGAGCAACGTTTAGTAGTAAGGGAATTATGGAAGCGGTAGCGAATGCACTTGGCGTTTCTTTTACAAACTCAAATAGTTCTCAGAGCCAAAATGGGCAAACGCATGCAGGACCTAAAGGACATTAAAGAAGGGGGATTAAGATTATGATGCAAACACCAATCGTATTTGTAGGGCATGGATCACCAATGAATGCAATAGAAGAAAATCAGTTTTCTAAAACATGGCAAAAGCTTGGAAAAGAATTGCAAAAGCCCAAAGCTATTTTATCTGTTTCAGCACATTGGTACACCCATGGAACAAAAATCATGAATATTCAAAAACCAAAAACAATTTATGATATGTATGGATTTCCAGAAGAACTATACAAAGTTGTTTATCCAGTAGATGGAGCAGTAGATATTGCAAAAAAAGTAAATGAACTCATTCAGCCAGAAAGTGTATTAGACACTACGTGGGGAATTGATCATGGAACATGGTCGGTTCTTCACTGGATGTATCCAAAGGCAGATATTCCTGTATTTCAGATGAGTGTGGATATGGATGCCGATTTAAAAACACACTATCTGATTGGAAGAAAATTAAAACAGCTGCGAACGGAAGGGGTTATGATTTTGGGAAGTGGCAACGTTGTACATAATCTGGGTGCAGTGGACTGGGACATGCAGGGAGGATTTTTCTGGGCAGATGATTTTGACAATTATATCAAAGAAAACGTTATTTCCAATCAGGTTTCAAATGTAATTGATTATAAAAAAGCTGGATCTTCGGCAAAATTAGCATTCCCATATCCAGATCATTTTGCTCCGCTTCTATATTGTATGGGAGCTATGACAGAAGATGACAAAGTAAATGTTTTTAATGAGGAACGTGTGTTAGGCGCACTATCAATGACAGGTTATGTGTTTACTAGTCAGGAAAAATAGTTACATGAAATATCTGAATTATAGTTCACAACAATGTGAAAATATACGCCTTATATAAATAAAAATGCAATTAGTCAAAGAAAGTATTGACAAAAATAAAAAGGATGATTATCATAATGTTTAATAAGAAAAGACATTGATGAGGAATAGTAATTATTTTTAGATGTTCAGAGAGCTGTCGGCTGGTGTGAGACAGAGATTGAAAAATAATGAACTCGCCTTTGAGTCATTTGGCTGAAATAATGAAGTAGGCCAGGTCGGAAGCCCACCGTTATAAGGGATAGATATCGGGTAACCTGTATTGAAGATACATTATTTTAGGTGGTATAACAGAATTTTACTTCTGTCCTATAAAGGACAGAAGTTTTTTTATTTATGTGAAAGTTTTTATGATTTGCTAAAATAAGAATACATATAATTTTGTAAAACTAATGTGAATACAATAGCCGATATTTAAAATGAGTGCATATTTATTATGAAATAGAGTGGTACCGCGGAAAGCTCCCTTTTCGTCTCTTGTCATCAAGAGGTGAAGGGGGCTTTTTGCGTATAAATAGGTATTTGCGAAACAAGGTAAAGTGCTTGATATATTAGGTGAATTTACTAAAAGAATGGCAACTTGCCAGTGCATTCGGAGCCTTCTTTTGGTAATATTCACTTTAAAAATTCATTTAAAATGAGTTTCGCAATTGCCTATTTCGTATAAAAAGAAAAGAGGAGAATAACATGGCACAAAAAATTTATGTATTTGATACAACATTACGGGATGGAGAGCAGGTCCCTGGAGCAAAATTGAATTTGCAGGAAAAATTAGAGGTTGCAAAGCAAATAGCAAAATTAAAGGTGGATATGATGGAGGTAGGATTTCCTTCATCTTCTAAGGGAGATTTTTTTGCAGTACAGGAAATATGCAAGCTTGTAGGAAACGATGTTATGGTAGCAGGATTAGGACGGGCAGTAAAGTCTGACATTGATGCAGTTTATGAGAGTATCAAAGGGGCACAAAGTCCATTAATCCATATAGTTCTTGGTTCTTCAGATGTGCATTTGTCAAAAAAATTTAAAAAGTCGCCAGAAGAAATTATTGAGATGGGTGCAAGTGCTGTTGCTTATGCGAAAAAATATCTGCCACAGATTCAGTATTCGTTAGAGGATGCCAGCCGTTCTGATTTTGAGTACATGTGGAAAACAATAGAGGCAGTTGTAAAAGCAGGAGCAACCATGATCAATATACCAGATACGGTGGGATATGCAATTCCAGAAGAATTTGGCAATATGATTTACCGAATGAATGATAGATTAAAAAATTTAAATCCAGATGTTTTACTAAGCGTTCATTGCCACAATGATACAGGACTTGCTACGGCAAACACACTTGCGGCAGTGAAAAATGGTGCAAATAAGATAGAATGTACCATGAATGGGATAGGAGAAAGAGCTGGAAATACTTCATTGGAAGAAGTAATCATGGGTATAAAATTGCATGAAAATTATTACAATGGATACACAACAATAGATACGACAAAGATATATGAGACTTCACGTATGGTAAGTGCAATTATGGGTCTTGATATTCAGGTAAACAAAGCAATTACAGGAGAAAATGCATTTGCACATTCCTCGGGAATTCATCAGGATGGATTATTGAAATCAAAAGATATATATGAAATTATGGATCCATTGACAATTGGAGCACCACCAATGGAACTTGTGTTAACGGCTCGTTCTGGCCATCACGCATTTATGTATGTGGCGAGGAAAATGGGATTTGAGATTGACAAAGAGCATGAGAAAGAAGTGTATGAAAAGTTCCTGGATATGGCAGATAAGAAAAAAGAAATCTATGATAACGATGTAATTGAAATTTTAAAAGGAAATCCATATGTTATCTTTCAAAATCAAAAAGAACTTTGGCAGTTAAAACAATATCAGATGACAGCTACAGACAAAATGCCAACGGCAACAGTTGAATTGCAAAAGGGAGAAAAATCAATCATAAAAAGCAGCACAGGAAAAGGCGTCATTGATGCATTATACAGTGCGATTGTAGCTGCAGTAGATCAACCTGCTGAACTTGTAGAATATCGGATTCACAATCTCGGAAGGGGTAAAGGAAGTCTTGGGAAAGCGACAGTTCAAATCAAATGGAAAGAAAAACTATATCAGGGAAAAGCAATTGAACAGGATGTGATGCGAGCAAGTGCAGATGCTTATATCAATGCAGTAAATAAAATTATTCTAGATACGAATGAACCTGAAAAATTGTAGGACAAACTTAAAGATGACTGATTTTACTACAACTTAAGAATAGCTGAAATATCAAAATAAGATCATGCCAATAGAGCTAAAAGTATTACAATAGCATTACCGCTATGTTTATCTTCATCGATATGAAGAATCATCTCGTTCATATCTTCTATATATAAGGATTCCTGTTCATATTTTTGCTCCTATAATAAAAGATAAAGGCAGGAAGTGTGGTTTTTCATATCATGATAAATCCGACAGACTTCTTTTGCTTTTCCTGATATAAGTTGAAATGCTATAATTGCAAAGCTAAATAATATTTGTTTAGCTTTGCAAAAGAATATTTAATTCCAATTAAAAATTAAAGATTCACTCTCATAAGGCAAAGTGATATAATTATCAAATAATCTGCTTTTGCAAAAACTATCAAGTGCTAAGGTTGATTTTGCTACATTCAATGGTTTTTCTAAAAAGCGGAATGCATTTACTTCATATCCATCCAGAGCAAATTCTTTTTCATTACATCTAAAAACAGGACATCATCGTCACTAATCGCTACTTTCATACAATTTCCCCAAATTTAATTTTAATATATATTTTAGTAGATACAATAAGTTTATCACAAGATTTAAATCTCGCATATAATAGGAATGTATAAAAATCCCAGGTAATCTTTATAGATTCTTTATGTGGCAATAGAAGTTCTTAACACGATTTTAGAAAAAAAGATGATAAGATTCTTTTTATCAAAGGAGGAATGCATTATGAAAATAATGATTATATTGATTGGAATATGCGCAGTGGCACTTTTAGCGTATTATATTTTAATTTTAATTAAGGGGGATAAACAATGATAAACATAATTTTGGAATATGTATTATATCTTGCAATTTTAATTGCACTAGCGATTCCTCTTGGAATTTACATTAGCAAGGTAATGGATGGCAAAAAAGTATTTTGCTCGAAGATTTTAAAACCATGTGAAAAAGGAATTTATCGTCTGCTTCATGTACAGGAAACAGAAGATATGACTTCAAAACAATATATCGTGGCAGTTTTTATTTTTAGTATCATTGGATTTGTAGTATTGGTATTTATCCAAATGTTTCAGGGTGTTTTACCAGTAAATCCAAACCATATCAAAGGACTTACCCTTGATCTGGCAATTAATACAGCAGTTAGCTTTATTACAAATACAAACTGGCAGGCATATTCTGGGGAATCCCAGATGAGCTATTTTACACAGGCAATTGGACTTAGCGTATGGAACTTTTTATCCGCAGGAATTGGAATTGCAGTTTTATATGCGCTTGTACGTGGATTTATGAGGGTAAAGGCGAAAGGAATTGGGAATTTTTGGGTAGATATTACAAGAGTATTACTTTACTTTTTAATTCCACTAGCTCTGATTGAATCCGTATTTTTAGTTTCACAAGGAGTTGTTCAAACATCAAAAGCATCTGAAACAGTTCAGCTTTTAGAACCAGTTGCAGTTGATAAAACTGGAAATCAGATTCAGAATGCAACTATAAATAATGATGGAACTGTAACAGTAGAAAATAAAATTATAAAAGGTGCAACGGTAATTACAAAAGAGGAAGTACCACTTGGATATGCTGCAAGCCAGATATCTATTAAACAGCTTGGTACAAATGGTGGTGGATATTATGGAGCAAACTCAGCACATCCATTTGAAAATCCTACCTGGGCTTCTAATCTGGTAGAGATGTTATCGATTCTATTAATACCAGCATCTCTTTGTTTTGCATTTGGAAGAACAATAAAAGATAAAGGTCAGGGACGTGCACTTTTTGCAGCAATGTTTATCGTACTGGTCATTGCATTGGCCTCCTTTACAGCAAGTGAATTGTATGGAACGACTGCATTAACACAAAATCAGCAGGTATATACAGGCGGTAATCTCCAGTCACTAGGAAATATGGAAGGAAAAGAATCCAGATTTGGTCTGGCAGCATCGGATGCATGGTCTGTTTTCACAACAGCAGCATCAAGTGGTTCTGTGAATGCACAGCTTGACTCCATGACACCTCTTGGCGGAATGATAGCAATGTTATTGATTCAGTTAGGTGAAGTTATATTTGGTGGTGTTGGTAGCGGACTCTATGGAATGCTTGCGTTTGTCATATTAACCGTGTTTATGGCGGGACTTATGGTGGGGCGGACACCAGAATTTCTTGGTAAAAAGATTGAACCGTTTGAAATGAAGTGGGCTGTTTTAATTTGCCTTTCAACACCAATAGCAGCGTTAATCGGAAGTGGAATAGCAGTTATGGTACCATCAATTTCTTCTACACTTACCAATGGCGGTGCACATGGATTTTCAGAAATACTATTTGCATATTCATCCGCGGCTGGAAACAATGGCTCTGCGTTTGGAGGATTAAATGGAAATACGGTTTTTTATAACATTTCCCTGGCAATCGTTATGGCATTTTCAAGATATCTTGCGATTTTTGGAGTGCTTGCTATCGCGGGAAATATTGCAGGGAAAAAGAAAGTGGCAGTATCAGCAGGAACTTTATCCACAAAAAATGGTTTGTTTATCTTTTTGCTGATTTTTGTCATCTTGCTCATAGGTGCACTTAGCTTCTTTCCAGCATTAGCACTTGGACCTTTGGCAGAATTTTTCGGTTAATGGAGGTAAAATAAAATGGAAACGAAAACAAAAAAAAGCGTGTGGACAGATAAAAAAATGCTGCTCCGTGCCATGAAAGATTCTTTTATAAAAATGAATCCAAAAACGCAGATTGAAAACCCAGTTATGTTTTTGGTATTTATATCCGCAGCATTAACAACAATTTTGTTTTTTGTAGGACTTTTGGGAGTCAAAGATGCTCCAGTAGGATTTACATGTGCAATCGCAGTAATCCTTTGGTTCACGGTATTGTTTGCTAATTTTGCAGAAGCAATCGCAGAAGGCAGAGGAAAAGCACAGGCAGATTCATTAAGAGCGGCGAAAAAAGATGTAGAAGCACATAAAATTCAGGCAGTCGATAAAAAAGAACAGGTAGAAATCATTTCTTCTGCATTATTAAAAAAAGGGGATATGGTTTTCGTAAAAGCAAACGAGCAGATTCCTGCAGATGGAGAAGTAATTGACGGTGCAGCTTCTGTAGATGAAAGTGCAATTACTGGAGAATCCGCACCGGTTATCAGGGAAAGTGGTGGAGACAGAAGTGCAGTTACAGGCGGAACGACAGTTTTATCTGACTGGATTGTAGTACAAGTTACAAGCGAGCCAGGAGAGAGCTTTTTAGATAAAATGATTGCCATGGTAGAAGGTTCCAAACGAAAAAAGACACCAAATGAAATGGCACTTCAGATATTTTTGGTAGCATTATCCATTATCTTTGTATTGGTTACGATGTCACTTTATACATATTCTGTTTTTTCCGCAAAACAGGCAAATTCAAATGATGTAATATCAGTTACAACATTAGTTGCATTATTAGTTTGTCTGGCACCTACTACAATTGGTGCACTGCTTTCTGCAATCGGAATCGCAGGTATGAGCAGATTAAACCAGGCCAATGTACTTGCAATGAGTGGAAGAGCAATTGAAGCAGCAGGAGATGTCGACATTCTAATGCTGGATAAAACAGGTACAATAACACTTGGAAACAGACAGGCAAGTGAATTTATTCCAGTAGATGGAATAAGTGAGCGGGAACTAGCCGATGCGGCGCAGTTGTCTTCTCTATCCGATGAAACACCAGAAGGACGAAGTGTTGTTATTTTAGCAAAAGAAAAATTTGATATCAGAGAAAGAGAAATTCAAAACAAAAACATGAAATTTATTCCATTTTCTGCTTCGACCAGAATGAGTGGTGTTGAATTTGATGGAAATGAAATTCAAAAAGGAGCCGCAGAATCCATTCAAAAATATGTATTGGAAAATGGCGGAACTTATAGCAAAGAATGCGATGAGGTTGTAAAAAAAATAGCTACAAAGGGTGGAACACCTCTTGTTGTAGCAAAAAATCATAAAATACTTGGCGTAATTTATCTAAAAGATATTATCAAAGATGGTGTAAAAGAAAAGTTTGCAAGTTTAAGAAAAATGGGAATCAAGACTATTATGATAACGGGAGACAATCCATTGACAGCAGCAGCAATTGCTGCTGAAGCTGGAGTAGACGATTTCCTTGCAGAAGCATCCCCAGAAGGAAAACTTGAAATGATTCGTGATTTCCAGGCAAAAGGACATCTGGTAGCGATGACTGGAGATGGAACAAATGATGCACCAGCGCTTGCACAGGCAGATGTTGCAGTTGCGATGAATACAGGAACTCAGGCAGCCAAAGAAGCTGGCAATATGGTAGATTTGGATTCTTCCCCAACAAAGCTGATAGAAATAGTTAAAATTGGAAAACAGCTTCTTATGACGCGTGGAAGTCTGACTACGTTTAGTATAGCAAATGATCTGGCAAAGTATTTTGCAATTATACCAGCATTATTTATAAGCCTGTATCCGGGGCTTAAAACATTAAATATTATGCATTTGTATAGTCCACAAAGTGCGATACTCTCCGCAATTATTTACAATGCATTAATTATTGTTGCATTAATTCCATTGGCATTAAGAGGAGTAAAATATGAAGAAGTATCGGCAGAAAAACTTTTGTCCAGAAACCTTTTGATTTATGGTCTGGGTGGAATTATAACACCATTTATTTTTATTAAACTAATAGACATGATTTTAGTACTGTTTCGATTGGTATAGAGAGGAGAGATTCATATGATAAAGCAGGAATTAAAAAGAGGAGTAAAATATCTGCTGGCGATGACGGTTATCTGTGGAATTGTATATACGTTGCTTGTGACAGTAATAGCACAGATTTTCTTCCCGAAACAGGCAAATGGTAGTATTATTACTGTAAATGGAGTAAAATATGGAAGTGAACTTTTAGGGCAGCAATATGATAATGATAAATATATGTGGGGAAGAATTATGAACATAAATACCACAACATTTACAGATAAGTCTGGTAAGCCAGTTTTATATGCACAGGCTTCCCAGTTAAGCCCCAAAAGCGATAAATTCAAAGAACTGGTAAAAGAACGTGTGGATATGATCGAAAATGCGAATCCAAATGCAGATACAGCAAAAGTACCGCAGGATCTGGTAACATCTTCTGGCAGCGGTTTGGATCCTCAAATATCATTGGCAGCTGCAAATTATCAGATCAGCCGAGTTGCTCAGAATAATGAGTTGACAAAAGAGCAGGTGAAACAGATGATTGAAAAATGCACAACGCACAAGGTCTTTGGAATTTTTGGACAGGAAACAGTAAATGTATTAAAAGTAAATTTAATGTTGGATAAGATTTTATCATAGAAATGCCAGGCTCAGATATATCTATATTTGAGCTTTTTGGCATCTTAAAGAAGGGATACGAAAGGGATATTATGGAAGAGTTTAGACCAAATCCAAATGAACTGTTAAGTCAGATCAAGGAAAAGGAAGAAGAGAAAAAAAGAAAACGAGGCATGCTTAAAATATTTTTTGGCTATTCAGCAGGAGTAGGCAAGACATATGATATGTTAAAAAGTGCCCATGAGATAAAGGACGAAGGAAAAGATGTCGTATGTGGGTATATAGAACCTCACACAAGACCAGCAACCATGGAACTGGTAAATGGATTAGAAATGATTCCAGTAAAAGAAAAAGAATATCATGGTATAACATTAAAAGAAATGGATTTGGATGCTGTTTTAAAAAGAAAACCACAACTGGTTCTTGTAGATGAATATGCACATACAAATTTAGAAGGAAGCAGACATCAGAAAAGATATCAGGACGTGGAAGAAATTTTGAATGCAGGCATTGATGTTTATACCACTGTAAATGTGCAGCATTTAGAAAGTCTTTGTGATATTGTCGCATCGATCACTGGAATTGTAGTCAAGGAACGAATACCAGATAGCAGTTTTGATCATGCAGATGAAGTAAAGCTTGTAGATATAGAGCCAAAGGAATTATTGCAGAGATTAAAAGATGGAAAAGTTTATCGTAAACTTCAGGTAAAAAAAGCACTGGATAATTTCTTTACGGAAGAGAAACTGACTGCCTTACGCGAAATTGCACTTCGTAGAACGGCCGACAGAGTAAATATAACATCAGAAAAAGCAAAAAGAAGAAATAAAAGTGAATATTTTACAGAAGAAAAGATTTTGATTGGTTTATCTTCCTCTCCATCGAATCCGAAAATTATTCGTGCAGGAGCCAGAATGGCAATGGCATTCGAAGGAGAATTTATTGCACTATTTGTCGAAACCTCCAGTTATGACAATATAAATGAGAAGGATAAAAAAAGATTAAAGGATAATATGCGTCTGGCAGAAAAATTAGGAGCCAAAATTGAAACAGTAAAGGGTGATGATATTGCATTTGTTATTGCAGAATATGCGAAGATATCAGGTATTTCTAAGATAGTAGTCGGTAGAAGCAACACAAGGAGAGGATTCTTTTCAAAAGCTTCTTTTACAGAACGTTTGATAGTAATTGCTCCGAATTTAGAAATATATGTTATTCCAGATAGTAACTTAGAAAAAATCAATCAAAAGGTCTGGAATGACAAGCATCAGATGAAAGACAAAATCTGGGTTACGTGGAAGGATCTTATCTTCATAGCGATTTTGCTGGCAGTGTCAACGATAATCAGTTTTTTGTTTTATGATATGAAATTTAGTGAAGTTAATATTATTACAACCTATATATTATTTGTTATGATTTCAGGTATTCTGACAGAAGGAATTTTAAGTTCACTGATTTTGGCTGTACTTAGTGTGGCATGCTTTAATTATTTTTTTACAGCCCCGCGTTTTAGCTTTTTGACTTATAATACAGGATATCCTGTTACATTTGTCATAACCTTTTTTGCAGCCTTTTTTTCAAGTTCACTTGCGCAAAAGTTGAAAAAGCAGTCAAAAGAAATTGCAAAGGTAGCATACAGAAGTAAAGTAATGTTTGATACAAATCAATTACTGCAGGCAGAAAAAGACATTGATCGTATTGGCCAGATTGTAGCAAAGCAGTTTGTGAAAATTTTAAACCGGGACATTATATTTTATGGTGCGAAAGATGGAAAATTAAAAGAACCGGACATTTCTTTTTATGGAAGTGATGAAAAAAAATCTGTATATGAAAAAGAAAGTGAAAAAGCAGTTGCAAACTGGGTGTTTTTAAATAATAATAGGGCTGGAGCAACAACGGATACACTGGGTAGTGCAGCCTGTTATTATCTTGCGATTCGAAGCTTAGAAGAAGTATATGGTGTGATTGGAATTGGAATCGATGCACAGGAAGGTTTGGAAGCATACGAAAACAATCTTATTTTTGCAGTTTTAACGGAAACAGCAGCATATATGGAAAAAGAGACATTTCGAATGCGTGAGCAAAAAACCGCAGAGCAGGTAAACAGTGAAAAATTAAGAGCCAACTTATTAAGGTCTATTTCTCATGATTTAAGAACTCCATTAACAAGTATATGCGGTAATGCGGATATGATGCTGCAAACACAGCTTGATGAAGAAACAAAGAAAAAAATATGTGGAGAGATATACGATGATGGTATGTGGCTGATTAATCTGGTCGAAAATCTTTTATCGGTGACAAGAATTGAAGATAAAACCATGAATATACGTTTACAGATAGAACTGCTGGAAGATATCATTACAGAAGCAATGTCACATATAAGCAGAAGAAGAGAAAATTATCATATTGTAATTGAAATGGAAGATGAAATGCAGATGGTACTATGCGATTCCAGATTAATCATACAGGTTTTCATTAATTTAATTGAAAATGCATTAAAATATACCCCACCCGGAACTGATATTAAAATAAAAACGAAAAAACAAAAGGAGTGGGTGGTAGTAGAAGTATCTGACAACGGAGTTGGAATTTCGGATGAAAGCAAGCCATATATTTTTGACATGTTTTATACTGCAAACGAAAAAATTGTTGATTCGAAAAGAAGCCTCGGTATGGGATTGGCTTTATGCAAATCTATTATTCACGCACATGGCGGAAAAATCAGAGTTAAGGATAATATGCCCAAAGGAGCTGTTTTTGAGTTTACATTACAATCACAGGAGGTGAAGATACGTGAAACATGATTTTATTTTAATCGTAGAAGATGATACTGCAATACGGAACTTGATTTGCATGGCATTGGAAATTGAGAAATATGAATATCATGCAGCTTATAATGGAAGTCAGGCATTAATTGAAGCAACGAGTCAGAATCCAGATATTATTCTCCTTGACCTGGGATTACCTGATATAGATGGAATTGAAATTATAAAAAAGGTACGCGGCTGGTCGAAGGTTCCAATTATTGTTATTAGTGCAAGGAGTGAAGATAAGGATAAAATCGATGCGTTGGATGCTGGTGCAGACGACTATATTACGAAACCATTTTCTACGACAGAGTTATTGGCAAGAATTCGAAGTACCTACCGCAGGATAAAATATTTAAAAAGTACATTGCAGCAGGAAGTGAGTGAGTTTACAAATGGAAAATTGAAAATTGACTATTTACTTCAGACTGCCTTTGTAGAGAATCAATGTATTCATTTAACGCCAATTGAATATAAGATATTATGTTTATTAGCTCAAAATATAGGACGGGTTTTAACTCATGCGTATATGACAAAAGAAATATGGGGAAGTGCATTAGAAAGCGATGTTGCTTCCCTAAGAGTCCATGTAGCTACTTTACGAAAGAAAATTGACGCAGAAAACAGAAGTAATCCATATATTACAACACATGTCGGGATAGGATACTGTATGCAAAAATTAGATGAGTAGGAACATGAATAAAACAGGAGGAAAATGGGATGAAAACAGATATAAAATTGGAAGAAATGGTAAAAGAGAGAATTAGTATAAGAACATATGAAAAAACTGCTGTAGAAGAAGAAAAGAAAAAACTATTAATAGATTATATGAATTCGTGTACGAATCCGTTTGAAATTCCAGTCCGTTTTGAACTATTGCAAAAAGATGTTGGAAATGGCGAAAAACTAGGGACCTATGGAATGATTGCCCATGCAAACCTATTTCTGGCTGCAGCTGTAAAAAATATTCCTCTGGGTCTGGAAGCACTTGGATATTCCTTTGAAAAAATTGTATTATATGCTACCTTTTTAGGATTGGGAACCTGTTGGCTGGGAGGATCCTTTCAAAAGGGAGAATTTTCGAAAGCAATCAGGTTAAAAGAAGACGAATTGCTTCCAGTAGTGTCACCAATTGGATATGCAGGTAAAATTGGAATGAGAGATCGTTTACTAAGAAAATTTGTAAATGCAGAAAATAGAAAGCCCTTTGAAACAATGTTTTTTGAAAATGATTTTATGACAACGTTGAACGAGGGACAACTTTCCCCATCTGAAAAAAATGCACTTGAAATGTTGCGACTTGCGCCATCCGCTGCAAATAAGCAGCCTTGGAAGGTGATAAAAGAAGGAAACCTATATCATTTTTATGAAGAAAAGAGCTTTAAAGAATCAAATGGTATAGATATTCAGAGGGTAGACATGGGAATTGCAGCATGTCATTTTGATCTTGCAATGGCAGAACAGGGAAAAAAAGGCAATTTTTATGTGGAACAAAGTAAGTCAGAAAATATACAGGATAAATATGATTACATTTTTACGTGGAAACTCAACTAACTTGCTCATTGAGCAAAAAATAGGAAAAAAGAATTATTATTTTCTGTGAAAAATATAAAAATGTAAAAATTATTTGCAATATCATTTGACCTGCCAATATTTCTGTGATAAAAATGAAAAGACGGATACTATTGACAAATGGGGAAGATTCATGGATGAACAGATAATTACTCTCATAACGACAGGATGTATAAATATTTTAATGCTGCTACTATTACTTTTCCTGATATTTCAAAATGTACTAATATCAGAAAAAAAGGTTAAATATTATGTAATAGCAGTTACCTTGGCAATCGTAACAATTACAGCTGAAAATCTTACAGTCATTTTTGAACATCTGGGCGAAGCTTTTAAAACAGCAGATATTATTAGTAATATTATAGCGTTAGGTATATCTGGATTTATACCACTGATTTTAGTTCAAATGACAGAGGAACGAGTGAAAAGTATTTTACACTTTTTATATATTCCACCATTTTTAAATGTGATATGCTTACTGATTTCAGTTAAAACAGGATGGGTTTTTTACATTTCTGGTCAGAACATATATGTAAAAGGACCTTTGCATTTTTTATATGTAATTGTATATTTATATGGCATGCTTTTACTTATGATTGTAAACCATATGAATTCCTCCCGTTATCAGAAGCGGGAAAGGTTATTTTATTTTTTATTGTATTGCGTCATGATAACAGGAACCGTATTACAGATTCTACTTCCATACACACATGCAGCAAGTCAGGTTATTGCTGTTTTAATTGTAATTTTTTATCTGTTTCAAAGGGAATTGCAGTTTAAATATGATGGCTTAACAGAGCTTTTTAACCGGCAGGAATTTGAAAGAGCAATGCAGCATTTAAACAATGAAAAAGATGTTGTAATTATTTTATTTGATGTTGATAAATTCAAAACAATAAATGATACATACGGACATATTACAGGTGATTTCTGTTTGAAAAGATCAGCGGAACTTATCAAAGAAGTTTTTTCGACAGCAGGCTATTCTTATAGAATTGGCGGAGATGAATTTTGCGTACTGGCTAAAAATATTGGTGAGGGCGAATTACAATTGCTATTAAAAAGTATGCATGAGCGCATTCGTCAGGAAAAGGAAATTGGAAATATAACGGCGACAATTTCGTATGGATATAGTTTTTACAAAAAAGATTTTCATCATGATATTATGGCAGCATTTCAGGAAGCGGATCAGAAAATGTATAAGTTAAAACAGGAAAGCAACGATTTTACGTAAGCAAAAATATGATTTTACTTATAAATGGGCGATTTAGGAAGACTTATGAACGTAAGTCTTCTTTTTTTACATAAATAAAGATTACAAAGTTTTTACACATACTTTACATCACACTGGTTTTGCATTTTACATTCGTTTTATATAATGAATCTTGTAAAAACGAAATGGAGGATTAATAAATGAAAAAAATTATGTGTATATTGGTGTGCGGTTTACTTACAGTAGGAACATTAACTGGTTGTGGAAGTAGCTCATCAGGCAGTAGTTCTAAATCAACTGCAGCAAGTGAAAGCAGCGCAGGATCCGATAGCGCAAAAAAAGATTTAAGTGGAACAATTACAGCAGCAGGATCGTCCGCATTAAAACCGTTGGTTGATGACGCTGCAAATAGCTTTATAGAAAAAAATCCAAATGTATCTATCACAGTGGATGCAGGTGGTTCAGGAGAAGGCTTAAAACAGGTAGCAGAAGGAACAGTTACAATTGGGAATTCGGATGTTGCAGCAGCTGATAAACTCGACGCAACTCAGGCAGCAACTTTAGTGGATAATCAGGTATGTGTTATCACATTTGCACCAATTGTAAATGAAGATGTGAAAAAAGCTGGAGTATCAAGTTTAACTACAGATCAGCTGATTTCTATTTTCACAGGAAAAACAACAAACTGGAAAGACGTTGGAGGCCCTGATGAAAATATCGTTTTAGTTACTCGCCCAGATTCTTCTGGAACAAGATCCGTATTTACAAAATATGCATTAAATGGTAATGCGGAAGCTTCGAATACATCAATGGAAACAGACGATTCAGGCGTACTTTTACAAAATGTAAAAAGTACAAAGGGATCAATCGGATATGTAGCACTTTCTTATTTAACAGGAAGTTCAGGAGTAGAAGCTGTTTCAATTAATGGAGTTGCTCCTACAATTGAAAACACATATAGCGGAAAATATAAGGTTTGGTCTTTTGAACATATGTATACGAAAGGTCAGCCAGATGATGTGACAAAAGCATTTATCGAATATATCCAATCTGACAAATATGGTTCACAAATGGAAAAATTAGGATATGGTGTAGCTACAAAAATGACAGTTACAACGCATTAAGATAAAAGCGAATTCGTCATAAAAAGCAGGCATGCATTTGCCTGCTTCTTGTGATGTTACACAATGGAGGAGATCATGAACACATCTAATCGAAAAATGTTTGCAAAAGAATATTTTTGGCGTGGACTTATGACTGTGTGTGGATTTTTTGTAATTTCACTCACAATTTTAATCGGAGCTTTTCTGGTTTATAAAGGGTCAGCAACTTTTTTAGTATATCATCATAGTGTGTTTGAATTTTTGTTTTCCGATGCATGGGCACCGGTAGACAGTAAAACAGGCGGTGGAAAAGTAGGAGCGTTGATTTTTATTGTTGGCTCTCTTTGCACCTGTGCACTGGCAATTATAATATCGGCACCTTTTTCTGTAGGGGCAGCCATTTTTATGACAGAAATCCAGGAAAAATTCGGGCAACGTTTTTTTCGCCCAGTAGTAGAAATTTTTGCTGGGATACCATCCGTTGTTTATGGATGGATTGGTCTTACGGTGTTACTTCCATTTATCAAAGATATTTTCCACAGACAGGTTGGACACTCGGTTCTTGCCGCAGGTATCGTACTTGCAGTTATGATATTTCCAACGATTACAAGTGTGTCTTCAGATGCTATTTTAGCGGTATCAAAAGATTGTCGGATGGCAGCTTACGGACTGGGTTCTACCAGATGGCAGACTACTTATAAAATCGTACTTCCAGCAGCAGGACCTGGAATCTTTTCCGGAATCATTCTGGGGCTTGCAAGAGCATTTGGAGAAGCGCTGGCAGTTGCTATGGTAATCGGTCAGACAACGGCCTTACCTTCAAGTCTGTTTTCCACAACAAAAACACTTACAACTCAAATAGCAGCAGTTATGGGAAATTCATCCGAAGGTGGAGAAACCAAAAGTGCACTATGGAGCATGGCGCTTATATTGTTTTTATTATCGTTGTTTTTTATCTTTTTAATAAATTATTTTACCAAAAAGAATATGGAGAAAATGAGTGGAACAGTATCAGGAAAATCAAAGGGAAGGAAGCGTATATAAATGAATCGAGCGAAAAGAGCAAAATTGATAAATACATGCATGACGGTAGTGTTTTATGCGATAGCACTGGCATCATTCCTTCTTCTGCTAGGATTTGCAGCATATGTGATTGTTGGTGGACTGCTAGGTGCAAAACCTGAAATGTTTGGCTTTAAACGAATGCATACAATGGGAAACCAGCTTTTTAATACTATATATCTGGTGTTTATGTCACTAGTTTTTTCGGTACCATTAGGTGTGGCAGCAGGAATATATCTCTCAATGTACGCAAAAAAGGGTATCATGACAAGATTTCTTAGAATCTGTATTGAAACACTCTCCTCCTTGCCATCCATTGTAGTAGGATTGTTTGGATATTTAGTTTTTCTTTTGGTACTAGGATTTAATAAAAGTTTATTTGTTGGAGCTTTATCCGTTTCAATTTTAACACTGCCTTTGATTACAACAACAACAGAAGATGCAATTAAAGGATTGCCTGAGACATATTTTCATGCAAGTATGGGATTGGGTTCAACGAAGTGGCAAAGTATTTTTCATGTTTTAGTTCCTGCCTGCATTCCAAGAATTATGACGGGTGTTATCTTAGCAGCAGGAAGAGGATTTGGCGAAGCTGCTGCACTTTTGTATACAACAGGCTCTGGAACAGATATCCGCTGGAATAACTGGGATATTTCTTCTCCTACAAGTCCACTGAATTTATTTCGTCCGGCAGAAACTTTGTCATTACAAATTTGGGATTTGCAGACGAATGGAAATGACAGGGCATTAGCAAATCTTTCATCAGCAATTTTATTGCTTTTAGTATTGGTTTTTAGTATTGGCGCAAATATTTTAAGCCATAGAATCAAGAAAAAGCATGCTGGAGAATAGAAAAACAGGCAAAAGAAAGGATAAAACAAGAATTATATGAAAAACAGCAAATTTAGTATTAATAACCTGAATTTATTTTACGGTGATTTTCAGGCATTAAAAAATGTAAATATGGAAATAGCGGCAAATGAAATTACTGCATTTATAGGACCATCCGGATGTGGAAAGTCAACTTTTTTAAAAACATTAAACCGCATGAATGACTTAATTGATACGACAAGGATTGAAGGAAATGTCTTATTAGATGGAGTTGATATTTATAAAGAGATGGATGCAATTAACTTAAGACATCGTGTGGGGATGGTATTTCAACAGCCCAATCCATTTCCGAAAAGTGTTTATGACAATGTGGCATATGGACCGCGTATTTTTGGCATTCATAAAAAAGCAGAGTTGGATGCAGTTGTAGAGCGTTCTCTTAAACAGGCAGCAATATGGGATGAAGTAAAAGACAGACTCAAAAAAAGTGCGCTGGGATTATCTGGTGGTCAGCAGCAAAGACTTTGTATTGCAAGAGCTTTGGCAGTGGAGCCAGAAGTAATTTTGATGGATGAGCCAACATCTGCATTAGATCCTATTTCTACTTCCAAAATTGAAGATCTTGTTTTAGAATTAAAGGATAAATATACGATTGTTATGGTTACACATAATATGCAGCAGGCGACCCGTGTTTCAGATAAAACCATATTCTTTTTATTAGGTGAAGTAATTGAAGCTGCCCGGACAGAAAAGCTATTTTCCATGCCAACAGATAAACGTACCGAGGATTATATTACAGGGCGCTTTGGTTGATTTTTTTACTGTTAAAATTCAAATTACAGATAGGAGATAAGTATGCGAAATAAATTTGATAAAGAATTAAATCAATTAAATGATGAACTTATAGAAATGGGCAGCCTGATTGAAAAAGCAATTGAAATGTCTATATCCGCATTGGTAAAGAAGGATATAGAGCTGGCGAAGCAAACGATAGAATTTGATTCGGAAATTGATCAGCAGGAAAGAGTAATTGAAGGACTTTGCCTAAAGCTTTTATTACAGCAACAACCGGTAGCAAAAGATTTAAGAGTGATTTCTTCTGCACTTAAAATGATAACCGATATGGAACGAATTGGAGATCATGCTTCTGATATAGCAGAGATTACGTTAGTAATAGCCGATGAACCATATATAAAAGAGGTAAGACAAATTCAGGAAATGGCAAAAGAAGCAATTATTATGCTTGTAAAAAGTATTGAAGCATTCGTAAATAAGGATATGGTTTTAGCAGGTGAGGTCATAGGCAGAGATGATATTGTAGATGATTTATTTGTGCAGGTAAAAAATGACTTAATCCATATGATTCACGAAAATGCAAATACAGGAGAACAGGCAACGGATTTCCTTATGATAGCGAAATATTTGGAAAGAATTGGTGACCATGCAACCAATATAGCAGAATGGGTTATTTTTTCTATTACAGGGGAACATAAAGGAAAAAGAACAGAATCGAGCAATCCTAAATTAAAGTAAAGAACGAAAAGCATAGATAATCCTGAAAAATTTTACAAAAAATTTACCATAACGGGATTTTAGATTTTACATTCTTTTTATATACTAAATATATAAAAACAGAGTGTTTTGTTACATTTTAATTTAAAGTGAATAAAAAAAGAAACGGATACAAATAGCCGGAAGTGATATAATAGGCAGGCAAATACTAGTGAGAAGAAAAGGATGGTAGAGAAAATGGCTTTGATTTATATTGTAGAAGATGATGTGAATATTCGCGAAATTGAATGTTTTTCATTAAAAAATGCGGGATATCATATTGAGGATTTCTCGTCAGCAAAGGATTTTTTCACTAGAATAAAGGAGAAAGTGCCGGATTTGATTTTGCTTGATATTATGCTTCCGGATGAAGACGGACTTGAAATCGTCAGAAAACTTCGAAAAAGAGCGGAAACGAAATTTGTTCCCATTATACTTGTAACAGCGAAAACTTCCGAAATGGATAAGGTAAAGGGACTTGATATTGGAGCTGATGATTATTTGACAAAACCATTTGGCGTTATGGAACTTATTTCCCGTGTAAAGGCAATGCTAAGAAGAACGATGCAATTATCGGAAGATAAATTACTGACGATTGGAGAAATTTTTCTGGATGATGAAAAAAGAATGGTATATGTAAACGATGAAGCATGTGAGTTAACCTATAAAGAATTTGAACTTTTAAAAATGCTTATGAAAAATACAGGCATTGTATTACAAAGAGAAGATATTATGGTGAAAATATGGGGCATTGATTATGAAGGCGAGTCAAGAACACTTGATATGCATATTAAGACATTGCGTCAAAAACTAGGAGATGCTGGCAGCCGTATAAAAACGGTAAGAAATGTTGGCTATAGATTGGAGTAAAGATGAAGAAGAAGATAAATATCCAGTTTACCATACTTTCCATTTTTGCTGTATTATTTACCTTAGCGCTTACGACAATTGTCAATTATCAGGTATTTAAGTCGGAAGTAATGTCAAATTTAAGAATATATGCACAGGTTTTTGTTGATACAAAAACATTTGAAGATACCAGTAATATTTCAAAAGAAGCAAAATATAGTGATCTTCGCATTACAATTATACAACAAAATGGAAAAGTGATTTATGATAATTTTGCGGACATCACCAAAATGGAAAATCATAAAAACAGGCCAGAGGTAAAATCTGCTTTGAAATCAGGTGAAGGAGAAGATATTCGTAATTCAAAGACACTTGGTATGAGTACATTTTATTACGCGAAAATATTGGCGAATGGTAATATTTTAAGAGTTGCAAAGGAAACAAAAAGTATATGGAGCGTGTTTGCATCTACATTGCCTTCGCTAGTTATATTGTGTTTCATTTTATTTATTACCAGCGTCATATGTGCGAGATTTTTAACAAAAAGTATTGTAGAGCCAATTGAGCAGCTAGCTAATGATATGGATCATTTAGAATCGGTGTATACATATGATGAACTGAAACCGTTTGTGGCTACAATTCAAAAGCAGCATGAAGATATTCGAAAGAATGCGGATATGCGACAGGAATTTACCGCAAATGTTTCTCACGAATTAAAAACTCCCCTGACCTCTATTTCTGGATATTCGGAATTAATCGAAAGCGGAATGGCTTCGGAAGAAGATATCACTCATTTTGCAAAAGAAATTCATCAGAATGCAAACCGGCTGTTAACATTAATTAATGATATTATAAGACTTTCTGAATTAGATGTATCCTCACAAACTGTTGTAATGGAGCAGGTGGATATTTATGCAGTTGCACAAAATTGTGTAAAAGCACTTCAGATGAATGCCGCAAATCATGATGTTACTCTTATTCTAAAGGGAAGTACAGCGTTTGTAGAAGCAAATAAAGAGATGATGAATGAACTGCTATATAATTTATGTGATAATGCAATTCGCTACAATAAAAAGGGCGGGAGCGTTACCGTTAATATTGCAGAAGAACCAAGAACTGTTTTTTTAAATGTTGAAGATACCGGGATCGGTATTCCAAAAGAACATCAAAAAAGAGTATTTGAACGTTTTTACCGCGTAGATAAGAGCAGATCAAAATTAACAGGTGGAACAGGTTTAGGTCTTGCAATCGTGAAACATATTGTTGCACAAAACGATGCAGATATTGATTTAGTAAGTGAAATCGGAGTAGGAACAAAAATAACCGTAATTTTTCATACATAATGCTTTGTTAAAAATCCTTTTTCTATTGTTTATGATAGAAAAAGGATTTTTGCTTTCCTATGGTAGAAATTTACGTAAAACTATTTACAAGTATTTTACATAAGAATTACAAAGAATTGATAGCGGTATTCAAACGCTCACGATAAAATAAATGAAGCTGGAAATGTTACTTGACTTTAAAAGAGAAGGAAAAGAGACACTTCAATGATAGAAATAACAGACAAAATCAAGATGGAATTCGATACAATTTTGCGGGAAAAATTAATCCGGCCTGTTTATCAGCCGATTGTATCCTTAACAGATGGGAGCATATTGGGATATGAGGCATTAAGCCGCATCACACTCGAAAAATGTAGCTTTAATGTAGAGCAAATGTTCGTTTTTGCAACGGAAACAGGAAAATTGTGGGAGCTTGAAGAGTTATGTCGAAAAGAGTCTTTGCGTTTTGCAAAAGATAAAAGACTGGATGCAAAAATATTCTTAAATGTTGATCCGAATATTATACATGATAAAGAATTTAAAAGTGGGATGACGATTGAATATTTAAAACAGTATCATTTAGAGCCTGAAGATATCGTATTTGAAATTACGGAGAGATCTGCTATTGATGATGTTGAAACATTCCAGGGAACAATTGAACATTATAAACAGCAGACATTTCTTACAGCGATTGATGATTTTGGAAATGGATATGCGGGATTGAATCGTGTATGTGCGTTTTCGCCGGATTTCATTAAGTTTGACCGCGTTGTCGTCGAAAACATCCATCTAAATCAAAAAAAGAAAGCGTTAGTAAAAAGCTGTTTACAATTTTGTAAATCAGAAGGAATTAAAGCCATTGCAGAAGGAATCGAAAAGGAAGAAGAATTAGAGACTTTAATTAAAATTGGAATTGATTATGGGCAGGGATATTTTATCCAAAGACCCTTATATGAAAAATATGATATAAGACCAGAATTAAAAAAGCAAATCATTTCTGTATATCAGAAGAATCACAATTACAAATTTAAACCTTCTTTTTTTGGTAAGGTTGGAAATATCTGTCACGAAAAACAAACGGTTTTTCTCAGGGAACCAGCAGTTAAGGTCTTTGAGAAAATGGAACGCAATATAGGACTGACAGAAATGTTTGTCTTGGATGAAAAATTTCATGTGAAAGGAATTTTAACAAGAAGCAGTCTTTTGGAAGGATTTGGAGGACGGTATGGTTTTAATCTTCATATCAGGAAAACTGCAGAGGAAATGATGGATCATGATTTTTTGATCGTAGATGAAAATGTGTCAGTAGAAACGGTTTCGAAAATGGCGTTAGCAAGATCAAATGACTGTATTTATGATGCTGTTGTGGTAACGCAGAAAGAAAAATATAAAGGGGTAGTAACGGTAAAAGATTTATTGGAAACAGCCATTACCATTCAGGTAACAAAGGCAATCGATACAAATCCGTTAACCGGTTTACCTGGAAATACAAATATTCAAAAAGAAATCGAAGAAACGATAAAAAAGTGTAAAAAATATGCAGTTATATATTTTGATCTGGATAATTTTAAAGCATACAACGATGCCTATGGATTTCATAATGGGGACATGATGATAAAAACGATGGCAACCATACTAGGTACAGTGTCACAATCGAAAATGTTCGCAGGTCATATTGGTGGAGATGATTTTGTCCTAATTGTAAAAGACTGGAATGTTGAGAGCATCTGCATGGGTATCATGAAAGAATTCCAGGAAAAAATCAGAAATTTGTATAGTGTAAAAGATTGGGAAAATGGATTTATCATATCAAAAAACAGAAATGGATTTCAGGAAATATTTCCGATTGCAACAATTTCTGCGGCCGTTGTAACAAATGAAAAGAAACAGATTCAAAGTATGACTGATTTATCAAAAGAATTAGCATTGGCAAAAAAAGAGGCAAAACAAAAGAAAGGGAACAGTATTTTTAAAATATAAAGAGTATAAAATAGAAAGCAAATATAAAAAAAGCTCATAGTAGAAAAATGTTTTGTACTATTGTCACCTTTTTAAAAAGGGTTATAATAGAGAATACAAAACATTTTTTTTGTGAATAAATAATGAGTGAGGAATACATGGATTATGATTATTTGTTAGTAGATGGGTACAATATTATCTTTACCTGGGATGATTTGAATGAATTGGCAAATGCAAATCTGGATGCAGCCCGGGGAAAATTAGCTGATATTTTATCCAATTTTGCAGGGTATAAAAATTGTACACTGATTTTGGTTTTTGATGGATACAAAGTAAAAAATAATCCAGGTGAAATTATAAAATACCATAACATTCATATTGTATATACAAAAGAAGCCGAGACAGCGGATATGTATATAGAAAAGGTAACGCAAAAAATCGGGCATTATGCAAATGTGATGGTAGCAACATCAGATCGACTGGAGCAGATGATTGTCATTGGATCTGGAGCATATCGGATGTCGGCAGGGGATTTGAAAAAGGAAATCAAAAAAGTAAACCAAGAAATGGAAGAAAAACATTTACGGAAACGGCAGGAAAAAAACTATCTGTTTAATCATCTTCCAGACGAGTGGAAAGAATATGTAGAAGATGTAAGACTTGGCAAAAAAAGCTGGGATGAAACGGATAAAAAGAAGAATAAAAAAGAATAGTAGAAGAGAATAAATAAACAAGAATAATAAAAAAGAATAAATAAAGAAGAATAAAAAAGAATAGTAGAAAAGAATAGTAAAAAAGAACAAATATAGAAGAATAAATAGAAAAGTAAGATGTATGAAAAACAACACGAAATATAGCGAGGTTTGTATGAATAAAAAAGACGTATTAGAAATAAAAAAACAGTTTTCAAGAGATAACTGTGCAATTACAAAAATCTGTGGCTGCTATGTAGACCATGAAAAAAATAAAATTTTAAAAATGAAAGAAGCTTTTCTATCTTTACCAGAGGAAGAAGAATTTAAATATTTTGAAATTTTTAAACATACATTATCTGGAACGTTAGGTAAAAACATGGTACAGATGGAATTTCCATTAGAGCAGGAAGAAGAAGGAAGATCACAGGAATTTTTACTGAAATTAAGAAATTCAAAACTTGACGATGATATTTTATTAGATCAGTTTTATGATATGGTTTTGGAAAGTTTTGATTATGGTGAAAATTATCTGATTTTACTGATTCATAATATGTATGATATCCCTGGAAAATCAACTGCTGGAGATGAAATGTTTGATGCTTCGGATGAAGTGTATCAGCATATTTTATGCAGCATTTGTCCTGTGAAAATGTCAAAACCAGGACTATCTTATAATCCGGTCAGCAACAATATTGAACAGCGTATCAGAGACTGGATTGTAGAGCAGCCAGTCAATGGATTTTTGTTTCCAGCCTTTGAAGAACGTTCTACAGATATTCATAGTATGCTGTTTTATGCAAAAAACCCGGAAGTTCAGCAGGAATGCCTGTTTATGGATGTATTTGGTACCGTAATGCCGCTTTCTCCAAAGTCTCAGAAAGAAACATTCCAGACGGTTTTGGAAGAAGCACTGGGAGATGATGGCGATTATGAGACGATGAAAACAATACATGAGAATCTGGTAGCTCTAGTAGAGGAAAACAAAGAAAATCCACAGCCAGTGATATTATCTCAGCCAGAAGTAAAACAACTTTTGGAAAGAAGTGGTATAAAGCCAGAAGCAATGGAACATTTTGACGAGGTTTATGAAAATGCAGCTGGCAAAAAAACGGAATTTATAGCGGCTAATATAACCGACACAAAGAAATTCAATATAGAAACACCTGATATTGTGATTAAAGTAAATCCGGATAGAACTGATTTGATAGAGACAAGAGTAATTGATGGGAAACAATGCCTGGTCATTACCGTGGATGATCATGTACAGGTAAATGGGGTTTCCGTTCGGACAATAACACAAAAAGAAGGTTTATAGAATGTCGGTTTTAGCACGAGTAAAGCTTTATGACGAATCTATCATAAAACAAAGTAAGAGAATGTTTTCGAATTATGATTTAAGAATATTAATGATACCAATTATAATAGAACAGCTGCTAAACTCATTTATGGGTATGGCAGATACAATTATGGTAAGTAATGTTGGTAATGCAGCTATTTCAGCAGTCTCACTGGTAGATTCCATTAATAATTTTGTAATACAGGTTTTTTATGCATTATCAGCGGGAGCAGCCATCATCTGCTCCCAATATTTAGGTAAAAAAGACGAAAAAGGCGCAAACAAAGCAGCCCATCAAGTCATCTTATCCGTCACAGTGATATCACTTGTTGTGACCGTATTCTGCCTGATATTTCGAGCACCTTTATTACATTTGGTTTTTGGAGATGTAGCTTCAGATGTAATGAAAAATTCCATGAGTTATTTTTTTATTACCGTATTATCTTATCCATTTTTAGCTCTTTTCGATTCGGGAGGAGCTCTTTTTCGGGCAAGTGGAAATTCAAAATTTCCAATGATGGTAGCATTGCTCTGCAACGGACTTCATATTATCGTAAATGCTGTTTTGATTTTTGTATTTCATATGGGTGTAGAGGGAGCAGCAATATCAACACTTTTTTCAAGAATATTGAGTACCATTATTGTTTTTGTGGCTTTATATAAAGGAAAACAAGTTATAAAAATGAAAAATGCGTTTTCGCTTCGACTAGATATGCCTGTTATTTTTCGTATTCTTGCAATAGGTGTGCCTGCCGGAATTGAAAATGGTATGTTTCAGTTTGGGAAGCTTGCAATTCAATCGACAGTATCAACTTTGGGAACGATAGCTATAGCGGCACAGGCAATGACAATTATTTTAGAAATGTTAAGCGGTATGGTCGGAATGGGAATAGGCATTGGATTGATGACAGTTGTTGGCCAGTGTATGGGAGCAGGAAGAAAAGAAGAAGCAAAGTTTTATATGGTAAAATTATCCATTGTCGCTGAAATAGGAGTCTTTGTATCTTGCATTCTGGTTCTATTGTTTACAAAACCCATTTTACTCATAGCAGGAATGCATGGAGAAAGCGCAAAGCTGTGTATCAATATGATGATGTGGATCACACTTGTAAAACCGTTGGTATGGGTACTTGCATTTGTTCCAGCATATGGGTTAAGAGCAGCAGGGGATGTGAAATTTTCGATGACAGTATCAACTCTTTCTATGTGGTTTTGCAGAGTAGCTTTATGCATCTTTTTAATTCGCATTATGCATTTTGGACCAATTGCGGTATGGATTGGTATGTTTGCAGACTGGTTTATTCGGGGTCTTATATTTGCATATCGTTTTGTAACTGGAAAATGGAGTAAAATGAGAGTTCTATAATTTTTTTTATTTACACCAGTGATTTATCATGGTAGTATACTAAAGTGATAACGAATCAAAGGAGAATACTATGATGAAAAGATATAAAAAGCTAGGTTTGCTAATCTTAACCGTGGTTCTTGCAACTACTACCTTAGGCTGTGCGAATACGGCAAAAACAAATAAAAACGCAGCGAAAGAAAACAAGTCACCTCAGACAGCGGGAGGGACTACGGAAAGTGGAAAACAAAAGTTTGTCGTAGGATTTGACGCAGAATATCCACCATATGGATATCGGGATAAAAGTGGTAAATACGTCGGATTTGACTTAGATCTTGCACAGGAAGTATGCAAAAGAAATAAATGGACGCTTGTAAAACAGCCAATTGACTGGGACTCAAAGGATATGGAATTAAATTCGGGTGCAATTGACTGTATCTGGAATGGTTTTACAATTACCGGACGTGAAAAAGACTATACATGGACAACTCCATATGTAGATAATAGTATTGTAGTAGTAGTTGCAAAAGATTCGAAGATAAATGATTTAAAAGATTTAGCAGGAAAAGTTGTGGATACACAGGCAGATTCATCAGCATTAACAGCATTAACAGATAAAAGTGCAGATAATGCAAAGAATTTACAGCTGGCCTCTACATTTGCACAGCTTCAGCAGGTTGCAGACTATAATACAGCTTTTATGGATTTACAATCAGGTGCAGTAGACGCAATAGCAGTTGATATTGGAGTAGCAAAGTATCAGGTGAATTCAAGAAGCGGTGCATATAAAATACTTGATGAAAAAATTTCAACAGAACAATATGCAGTAGGATTCAAATTAGGAAATACACAATTAAGAGATAAAGTTCAGACTACATTGAATGAAATGCTAAAAGATGGAACCTTTGATAAAATTGCTGCGAAATATAAAGACTATAATTTACCAGATATGGTTTGTCTTGGAAAATAGGATGGTGCAAAAATGTCATTAGTAAATATGATACAGCAACTGCTTGCTGGAATGGGAGCATCACTTGCTATTTTCGTACTGACGCTTTTATTTTCTCTTCCGCTAGGACTAATAATAGCGTTTGGACGTATGTCAAAGAGTAAACCAATTGTTTTTGTAAGTAATATCTATATATCCATTATGCGTGGTACACCGCTTATGCTACAGCTTTTGGTAGTATATTTTGGACCGTATTATTTGTTTGGGATGCGATTATCTTCCGAATACCGATTTTATGCTACAATTATTGGATTTTCTATTAATTATGCGGCATATTTTGCGGAAATATATCGTTCTGGAATTCAGTCAATTCCAATAGGACAATATGAGGCAGCTAAGGTCTTAGGATATACAAAACCGCAGACCTTTTGGAGAATTATATTTCCACAAATGGCAAAAAGAGTACTTCCGCCAGTTACAAATGAAGTGATTACATTGGTAAAAGATACTTCTTTGGCATTTGTATTAGCATATGCAGAAATGTTTACAATCGCAAAACAAATAGCAGCCGCTCAGACAACGATCGTACCACTTTTTGTTGCAGGTATTTTTTATTATCTTTTTAATTTGGTAGTAGCCGTACTAATGGAACAACTGGAAAAAAGATTAAACTATTATCAATAAGGAGTGTATGATGAAATTATTAGAAATCAGTCAGTTAAAAAAGAATTACCATTCCTTAGAAGTACTGCATGATATTTCGATATCGGTGAATGAAGGAGAAGTAGTTGCTATTATTGGTCCGTCAGGTTCGGGAAAATCAACACTTTTGCGCTGTGCTACAATGCTTGAAAAAGTAAGCGCAGGAGAAATCTCTTATATGGGAAAGCAGGCTGTTTCTACAGATGAAGCAGGAAAGGCAGTATATGCAGAGAATCTTCAATTAAAAGAGATACAAAACTATTTTGGACTGGTTTTTCAGAATTTCAATTTGTTTCCGCATTACTCTGTTTTAAAAAATATAGTAGATGCGCCCATTTCTGTGCAAAAAAGAAATAAAAAGGAAGCAATGCAACAGGCGAAACAGTTGCTTGAAAAAATGGGTTTGGAAGATAAGGGAAATGCATATCCATCTCAGCTATCTGGTGGACAACAGCAGCGTGTTGCCATTGCAAGGGCATTAGCACTTAATCCACAGATTTTATTCTTTGATGAACCAACATCCGCACTGGATCCAGAATTAACTGGAGAAATATTAAAAGTAATCCGGCAATTGGCAAAAGAAAGAATGACAATGGTTATCGTTACTCATGAGATGGCTTTTGCAAAAGAAGTAGCAGACCGTGTTATATTTATGGACGGTGGATACATTGTAGAACAAGGGACACCGCAGGAAGTTTTTGAAAACCCCAAAATGGACAGAACGAAACAGTTCCTGGCACGTTTTTCATCCTGATTTGCTATAAATAAAAAGAGTTCCTTTTGTCACGATATAAACGTTAAACGTAAATAAGGTGAGAAGAAACTCTTTTCAGATGTATTTTCTGGTTAAATATAAATCTGTCTGGGACCTTCAATACTTTCATGAATGGAATTCTGAATAAAAGTAATTGTAGTTTGCAAATCACGTTTTTTTAAATTCTCATAAAACCCGAATGTGTTTTCATAAAGAGCCTGAATATTATATTCTTTACAAAAACGAGTCCACAGACTGATAACTGGATTTTTAAAAGACACAAAAAACAGTGGAAGTAAGGTATTACCGGAAATAAAGCCTAATTCATGATGAAAGCCAAACGCAAGATTTGCAGCAGTAGTCGGGTCTTTACAGTTTTTTAAATCATTTACGTAAGATTCTAAGGACTGAATTGCTTCGTCAGAAGCATTGTCGACAGTTAATGTGGCAGCCAGGGTGTCCAAAACAATTCTGACTTCTAAAATAGAACGGATTTCTCCTTTATTTAGCGAACCACCATTGTATTTCATGATTGACATCAAAGTGTCAATTGTACCATATCTTCTATAATCTTCTACAAAAGTTCCAATACGTGGCTTTACAACCAAAAAGCCTTTCTTTTCCAATTCTGAAATACCGGAGTTAACAACAGCACGGCTTACCTGCATAGAAGAGGCGAGTTCGCGTTCTGAGGGAAGGCGGTTTCCAATTTTTAATTCACCTGAAAGAATCAGTTGTTCCATTTCGGTTATAAAAAGCTCTTTTAATGAAGGCGCAGACAATTTTTTGAAATTCATAATGAACCCCTCCCAAATATATTGTGGTCATTGGCTATACCAACTACCAGAGATTATATCGTACTTTATAAAAAAAAACAATGCTAATTCTACTATGTTTCTAGGAAATCCGTGTCTATATGACTATAGAATAAGAGTTGTTTTTTTGCTAGTCTTTTATTATAATAAAAGGAACAATTAAAAATATTCTGTATGTTGGAGAAATAATAAAGATAGATGAAGAATGCAAAAGACAAAAATAAACACGGATATTTTAGTGAACGGGATATTCGCTGGGACAAATTAGATAATACAGCTAATCTATTTCCTGTTATAGCAGGTGAGGATTTAACCAATGTTTACAGAATCAGTGTGACTTTGAAAGAAGAGATAAATCCAGATATTCTTCAGGAAGCACTAGACATGGTATTACCCAAAATGGGAGGATTTAATGTTCGACTGCGCCAGGGTATTTTTTGGTACTATTTTGAGGAAAACGGTAAGAGTGCTCCCAAAATTGGCAAAGAAGATGATTATCCATGTCGATTTATTATTCAAAATAAGAATCATAATTATATGTTCCGTGTAAGTTACTTTGAGAGAAGAATTAATCTTGAAGTTTTTCATGTACTTACAGATGGAATGGGAGGAATCAATTTTTTAAAAGAATTGACATATCAGTATTTAAGACTGATACACTCTAATCTCAGAGAAAAAACAGGAGATTCGCTAAGCTGTGACACATCCTTGAACAGAGAAGACAGCTTTTTGAAAAATTATAAAAAAAGTTCAGACATCGCTTACAAAACGCAAAAAGCATATCTTATAAAAGGTGAGAAATTAAAAAAAGGTGAATTTGGAGTAATACATGCATACATTAGCATTCATCAGCTAAAACATGTCTGCAAACAAAAAGAATCAAGTATTAACGAATTTTTGGTTGCAGTAACGGCATATAGTATATACTTAGAAGAGTTACAGGCGATGAAATCAGAAAAACCACTTAGAATTGCAGTACCGGTTAATTTAAGACCTTATTTTAATTCCATTACAACAAAAAATTTCTTTGCAATGGTCTCAGCAGAATTTCAACCAGAAAAAGACAATTACACATTTGAAGAAGTACTTGAAATTATAAAGGGCAGCTTAAGAGCACAGATTAATAAAGAACACTTGGAAAAATTATTTTCTTATAATGTTTCAAATGAAAAAAATCTGATGGCAAGAGCAGTTCCTTTGTTTTTGAAAAATATAGCAATTCGTTATGTTTATACAATTTCTGCACTTGCTAATACTACAACAGTTACAAATATTGGAAACATTGTTTTAAGGGAAGAGTATGCAAAGTATGTTGAATCATTTCATGCATTTATTTCTATTTCCAAAGGACAGTATTTAAAAGGAACAATATGCTCTTATCAGGATACTTTGGTATATACATTTAGTTCGGCATTAAAAGATGTATCAATTCCAAAGACTTTTTGCAGATTACTACAACAGTACGGAATTGATATAAAGTTGGAAAGTAATGGTGTTTATTATGAGTAGATGTAATCAATGTAAAATTGAGATATTAGATGCGACAGACGTATGTCCGCTTTGTAAAAGTGTATTAGAATTAGATGAAGATGATTTCGCACACACATCAATGTATCCAGATATAAGACAAAAAGATCATAAACTTCATATTTTTATGCGTATTTATTTATTCGCATCTTTTTGCATAGAGGCATTGTTAATATATTTAAATTTTATTTATTTTCATGGAACTTATTGGGCAGCAATCACAGGAGGGATTTTTGCATATGGTTTACTGACACTCAATTATGCCGTTCTACATAATGCAGGGTATCTGGCAAAAATTATAGTACAAACATTTTGCGGCATGATTCTTGTGGTTTTAATAGATTTTTCATTAGGTTTTAATGGTTGGTCACTAAATTATGTATTCCCGGCAGGTGTACTTGCTGTTGACGTGGGAATTATAATTTTAATGATAGTGAATAGCAGAAACTGGCAAAGCTATATTCTTTTTCAGCTATTTATGACACTTTGGAGTCTACTTCCTATATTTTTATATCAGAAAAATATTATAACAGATCCGGTATTGAGTATCATTGCGCTGGTTTTTTCGGCAATTTTATTCCTTGGTACCTTTATTATCGGAGGAAGAAGGGCTTCTACGGAACTCAAAAGAAGATTTCATGTAAGGTAGGGTGATAACTATGGATTCGAGTATTCAGGGAACAGTAATACGGAATTTGATTGCTCACTTTTCTTCAGACAACTTGATTGGCAAAAAAGTCAAAAATGGTGAGTTGCGAAAACAACTTGTAAAGTTAGAAACAAGATGGAGATGTCCAGAAGGAATGCATGTTACGGAAATTGAAATGGAACATTTTAGCATGGAGTTTCTAGAGGCAGATGAACCAAATCGGGAGTATGCGATTTTGCAGCTTCATGGAGGAGGATATGTATCAGGACTTAGAAATGCATATAGAACCTTTGCAGCAGTTTATTTAGAATCATGTGATAACATCAGTGTACTTACTCCAGATTATCGTGTAGCACCAGAGCATATTTTCCCAGCGGCATTAGAAGACGCACTAGAGGCATTTGAATGGCTTATTAAAAAGGGCTTCCAGGAAGAAAAGATAATTCTATGTGGAGATTCTGCAGGTGGAGGATTGGCATTGTCTTTATGCCTGCTTCTAAAGCAAAGAGGAAGAAAACTCCCATCAGGAATGATTGTAATGTCTCCATGGACAGATTTACTACAAAGTGGAGAATCTTATGTATTGAATTTTAATAACGATCCATTGTTTGGAAAAACAAAAGACAGTTTAATTTATAACAGAGATTATGTAGGAGAGAATGATCCTAAAAATCCTTATATTTCACCTTTGTATGGAAATCTAAAAGGATTTCCACCAATGCTGATTCAGGTAGGATCTTATGAAATGCTTTTAAGTGATTCAATTGGAATAGCCAGAAAAGCTCAAAAAGCAGGTGTAAATGTGAAATTATCTATTTACGAAGGTATGTTTCACGAATTTCAAATGGCACTTTCGATGATTCCAGAATCAAAAAAAGCATGGGATGAAGTGGAGGCATTTATTCACGAACGTATGAAAAAAACGGAATAAGACTTAGTCTTGTTCCGCTTTTTTTGTATAGCAATCTTTTCATAAACCGCTTACTATGCAGGTGTGTTCACAGTAGCTTTGGCTTCAGGAAAAGACCTCCGGTGATGAAAGAAAATATAGTTCATATAGTATATACTCTATATTATTTCTGAATCAAATGTGAAATATTCATATATTCCGGTAAGCCGTTTGCATAAGGAACAGGGGATTCGCCTAGAATTAATGGCTTTAGGTAAGTAAGAAATTCTTTGGTAATATCATTTCCAGATTCATGGATAAAAGAATCCGGAACATATTTTACATGATTTGCAATTTCAGATATATCTTTACAGCCATATTCTATTTGATAAGGAGAATCACTTGTTCTGTCCAAGGTAACCATGCAACCGGTTTTTCCAGATAAAGTGAGTTTTACAGCGTTTTGCCCAAGAGAAAAAGCTTCCATAATATCTGTGTTGGAAGTAATATGAGCAGCACATCTTTGGAGTACATTCAATTCAATCGAACGTACCTTAACATCTATATTGGCCTTTATGAGTAATTCTAAAAACTTTCCGGCACCACCAAGCTGACTATGACCAAAAGTATCTAATTTATTAGAACCTGCGGTGATGAAATTTCCATTTTCATCACGAATTCCTTCTGAAACAGCGACAATAATATTTGGATAAGTCTCCAATTGTGTTTTTACGTCGGAAAGAAAGGATGATTTGTGAAAAGGCTTTTCTGGTAAATAAATCAAATGCGGAGCAGCAGAGTAAGCGTTTCTTGCTAAAGCAGCAGAACCAGTCAGCCATCCGGTATCTCTTCCCATAATTTCAACGATAGTAACACTTTTAGGAGCATAAATATATGCATCATGAGAAATTTCTAAAATAGAAGAGGCAATATATTTTGCAGCACTTCCAAAACCAGGAGTATGATCTGTCGCCTGAAGATCATTATCAATGGTTTTTGGAATTCCTAAGATAGCAATCGTGCTTTTGATTTCTCTTGCATATGCAGATAATTTAGCAACCGTATCCATGGAGTCATTTCCACCGATATAAAAAAAAGCACCTATATTTAACTCATCAAACTTAGAAAAAATTTTTTGATAAACGGATTTATCAGAAAAGCTTTCTGGAAGTTTATATCTGCAAGAACCTAAAAACATTGCAGGGGAATAAGTCAAAAGGTGCTGATTATTTGAATTATTTTCAAATAGTTCACTTAAATTTAAAATATTATTATCGAATATACCTGTGATTCCATGTATAGAACCATAAATGGTATTGTAACAATCAGATGTGAGTACCTGATTGATAACGCCTGAAAGACTTGCGTTTATAGCTGCTGTTGGACCACCGGATTGGGCAATCATACAATTTTTCTGTGACATATACGTAGCTCCTTTAAATACTGTTTGAAAGACATCGCTATTTATGATATAAGAAGAAAGACAAAATAACAATAGTAAATTTAATTAAAATTTTAGAAGGAAGTTTATAAGATGCAAGACACATGTAACATATGTCCAAGAAATTGTAACGCAAGAAGAAAAGAAAATCTTGTTGGAATATGCAAAGAGACAAAAGAAATAAGGATAGCAAGAGCAGCACTTCACATGTGGGAAGAACCATGTATTTCAGGTGATAATGGCTCAGGAACTGTTTTTTTTACAGGGTGCAACCTTCATTGTGTATTCTGCCAGAATAAATCCATTGCAGATTCAATGGTTGGAAAAATAGTAAGCCAAAAACGCCTGGAAACAATTTTTTATGAGTTAAAAGAAAAAAAGGCAAATAACATAAATTTGGTAACTCCGACACATTTTACGGAGGAGCTAATTCCTATATTGAGAAAAATGAAAGAAGAACACTTTGATTTGCCGTTTGTTTATAATACAAGTGGTTATGAAAAGGTAGAAACGCTTCGCAAGCTGGAAGGACTTATAGATATCTATATGCCAGATTTAAAGTACATGGATTCTACAATTAGTTTTCGCTATTCCAATGTAAAAGATTATTATGATAAAGCAATGAAAGCAATTGAAGAAATGATAAGACAAGTGGGAGAAGCTCAGTTTTACGCGTTAAAAACGAAAGAAATGATAAATACCACGGAGTATAACAAAAGATGCGATGCGGGAGAAGAGATTTTGATGAAAAAGGGTGTGATAGTCAGACATTTGCTATTACCGGGATGTATAGAAGATTCAAAACGCATATTAAATGCAATAAACAATAATTTCGGAGATAAAGTATATGTCAGCATAATGAATCAATATACACCATTACCGCATACAATTACATTTGATGAATTAAATCGGAAAGTAACTAAAAATGAATATGAAGAAGTCATAGCATATGCCATCAATCTAGGGATTGAAAATGCTTTTATACAAGAAGGAGATACAGCCAAAGAGAGCTTTATCCCTGATTTTAATATGGAAGGAATTTGAAAAAATATAAAAAAATGATGGACATATAAGAAAAGCAGTATTATATTAGGTAGTAAATTGGCATTTACTGGAGGAATATGAAGAATGGTTAAGGTAGTGAAGTTTGGTGGTAGTTCCCTTGCAAGCGCAACCCAGTTTGCGAAGGTAGCGAATATTATTCACGCAGATGAAAGTAGAAAATATGTTATTCCAAGTGCGCCGGGAAAGCGCAATTCCAAGGATACAAAGGTTACTGATATGCTGTATCAATGTTATGATTTAGCAAAAGAGGAACAGGATTTTAGAATTCAATTAAAGAAAATCAAAGAAAGATATGATTCCATTATAAATGGATTATCTTTAAAATTGTCTTTGGATGAAGAATTTAAAAAAATCGAGGAGAATTTTAAGAACAAAGCCGGAGTAGACTATGCAGCTTCAAGAGGTGAATATCTAAATGGTATTATTATGGCGCACTATTTGGGCTATGAATTTATAGATGCAGCGACGGTAATCTTTTTTGATGAAGATGGAAATTTCCTTTCAAAAAAAACAGACAAAGTTTTGGGAGAAAGATTAAAACATATAGAACATGCTGTTATTCCAGGCTTTTATGGAGCGAAAGAAGATGGAACAATTCGAACCTTTTCAAGAGGTGGATCTGATATAACAGGATCCATTGTGGCAAAAGCCATTCATGCTGATTTGTACGAAAACTGGACAGATGTTTCTGGCTGCCTTGTAGCAGACCCAAGACTCATTGAGAATCCAGCAGTCATAAAAGTTATTACGTACAGAGAATTAAGAGAATTGTCCTATATGGGGGCTTCTGTTTTACATGAAGATGCAATTTTTCCGGTTAGAAAAGAAGGAATCCCAATCAATATTAGAAATACAAATTCACCAGAAGATGAGGGAACTCTTATTGTAGAAAGTACTTGCAGACAACCCGATTATACAATTACAGGTGTAGCAGGAAAAAAAGGGTTTGTTGCGGTGAATATTGATAAAGATATGATGAATTCAGAAATAGGTTTTTGCAGAAAAGTATTAATGGCATTTGAGGAAAATGGTATTTCGATTGAGCATATGCCTTCTGGAATAGATACGATGTCTGTATTGGTACATAGAAAAGAATTTGAAGGAAAAGAGCAACAGGTTCTATCCTCAATACACAGATATGCAAAACCTGATAGTATTGAATTAGAAGCGGATTTAGCATTGATTGCTGTTGTGGGAAGAGGAATGAAATCCATGCGCGGTACGGCTGGAAGAATATTCTCTGCACTGGCACATGCAAGTGTCAATGTAAAAATGATAGATCAAGGTTCTAGTGAGTTGAATATCATTATTGGAGTTCGGGAATTAGATTTTGAGACAGCATTAAAAGCAATATATGATATATTTGTTGTTACTCGTTTATAATAGGAAATTGCAAACAAAACTCTTGCGGATACGCAGGGGTTTTGTTATATTAAAAGGGAAAAAAGAAATTACATACAATATAATTTTGCAAAATATCTGGAGAAATATATGAAAACGAAAAAAATAGTAAAAAGAGTTTTTTTTATCTTACTTGCACTTTTGTTCTTGTTTGCAAGTGCTTTTGGAATATATGTTTCAAACTATTATCATGAAAAGCAATATAATAATTCAAAAATAGAGGGCAGCGATACAATAAAAATCACAAAGCATGATAACTATAGACTGTATGGAAAAGAAAATGCAGATACTGGATTTATATTTTATCCAGGAGGAAAAGTTGATGAAAAAGCATACGAACCTCTGCTTATCGAGATTGCAGCAAAAGACAATGTGACCTGTGTTCTTGTAAAAATGCCATTACATTTAGCGGTGTTTGATATAAATGCGGCTGATAAAGTAATCAGGAATTTCCCCAATATAAAGAAATGGTATATTGGCGGACATTCTTTAGGAGGGGCGATGGCAGCATCTTATGTCCAAGAACATACAGAGGCTTTTTCAGGACTGATTTTACTTGGAGCATATCCTACAAAGAAGTTACCAGATGAATTTCCTGTTTTGACATTATATGGCAGTAATGATAAGGTAATGAACAAAGATAAATACAATGAAAATAAAAAATATGCAAAAAATCTAAATGAATATGTGATTCAAGGCGGAAATCATGCATGGTTTGGCTATTATGGCGAGCAAAAAGGTGATGAAAAAGCTACAATTACACATGAAAAGCAATGGGAAGAAGTAACAGTTCAAATTGATAAATTTTTAAGGCAGGAATAAGACCAGAAATGGATAAAATGATACATTTTTTGTGTCAAAGCTGTGAAATTTTTCTAAAGAGTGAGTTTTAAGTTGACTGTCTATTTATAATTTCCTATAATGAAAATGATTTTAGAAAGCATATAAATAAGGAGAATTTTAATGAGACACAACATGAAAACAATAAAGCTGTTAACATATTTCTTAATTGCGGCAGTGATGACATCTATTGCATTTCTACCAGTTATAAACGTAAAGGCTGCAACTACAACAAAGCAGGCAACCAAATCAACAACGAGCAGTGATGCATCATCAGATAACAGCGATGTATCATCTGATAGCAGTGATGTCTCATCGGATAGTAGTGACGCAGCAAGTAGCACGAACTCATCCGACACGAAAAACGTAGTAGAATCAAAAACAACGAGTGATAAAAACAGTTCGAAGAATAGTTCAAAGAATAGTTCAAAGAACAGCTCAAAGCAAAGCGATACGCAGGTTACTGTAAATAACCAGAAATTTACAATTTCAAATAAAATTTCTAAAAAAGATATTCCAGAAGACTTTTCGCAAAGTCAGGTTACATATAATGGAAATCAATATAAAGGATTAACTTTTGATCAGGGAAGTATTTCTTTACTCTACTTAGTAAATCAGGTTGACAGTACAACTGGAGCATACTATATTGTGGATGCGCAAAATAGCAATTTATATCCATTTGTAAAAATTTCATGTGATAGTAATTATATTATTTTGCAAAATCCACCCGCAGATTCAAAGGTACCAGATGGTTACCAGAAAACAGAACTGACATTTAGTGGTTCTTCCGTAATCTCAGCTTATCATTATGTACAAACACAAAAATCAACAACAAATGAATCTGAGACAGAGTCCGAAACTGAAACATCAACTAAAAAAAGTGCAGCATTAACTTCTTTTTTTAAACCAACGACAGTTTACGCAGCTGAAAAAACAACTGACAGCGCAAAAAGTGCTAAGCAGAATGCAAGTACTGATAAAACCACAAGTACTGATACCACAAGTACAGCATCTGATTTATCTTCAGATGCAACAGCGAATCAGGACACTTCGGCATTTTATCTTGTTTATGCAATGAATGCAAAGGGTACTCTGGGATGGTATCAATACGATACACAGGATGGCACATACCAGCGTTTTGTAGATACAGCAACTTCGGTAAGTGATCAACAACAGAAATATACTGCACTACAACAAAAATATACTGATTTAAAGCAGTCTTTAAAGACAAGAGAAACATTGATTCAAAAAGTAATCATAGGTGCAGGATTTGCAGGGCTCGTCATTCTGTTTTTTATAATCAATCTATTGATTAAGATACATCACTTGAAAACTGATATAAATGAAATGGAAGAATATCAAATTGATTTTGATGATGAGGATAATGATTATTTTGACGATTATGCGCAAAATAGTTACGATGAAGAACACGATGATGAAACTGAGGAAGATAATAAAACAGAAACATCAGCAGAGAACAAGAGAAAGAAGAAAGAAAAGGACAGTATGCCTACGGAGTCTAGCATAATGGAAGCATTAGATGATGATGATGTGGAAATGCTTGATTTTAATCGGAGCTAATAGGGATGGATTTCAGAATAAATTTTCAAAGTGAGGAAGCCCTTTATATACAGCTTCATAATCAAATTGTGATTGGCACAGGCACATTGTAAAAAAACATTCCAACTGGAAATATACAGGATTGTGGATGAAATCTATAAAGAATATTATTAAATGGAGGATGGCTTATGAATAAATCATATACAGCAAAAGCAAAAAAAGCTTTAGATTTGGCAAAAAAAACATCAAAGGTCATGCACCACAATTATATTGGCACAGAGCACCTTCTGATGGGATTGCTAAAAGAAGGTAGTGGTGTTGCTGCAAAAGTGCTAAGTGATGCAGGCGTGAATGAACAAAAATTAGCGGAATTGATACAGGAGCTTATAGCACCTTCATCTGCAGTAATGATTATGGATGCAGAAGGATTTTCACCTAGGGCGGAGAGTGTTTTAGAGAACTCATCAAAAGAAGCAGAACGTTTTGATTGCGAGGAAATAGGAACAGAGCATATTTTAATTGCAGTGATTAAAGAAGTAGACTGTGCAGCTGTAAGACTGCTTAATACGTTAGGAATTAATGTACAGAAAATTTATGTTGAGATTCTAGTGGCGATGGGAGAAGATCCAGCTCAATACAAAGATGAATTCCAAGAAGCAAAATCGGGAAAGAGAAAATCAAATGACTCGACACCTACTTTAGATCAGTATTCGAGAGACTTAACGCTAATGGCGGTAAATGGAGAATTAGATCCAGTCATAGGTCGGGATCAGGAAATTCAAAGAGTAATACAAATTTTAAGCAGGAGAAGTAAAAATAATCCATGTTTAATTGGTGAACCAGGTGTTGGAAAAACTGCAATAGCAGAAGGTTTAGCACAAAGAATTATCTCTGGAATGGTTCCGGAAACAGTTATGAATAAAAGAGTAGTGACCTTAGATCTTTCTGGAATGGTTGCAGGATCTAAGTATAGAGGAGAATTTGAAGAACGAATCAAAAAAGTAATTCGGGAAGTCATTGCAGATGGTAATATTTTACTCTTTATTGATGAATTACATACGATTATAGGAGCAGGTGGGGCAGAAGGCGCAATAGATGCCTCTAATATACTAAAACCATCTTTAGCACGTGGCGAAATACAGCTGATTGGCGCAACTACAATTGAAGAATATCGTAAATACATTGAAAAAGATGCTGCTTTAGAACGAAGATTTCAGCCTGTAAATGTGGATGAACCGACGAAAGAGCAGACGATTACAATATTAAATGGATTGAGAAAACAATACGAAAATCATCATCATGTGAAAATAACCGATGAAGGTATTGCCGCAGCAGTTGAATTGTCAACAAGATATATTGCTGACAGATTTCTGCCAGACAAGGCGATTGATTTAATTGATGAATCTTCCGCAAGAGTAAGACTTGCTGGATTTAAAATACCGGAAAATATAAAAGAATTAGAACATTCTATTACTGTAGCAGAGGACGGACTGGAAACAGCACTGATGGAGCAAAGATACGAAGATGCCTCTGAGATGAAAAAGCAAAAAATTGAATTAGAAGCAAAATATGCGAAAGCAATTAAAAAATATCACAGGGATGCTAACAAAAAAGAATTATTTGTAGGTGAAAATGAAATTGCAGAAGTGGTTGCAGAATGGACAAAAATTCCAGTCAAGAAATTGACAGAAAATGAAACGGACAGATTGCGTAAGCTTGAAACAATTTTGCATAAACGTGTCATTGGACAGGAAGAAGCTGTAAGCGCTGTAGCAAAAGCTGTTCGGCGTGGACGTGTTGGATTAAAAGATATGAACCGTCCAATTGGATCATTTCTATTTTTGGGACCTACAGGTGTTGGTAAAACTGAGATTTCGAAGGCACTTGCAGAAGCTGTTTTTGGTGATGAACAATCGATGATTCGTGTGGATATGTCTGAATACATGGAAAAGCATAGTGTATCCAAAATGATTGGTTCACCTCCAGGGTATGTTGGATATGATGAAGGCGGGCAATTAAGTGAAAAAGTTCGAAGAAACCCATATTCCGTAATTTTGTTTGACGAAATTGAAAAAGCGCATCCAGATGTATTTAATATTCTCCTTCAGGTACTTGATGATGGGCATATCACAGATGCACAAGGAAGAAAAATAAACTTTAAAAACACAATTATTATCATGACGTCTAATGCAGGTGCGCAGTCTATCATTTCACCGAAAAAACTTGGATTTGGTGCAGTTGATGACGAAAAGCAAAATTATGAAATAATGAAAAATAATGTAATGGAAGAAGTAAAAAGAATTTTCAAACCTGAATTTTTAAATAGAATTGATGATACAATTGTATTTAGAGCGTTAACAAAAGAAGACATGAAAAAAATAGTTACATTGCTTACAAAGTCTCTCGTATTAAGAAGTAAGGAACAAATGCAGATTGATTTAAATATCAGAGAGTCTGTAAAAGAATTTATTGTAGAAAAAGCTTATGATCCCAAATATGGAGCAAGACCATTGCGCCGTATGATTCAGAGCAAAATTGAAGATAAACTAGCGGAAGAAATTTTGGCAGGAACAATCAAAAGCGGTAATCTGATCAATGTGGGGGTTAAAAAAGAAGAGGTTTATTTTTCTACAAAAAAAGACTGATATTATGATAAACTTATAGAAAAATATATTTATATATTATATAATATATTTAATACATTAGAATTTTAGCAGATGTGTTATAATGCACGTATCGTATCAACAGGAGGAAAAGAATATGGCTGTAGTTAAAGAATTAATCCGTATGGAGGTAGATGGCACCATTAGTTTTGGTGACTTTTCTTTAGCAGCAAAATCTAAACTAGACAACTTTAAGTATAATGGTGATCTCTACAAGGTGAAAACATTTCGCGAGATTACAAAGCTTGAGAGAAATGGAATGTTCGTATATGAATCAGTGCCAGGAACAAGCGTAAATAACTTGAGAGTAGCGGAAGATGGAATGACATTTAACGTAGAAGGTGCAGAGGATGCAGAAATAACATTGGGATTAGAAGAAGTAAGGGAGTATCAGATTACGGTTAATGAGACAACTGTGGGTCAGATGAAAACAAATCTTGGCGGAAAACTTACATTAAGCGTAGAATTGGAAAAAGATAAAGAAGTGAAGGTAATAGTCACTAAATTATAAATCTGATTTTATAACAACTTTAAATACCCGGTCAAATTGGCCGGGTATTTCGTTTTAATGAATAAGTGATTACGTTTAGAAAAGCTAATTGCAATTATAACTTAAAACAATATGCCAAAAACACCAGATGCTTATAAAATAGTTAGGAGATATAAATGCCAAAAGGAAAATCAATCATATTTTTTTGCCAGTCCTGTGGTTATGAAACATCAAAATGGATGGGACAATGTCCTGGATGCAAAGAATGGAATACACTTGTAGAGGAACCAGTAGAAAAAAAATCGTCTGTAACACGCAAAGATATTTCAGATATGCAGGTTACACCATTATCAGCAATTAGTATGGAAAAAGAAGAAAGAACTACGACACAGATAGGCGAGTTGGACAGAGTGTTAGGTGGTGGGATAGTGAAAGGTTCCTTAATTCTGGTAGGCGGGGATCCAGGGATTGGAAAATCTACGTTAGTACTGCAAGTATGTAAAAATCTATCACACCAAAATAGAAAAGTCCTGTATATATCAGGAGAAGAATCACTTCAACAAATAAAACTAAGAGCGAAACGAATCGGAGAGTTTTCGGATAGTCTGGTATTGTTGTGCGAAACTAATTTGGAAATAATTCGTGAAATCATAAAAAAAGAAAAACCTCAGGTAGTCATTATTGATTCGATTCAAACGATGTATCATGAGAATATTGGCTCAGCACCAGGAAGTGTTTCACAGGTAAGAGAATCGACGTCAGTATTTATGCAAATAGCAAAAGGAACATCTACTACTATATTTTTAGTTGGACATGTTACAAAAGAAGGTGTTGTAGCAGGGCCAAGAGTTTTGGAGCATATGGTAGATACCGTTTTGTATTTTGAAGGAGACAGACATGCAGCATATCGTATATTGCGAAGTGTAAAAAACAGATTTGGATCAACAAATGAGATAGGCGTATTTGAAATGAAACAAAATGGATTAGAAGAAGTTGAAAATCCGTCAGAATATATGCTAAGTGGAAGACCGCTGCAAACATCAGGTTCTGTTATTACCTGCTCAATGGAAGGGACAAGACCTATTCTTGTAGAAATTCAAGCGTTGGTAACACATTCGAATTTTGGTATGCCAAGACGTACAGCAGCTGGAACAGATTATAACAGAGTGAATCTCTTGATGGCAGTTTTAGAGAAAAGACTTGGAATGCAAATGTCATCCTGTGATGCATATATAAATATTGCAGGTGGAATCAAAATAAATGAACCATCCATAGATTTGGGTATTGTTTTAGCATTGATTTCCAGTTTTAAAAATATAGTAATTGATGATAAAACGATATGCTTTGGTGAAGTGGGACTTAGTGGCGAAATAAGAGCAGTTAGTATGATAGAACAAAGGATTCAGGAAGCAAAAAAATTAGGATTTATGACATGCATTATACCGAAAGTTTCTAAGGAAGCATACATTGGAAAAGAAGATCGAATAAAAATAATCGGAGTAAGTAGTGTGGGAGAAGTAATTAATATCTTAAAAGATAAATAGTTAGAATTTTTTGTAAATTAGTATAAAATCAATCTAAAATCTTTCTTAAATTATTTGGAGACTTTTTATTGACATATTAATATGAAGATGATACTATATACAAGCTGACCGAAGGGGAAGCGCAACAGAAGAAAACAAGCGGGAAATAAAGATGGCAGCGGATAGCTGGCCGCCGTGAAAAGGAAGCTGTTGC
>Ga0302165_10000046_pt1 | contig 80595 bp, 68 predicted proteins | sample I_Fen_E3_2_FD_193499 | JGI IMG/M metagenome (GOLD analysis project Ga0302165, IMG submission 193499) | Peat permafrost microbial communities from Stordalen Mire near Abisko, Sweden - I_Fen_E3_2 | ecosystem: Environmental > Terrestrial > Soil > Wetlands > Permafrost | place: Sweden: Abisko...
GAAAGAATAAACGATTGAGTAAGATCAAAATCTTTGATTTAAAAGAAAAAGTCACTAGAATTTGACAATTTATTTATTACAATTCAGGCAATGAGAAAGATAGTATATATATTGATGATGAGTATATTGACAGTTTCTGTTTCAGCTCAAAAAGAAAGTAATGATGTGCGAAATGGTAATAAGTTGTATAAGTCGTCGAAATTCACCGAAGCTGAGATAGCTTATCGTAAAGGACTTCAAAAGAATTCGAAATCGTTTGAAGCCACATATAATCTAGGGAACGCTTTGTTTCGGCAAAAAAAATACGCTGAAGCTCTTCAACAATACAATAATGCAATATCGCTTCAGCCCAAAGAAAAGCAGCGAATAGCTGCTGCATTTCATAATACAGGTAATTCATTACTGCTTGATAAGAAAGTAGAAGAGAGTATCAAGGCTTACGAAATGGCTTTAAAGAATAACCCCAAAGATAATGAAACCCGTTATAATCTGGCCTATGCGCAGGCTCTGTTGAAGCAACAGAATAAAAATAAAGATAAGAATAAAGACAAAAACAAGGACAAGGATAAAAATAAAGATCAGAATAAACAAAATCAACCTAAACAGGATCAAAAACCAAAAGAGCAACCTCAACAACAACAGCAGCAGAAGTCTCAGATGTCAAAAGAGAATGCTCAACAGATCTTAGATGCATTGCAGCAGGATGAAAAGAATGCTCAGGAAAAAGCAAAAAAACAGCAGGTTAGAGGAACTAAGAATGCTGAAAAGAATTGGTAACTGATGATTAACTGATCCTTGATAATTGTTAATGCTTTGATTTTAAATAAGAATATGAAACTCAGAATAATTTTTTTATCGCTATCGCTTTTATTACTTAATTCATTTATAGCAAAAGCCGATGAACCAGTTCGTTTTTCGGCATCAGCTCCGTCGTCAGTTGTCGTAGATAAGCCATTTCAATTGGTTTATTCGGTGAATGCTTCGGGTAGAGATTTACGCGCTCCCGAAATAAATAATTTTGATGTCTTAGCAGGTCCGTTCCAATCGCACAGTTCCAGCATTCAAATAATCAATGGGCGTCAATCTTCTTCGGAAGCAGATTCATATACCTATACTCTTCAGGCGCAAAAAGTTGGAACTTTTACTATCCCTTCGGCCAGTATCATTGTAAATGGACGTAAATATACTTCTAATGGTGTTTCCATACGAGTTTTACCAGCAGACTCAAAGGCATCGTCCAGATCGCAGGGAGGTGTTCAGGGTAACTCTTCACGGGGCGGAAGTAGTGCTGCTATAACAAATGACAATCTGTTTATACGTGCAGAAGCTTCAAAAACAAATGTTTACGAGCAAGAAGCCATTGTGGTAACTTACAAGCTTTATACTTTGGTAGATGTGGTTCAATGTAGTCCTAAAAAGATGATTGACTTCAATGGATTTATGAAGCAAGACATTGATCAGCCTGTAAATAAGCAATTTTCGCTAGAACATTACAACGGTAGAAATTATACTTCTGTAGTCCTGTTTAAGTTTTTGCTTTATCCTCAACATGCCGGTGTATTGCAAATTGATAAATGGAACTTCGAGGCAGTTGTTCAGGTGAAGAACAAAACTGCGGCACGAAGCATCTTTGATGACTTTTTTGACTCTTATACGAATGTAACAAAGAGCGTGGTTGCTCCTGCAATAAAAATTAATGTAAATGCGCTTCCTGCAAATAAGCCGGCTTCGTACAGTGGAACTGTTGGGCATTTTAATATGAATGCCAATATTTCGTCAACTCAAGTCAAGGCAAACGATGCTGTTACCATAAAGCTGAATATTGCCGGTAGTGGTAATATGAAATTGATAAAAAATCCAACCATAAAGTTCCCGGATGGATTTGAAGCATACGATCCGAAGGTGACCAACAACTTTAAAACAACTTCGTCCGGTGTATCAGGAAATAAAGTTATTGAGTATATGTTTATTCCGCGGCATTCGGGTAATTTCCAGATACCTTCTGCCGAATTTTCTTACTTTGATACGCAAAGTAGAAGCTATAAAACTTTAAGAACTCCTGTTTATCAAATGCAGGTCGCAAAAGGTGCAGGTGGCGAAAGCTCAACTGTGGCTGCCAGCAGCTATGTTGATAAAGAAGATGTGAAACAGTTGAGTAAAGACATCCGATATATTCAGACAGATAAGATTATTTTATCAAAAGAAGAAGAACCTATTTTCGGCTCGGTAATATCCTGGCTTATGTATCTGATACCATTGGTTATCTCATTGATATTATTTATATTCTTCCGAAAACAAGCCAAAGAAAATGCCAATATTAGTTTGGTGAAGAACAAGAAAGCTAATAAAGTGGCTCAAAAACGGCTACGGTTAGCTCAAAAGCTCTTGAAAGAAGGTAATAAAGACCGTTTCTACGACGAGGTATTGAAAGCTACCTGGACTTATTTGAGTGATAAATTATCTATTCCTGTAGCTTTACTTACTAAAGATAATGTTGAATCGGAGCTGTCAAAGCACAATGTAGAAGCAACTCATATCAATCAATTCACTGAAATATTGAATACCTGTGAGTTTGCCCGATATGCTCCTAATTCAGGTCAGCAGGAGATGGGAAATCTGTACGCAGATACAATTAAGGCGATTAGTGATTTGGAAGAAATTTTCAAGAAATAATAAATGCATCATTTAGAACATTATATGAAACGTATCATTCTGCTTATATCCTTAGTTTTGTGTTTTGGCTCGTTTGCCTCGGCACAATCGGATGCGATAAAACAAGCAAATAGTTTATATGTAAAAGGCGACTATACGTCGGCTGCAAAGCGTTATGAAGAAATATTAGCCAAAGACGGTATAGCGCCGGAGTTATACTATAACCTCGGAAATGCTTACTACAAATCGAATGAAATTGGTCGGTCGATTTTGAATTATGAACGGGCATTACGTCTTTCACCATCGTTTGAAGATGCACGGTTCAATCTGGAATTGGCACAATTGAAAGTTGTAGACAATAACGTTCAATCGTCGACTTTCTTTTTGGGCCGTTGGATACAGAATCTGATAAACACACTGACTTCAAATCAATGGCTGTTTACAAGCTTTAGTATCTTTATTATAGCTCTGATACTTGTATTTATATTTATATTCGGACCGTCAAGAGCTGTTCGAAAGGCCTCGTTTTACTGCGGTCTTGTTCTGTTTAGTATCAGCTTTCTGACTATTGTTTTTGCCGGAGTATCCCGAAATCAATTGGTTAATCATGGTCAGGCGATTGTGATGCAGGGAGCTGTAACCGTGAAAAGCTCGCCGGATAAAAGTGGAACCGATCTGTTTCAGTTGCATGAAGGTACCAAAGTTACTGTGAAAAGTACGCTGGGTAACTGGTACGAAATAAAGGTAGGTAGCGGAAATGTAGGATGGTTGGAACAATCAAATGTAGAGAAAATATAAGCTTTTACTCTTCTCCTATTTTAATTTATAACACATACAGGCTCATGCATCTGATTGAATTGCTGGAACAGCTGGATACAAATATTTTTCTGTCAATAAACGGACTTCATACTTCATTTTTTGATGGATTTATGTATGCTGTGAGTGCTAAATTCACCTGGATTCCTCTCTATGTATCCGTTTTATATGTACTTATAAAACAATGGAAGAAAGAGGCTATTTGGTTGGTCTTGGCCTTGGTCCTTTGTATCGTAATTTCCGATCAGGTAGCATCCGGTCTTCTGAAGCACTTGGTTAAACGACTCCGTCCTTCGCATGTCGATGATTTAAGAGGACTGGTCCATTTAGTTAGGGATTATAGTGGGGGTATGTATGGATTCGCATCGTCACACGCTTCCAATACAGTGGGGTTTGCACTACTTTCATCTTTAATTCTGAAGCAACGAAACTATACGTTTGCAATTTTTTCCTGGGCAATAATCACTTCTTATTCGCGCATTTATCTGGGTGTTCATTACCTGGGTGACATATTGGGTGGAGCAGTTATAGGTTCGATCGCAGCTTTACTTTGCTATTGGATTTTAAGAAGGTATCGTTATGAACAATTAGTTCACAATAATGAAAGAACTACTGCTGAATTCGATAAAACGATCCCGGTGTGGATTCTAGGTATTATTTTCTTCGGAATTAGTGCTTACAGCATTTTTATTTTTTAGCTCTACCTGCTGTAACAAATTGTCCGGTTATTTTCTATTCATTACTATTCCAAAATTCATTTATTTTCGCGTGTGCTAATTCTTCTCTGCTAGTCTGGGGGTGGGTTGTTACGATGCGCCACAACGCAAGTTCGGGGCAGAGAAAGGCTTTTGTTTTTATATCAGATCCGAACTTCAACGCCCTTTTCTTTCAAAAACATTTTTAATTCGGGGATACCAATCTCTTTGTAGTGAAATATGCTTGCTGCGAGTGCAGCATCGGCCTTTCCTGCATCAAATACTTCTACAAAGTGTACCATAGTTCCTGCACCACCACTGGCAATGACGGGCACATTGACTGCTTCAGAAACAGCTCGCGTAATGTCTAAGGCAAATCCGTCTTTTGTTCCATCGTTGTTCATTGATGTCAACAATATTTCTCCTGCTCCAAGTGCTACAGCTTGTTTTGCCCATTCTACTGTTTTAATATCTGTAGGTACGCGCCCTCCATTCAGAAAAACATACCATTCGCCGTTGATGTACTTTGTGTCGATAGCCAAGACTACACACTGACTACCGAATTGTCCGGCCAAATCACTAATTAATTGCGGGTTGTGCACGGCTGATGTATTTACCGAAATTTTATCGGCACCACATGCTAATAACACCGATACATCTTCCACACTTGAAATGCCACCTCCTACAGTGAATGGAATATTGATATGTTTGGCAATGCGTGTAACCAGTTCCGATAAGGTTTTACGTTTCTCGTTGGTTGCAGTGATATCCAGAAATACCAGTTCATCGGCACCCATTTGGGCATATAGAGCTCCTAGTTCTACCGGATCACCAACATCGGTAATGTTTTCGAAATTAATGCCTTTCACTGTTTGTCCGTTTTTGATATCCAGACAGGGGATGATACGTTTTGCTAACATATTATTTGATTCACAATTAAAAATTCTTAATTTGTATTTGATTCAGTTGAAGTCTTAAACTCCAATTAATGCCGACTTATCGTCGTTCCATTCTCCAAGAGTTACGATTTGAATGGTGTTAACCAGTTTTTTGTCATACTTTCGTTCGACCTTTATGTAATTACTACTGAATCCAACCATAAATTCTCCGTTGTGACGACTTTCCCACAATACAGGGTAGGTATTGCCTACTTGATTTTGGTAGAAAGCTTTAGTTTTTTTTTCGGACAAAGCATGGAGTATATTGCTACGGCGTTTACGTTCGTTCAGCGATACGGTGTATTCTATATCGAGCATTTTCGTTCCCGCACGTTCCGAATAGGTGAATACGTGCAATTGCGATATATCCAGTGAGTCAATAAACTGACAGGATTGCTCAAACAGCTCGTCTGTTTCACCACGAACACCCACAATGACATCAACCCCGATAAATGCATGAGGTAAAAGGCTTTTGATAAGCTCTACCTTATGAGCAAACAGTTCCCTGTTATATTTCCGTTTCATCAGTTGAAGCACCTCGTTAGTTCCCGATTGCAACGGGATATGAAAATGAGGCATAAAACGATGGCTTGTAGAAATGTAGGTAATTATCTCATCGGTCAATAAATTAGGTTCAATAGATGAAATTCTGAAGCGCACATCGGCTGGAATTGTGTCAAGGGCTTTTACGAGGTCAAAAAAAGATTCACAGGTGCTTTTTCCAAAATCGCCGATATTCACACCCGAAAGTACAATTTCTTTAGCTCCGGCTTCGATAGCTTGCATAGCCATGGCAAGCGTTTCGGGAATAGTTGCATTCCTACTACGTCCGCGTGCATAAGGAATGGTGCAATAGGTACAGAAATAATCGCATCCATCCTGCACCTTTAGAAAGTAGCGCGTACGGTCGTCGCGAGAGCAGGACGGTTTAAACTCCCGCACTCTTTTTATTTCCGAACGATGAATCTCACTTTTTTCAGTTCCGTCCAGCTTTTGTATATATTCAAGGATATTGAATTTTTCATTAGCCCCGAGAACTAGATCAACCCCATCAATGGCGGCAACTTCTTTGGGTTTTAATTGAGCATAACAACCGGTTACAATCATAATTGCATCAGGATGTTGCCTGTTTAATCGATTGATGGCCTGACGGCATTTATGGTCAGCCGTGTCGGTTACTGAACAGGTATTTATGATGCAAATATCGGCCTGTTCTCCAGTTTTTACTTTTGCAAATCCTTCGTCGGTAAGTTGCTTGCCAATAGCCGATGTTTCGGCAAAATTGAGCTTACAGCCCAGAGTGTGAAATGCTACTTTTTTATCGTTAAATATAGTGTTATCAATCATTTTTATGTACAAGTTTTCGGGTGCAAAGGTAATAAAAAACAACAGATTGTAAATGCCGTGTTTAGCTGATGGTATTTGCAATGATCTGAAGTTAAAATGAATATGTATAATCTGTTGGTTATGTGTTTTTAATTGTAATGTGAACTGTTTTAATTCGGATTTTATTAGTCATAAGCATTAAAAAAATACTACTTTTGCATTAAAATAAATTACAGAGCTAAAACAGCGTAGTTCTCTGATAAAAAGGTATTATAACTTTCTGACTTAACCAATTTGATTTCTAAAGATTAATCTTAGATGGAATTTAATACAATTATAAAACCCCAAAATAAGCTTTTAGAAGTCGATTTTAAAGAAATCTGGCAGTATCGTGATTTGTTTTCAATGTTTGTAAAGCGCGATATTATTACTCAATACAAGCAAACAATCCTGGGTCCGACCTGGTTTTTTATACAACCGGCACTTACAACGCTTATGTATATGATTGTGTTCGGTGGTATTGCAGGTATATCGACCGATGGTTTGCCACAGCCTATGTTCTATTTGGCAGGTATAGTTTGCTGGCAGTATTTTTCCGATTGCTTGAATAAAACGTCTTCAACCTTCACTACCAATCAGGGAATTTTTGGGAAAGTCTATTTTCCAAGGATGATTGTACCACTTTCTACAGTGGCCTCTAATCTGGTACGGATGGGTATTCAGTTTTTGCTTTTTGTGGTAGTTTATATTTATTATCTGATTATGGGGGTGCATGTTGCTCCCAATATGTATATTCTGCTTCTACCGTTGGTAATTATTATGTTGGCTGGTTTGTCATTGGGCTTTGGAATCATTATTTCATCCATGACTACCAAATACAGGGACTTGACTATACTGTTTACTTTTATTGTTCAGCTCTGGATGTATGCCACTCCGATTATTTATCCGTTGAGTACCATGTCGCCAAAACGTCAATGGATTATGGCTTTGAATCCGGTAACATCGCTGGTGGAAACCTTTAAATATGGCACCATGGGAGTAGGAACTTTTAGTTGGACTCAATTGGCCTATAGTTTCGGCTTTATGGTTGTTCTGCTGGCCATTGGAATAGTTGTATTTAATAAAGTGCAACGCTCATTTATGGATACTGTTTGATTTGGTGTAAAGTTTAAAGTGTACTGTGTAATGTTGATTGATTAAAATTAATTAAATATGGAGTATAAATATAGTTTCGAAAAATTAGATGTATGGAGTGATGCTCGTATGTTTATTGTTGAAATTTATAAGTTAACCAAAACAATGCCTGTTGAAGAAAAGTATGGATTGTGTTCTCAAATACAGAGAGCTTCAGTTTCGATTGCATCAAATATTGCCGAAGGAACTACGCGAATATCAGACAAAGAGAAGATTCGATTTATAGAAATTGCTTATGGATCACTTATGGAAGTTTATTGCCAACTTTGCATTGCATTGGATTTATTATATATAACTGAAAAACAATTAGGAGATCAAAAAATAACTATTGATATGATAGCAAAAAAATTGAATGGATTGAAAACTGCCTATGAAAAGCGATTAAACTTCTAATTTTACTTTACTCTTTACACATTAAACAATCCACAGACTTACACATTTATGCGTTACCTATATATATTTGCAACACTTTTTTTTACTGTTTACGGACAAATGATCCTCAAGTGGAGAATTCTGAAGTTGAACTGGACTATGCCTCACACAGGTATTTGGGATATGGTGGTTTCGTACACCAAATTTTTGCTTGACCCGTTTATCTTTTCAGGTTTTCTTTCGGCTTTTATAGCCTCTGTTTGTTGGTCTATGGCTATGACAAAGTTTCAAATTACCGAAGCTTATCCATTTATGAGTCTGGCTCCGGCAATCGTTTTTTTGCTGGGGGTGTGGCTGCTGGGCGAAACATTTACGATCGGCAAAGTTATAGGTTTGGGACTAATCATTATAGGATTGATAGTTACCGTTAGATTTTGATATGAAGAAATTAGCTATTATTGGAGCAAGCTATTTGCAGTTGCCGCTTGTGCAAAAAGCTACAGAAATGGGCATTGAAACACATTGCTTTGCATGGGAAGATGGTGCAGTCTGTAAAGATGTTGCCAATTATTTTTATCCTATTTCCATTCTTGATAAAGAAGAAATACTTAAAGTTTGCCAACAAGTACATATCAATGGAATTACCACCATTGCTTCGGATGCTGCAGTACCGACAGTTTGTTTTGTTGCGCGCGAAATGGGATTAACTGCGAATGATTTTGAAGATGCATTAGCTGCAACCGATAAATACATGATGCGTCGTCGTTTCGTAGATTTTTCTGTTTCATCGCCACGCTTTGTTATTGCTGATGAAAATTATACGGTAGAAAACTTTCGTTACCCTTTAATCGTTAAACCAACAGATCGCTCGGGTAGTCGTGGTGTAAAAAAGATAGAAGACCCGGCAGATTTATCCGAAGCTATAAACCGAGCTCAAAAGGAATCATTTACACATCATGCAATTGTAGAAGAATATGTTTCAGGTTCGGAGGTGAGTGTCGAAAGTATTTCGTGGGAGGGAAAACATTATATTCTGGCTATTACCGATAAAGTAACAACCGAAGAACCCTATTTTGTAGAGTTGGAGCATCATCAACCCAGTTTGTTGAGCCCGGAAATACAACAAAAAATAAAGTTGGAAACGCTCAAAGCACTTGCTGCTCTGAAAATAAATTATGGTGCCAGTCATGCAGAATTTAAAATAACCAGTGCCGGAGATGTCTTTGCTATTGAAGTAGGAGCAAGGATGGGTGGTGATTTTATAGGGTCGCATTTGGTGAAACTGTCTACGGGATATGACTTTGTTCAAGGAGTCATTGATATTGCGTTAGGAGAGTTTGAAGAGCCTCATTTGCATAATCAGCAAGCAGCGGGAGTTTATTTTCTTTGTAAGGAAACCGAGCACCTATTGCCCGTAATTCAGCATCCCGAGAAATATAAAGAGATTATTGAATCAGAAATTACAGATACCACACTTCATGCTATTCAGTGTAGTGCCGACCGAAGTGGATATTTTATTTATCAAGCCGAAAAACGTTTTAGAATATGAGCAAACCACAGTTATCAATTGTAACCACATTATATAAATCGGAGCGGTTTTTAGATACGTTTGTAACGCTATGTGAGGAGGCAATGGCTTCAATAAAATGTAGCAGTTACGAAATAGTGTTTGTAAACGATGGGTCTCCCGACAAATCGTTGGATAAGGTATTGAAACTTAAAGAGAAGAATGACAATATAATAGCTGTTGACTTGTCGCGTAATTTTGGACATCATTATGCTATTATGGCCGGTTTGACTTATTCAACAGGAGATCATGTTTTTTTGATTGACTGTGATCTGGAAGTACCGCCAACTCATATACCTACCTTTTATCACAAGATGCAGGAAGAGCAAGGCTGTGATGTGATTTATGGTGTTCAGGAAACTCGTAAAGGTTCTTTTATTGAGAGAACAGTTGGCGGGTTATTCTATGGCTTCTTTAATCGTTTGACAGATACTCGCATTCCGGAGAATCTGCTTACCGAACGGTTAATGAGCCGCCGTTATGTGGACGAGTTGATTAAGATGGGCGATAAAAATATTTTTATGGCTGGTATGATGCAATGGATTGGATACAAGCAAATACCGATAACCATAAAAAAGGGACAACGGGAAGGACAAAGTACCTACACGCTGGGTAAACGTATTTCATTAAGTATGGAGGCTATTACCTCATTTTCGTCTTATCCGCTTATCGTGTTATTTAAATTTGGTTTTTTCATCTCCGCTTTGAGTGTTTTCACCGGAATTTTCTTTGTTATAAAGAAACTGATTAACCCGGAAATTGTACTTTCAGGATTTACCTTTTTGATTGTAGCGTTGCTTTTTTCCGTAGGAGTGATCATAAGCTCATTAGGAGTTCTTGGTATTTATATCGATAAGCTCTTTAATCAAACAAAAAACAGACAAACTTTCATTGTAAGAGATATTTACAAATAGTTGATAGTCGGTAGTTTTTAGTAAGCAGTAAGTAATTCGTTTATTCGATGAAAAAGGATTATAAAAAGATTATTATTTTTGGTGTCAGCGATTTTGCCAGTCAGGTAAGCTTTTATCTGAAGAATGATTCGGACTTTGAAATTGTAGCCTATACGGTTAACGCAGAATATAATAAAACAAAGACTTTTTTAGATCTTCCGGTGGTTGATTTTGAAAAAGTGGATGAAGTTTATCCGCCAAGTGAGTATGCCATGTTTATTGCCATTGGGTATCATAAACTAAACTCCACGCGCGAACTGAAATTCAGAGAGGCTAAAGAAAAAGGTTACCATTTGATTAGCTATCTTTGTTCGCGAAACTCATACTGGAATGATTTGCAGGTAGGTGAAAACAGCTTTATTATGGAAGGCAACATTTTTATGCAAAACGTAAAAATTGGTGATAACGTTATAGTTAATGTGGGAAATAGAATAGGGCATGATTCTGTAATTGAAGAAAATTGCTTTTTGACATCGAATGTTATGATCGGAGGTTTTTGCACAGTGAAGAGAAACACTTTTATTGGTATGAGCGCGGTGATAAAAGATAAAACGACTATAGGAGAACAAAATATACTGGGTGCTGGATCTATTTTGCTGAAAAATACTAAAAACGGCAGCTCTTTTCTCACAAAATCAACCCCGCTTACACCTGATCCGAATAATCTGATTCAGGACTTTATTTGATAAAACATATACAATAAACTATATTAAAACGAACATAAAATGGACGCTAACGAATTTATAAAAAACTTTGCTGCACAATTCGATGACACAGATGCTTCTGAATTCACACTTGAAACCCGTTTCAGAGAATTAGATGAATGGTCGTCGTTGAATGCGTTGGCAATTTTGAATATGATTGGGAAAAAGTACTCGGTAGTGCTAAAACCGGAGGAAATGAAACCAACCAATACCGTTCAGGAACTATTTGATCTGGTACAATCCAAACTTAGCTAAGATGAATCCGTTTTCATTAGCCGGTAAAACTGTTTTGGTAACCGGTGCATCATCGGGTATAGGAAGAGCTATTGCTGTTGTTTGTTCGCAAATGGGAGCGACTCTTATTGTTACAGGGCGTAATGAATCTCGTTTGTCGGAAACTGTCTCAATGCTTGAAGGAGGCGGACACGTGCAAATAACTGCCGATCTGACTAATCTTCCGGAAATGGAAAAACTGGTGGAGTCGTTGCCCAAAATTGATGGATTGGTAAACAATGCAGGTATTGCGAACCCGTTGGTACTTCAGTTGACTGAAGAAAACGATGTAAATGATATTTTTCAAACCAACACATTGGTTCCTATTCATTTAACGCGTTTGGTATTGCAGCATAAGAAGCTAAAAAAAGGAGCTTCGTTGGTTTATATCTCGTCCATAAACGGTAATAATTGTGCTTATATCGGCAGTTCCATTTATGCTGCTTCGAAAAGTGCGTTGACCGGATTTATGAAAGCTGTAGCATTGGAATTATCTCCACGAGGCATTCGTGCCAACTGTATCAATCCGGGTATGATAGAAACCGATTTATTGAAAGCCGGAAGTATTGGGGAAGAAGAACTGGAGAAAGACAGATTGAAATATCCGCTAAAACGTTACGGTAAGCCCGAAGAAGTGGCTTATGCAGCTACATACCTATTGTCGGACGCAACCCAATGGATGACTGGTACCAGCTTACTGATTGATGGAGGTTATACGTTGCAATAGACCCAAACCCATGAAGGGGCTTCATGAAGTCGTTTTGGTGCAGTAAAATTTGCATGTAAATTCAGAATGAAACTAACCTAATCCTCCTTTAGGGGCTGGAGGTTGTTTAAATAATAAAACAATGAAATCATATATAAAAGCCATATCTTACTTTTTACCAAAGAAAGTAGTTACAAATGAAGATTTGGTAAAGGAATTTCCCGAATGGACGGTAGAAAAAGTAGCAGGAAAGGTAGGAGTTCATGAACGACACATCGCTTCGGTAGATGAGACTGCTTCCGACATGGCAACTCAGGCAGCCGAAAAACTTTTTGCCGAGCATGCTATTGACCGTTCAACGATTGACTTTATTCTTCTTTGCACGCAAAGTCCCGATTATTACTTGCCAACTTCTGCCTGTCTGATTCAAAATCGCCTGGGCTTGTCCACTTCGTGTGGTGCGTTGGACTTTAATCTGGGTTGTTCGGGTTTTGTATACGGGTTATCATTGGCCAAGGGTCTGATAGCCGGTGGAATTGCCAAGAATGTATTGTTGCTCACTGCTGAGACTTATTCAAAGCACATTCACTCTAGTGACAAAGGAAACCGAACTATTTTTGGCGATGCTTCGGCTGCAACATTGATTTCAACCGATGGTTTTGCGTCTATTGAAAACTTCAGCCTTGGTACCGATGGCCGTGGAGCAGAGAATCTGATAGTCAAAAATGGAGGGGCACGTCACTCGAAAGACCTGAATGAAATGACCTTTGACGAAGCCGGAAATCCGAGTTCGTCAGATTATTTGTTTATGAATGGCGGGGAGATATTTAATTTTACTTCTGAAGCCGTTCCTGTTTTGGTAGATGAAGTGCTGGCTAAAAATGAACTTTCCAAAGATTGCATAGATTTATTTGTGTTTCATCAGGCTAATAAGTATATGATGAATTATTTGCGAAAATTGATCGAGATAGAACCGGATAAATTTTTTTTCTTCCTCGAAACGGTTGGCAATACGGTCTCCTCTACTATCCCTATTGCTTTGTGTGAAGCTCAAAAAGAAGATAAATTAAAAGGAAATATACTGATCGCCGGTTTTGGAGTCGGATACTCGTGGGGTGCAACGGTTTTGAAAGCAGTAAACAGTAAGTAGTGGGTAGTAAGTAGTAAGTAGTAAGTAGTGGGTAGTAGGTAGTAGGTGGTAGTAAGTGGTTGATAGTTGATAGATCGTAAGTAGGATAATAATCATCACATTACCACATCATCACATCATTTATCATCATATCATCATATCATCATATCATCATATCATCATATCATCATATCATCATATCATCATATCATCACATCATCATATCATCACATCATCATATTATCACATCATCGCATCGCGTTAGAATGAATATCTCGGGTAAACATGAAACTTATACATTGAATAAGCCACAATTATTTCTTGGTCTTTTACTCATTGTTTCTCCCTGGATAGTATTGTTTATTACCACCAAAGTTTTAGTACATCATTCAGTGTTTAGCTCTGTGCCTTGTTGGTCGGACGAGCTAGCTTATTGGCACGAAGTATTGTCGTTTAGTCAGAAAGGTTTTAATTTTGGCTGCTATAGTATGAATGAGGTTCTGCCAAAATATTTATCTTTTGGCGCTCATGGTTTTGGAACGGTATCTGTTTATGCCTTGTTTGGAAAGATATTCGGTTGGAAAACATATTCAATTGTAATTGCGAATGCGTTTTTCATGTCACTGGCATTTTTGTGTTTAAACAGTATTGTAAAACTGTCGTCGAAGACCCTGTTTTACATACTACTTTTTAGTCTAACCTATACACCGCTGATTCTTTTTACTCCCACTTCGATGACTGAGTTGTTGAATCTTTCGGTTTTGACAATTTACTTCGCGATACTTTATGCTTATTTTAAGCACGGAGGGAAAAAGTTGCTTGTTTTTCTTTTTGTTTTTTGTACTGCTATTTCGTTTATACGTATTATCTATATTGTTTTGTTTTTACCTTTGCTCTTCAGCCGGAGAGGTAAATTACAGTTTAATCATAAATGGCTGATCTATTTTATTTCATGGATTGTATTCAGTGCTTTTTTATTTTTGCTGAATAATCTGTTCGTTTCTCCCTATCCCGATTCTTTCCTTAATGACTTATTTTCGAGCAATAATATCAACGATTTTATATTCAATTTTATTAATCATTTCTTTCAGAATGTAGGAAATCTGTTGAATCCTTTTTCGGATGATAAGATTCAGGTTTTGTTACGTTATTTCGTTATTATCAGCTGTATGTATTGTCTGGTTAAATCCAAAATTCTACAAAGTCGTTTTAAGTCGTTTACATTTGAATATTTTATAGTATTTTTGATTCTCTTTTCGTTCATATTAATCAACATAGCTGCCTATGATGTTTTCGACTGGCGCGATTATCGTGTTTTAGCACCGGTATTGTTTGGCTGTGTTGTATTTTTAATTTTAAGCGGAAAGCGTGACATGATCTATTTTTCATTAGCAATGAATTTTCTGGGGGTCATCTTTTTGATTATCTCTCCGGAAATTGTTGAGTCATTTAATAAAGGCAGATATACTAAACCTATTGAAAATAAAGTACTGAATCAGATCCGATATACAGAAAATCCGGCAACACGGTTTAAGAATACAATTGTTGTTCAGAATTTCACGAAAGATATTGTAATGAATGTTCCGGCTGGAATCGGTATTACACATGCTGAAGAGCTATCAGATGAATTGCAATCGAATTATATATTTTCGAAAAACAAATTAAAGCTATCGACCTATAAAATAATTAATTTCAACGAAATGGGTTATTTGTATCAAAAGGTCGGTGCTAATTAATCATTTATAATTAATCATTAAAGAAAATGATTCCTTTTAATAAACCATATCTCACGGGTAAAGAAGCTCATTACATGTATGAAGCTGTTTTTACCGGTAAACTTTCAGGCAATGGGATGTTTACACAACGTTGTCAGGCCTATTTCGAAAAACGTTACGGTTTCCTTAAGTGTCTTCTGACAACTTCATGTACCGATGCATTGGAAATGGCTGCCATACTCTGTGATGTAAAACCCGGCGATGAAGTTATTATTCCAAGTTATACTTTTGTCTCTACAGCCCTGGCCTTTGTTCGTCAAGGTGCTACAATTATTTTTGCTGACAGCCAATCCGAACATCCGAATATCGATGCCGATAAAATTGAAGCATTGATTACACCCAGAACCAAAGTGATTGTTCCGGTTCATTATGCAGGCATGGCTTGCGATATGACTAAAATCATGGCCTTGGCCGACAAATATAATTTATTGGTGGTAGAAGATGCTGCGCAAGCAGTGGATTCATTCTATACAGCACCAAACGGTAAGCCGCAAGCGGCAAGAGCACTGGGAAGTATCGGACATTTAGCAGCTTTTTCTTTTCATGAAACAAAAAATATCATTTCCGGTGAGGGAGGAATGCTTGCTATTAATGATGAACGATTTATTCATCGTGCCGAGATTATTTGGGAAAAAGGAACAAACCGCGCTGAATTCTTTCGCGGTGAAGTGAATAAATACGGATGGGTGGATATAGGTTCTTCTTTTTTACCTTCCGAAGTGATTGCAGCTTTTCTTTGGGCTCAGATAGAACATCTTGATGAGATACAAAATAAGCGTAAAGAACATTGGAACAGGTATTATGAAGCTTTGAAACCATTGGCTGACAAAGGATATTTCAAATTACCTCAGATACCAGCGTACGCAACTAATAATGCGCATATGTTTTATTTGGTTTGTCCGTCATTGGAGGAAAGAACAAAGCTGATTACAACATTAAAGCAAAATGATATATTAGCTGTGTTCCATTATTTGAGTTTACATAGTAGTCCGTATTATACCGAAAAACATGATGGACGCGTATTGGCTAATTGCGACAAGTTCGCCGATTGTTTGGTGCGTTTGCCGTTATTTTATGAACTAAGTCTTGAAGATCAGAATAAGATTATTGCTACTATAAAATCAGTTTATAATGATAAATGATAAGTATTATCACATTATCATATTGCCACATTATTCTATGAACAAAACAAAGCTTATACCCCCGGTCCTTTTTCTGCTTTTATTTGCAGCTTATTATGGTATTTTGAAGGCTATACCTGCCGATTATAATGATATGCATGATCATGCTGCATTTGCGCGGCAGATGTGTACCGGTGAGATTCCTTATACCGGAAACTTTCTGGTTTATCTGCTGGTAAATGTACTTTCATTTTTCAGTGCACAGGTAACAGCTACCGAACTTAGCTTGTGTGGTCTATTAGCTTTTGCAGGGGTGTATAAGTATTGTTTGTCGAAGAAAAAAATAGTAGAAGTTCTCGAAGACCGGAATAGAAAATCAGCAAGTGGCTGGTTGATTGCTACATTGGCACTAAGTATGTTGTTTGTATTTGCAATTCCCGGTCAAAGCTATTTTACAGATGATTATTTTATGTATATCGGTAATTATGTACCAAATGTATGGCATAATTCCACTATACTGTTTCTGTTTCCTTTTGCTATATTGCTTTTTGACTTATCGTACAAACAGTTGTTGTCGTATAGTGCAAAGCGCAATGTCTGGATATTTGTTTTAATACTGCTGAACTTATTTATAAAGCCTAGTTACTTCTTTGTTTTTATATGCGTATATCCTTTACTACTCTTGTTCACTTATAAATTCAAGAAGGAGTTTTGGTATAGCATAATTCCTCCAATAATCGGATTTTGTGTGTTGATTTTGGAATATTGGGTTATTTATAAAATGGCTAAACCAGTCCATCAGGAAGCTTCTTCTGTGGTTTTTCTTCCCTTTTATCGTAATCCGGAATTTGCCGATATAAATGCAATTCCTTTGACGATGTTCCTTTCGGTTCTTTTTCCTATCCTTTACTCTTTCTTTAATCTGCCAAAACTGATTAAAAGTCATCTGTTCTGGTATGTTTTGCTCTCTTTTGTTGTTTCAGTACTAATCTTCTTTTTTATTTCCGAATCGGGACCAAGAGCTTCACATGGTAATTTCTATTGGCAAATTGTTATCTGTACCTGGTTTTGTTTTTTTGCATCTTTGTTGGCTTTACTCAAAGACATAAAGCTCGAAGGCAAAACGATAAAAAACAGCTTGCTGTTATTGGTATTCTTCATCCATGTCGTAATGGGGCTGATTTATTTAGTGCGGCTTTTGATTACCGGATATTATTATTAGGATGCTAATTGCACTAATTTAAAGCGAATTACACTAATAAAAAGGGATTGTACAGATTTTTTTCTAATTTTACGGCTGAAAATACTAATCTCACGAATTAGGGAATGGCAGATTTATTGTTTAAGGATGAAAGTTATAAAATAATAGGTTCGTGTATGAGGGTTCATGCTGAATTAGGTGCGGGTTTCTTGGAATCAGTATATCATGAGGCGTTTGAAAAACAATTTATAAAGGATAATGTTGAGTATAAAAGAGAGCAAAAGCTTCGTATACAGTTTGATTCAGTACTCTTTAATAAGTATTTCAAAGCCGATTTTGTTTGTTATGACTCGATAATAGTAGAGCTAAAAGCAACTCCATTTATATATCCTACAGATATAGCTCAAACACTGAATTATCTAAAAGCTACTAATATAAAATTAGGTTTGCTTGTTTGTTTTGGTTCAAAAAGCCTCACTTATAAACGTGTTGTAAACTAATTAATATGAATTACACAAAATTAAAAACGAATTATACTGATTAATATGTATAAATCTGGCTATTTTACTCAAAGGTAATTCGTGTAATTAGTAGAAATTCGTGAAATCAAAAATATGAGCACAGCCATAAAGTTTGAGAATATAAGTAAACAGTATCGTTTAGGATTAGTGAGTACTCAAACCCTGAGTCACGATCTTAATCGTTGGTGGAAAATGAATATTCAGGGTAAAGAAGACCCATACTTAAAGATAGGTGAAGTAAACGATCGGGCACATAAGGGCACGAGTGATTATGTATGGGCCCTGAAAGACATTAACTTTGAGGTACAACAAGGCGATGTATTGGGGATTATTGGTAAAAACGGAGCTGGTAAATCTACTTTGCTGAAAATTCTTTCCAAAGTCACAGCACCTACTACCGGAACTATTAAAGCCGCGGGACGAATAGCTTCTTTACTGGAAGTAGGTACCGGCTTTCACCCCGAAATGACCGGACGTGAGAATATTTATATGAATGGTGCCATTATGGGCATGGCTAAAGCTGAAATAACCCGTAAGTTAGATGAAATAGTAGATTTCTCCGGTGTAGAACGTTATTTGGATACTCCTGTGAAACGCTATTCCAGTGGTATGACTGTACGTCTGGGATTTGCCATTGCTGCACATCTTGAACCAGAAATATTAGTGGTAGACGAAGTATTAGCTGTAGGTGATGCCGAGTTTCAAAAGAAGGCTATTGGCAAAATGCAGGATGTATCAAAAGGGGAGGGTAGAACGGTATTGTTTGTGAGTCATAATATGGGGAGTATCTCTACTCTTTGTAACAGAGGTATATTTTTAAAAGATGGAACGGTTTCATACATCGGTGACATTGAAGATTGTATTTCTCAGTATATATCGGATGGTACGACTGAATCAACCTATATTGGTGCTAATCAAACAAACGATATCTATTATAAGAGTATTTCTATAATCAATGAAGCAGGAAAGAAAATGTCTAATATAGCTTTTAATGAGAAAATCGGGGTACAATTTGAATTAGGTATAAACGTTTTTCAATTGCATTCAACTCTTAGTTTCACTCTTCTAGATTCAAAATTGAATTCCATTTTTACAACACATTATGCGCTAAAGGAAGATAGCTTTAGTTTAACAGCATTTTTACCTGCGGAATTATTATTGGCTGGTAATTATTACATAAAACCAATTTTGCATATACCTAACGTCAGATTTCTTGATAAATGTGATGAAATGTTGACATTTAGAATAGAAGATACTGGGAGTGTGCACTCTTTTTATAATAGATCAGATTTAGGAATAATTAATATTAATCCACAATGGCTAGAAACTTTTTCCAAAAAATAGGATATAAAGCACTCAAGTATGTATTGCCTGAAATTGTTGTTTTAAGAAAAAATCTCAGTTGGGATATCCTTGGTAAAAATATTGAGAAAACAATTGTCGGTAATAACGTAAATATTGGGGAACCTGCAAATATTTCAGAATCAAAAATTGGTGATTATTCTTACATTGCGATGAATTCGATGATTTCTTTGACAGAGATTGGAAAGTTTTGTTCTATCGGACCTAATTTGTTGTGTGGTTGGGGTATTCATCCCACAAATGGCATAAGCACAGCTCCTATGTTTTATTCTACTATGAAACAGAACGGAGTAACACTGTCTGATCGTGATAAAATAGATGAGCGTAAACCCATTTTGATTGGAAACGATGTATTTATTGGAGCAAATGTTACCATTTTAGATGGTGTGAAGATTGGGGATGGTGCTGTAATAGGTGCTGGTGCGGTTGTTTCAAAAGATATACCACCTTATGCTATAGCCGTTGGAACCCCAATACGAATAGTAAAATATCGTTTTGAGCAAGAGCAGATTGATAAATTATTAAGTTTTCAATGGTGGAATTTTGATCGGGATAAATTGAAATCAGTGGAAGAAATGTTCTTTCAAATTGAGGAATTTATTGATAAGCACTACACATCATGAAACTTTCCATAATAACAATCAACCGCAACAATGCTGAAGGCTTACGCAAAACCATTGAAAGCGTTGTTTCACAAACTTTCACTGATTATGAATACATCATAATTGATGGAGCGAGCACTGATGGTAGTGTTGGCGTTATCAAGCAATATGCAGATAAAATCACCTATTGGGTAAGCGAACCTGATAAAGGTATTTACAATGCTATGAATAAAGGAATAAAAGTGGCAACTGGGGAATATTTACAGTTTCTTAATTCAGGGGATTGGCTTTATTCGAATATTATTTTAGATGCTGTTTTTAAGTTGAATAGAATAGAAGATATCTTGTATGGAAGCCAAATAGTTCATCTTGGCGATGTTAAAATATTGCGAGAATATCCGGAATACATACATTTAGGACATCTTTATCGGTTTGGATTACCTCATCAAGCAACTTTTATAAAAAGACAGATGTTTGCGCATGAGTATTATAATGAGGATTATAAATTTGTTGCTGATTTAGAATTCTTAGTAAAACAGTTTATGATTAATAATTGTACCAGTTATAAATTAGATATGATAATTTGTAATTTTGATGGTAGAGGTATAAGTTCTATTCAAGAACAAAATGCTAAATTAGAAGAAAAACGCATCTTTGAAGGAATTTATCATGAAAGGATGATTGCTTTTTTTGAAGAGTCAGATGAATTAATGAGTATCTCAGCATATCCTTTGTATCCCTATGTTGAGATATTTGCCCGTTTTCCCAAACTCCAACGACTAGTGAAGCGATTTATGAAACTAATACTGATACTAACAAACCACAAAGATTTAATTCCCAAAGCACCGAGAGAGTAATGATATTTTTATTGATTATAATTATAGTCGTCATCTTTATCTATATATTGCGTTTACAATTGCACAAAAGCCAGCAGTTGTGGAATATTGTTCTTTTTAAAAAAGAGAAAAATGAATCTCTATTTGAATTTTTAGATAATAACTATTCTAAGCAATTTACTCCTCGTTGTAAGATTCGAACAAATTATCACTACATTACAGGGTATGCAGATCCATTCTTATTTTCGTATAAAGGATGGCTTTATCTTTTTTACGAAGAAGAACATTTGAACTCGCCTGCTTGGATTTGTGGAGTAAGGACGAAAGATTTAAAACATTGGGAGAAAATTGGTGTGGTGTTGAAAGAACCATTTCATCTATCTTTCCCCTTTGTGTTTGAAAACGAAGGTCAAATATATATGCTTCCTGAAACAAGGCAAAAAGATGCAGTGATATTATATAAATCAACAGGGTTTCCTTATAATTGGGAATCTATTCAATTACTTTCTGGCGATAAATTTGTAGACAGTTCGGTAATTAAGCATGAAAACATGTGGTATCTTTTTACAACAGTTTGGTATGGGGAAAATAATGGATTGAAAATCTTCGTTTCAGAACAGTTAGAGGGCGGCTGGCAGGAGCATCCACGGTCGCCAATCACCGAAGATATTACTTTCTCCCGCTGTGGTGGAGCTGTGTTAAGTGTTAAAGGAAAATTGTTCCGTCCGGCACAGGATTGTTCTGCTTATTATGGTGAGAATGTTGTATTATATGAAATAACCGAACTGACCCCCACGAGTTATAAAGAAGAAAGAATAAAAGGACTGATTGAGAACAATAATTCATGGTCAATACATGGAGGTCATCACTTTAGTACTACAGAATTTAAGGGTCAGAATATAGTTGCCATGGATGGGATAGTAGATGATAATATTGTTAACAATCATACCCGTAAGCTATTTAATTATTGTCATAATAAATGTGCTCGATGAATATCCTTTTTTATTGTGATGAATACCCGCCATTGCGGAATGGAGGAATCGGCAGTGCAACTAAGGTTGTGGCCGAATCTCTTGCACGACGTGGGCATACTGTAGTAGTCGTTGGAAACTATGGACAATTGAAAGAAACGAGTGGAATTCCGGATTATGCCGTAATCAATAATGTACATGTATATCGTTTTTTATCAAAAGTATATAAGACTAAAGAGCTCTTCTTTTTTAAAGTCGTTTTATATTTAGCCAGCTTTTTAAATTTTACGAATGGAGTTGATGTTGTTAAATTTCAAATTGTGCGTTGTAAATTGCGAATAACTGAGACTAAGATTGAACAGTTGATAAAGGATTATCAGATAAGTATTGTAGAGCTACCCGATTATCAGGATGAATTATTCCACGACCTAAATAGAATTGTAAAATTTAGAAAATTCTCAGTACCTACAATAATTCGGGTTCACGGCTCTTGTTCTTTTTTAGAGTATTATGCAAAACAATCAATTCCCCGACAAATACTTCAAAATGATATCAATCATTTCAGCAGGGCAGATGCTATTTGTGCTGTTAGTGAGTTCTCAAAATTATTCGTGAAACAGTATATAGCTCCAACTAGTGAAATCGAGGTTATATATAACCCGATCGAAAAAGAATATTTTAACGATACGGAGGGCTATTCTGAACCAAAAGTTATTCTGTTTTTTGGAAAAATAATTGTAAATAAAGGAGCTTTTACCTTGATAAAGGCTTTTAACGAAATAGCCTCTAGATTTCCTAGTGTTAAACTTCTATTGATAGGCAATGGAGACATTAAATTTGCTCAATCATTGGTAGCTGAGAAATTTAAGGATAGAATATTTTTCAGCGGGTTTATGAGTAAGGACGAGTTGATGAAAGAAATAGATAAAGCTTATTTATGTGTACTTCCATCATATTTTGAAAATTTTTCTATGGCTGCATTAGAAGTTCTGGCTCGCAAGAAAGCTCTTCTATTTTCAAAGCGAAGTTCTGGTCCTGAGTTGATAACGGAAGGAGAAACAGGTTGGTTGGTTGATCCCGAAAATGCAGAAGAACTCGCGGAGAAAATGCTCTGGTCGTTAAATCATCCGAAGGAAACAAAACAAATTGCAGAAAATGGTTTTAAGCACTGCTTGAATCATTTTTCAACTGAAACAATAATTCCTGAAATGGAAAAGTATTACAGCTCTTTGATAAATAAATTCAAAGAACCAGAAACAAGATAAATTAAAATCATTGAGGAAATGAATATCTCGCGGCTACCCCGGATTAGTATTTTAATGCCTGTATACAATGTTCAGAATTATGTGTCTGAAGCTGTGGAAAGCATATTGAATCAGACTTATTCTGATTTTGAATTACTTATATTGGATGATTGTTCGACGGATAAAACTGCTGATGTTATAAGCCAATTCCACGATAAACGGATTCGTTATCATAGAAATGAAACAAACCTTGGTTTGGCGGAAAATTTGAATGTAGGCATTCGCATGTCCAGGGGTGAGTATTTGGCTCGCATGGATGGTGATGACATTTCAATGCCAACGCGGTTGGAGAAACAAGTTGCAATATTAGATAAACATCCTGAAATTGGTATTTGTGGAACTTCCTTTCAGTTTTTCGGAACACGAAATGATACAATAATACAACCCAAACAACATGATAATATAAAGATTAAAATGCTTTTTGGTTGTGTTGTAACTCTGGTTGTAATGCGGAAAGAAATTTTTATTGATAATGATTTATGGTATCGGACTGACGCTTTCCCGGCTGAAGATTATAAAATGTGGGCTGATTGTTTGCATATTACGAAGATTTGTAATTTATCGGAAGTATTGTTTTTGTACAGAATGCATGATATGCAAATATCAACATCCAAAGCAATAGCCCAAAAACAAAAATCGGACGAGGTGCGTCTGGAAATGCTCAACTGGCTTTCGCCCGATTTTACAGAAGAGGATAAGGTTTTCTTTTGCGGACAATTTGTTCCTGGATTAATGTATCTGGAAACTGAGTATGTCAGGTTTCAACAGATCGCAAAAAAAATGTTAATTGAGAACGGTAAACATAATAATTTTAATTCAATCCTACTAAAGAAACAATTACGGAAACATTTACAAATAATTGTATTAAAGTTTGTATTAGAAAAGTATTTTAATAATGGATATGCTTATCAGTATTATATTTTATATCTTCGTAGTCAATTAATCTTTAAAGTCTCCATAAGGAATAATATCAAATTCTTACTGAAGTCAATATTGTCATCTATTAGAAAATAATAGTCAAATTAGTCAAATGTGTAAGTTGAACGACATGCTAGCTATTCCTTCCTATGAAAGAAATTCTTAAGAAAACAATAACTTTACCTTTCTTGGCATTCTCAGGTACAATACTTGTTTATTTTACAATTATACTTACATTAAACAGAGGTATTTCCTGCGATGAAGGTTACTATCTGTTGGGCTATTTAAGACATCAGCCTCTGGGGAATGTTTCAAATGAATTTCATTATATTATTCAGTTCATAACTTCTCAATTTTCCGTTGAAGAAGTATATTTGTTTCGGGCTTTAAGGCTAATATTGAATATAGTTGCTCTTTTGTTTTTTTCTATTAGCTCATATAAATGGATTAAATACAGATTTAATTTTCAATTAAGTCCAATGCTCTACTTCAGCTTGATATTCTTAGCCGGAGCTATGAGTTTTACCTATGCAGCCCCAACCATATCCTTTGATCATTTACAACAGATGCTTTATCTATGTATAATGTCCATGTTATTTTGCGTTCTATCGAATATAAAACAGATATGGAAATTGGGCTGTTCGATGATTTTAGGATTTCTACTTGTTTTCTCATTAATCAATTATGTTCCATCCGGGATTTTACTGATTACTGCAATAGCTATAATCCTATTTATTGAGAATAGAGAGGCTAAAATAGTTATACCTGCATTTATCCTAATCGGATTCATAGTAGGATTATTCTTTTATCATTTTAGAATTCATGATCTGATTGATGTTATTCATAATTTACAAACCTTGATGAAAGTGGAATCTTCCGGGATAGTCAAGCATGATTCAGCGAGCTTGATTTATGAGATGATTGTTGCAATCGGGAAATTACTATTGTTGTATATTCCGGTTTTTGGTATTATAATATTGATACAGCGATTAAATATATCGCGTGTTATTGTATTCCTGTTTTATTTTTCATTGGCTTTAATCCTTATATTATTAAGACAAATATATAATCTGGAAGGTCTTTTATTTTTCCTTCCTATAGCTTTCCTTTTTGGACTGCTTTTTAAAAATAAAATTCAATTTAAAGAGTTTTTATTGTCGAAAGACTCTATGCTAATGCTGATCTTTATTGCATTTCCATTTATGGGCATATTCGGAACCAACCAACAGATTTACGCTAAAATATTACTATTTTCCCCTTTTTGGATGATCTCTTTTATTCTGCTGTTATCTCAATTTAAAAATGACAGCTCAATAACCCCCCGATATATAACAGGAGTTTTTGCGATTTTATTAGTCTCCGGGTATTTTTATTTGGGAAATTTTAGTCGTTTTCAATATTATTATACTCCAAGATCTTCTAAAAAGCCATTTGTGGATAATGTTCGGTATAAATCTATATTGGTGAGTAATTATCAGCAGTCATACTATCGCGATATTTGTGATACAATAAGAGTGCATGGTTTTAAAGAAAACGATGAAATCCTTGCATTTGGTGAAAATCAGATAGCAGTATATCTTTTAGGTGGTTATTTTCATGGCGGATTAGTATATCATTGTCATCAATATGCTCCGATTCCAAAAGATAAGGCACAGTTCCTGATTTTATTTAAGAATGAAGAAGCCCCTGTCACAGCGATATTGAAGAATAGTGGTTGGAATTTTCCGGCAAGTTATAATCGCATTGAAATGAGAACAATGTCTGAAAATATGAATGATAATCTTCATAAAACAATAATATATTACGTGAAATAATAATTGGATAATAATCGTGTTAAATAAGCCATTCTTCTCAATAATAATTCCGGTATACAACGTTGAGCAATACTTGCGAAATTGTCTCGACTCTGTTGTTGATCAAACTAATACAGATTATGAGGTAATTTGTGTGAACGATGGGTCGACGGATGGTAGTTTGGAAATATTGCAGGAATATGAATCAAAACATACAAGTATTGTTGTAATTGATAGCCCCAATGGGGGTACTGCCTCTGCTCGAAATATCGGAATTGAAGCAGCTCAAGGGGATTATATTTGGTTTGTTGACAGTGATGATTGGATTGAGAGTAACGCCTTAGAGATATTGCATAAGCATATTCAGGATAAAGCAGTAGACATTTTGTGTTTTAATGGAAAACTAACATACGAAGAGGATGGTAGAGTGGAGCAAGATCAGGGATTTGTAGATTCGAATCTTAGCGGTTGGGAGTATTATAATAAATATGCTTTATCTAAACGAAAATTCCATTTTGTCTGTGTGGTATTAAGGCTCTATCGACGCGAATTTTTAATAAAAAATAGTTTATTCTTCGAAAAGGGGGTATCACACGAAGACAATCTATGGATACCTAAAGTATTATATTATGCTCAATCGGTTTCAGTAATTCAAGCCTCATTGTATGTGTATCGAATACGCGAGGGCTCTAAAATGCAAACAATAAGTTTGAATCAAGTTAAAGATACTATTACGGTAGCTAACAAACTATCTGCTTTTTTTATCCCAATTAAAGGTATAGATAAACGTCAGTTATACAGAGAAATATCCGGTGAATATTTTGGAGCATACATGAGTGAGAATATAAAGTTGTTTGGAAATCAGGATGCAGCAATTCAGAAGCAAATTAATTGGGCAAACTTCAAAGAAGTAAGTATTTACCCGCGACACAGGCTTATATATAAATTGTTATCTCTTTCTCCAGGTATATTCAGGGCGTATATATTAGTCGAAAAAGAAATAAAATCATTATTTAATAGTCAGTTGTAGTTTATCGTTTTGCAGCTAACCTTTAGTCAGTTTTCCATTATGAACGAAAATTCTATCCACCTGTCCGGTCTGAATGGATTACGGGCCATAGCTGCTCTATCTGTTGTCATTGCCCATGTTTCACTTAAAGGAATTGCAGATTTTGGACTTCCCTATTTGTTTGATTTGCCAATGGCAGGTTACGGGGTTACTTTATTTTTTGTTATCAGTGGTTTTTTGATAACCTATTTATTACTTCAGGAGCTGCGAAAAACGCAAACAGTGGATATAAGAAAATTTTATATCCGGCGTATTTTACGAATCTGGCCAGTTTATTATTTGTTTTTGCTTGTTTGCATTGCTACTTTCTTTGTATTGGGCGAACAAAGATCCGTTTTGGTAAAGGAAATGTGGTTTTATGTATTTTTTGCAGCTAATATTCCGTTTGTTTTCCAAAGTGGAATTATCATTCTCGTACATTATTGGAGCATAGGCGTTGAAGAACAATTTTATTTGATATGGCCATGGATTGTAAAGACTGTGAGAACGAGCTTATTGAAGGTAGCCGTACTAATCTTTGTAATATTGTTTCTTCTGAAAATAGTTTTCTGGATAACATTAGGTGCCGACTCTTTAGCATATCGTTTCCTCACCATTACAAGGTTTCATTGTATGATGGTTGGTGCTATGGGGGCAATTTTATTTCACAACGATCACAAACTATTTATCAGTCTGACTACAAATAGAATAATTCAACTTGGTAGTTGGTTGTTATTTTTTCTGCTCGGTTTTAATTTGATGTCGATACCGGCTGTACTTGGTCAGGAGTTTATCGCTTTTGCTTCGCTAAGTATGATAATGGGTCAGATTTCAATAAACCAAAGAATCATCAATTTGGAAAATGTTTTTTTTGATTCTGTAGGTAAAATATCGTATGGCATATATGTCATCCATCCACTTATTATTTTCATTTTATCAAAAGTTTATAAAGATCTCAACATTGTTCCTGCACTAAAATATGGATTAGTCTATTCGTCTGTTGTTATTTTTACTTTATTGATTGCGTGGTTGTCATATACTTATTTCGAAAAGTCATTTCTAAAGTTTAAAACCCGGTTTGCTGTTGTGAATAGTTCCAATTCAATGTCTTGATTTTATGTAAAATCTACAGATTTCTTTGATCAATGGTTCGTCGGCCGCGTGGCTTTTGTTGTCGGCCGCATGGCTTTTGTCGTCGGCCGCATGGCTTTTGTCGTCGGCCGCGTGGCTTTTGTCGTCGGCCGCATGGCTTTTGTTGTCGGCCGCATGGCTTTTGTCGTCGGCCGCGTGGCTTTTGTTGTCGGCCGCATGGCTTTTGTTGTCGGCCGCATGGCTTTTGTCGTCGGCCGCGTGGCTTTTGTTGTCGGCCGCATGGCTTTTGTCGTCGGCCGCGTGGCTTTTGTTGTCGGCCGCGTGGCTTTCGTTGTCGGCCGCGTGGCTTTTCACTTTAGCCCTTCGATAGTTTCTGTTTAAATGTTTGATTTGTATAGGTATATGGTTGTTGTTACGAAATTATAGCTAACTAAGCTTATTCAAATGGCAGAAAAAATGGAAAAATGCGGATAAAATGCAAAAATAATAGATCTATGTGAATAATTTCAGGGAAAAATGTTTGTTTGATTAAGAATTAACGTTATATTTGCAGCGTTATTTTGACAACAATCTATTGTATTAGCTGCATTGTTTTTTATATTAGGTGTTTTATGAGTAATTTTCGGGCTGCGAATGTGTTTGTTAAGACACAAATGCATTCATTTATTGCTTTAGTAAAAGAAAAGCATTCGTTGCTTATAGTTTTACCGGCTGCAGTTGCAGCCATCACCTTTTTTTTGTTCGAAGCCGAGCCGTATAATATCTCGCTTTGGCACGATGAATATAAAATTCTGAAACTTTCGGGCTACGCTTTTATTTATGTTGGCACCATCTGTGCATATCTTCTTTTTATTTCTCCTGCTATTTTTTATCCACCGGTTCTAAACCTTTATACCTTGTCTCGTATCAGTGGTTTGTTTTGTCTGATTGTCGTCACTATCGGAGTTCTTGATTGGCTTTATTCAGATTGTGTGAACGATGATTATGAGGCAAGTATAAGTTCTCTTTTCAAATCAATCAAACATGTATTTATTTTCAGTTTGGTTTTCTTTGTGTGTTATATCTGGTATTTGTTGCATCGCAACAGTAAAAATGAACTAAAGTCAGCAGAGCCAAAAACCGAAATCTTAATTTCTTTTGATAAGTTCAGTGTGCTGCTTACCGATATTATGTTGATAAAGTCGGACGAAAATTATATTTTTATCCATTATATGCACGAAGGTTTTCCTAAAAAGACATATCTGCGCTATAAAATATCAAATGCCGCGAAGCAATTATCTGCTTATAATCAATTTATTCAAGTCCGAAAATCCTATCTGGTAAATATGGAGTATATCATTAAGAAAGACTTAGATCTGAATTCCACTACTCTTAAAATAGAGGGAATAGATGAATCAATTATGATCGGTAGAATATTTAAGCGCAATTTTAAGGCGTGGCTGATTGCTAATGCCAATCTTTCTCCGCAATCTGATAGAAACCGAAAAGTAAAGTAGGAGAGTCATATTTGAAAGACTTGTAATTGAGTAAATTATAATTATTATTGCTATGTTTTTTACCGCAATAGGTCACACTAGTTTTAAATAGAAGATATAAGACTAAGAACACATAGATTAGTTTTTATGAAATAAAAACTTCGCTTTTGTTTCCTTGAAAATACAAACGATAGATGGCTCAAAATTTTCATTTTCTGCCTTTGTTATCTTTTGTGGCTTTTGTGCTGAATTGTTTTTGAAGTCCACACAAGATAATATCTATCGATATTATTTTAGGTGACAAAGCGGATATTCATATTTTCATTTTCTGCTTTTGTGTATCTTTTGCGGCTTTAATGCTGAATTATTTTCAAAGTCTACACAAGATAACATCTATCGATATTCTTTTAGGTCGCCAATCAGATATTCAGATTCGATTATATAGATGCAAAAGAATCAATTTTTAACTAAAGCAAATAACAATCTAACCACAATCATTTATTTGTCCATCTATTAAAGGTAATTTTGTAGTCAGTAAGCCTTTTCTATTTACAGTTCGTCACTGTTTCGAGGCCGTTTGTCACAGCCAATTTTCATTTGTCACAGTTTGAAGTTCATTTGTCACAAAGCCACTTTTTTGTAGTTGATATTAGAAATCAACTGTTTATATTTGCATCGGTTTCTCGCCTGACTAATGTTGAGTTCAGGAAGAACCAAGTGTTAATATGTAAATCTAAGTGCTTATGTCAAATTCAAGAGTACCATTAACAATTGTTAGTTTTAATCCGTATGTAAATAATGCGGTAGATTATTTGAATGCCGGAACGCCTAAGAACTACGTACGTTTCGACTTTACAGAGAGTGAGATGACTTCATTAGACGGAATTCTTACCCGATGGAAGCCTTTGTATGCTTTGTACAGCGATAAAGAAAAAACCCGGACATCTTTAGTTGTAGCTCAGTTACAGGATTTAATGGAGGAATTTAATGCTCTTAACCAGTCAAACCACTTGCTGGATCGTATCGCAGCTTCTGCTAATGTAACCATTGAGGACTTAAAAACCTTTAATATCAAGGTTCCCTCTGGTAAGCGCAGTGTCGGGGTGCAACCTATTCAGATGGGTGTTAATGTTTCTGTCCAGTTATTAGGTGGTGGTTCGGCTACTTTTAAATGTCGTGAAGAAGGGAGTTCAAGTGCTTCTATTATTGACGGAGCTGACAGTATTCAATTTGCTTATATGGTGGGGAGTACTCCGCCTGAATCGGTGGATGCTGTAGGTATTATATTCGGTATCACTACCAGGGCTACTTTTACACTGGCTTTAGGTACAGGAGCATCTACAAAGTACCTCTACATTTATTTCCGTTGGTATAATACCAAACATCCCGAATTAGCAGGCCCTTGGTCACGTATGCTTACTACTATTATTGTTTAAAAGTAGTATTTTGTATTAGAAGTAAAAACAGAAAAAGAGAATGTCATCCGGCATTCTCTTTTTCTGTTATAAAAAAGTATGTTTGTCCCTTATGTCTTAAAATTAATATTGTCCGATAATAGAAGATGCTCATTTTGTTCATAATGAAAGATTATTACATTTAATTTGTAGTAAATGAGGTCGCTTAGCGGTTTTGTTAGCAACCGATTTTATCCACAAAACCTAAAAAAATGATTACCATTTCGCACAAAGTGAGTATTGAAAACCATCACAAAGCAAATCTATCCGAAAGTTCTATCTATAAAGTTCAGCGGACAAAAAAGAATTCAAATAAAATCTGTTTTTAATGTGGATCATGTGCATTTAACTGTGTTATAGCAAGAAAATTTCAAATCTATTTTTTTAAGCTGTTGGAAAATATTATCTTTGTTACTTAATATTTATGGTTGGAACTTTAATAATTGAAAAAATAATAAATTTTTAAACTCTTTTGTTGGTCATCCGACAAGTAAGTTTATTGCTGTTTGCGGTATAAAGTGTTGGATATAAGATTTTATTTTTCATGAAACAAGATTGTAGACTCATTTCTTTTTCGAAAACTAAAGAAATTGCTACAATGAAATTTATAGTTTTCGTCCCAACAATAAGCAAGACAAGAGCATTTAAACTATGATTATTCTAGAACGTAAGTCAAAAGTAATTTCAGTCAAAACGATTTTTTTTGCTACAAAGCCAACGTTAAAAACAGGTTTATTTAGTACATACAGAAGTACTGCTTCAAATGCTTCGTATGCCTTTTTTATACGGGAAGAAATAAATACGCTGATAAACACGCTGAAATTATCTGATGTGGAGTTACTCCGATCGTTTAGGAAGAATACAATATATGAAATAAACAGATCGATCAGAGATAATCTGGTTAAGATTGATTTGCATGCATCTTTAGCCGACTTTATTCCGTTATATAATCAGTTTGGTTCAAACAGGGGCTGGCGAAACTTTAAGATTCGGAGTGAAATGCTGAATAATTATCATATTACCGTTTGCCGGCTTAGAGATAAAGTAATTGTTGCTCATTTGTATTTTCTGGACTGTAATAGTAAACGTGTTTGTTTGGAGTCTTCTGTTTCTGATATTGATAGCGCTTCTGATGTGACAGCAAGAGCTTTGATTGGTCGCTCAAACCGGCATTTACATTATGCCGACATGTTGTACTTTAAAAAACAGGGTTTTGAACAATATGATTTCGGAGGCTATGATAATTACCACTTTTACGATAAAAAAAAGTCAGGCATAAATAAATTTAAAGAAGGTTTCAGAGGGGTATTTGCTTATGAATCGAACTATACTTCTTATCCTCTTTACATGTTATTCCAATTGAAAAAAATAGGTAGATTAGTTAGAAACCTAAAAAAAATAAAATATTCACTATAATTCATTGTGTAAAATTGTTTTCAGTCATTATTCCACTCTACAACAAAGCTGACTATGTGCAAAAAGCCATAGAGTCGGTTCTTGCTCAGACTTGTCAGAAGTTTGAGCTTATTGTTGTGAATGATGGCTCTTCAGACAATTCGTTGGAAGTTATCCATAATCTTCAACTATCAACTATCAACTATCAACTATCAACTATCAACTATCAACTGTTAACTCAAACCAATCAAGGAGTTTCTGTGGCGCGTAACAACGGAGTAAAAGCAGCGCAATATGATTATATAGCTTTTCTGGATGCCGATGATTGGTGGGAACCAAGCTACCTGGAAGAAATGAAACGGCTTATTGAAGAGTTTCCCGAGGCAGGTATATATGGTAGCAGTTATTTTAAAGTCAAAAACGGTCAACCCCTTCGGGCCATAATAGGAGTAGCACCAGACTTTAATCGCGGATTGATAAACTACTTTCAGGTATATGCTCAAACGATGTATATGCCACTTTGTACTTGTACTACGATTATAAAAAAGAGTATTTTCGAATCTGAAAAAGGATTTAAACCGGAGTTGAAGCTGGGAGAAGATTTTGACCTCTGGGTAAGAGTTGCCCTGAACTATCCGGTTGCTTTTGTGAATAAACCCTTGTCGAATTATAATCAGGATGTGAATTTACAATATAGGGCAATAGGAGAAAAATTATACAAAGCGGAGGAACATATGCTTTTTAGTAATTACGATGACTTGCAAAAGAACCCCGATTTTCAGTTTCTCTATGAACGGTTAGCTGTTTACGGCCTTTTACCGTATTATCTGTCCGGAAAAAATGAAAAAGAAGTGAGTGCTATATTGTCTGCTATTGATTGGACAAGACATGAATTCAAATATAAGCTATATTATAAATTGTTGCCCAAAGCTTTAGTTCGTCTCTGGATGACAACAATGAAACTAGGATCAATATTGAAAAAAAACTGGTTAGTAGTTAGTAGTTAGTAGTTAGTAGTGGGTAGTGGGTAGTAGGTAGTTAGTAGTTGATAGAGGGTAGTTAGTAGTGGGTAGTAAGAAGTATGAAGTGAATGTGATTTGACAAGAGCTGATAATCAGTAACTACCAACTACTATGAACCACTACCTACTAGTTTTAAACTGCTAATTATCAACTACCGACTACCGACTACTAACTAACTATCTACTACTAACTATCAACTACTAACTATCAACTACTAACTATCAACTACCGACTACTAACTATCTACTAATAACTATCTACTATATGAAAATAGCATATTTACTTGGGTCATTAAACCGTGGCGGTACTGAAACTTTGCTGTTGGATGTATTCCGTAATGCCCGACAGCACCAACTGGATGCTATCGGAGTATATCGAAAGGGTGGACAACTGGAGCCGGATTTTATACAAAGTGGTATAAGTATGTTTAAACTTCCGGTGACGAAAAACCCGGTACGATATATATTTCGGCTTCGTAAATTATTGCAACGAAATAATATAACAGCTGTTCATGCTCAGCAACCTGCTGATGCTCTTCTTGCTTTTGTTGCTTGTTGGAATACAGGTATAAAACTAATACTTACTTTTCATGGCTATGATTTTGATGTACAAAAGTCCGGGTTGTTTATTTTGAGGTTTATTATTACACGAACCGACATCAATCTCTTTGTGAGTAAAGCTCAACTGGAATATTATCAGCAAAAGTATTCGTTGACGCCCGAAAAGCAACAGGTGGTTTATAATGGTATATCATTTAAAAAATTAGATCACTTTATTCCTTCTTTTTATAATCTGAGATCAACACTGAACTTGTCGGAAGAAACTCTTTTATTGGGTTCGGTAGGTAATTTTAATGATGTGCGCGACCAGATGACTCTTTGTCGTTTTCTGAAACTATTGAATGAACACAAAATAGACTTTCATTTTGTGTTTGTAGGAAAACAACTGGAAACTAATCCTCATTTGTATAATAAATGTTTTAATTCCTGTCAGAAGAACGGACTATCAACCAAAGTCTCATTTTTAGGTTCACGAAATGATGTTCCTGCTATACTTCATCAGTTGGATGCTTTTCTATATGCTACTAATTGTGACACTTTTGGTATTGCCGTGGTGGAAGCTATGGCTGTTGGCATTCCTGTATTTGTCAATGACTGGAAGGTTATGACGGAAATAACAGATAATGGTAAGTACGCAACACTGTATAAAAGCACTGATGAAGTGGATTTACTTCAACAATTTATGGTATTTTTGCAAAACAAAGAAACATATAAAGATAAAGCTAAAAAAGCTACCGGTTTTGTTCGTGAACAATACAGTATAGAGAAACATATTGAAAATCTGAAACAACTTTATAATAGTAGGTAGTAAGTAGTGGGTAGTAAGTAGTAGGTAGTAAGTAGTAGGTAGTAAGTAGTAAGTCGGTAGTGTGGTAAATGCATTGTATTGATAAAAAAATATTACTTTGTATAGATGAATAAAATAAACCAGGGTTTTAAAGATTTAATGGCTTATCAAAAAGCTTTTCAGCAAGCATGTGAGATTTTTGATATTACATTGAGCTTTCCAAAAGATGAAAAATATTCATTAACTGATCAGATTCGGAGGTCTTCGCGTTCTGTATGTGCAAATCTGGCGGAAGCATATAGAAAACGTGATTATCCCAAACATTTCTCATTAAAGATAACTGATTGTATGGGTGAGAATAGCGAAACTCTTGTTTGGCTCGATTTTTCATTAAATTGTAAATATATTTCAAAAGAAACTTATAATCAACTTATAGCATTAAATGAAGAAGTTGGAAAGCTATTATCTTATATGTTGAATAATCCGGAAAAGTTTGGTGTTAAGCAAATGTAAATGATTAATGGATAGTTTCTAGTCGGTAGTAAGTAGTAAGTAGTGGGTAGTAAGTAGTTGATAGTAAGGTTTTAATTATTCATCAATAACTCTAGTTTCTAACTCTTTACTTCTAACTTCTAACTCCCCACTACCTACTACTTACTACCTACTACTTACTACCTACTACTTACTACCTACTAGAAACTACCTACTACTGACTAAAAATGATAAACTTTTTTCCAAAATATTTCACTGAAAAGGCCATGCTGATCTATCTATCGGCTTTGGCCCTGATCAGTATCGTCTTCATGTCTCATGCAATGGCATTTGCATTTTATTTATTTGGTTTAGTAGAGGTAGTTGGGTTCTTTTATTTTTCAAATACACTTACCAAAAAATGGGCTGGTTATTCGTCCAAGCGGTTTCAAAATAATTTGTTTAACACAAGTCTTTTACTACGTTTGGTTTGGGTTCTTTTTAGCTATTACTATTATATAGCCATGACAGGTCAACCTTTTGAGTTTTATACAGCTGATGCGAAAATGTATCATGATGCAGGGGTATCGGTACGCTCATTGTTGACCAATAATCAGGGATTGGGTTCTTTTTTTGATTCACTGAAAGGAAGCTATTCTGACGCCGGTTATTCGCTCTATTTAGGCTTTGTATATTATTTTATTGGTGACTCTATATTAATTGAACGATGCCTTAAAGCTTTGTATGGCGCTTTAACCTGTATATTGATCTATAAACTGGCAGTAAGAAACTTTGGAGAAGAAGTGGCACGTATGGCGTCGATTTTTTGTATGCTCATGCCCAATCTGATTTATTATTGCGGATTACATCTCAAGGAGGTAGAAATGGTTTTGCTTACTGTATGGTTTGTGGAAAGAGCTGATTCAATGTTGCGTAATAGAAACTTTAATCTTGTTGAAATTGCACCTCCATTGATCATTGCCGGATTATTGTTTTTCTTTCGAACAGTATTGGGGGTTACGGCTTTATTTGCCTTATTCACTTCGTTGATTTTTTCATCAACAAAAGTAGTGGGCGTGGGTAAACGCATTTTATTGATTGTATGGGTACTTGGGACGGTAGCTTATTTTATTGGAGGAAGAATATCTACTGAAGTAGAAGCTATTTGGAAAGACCGGGAGAATAATCAGAAGACGTCCATGGAATACCGTTCTGTACAAGAAGGTGGAAATAAATATGCTAAATTTGCTTCTACGGCTGTTTTTGCACCTCTTATTTTTGTTATTCCATTTCCCAGTATGGTCAGTACAGAAGGACAGGAAAATTCTCAGTTAGTTCACGGAGGAAACTATGTGAAAAACTTTATGGCATTCTTTATTTTTCTTGCTCTCTATTGGGTAATTAAAAATAAGAAATGGCGTGATTACATTATGATAGGTTCGTTCACTATAGGATATCTGGCTATAATAGCCTTAAGCGCTTTTGCTCAATCAGAACGTTTTCATCAGCCGGCTCTTCCATTTTTATTAATTATTGCTGCCTTTGGCTTAAGTAAAGTGACCAACAGCGATAAAAAGTATTTTAAGTGGTACATGATATTTCTTTTTCTAGCCCTTATAGTTTGGAACTGGTTTAAGCTGGCCGGAAGAGGATTAACGTAGTTGATTATGAGTTATAAATGATGAGTTATGAATTGTGAATCAATGTCGTTTAGATAAGGATTCGCACACGGAATACACGGATTAGACGAAAAAACACAGAATGGAAATTCCATTTAAAATGCACATTATCAAAAATAGAATAATCAAATCAACATGTTCTGTAAAATCTGTGTATTCTGTGTACCTAACTAAACGACATTGAATTACAAATTAATCAAATAGCAAATGAAGATATTAATAGTCTGTAGTTATCGTGAATATTCAGCTCATACTGATTATGTAGCTCCGTTTATTTATGAACAGGTACAATCGTTAGAAAAACAGATGTGCGAAACTCGTTATGTCATTATAAAGGGTGGGGGAGTAAAAGCTTATATTCGAGGAGCTTTGAATTTAATACGAATTGCTAAAAAGTGGCAACCGGATATTATTCATGCACATAGTGGATTTTGTGGTTTTATAGCAAATTTACAAAGAAGTGTCCCGGTGGTTACCACCTATCACGGCTCAGATATAAATGTGGACTTGAATCGATTTATTTCCAGATTTGCTATACACTTCTCAGCTTACAATATTTTTGTGTCTCAAAAGTTGATAGACTTGGTTAATCCGAAAAGAAAGTATACATGTATCCCCTGTGGTGTTGATCTGGATCGGTTTTATTCTATAGAGGACAAAAATGCATGTCGTGAAAAATTGAATTTAACTCTAAATAGAAAATATGTTTTGTTTTCTAAGATGTTTTGTGATCCGGTGAAAAACTATGCATTAGCCAGGAGAGCTATTAACAAGCTCCATGGTGTTGAGTTAATCGAGTTTGTTGGATATAGCAGAGAAGCAAGCTGTCTGCTGATGAATGCTTGTGATGCGGTAATTATGACTTCATTTATGGAAGGATCGCCTCAGTTTATTAAAGAAGCCATGGCTTGTAGTTGCCCGATCGTTTCTGTTGATGTTGGAGATGTAAAAGAAATTATTTCGGGAACGAAAGCTTGTTTTGTAACTTCTTACGACGCGGCAGATATTGCAGATAAGTTACAACAAGCTTTAGATTTTGAAGGAAGAACAGACGGGAGATCCAGAATCATGCAATTTGATACTAATGAACAAGCAAAAAAAATTATTGACATCTATAACTCTATAACCAGAAACAAGCATAGCTGATCTAATTTAATAATACCGAATAGATTCCGAATGGCATGGATTATGAAACTGAAGAATGTGTTATTTTATTTTTCACCCGGATTTGTAAAAAAGATTCTTTTACAAGCTAATTTAAATAAGTCTGTAAAAGAGGCTAAAAAGCGATTGGGTGTAAAAGTTCCGGCAGACTATTTAGCTGAGATATTTAATTCTGTCAATATTGATAGTGACTTGTTTGTGCATACATCATTGATGGAAATAGGAAAAATTCAGGGTGGTTATAAAGAGGTTGTCAAGCATCTACATGAACAGGTCCTCCTAAAACAGCACACGCTCCTTTTTTCTGCATTAGCGTTCAAAGGTAGTTCGGCAGATTATTTAAAGGGAATAAAGGTCTTTGATGTTCGTACCGCACCGGTTTCCATGGGTATGATAAATGAATATTATGCTATGCTACCCGATGCGGAAAGGAGTTTGTCTCCGACACATTCGGTGGTTGCTGTTGGTCCGAGGGCTGATTATTATACCGCAAATCATCATCTGACGGAAACTCCGTTTCTCGAAAATAGCCCTTATTTTAAGATCGCGCAGAATAAAGGAAAAATCCTTATGTTTGGAGCCGGCCTTAAACATTTGACTCTGGTCCATGTTATTGAAGATCTATTAGGCTCTGTATTTCCGTATAAAGTATATTCTGACAAAAGAGTCAAGGTGGAATTGATAAATAAAGCTGGTATCAGTAGCTTCGGTTTTTTTAAAGCTCATAGCAGCTTTCGGGGAATATTCCGGGATACAGATGTTATTACAAATCCGTTAAGACTATTACCTACTACCAAAATAATTAAATTAGGGTGCTCGGAGTTTATTCTGTTAGATGCCAGAGATGTTATTGTAAGCTTATTGAAGACATTTCTTGAAGGGAAAACGGCTTACGGTCATGTCCGTGTTTCGAAAGCCGCTAAAGATAAAGCAGAATATTGGATAAACTATTTTAATTCATTATAAGGCTAAGCTATGAAGAAACTCAATCTGATCTTTACACTCGATTATGAAATCCATGGAAATGGAGATGGTTCTCCGTATGATTTAATGATTGAACCAACTTATCGGTTGTTGGATCTTCTTGAAAAATACAATACAAAGCTCACCATCATGGCAGATGTTGCTGAAATACTTTGTTTCAAAGAGTATTACGAAAAAAACGAGACTGATCTGTTTGCATATGAAAGGATTGTTGTTCAATTGCAGGATGCCATAAAGAGAGGACATGATGTTCAGTTGCATATACATTCGTCTTATTTTAAGGCTCGCTTTGATGGTAAGTCGTGGGGGCAGTATTGGCCTGAGTATAATATGGCTTCATTGCAATATGAGAGAATACATGAAATGATAAAAGTATCAAAATGTTTTCTGGAAGATATTCTAAAGCCGATTAAATCAGATTATAGCTGTTTCGCATTTCGGGCTGCTAACTGGTCGATGATGCCAACCCCGAACATTTATAAAGCTTTAGTTGAAAATGGTATTTTATTAGATACTTCGGTTTACAAAGGCGGACGGCAGAAAGGAAATGTAGATTATGATTATAGCACTGCACATAGTCATCTATACTCTTACAGAGCCAGTGAATCTGATATAAACAAGCCGGATGAGAATGGGCTTTTGACAGAGTTCCCTATATATACCGAAATGAGATATTTCTGGTCATTCTTGACACCTGTTCGGGTGTTTAGAATGGTTCGTGCCAGATTTCATAAGCATCAATCTAATCCGGATGTTTCAATGACTAAAGAAGATTCTAAAGGATTTTTCTGGCAGTCGTTCTTTAAGAAAAGTCCCTGGAAATTAGATTTCAACCAGGCTTCCGGCAAGCAGCTAATTAATGCTCTAAAACGAATAAGAAAGCAAACAAGGAAAGAAAGCTCAACTATCAATATTGTTTTGATAGGGCATAGTAAGACTTTTATATCCTACAATGAGAAGACCTTGGAAAAATTCTTGTATTGGACCAATAAACAAAATGATATTTCATCTTCAACTTTTATAAAACAATGAAGACTTTTTATTTATTTATATATTATGGTTTTGCGCGTTATTTGCCAAAATCAACTACTCCGGTTGTGGGAAACCTCAGTATGAAAATACGTCGGTTACTTTGTAAACATATTTTTTTATCGTGTGGGGAGAAAGTAGTGGTTGAGAACAATGTCTATTTTGGAAATGGAAGCGATATAGAGCTTGGAACTGAAGTCGGATTTGGCTCCAATTTTAAATCGCTAAACCGGATATTGAAGATTGGCAGTTATTTGATGATGGGTGAGGATGTCCTTTTCTTAGGAGGTGGACATAATTACAAACAAACAGATATTCCGATGGGGCATCAGGCTACTATTCCCAGAACGCCGCTTCTAATTAATGATGATGTCTGGATTGGTGCACGTGTCATTGTTTTGCCGGGTTGCAAACGCATTGGTAAAGGAGTGATTATTGGTGCCGGCTCGGTAGTTACACGTGATATCCCGGATTATGCTATTGTAGGTGGAAATCCGGCAAAAATTATTAAATATAGAAAGTAATTGACTGCTAAGAAATTTTTATTTTCTCAAGCAAATTAGTTGATTTCTGCAGAAATAGTTTAAATCTTCAAATCTTCTTATCTATCGGGATTCAAAATAATTTCTTTGTACTTTTGCACAAAGAAAATAACTATTAATTACCGACTCCTATTCACTAACCAGATGCGTCTTCATTCAACTATTTCCGAAATCGATTTCCATCAATGGAATGAGTTGGTAGATAAATCATTTACTGCTTCATTTTTCCAGACTCAGGACTGTTACAACTTTTATACTTCGCTTTCATTTATGAAACCCTTTGTATATGGAGTTTCAGAAGAGGGAGTGCTGAAAGGGCTTGTGTGTGGCTATGTGATTGCTGATGGAAATACTGTGAAGCGTTTCTTTAGTCGACGTGCCATTGTTCCCGGTGGATTATTATTTGATAATGACATTTCAGCAGATGCTTTAAAGTCGCTTCTGAATTATTTAAAGCGAAAGTTAGAGAAGCAAAGCATTTATATTGAGTTGCGTAATTATAATGATTATTCGGGATTCCGCTCAGTTTTTGAATCGGCTGGTTTCAAATATCAGCCTCATCTTAATTTTCATGTTCCAACTACCGATGTTGATGCAGCTTTGAAACAACTCAACAGTACCAAACGGAGAGATGTAAAACTGTCGCGGAAAGAAGGTGCCGAATGGGTTGAAACGACTATGTCTGAAGATGTGAAGTCGTACTATGCCTTATTGAAACATTTATATAAGACCAAAATAAAAATACCGCTGTTTCCTCTTGAGTTTTTCGAAAAAATAGTTTTGTCTCCAATGGCCAAGCTTTTTGTAATAAAGTATCAGGGAGAAGTAATAGGTGGAAGTGTATGTGTGCTTTTGCCCGGCAGAACTGTATATGAGTGGTTTGTTTGTGGACTGGATGGTCGGATAAAAAACATCTATCCGTCTACAGTAGCTACCTGGGCCGGGATTGAATATGCAGCCTCAAACGGTTTTACTTGTTTTGATATGATGGGAGCCGGTAAGCCCGAAGAAGGCTATGGAGTACGTGAATTTAAATCTAAGTTTGGAGGACAATTAGTTGAACATGGACGCTTTTTGTATGTTTCCAAGCCCCGATTGTATGCATTGGGCCGATATATTGTCGCAAAATTAAAATCAAAGTAAGGTGAGCTTGTATAATCTATCGCTAACCACTAATCGTTAACCACTATCAGAGATGAATATACTTATGGACATTGCCCATCCGGCTCATGTACATTTATTCAAAAATACTTATTTTGAACTAATCAAAAGAGGGCATCGGGTAATTGTAACCGTGAAGGATATTCCGGCTGCCAGATCGTTATTGGATCTTTATCATATTCCATATAAATACCTAGGTGGTAAAAATGATACTTTGCTTGGCAAAGCCTTTCTGCAATTAAAATATAATCTCCAACTTTGTAGTCTGGTTATTTCAGAAAAAATTGAGATCGGTTTTGGTTCGTCCCTTACCTTGGCACATATTTCTCGCGTGACGCGTATGCATTCTATTATTCTGGATGACGATGATGATGCTGTTGAACCCCTTTTTGTGAAATATGCTCATCCTTATGCAGATGTCGTATTGAGTCCGGAATGTACGAAAAGAACAACCAAAAAGCTTATTTCATACCGCGGTTATCATGAGTTAGCCTATCTGCACCCCAATCGTTTTACTCCGGATAGTTCGGTGTTGAGTGAAATAGGATTAAGAGAAGGTGATCCGTATTTTGTGCTGCGGTTTAATGCATTTAAAGCTCATCATGATGTTGGAGTGAAAGGCTTGTCTTTAGAGTATAAACGCAAGTTAATTACCGTTTTGGAACAAAAGGGAAAGGTGTTTATCACAACCGAAAGAGAGATTGATTCTGAATTTAAGAAGCATCAATTGCTTTTATCGCCGGAAAAAGTACATTCTCTTATTTATTACGCCACGATGTTGGTTGGTGATAGTCAAACCATGACTTCCGAAGCAGCTGTTTTAGGAACACCGGCAATCAGGATGAATAGTTTTGTTGGTCAGATTTCCTATTTGGAAGAAGAGGAGCATAAGTATGGTTTGACGTACGGTTTTCAGCCTGACAAATTTGATGATATGTTGATCCGAATAGAAGAGTTGCTTTCATTCTCTGATTTAAAAACGATCTGGCAGGGGCGTAAAGAGAAAATGTTGAAAGATAAAATAGATGTCACCGCATTTTATATATGGTTTATTGAAAACTATCCTAAATCAAAACAGATAATGAGAGAAAATTCAGGTATTCAAGACAGCTTCTGCTGAATTAGAAACTAAAATATGCATTTTTGTTGTATTTTTGAGCTCCGTTTGCGAGTCTGCTGAAGACGGTGTTTGTATTGGTTCCTAAATTATCCTGCCATCATAAATTTTTTTAAGTCGTTTCAGCTTTCAATGCCTTCAAAATTTATCTCTAAATGAAGATACTTATATACCTGGGTCATCCAGCACATTTTTATGTTTATCGCAACTCAATCCAAAATTGGGAACGTGAAGGGCATAAAGTATTTATTCTGATAAAGAAAAAAGATGTGCTTGAAGACTTGCTCCGAGCAGCAGGTATGCCTTATTTCAATATTTTGGAAGAAGGTCGGGTAGATTCAACTTTTGGGATATTTGTAGGGATGTTGAAAAGAACTGTTCGCCTGTTTTCGTTTTGTGTGCGCAACAGACCGGATATTCTGACAGGTACCAGTGTAGAAAACTCTTTGGTAGGCAGACTTTTGTTTATTCCGGTGATCAATGTCAATGAAGATGACGCTGCGGTGGTATCTCTTTATGCTAAACTGAGCTATCCGTTGGCTAATTCCATTTTAAATCCTTGTGTTTGTTGTAGTGGAAGGTGGGATAAGAAAGCTATAAAATACCATTCATATCATGAATTGGCTTATCTGCACCCCGATCATTTTATTCCTGAAAAAAGAATAGCTGATAAATATCTATTGTCCGATAAGCCTTATTTTTTAATTCGTCTGGCTAAACTTACAGCCTATCATGATAACGGTATAAGAGGTATTGAGACAAAAATAGCTGAACAGATAATCAAACTGTTGGAACCGCACGGAATGGTTTATATCAGTGCCGAACGAGAGCTGGAAGCTCAGTTTGAGAAATATCGGATTGCCATTAATCCATTGGACATGCATCATGTAATGGCATTTGCTCAGCTTTATATCGGTGATAGTCAAACTATGGCTGCCGAGGCTGGAGTTTTAGGCGTACCTTTTGTCAGATATAATGATTTTGTAGGACGGATAGGTTATTTGAATGAGTTGGAAGATGATTACAAACTTGGGTTTGGAATTAGAACTCAAGAGCTGGAGAGTCTTTATGCAACTATTTCCGATTTGGTTGTTATGCCCGACAGAAAAGAAATATTTCAAAGTCGACGACAAAAAATGCTTTTGGAAAAAATTAATTATGCCGACTTCTTAACCTGGTTTGTTAGTTCTTATCCTAAGAGCGCAAAAATAATGAAACGAAACCCCCGATATCAAGACAGATTCAATAAGAAAAAAATCCAGGTTGGTTAATTTACCGATTAGCTTTCGGATTTTCATCAGATAAACAGTTATCAAATATTATCATCCAATATTAAATATCAACTCTATATGACAAAACTAATTCTTGTGGCCGGTGCACGCCCGAATTTTATGAAAATAGCTCCACTGATGCATGTACTAAAAAATCATCCGCATATAAAACCCATTTTGGTGCACACGGGTCAACATTATGATGTGAAGATGTCCGGTCAGTTTTTTGACGAACTGAATATTCCTACACCCGATATAAATCTTGAAGTCGGATCGGCAAGTCACGCCGTACAAACAGCCCGGATTATGGAAGGTTTTGAGCAGGTTTGTATAAAAGAACTGCCAGACTTCGTATTGGTTGTGGGGGATGTAAACAGTACGGCTGCGTGTACATTGGTGGCTTCTAAAATGGGAATCAAAACTATCCATTATGAGGCAGGTCTGAGAAGTAACGATAGGACTATGCCTGAAGAAATAAATAGGTTGGTGACCGATGCTATCAGTGATATTTTTATTACCACCAGTGTGGATGCTGATGAAAATTTATTGCGCGAAGGTGTTGCTTCAGAAAAAATTCATATGTTGGGAAACTTAATGATTGATTCGCTTGTAGCTCAATTACCAAAGGCGCAAAATACCGGGTTGGCTTTTAAATTATTGAATCGGGACAGACAGATAGTGTTGGGTACTGATTTTAAAGAAGGCCAATACGGAGCATTGACATTTCATCGTCCGGGTAATGTGGATGACAAAGAAAGTCTGACAAAGCTGGTGCGTTTATGGGGCGAAATTTCGAAACAAATACCATTAGTATTTCCGGTCCACCCTCGTACGTATAAGAATATTCTCCACTTTGGACTTCAATCGGAAATTGATAAGTATCCTCATCTCTTTTTTATAGAACCATTAGGGTACTTACAGTTCATTCATTTAGTGAGTCGGGCGGCATTTGCATTAACCGATTCGGGCGGTATTCAGGAAGAAACAACTTTTATGAACATTCCGTGTCTAACGGTGCGTCCAAACACTGAACGCCCTGTGACGGTTTGGGAAGGAAGTAATAAGCTTATAAAAATGGATGATATTATTGCTGAAGTACAATTGATTATTCAGGGAAAAGGTAAGCATGGAACAATACCCAGATACTGGGATGGGCATACTGCTGAGAGGATAGTTGATCTTATTGATAATATTAAACAGTAAAATGATCATTCGGGTTGAACTTTTAGCTTCAAATTTCATTTCTATTTAAGAACGAAATTTATATTAAGTTTATAGCTTATTTATGAATTTAGAGATGTGATACTTGTTTTTAACCCGAATTTCGGAATTATTTGTTGGCCTAAATTCAGACTCACTATTGACAAATACCTTACAGACGAAAAAAAACAGATTTTTTTATGCCTAAAGATTTTACATTATCAACATATCGACAGTTGCTGTCAGCCATTATAAAGGGGGGCTATTCTATTGTCACTTTTGAAGATTGGTGCGATAATAAAGCTCACGGACGTTATGTCATATTACGTCATGATGTTGATTTAAATGCAAATAATTCTCTTGTAGTTGCCCGGATTGAGGCTGAAATGGGTATTCGGGCTTCATATTATTTCAGGGTAATTCCGCAAAGCAATATTCCTTCGGTAATAATGGAAATTGCTGATTTGGGGCATGAAATAGGATATCATTACGAGGACTTGTCCTTGTTTAAAGGCGACCGGGATAAATCGATAGAACATTTTGAACGGCAGCTGACTTACTTTCGTCAGTTTTATCCGGTTCGAACTATATGTATGCATGGCAGTCCGGCTTCAAAGTGGGATAATCGCGATTTGTGGAAAACGTTTAATTATACTGATTTTGGTATAGTTGGCGAGCCTTATTTTGATTTGCTTAGTAGTGAAAATGAAAGAGCGGGTAATTTGCTTTATCTTACTGACACAGGCAGAATGTGGGATGGTGATAAATATAATGTAAGGGATAAGATTCGGACAAATAAAAGAATAGGTTCGCAAAGTCAAACAGGTTTAGATAAGACCATGCGGAAAGATATATATTCGGCCGGGAATAGAGATTTAAAAATGCATACCAGCTTTGATGTTATAGATTGGCTGAGATCTGTTGCCGATAAGGATCAGATTATGATAACCACTCATCCACAACGATGGACTGACAGCTCGATAGGATGGTATTCTGAACTGCTGAAACAAAGAGTTAAAAATTTAATAAAAAGGTTTTTACTTACAAGTAGAACGGATTATTAATGATGTATTAATATTAAGTTGTGATGTTGATGTGCTGTATTTATTTGGTTTAGAAAGACTTTCTCTGATGTTTCAGAGATGGTTCTCTTGATGTAATCTAAATCTTAGTTTATCTGCTGTGGCTTTTTGTGCTGCTTTTGTGGTATTTTTTATTATATTTGCATGAATATAATATATGATATGAAGATATTTTACAAGCCGTCTTATTTTTACCTGATTATTGATATTCTAATACTTGTGTTAAGTTTGTATGTTGTTTTGGATTGGTTTCCTTTAACGACAAACTCTCCTTTTACAAAATACTCCGTTGCTTCTGTTTGTTTTGTTTGCTCATGGTTTGTTTTTTCATATCTATTAAAAAGATATAAGCCTCTAAAAACGCAATTATATTTTGGCACTTCTTTAAAACTGTTCTATGTTGCGTCGATTAATTTTCTTGTTTTTGCAGTTTTAATACACTATTTCTTTAAACCTTATTCAGGCTATGTATTACTAGCCATCACGGTAGGGACTTTCCTGATTAATCACATTGTGCTTTCTTGTTATTTTGCCTATAAGTTTGCCGTCGATTATAATGAAATAAGCTTAGAACCAAGAAAAGAACGGATTAATGCAATAGCAAAGCCCGCTGATAAGCTTTCTCCCGAAGCTTATGCGCAACTGGAGACAATGATATCTAAGCAGTCGAAAGCGGTAGGACTTCGGTTCTTAAAAAAATACACTGATTTGACGAGTAACAATACCTTAGTTTTTATAAACCTAAGTTCAGAAAAGCTGGAAGAATTCCCGGTTTATAGGTATGAGACCATAGTTCAGCTCGAAAGGTTGAATAATATGCGGGAGGTAAATAAAAAACTTGCAATAATTAATGAAAAATTGCCGGATAATGGTATTTTTGTATGCTGTTTTGAATCGAAGAGTACCAGGAAGAAGCGTATACTGAAAAACAGTCCAAAGGGTTTGAATTATGTTCTTTATGTGTTTGATTTTCTGTTTAAACGTGTAATGCCTAAGTTTATTTTGACAAAGAGGTTGTATTATTATATTACCGGAGGCAACAACCGTATTTTTTCAAAAGCCGAAGTTTTGGGGAGATTATATTGTTCCGGGTTTAAAGTTTTAGTCGAAAAAAAAATAGGACAGTTGACTTATGTTGTTGCGCAACGGGAAAAAGAGCCTGAAACAACACGTAAAAGAGTTTATGGGCCATTGATTCGTTTAACCAGGTATGGAAAAGACGGAGAGATGATCAAAGTTTATAAGATGCGAACAATGCATCCTTTTTCGGAATACCTTCAGGGATACATTTATAAGCAGAACAATTTAAATAGTGGTGGCAAGTTTAATCGGGATATAAGAATTACTACCATGGGTAGTTTTATGCGTAAATACTGGATTGATGAGTTGCCTATGTTTATTAATCTGTTTAATGGCGAGATGAAGCTTGTTGGAGTCAGACCCTTAAGTCAACAGTACTATAGTTTGTATAATTCTGATTTGCAAAAGAAGCGTTTGAAATTTAAACCAGGATTGTTACCTCCTTTTTATGCAGATCTGCCTCATTCGCTCGACGAAATTCAGGACTCGGAGATGAACTATCTGCTGTCTTGCGAAAACAAAGGTGTTTTTAAAACTGATTTGATTTACTTTTTTCGAATCTTAAAGAATATATTAATCAATAATGCCCGGAGTGGATAACGATGATGATAAAACTATCTTGTAACTCGTAACTATTTACTTGTAACAACTTAATATCAATTTAGAAACAGAATTAAAAGTTCGTATTTTATGGAAGAAGAAAAAATCACAGGGTTACCCGAGAATGCATCCCGTGAGTTGGCTGAGGGGGAAGAGTATAAACCTCTGCTTTCGCCGGATAAAAACTATCCGGAAGTAAATGTTCGTTCGGTATCGTGGGGATTGCTTATGGCAATTCTTTTTTCGGCGGCAGCAGCCTATCTGGGTTTAAAGGTCGGTCAGGTGTTTGAGGCGGCTATTCCCATAGCTATTATAGCCGTTGGTTTATCGAGTGCTTCGAAGCGAAAAAATGCGTTGGGCGAAAACGTCATTATACAATCTATTGGCGCCAGTTCGGGGGTAATTGTTGCAGGGGCTATTTTTACGTTGCCGGCATTATACATTCTTCAGGCTAAATATCCTGAAATTACCGTTAGCTTTTTGCAGGTATTTCTCAGCTCCTTACTGGGTGGTGTGCTAGGCATTTTGTTTCTGATTCCTTTCCGCAAATACTTTGTATCCGATATGCATGGTAAATATCCTTTTCCTGAAGCAACGGCAACCACCCAGGTGCTTGTGTCGGGCGAAAAAGGTGGCGACCAGGCTAAGCCATTGATCATGGCTGGTATTGTTGGTGGATTATTTGACTTTCTGATAGCCACTTTCGGAACCTGGTCCGAAACCTTCACTTCGCGTGTGTTACCTTACGGAACGCTGCTTGCCGATAAACTGAAGATGGTATTTAAAGTGAATGTCGGTGCTGCGGTTTTAGGGCTGGGTTACATCGTCGGGCTAAAGTATGCTGCCATTATTTGTGCCGGTTCGGCTCTTGTATGGTTTGTTATTGTACCTGCGTTACCATTACTCGGACCCGATCTGTTGCATACACTCAACCCTGCTTTTTCCGGTGCTTTGTCGGGCTTACCTCCCGAAGTTATTTTTAAAACCTTTGCCCGTCATATTGGCATCGGTGGCATTGCTATGGCCGGGATTATCGGTATCATTAAATCAAGAAGCATCATAACAAGTGCTGTAGGATTGGCTTCAAGCGAATTTAAAGGCAAGGGGCAAGCTGTAAGTGCTCAGGTGAAACGCACACAGCGCGATATTTCGATGAAGATTATTGTTGTAGGCGTTGTGTTAGCTTTGATAGCTACCTTTATATTCTTCTATTTCGGAGTAGTCGATAATTTATTGCATGCCATTGTAGGTATCCTTGTTGTGGCTATTATCGCATTTCTGTTTACCACCGTTGCGGCCAATGCCATTGCCATTGTGGGTACTAATCCGGTTTCGGGTATGACGCTGATTCTGGCTTCGGTGGTTATGGTAGCTGTGGGTCTCAACGGAACTACCGGCATGGTGGCCGCTTTGATCATTGGTGGGGTGGTATGTACAGCCTTGTCGATGGCCGGAGGGTTTATTACTGATTTGAAAATCGGTTATTGGATTGGAACAACGCCAGCCAAGCAAGAAACCTGGAAGTTTCTGGGTACGCTTGTTTCTGCTGCCACGGTAGGTGGTGTAATTATGATCCTGAATAAAACTTACGGATTTACGGGCGATGGTGCGTTGGTTGCTCCGCAGGCCAATGCTATGGCGGCTGTTATTGAACCCTTGATGTCGGGAGTGGGAGCACCCTGGTTTTTGTATGCCATAGGTGCCGTGATAGCCCTGGTGTTGACTTATTTCAGAATTCCGGCGTTGGCTTTTGCTTTGGGAATGTTTATACCGTTGGAACTGAATACACCGCTACTTGTAGGTGGAGCCATCAGTTGGTATGTGTCTACGCGTAGCAAAGATAAAGCAGTAAATACTGCCCGTCAGGAAAAAGGTACTTTACTGGCATCAGGCTTTATTGCCGGTGGTGCATTGATGGGTGTGGTAAGTGCCGCTTTGCGATTTGGCGGTATCAACGTGATGAATACGCAGTGGGTCGAAAGCGCCGGAGCTGAGTGGTTGGCTTTGGTTATGTACGGAGCTGTTATCGGCTATTTCATTTGGGATACCATGCGTGTGAAATACGATAAATAATCTCACAATACACTATAATAATACAACACAGGCTGATTTGAATTATTCAAATCAGCCTGTGTTGTATTTGTCCTTTGTTGCCGCTGCCTTACGGATTGCATCGTGTGGCAACCTTATACCTTCTTTGCTATAATGCCCACCTTACGTTATTCTCTTACGCGATAAAATCGCGCGGGAACAGTGATACAATCGCGCAGGAGCGGAGGGTTTTCCTACGGGAAATTAAAATATTGTTTACCATTGTTGTCCGGTAAAAGATAGTAGATTCTTCGCTTCGCTCAGAATGACAGGTTATTACATTTTCTTTGTTAGGGATGGGGTCGATTGGCGGCGAAGCCGCCAATCGACCCCAACCCAAAGCATAAAACATTGATTGTCATTTCGAACGAAGTGAGAAATCTCTCATAAAGTTTTATATATAAAGTTTACCGGACAATACTGATTGTTTACAAACAAAACTAAGCTCCGTAGGAGCATACTGTTTATAGAAAATGTAAATTATAGATCCCCAAAGCTTCGTAGGAGTGTTCTGTGGTATTCTGCCGGTTTCTGTATACTGTGCGTGCTGCAATGATGAGGGAAAAACAGGTCGCTCCAAAGGAGCTTAATTCAGCTTTTCGCGCGGTTTCTACAAACAGTATGCTCTACGGAGCAATGTTGATTAAAACAGTTCGTTTTTTCCCAGTCATGTATTGATAAAACGGAAGAATCAATAGGGTGGCTGCTGATTCTTGGTTAAGCGATGCAATCACGCACCCAAAAGCTGCAATCACGCAGTGAATTCGTTAAACATCGCAACGGATTGGTTAAACATCGCACTAAAAAGCTGCGGTATCGCAGTGAATTCGTTAAGTATCGCAGCAAATACCTGCGATATCGCAATGAATTCGTTAAACATCGCAGCAGATTCGTTAAACATCGCACCAAAAAGCTGCGATCACGCAGTAAATTCGTTAAACACCGCAGCAAATTGATTAAACATCGCAGTAAAACGGTGCGATCACGCAATGAAAAGCTGCGATCACGCACCAAATCGGTGCGTGATCGCACTGATTTGGTGCAATTCCTAAAATCGAAAGTCCAAACTCGGCTGCCGGCTCAGGTATTTAGTTTCTTTATTACTCTTGCCGGATTTCCTACGGCTAAACTGTCGGCCGGGATGTCTTTTGTAACTACCGAGCCGGCTCCAATTACGGCTCTGTCTCCAATTGTTACGCCGGGGCAAATGGTTGAATGACCACCAATCCAACACTCTTCGCCAATGGTTACCGGCTGGCAGTCTTCCCAGGTGCGGCGTTCCTGAACGTCGACAGGATGCCTGGCGGTGTAAATATGAACTCCCGGTGCTATCAGTGTTTTTTTTCCGATAGTTACTTTAGCTCCATCCAGAATGCAAGCTCCGGAATTAATAAAAACTCCATCGGCTGCAAGAATGTTTTCGCCATAATCGCAATAAAACGGAGGAACAATATTCAGATCTTTGGCCGCATTGGGGCACAAATCGTGTATGGCATCCCGAAATTTGTCGGTATAATATTCTGTCACGTTTACCCGGTGAAGAATGTGTTTAACTTTGGTACGAATATCTGTCAATTCTTTACAAAATGCATCATATGGCTCTCCGGAGACCATTTTCTCTTTTTCTGTTTTCATCTTAATAATTTTTTATATGCTAAATCCGTAATACCGACTTGTCAGTATGTCCCATCAGCGTTCCATTCTTTTTTTTGATACAACATTATATTCTTTCGCTGACTTAAGTAAATGATAGCCATTGTTGATATGTTTCTATCACAATAGTTCACAGTAGTTTTAAATAGAATATATAAGACTCGGAACACATAGCATTATCCCGAATACGGGATAATTTCAAACATAGCAAAAGTATCGTCAGATACTTTTACTATGTGACCTAAGTTTTTTTTTTACATTACTCCTCCCAAGTATCGGGATGTTCCATATGTGTGGTATTGTGATATAAATACATCATTTATGCGAATCAGGAGTTGCAGGTATACACACTCTATTTATAGTGGGTTATTTCCCGTAGGGAATACATATCAATAGAAATGAGAATAGATACAACCAATTCCCCGTAGGGGATAAACAGGGTAAAATGTGAATGTTCCCGATAGATCGGGACAAGCTCTACGGACAATAAAAAGGAATATCTATATATTCTATGGATAGTTAAGTCCTACGGACTAATTTTTTCAACTACTGATTGGCATAAATGCTAAGGTCTGGCATTGTATTTCGCTAAAAAAGCTGACCTGAATTATTCAGATCAGCCTTTAATCATAATTATAAATTATAAATTATAAATTATGAATTATGAATTATAAATTGTGAATTATAAATTATGAATTATGAATTAAAAATTTATTTGTAACCATCTTCGTGAACGCTGCTTACCGATCGTCCTGAAGGATCATTCAGGTTTTTGAATGCTGCGTCCCACTCCAGCGCAATAGGTGTGCTACATGCCACCGAAGGTACCGAAGGCACACACTGCGAAGCTGCTTCAGAAGGGAAGAAGTCGGTAAAAATAGTCCGGTAATAATATTCTTCCTTATTCATTGGAGGATTGATAGGGTAGGTTTCATTCACCTTGGCCATTTGCTCGTCGGTAACCATTTCGGTAGTCATGGCACGCAGGGTATCAATCCAGTTGTATCCAACACCGTCGGAGAACTGTTCTTTCTGACGCCATGCCACACTTTCGGGCAGGTAGCTTTCAAAAGCTTTACGCAAAATCCATTTTTCCATTTTTCCGTTGCTGCCGGCCATTTTATCTTTTGGATTCAGGCGCATAGCCACATCGATAAATTCTTTATCCAGGAATGGTACGCGACCTTCGACACCCCACGAAGCCAATGATTTGTTGGCACGCAAGCAGTCGTACAGGTGAAGTTTATCAATTTTACGTACAGTTTCTTTGTGGAATTCTTCGGCATTCGGTGCTTTGTGGAAATACAGATAACCACCAAAAATCTCATCGGCGCCTTCGCCCGAAAGAACCATTTTTACCCCCATCGACTTGATAACACGAGCTAACAAATACATTGGGGTGCTGGCGCGAATAGTTGTTACATCATAAGTTTCAACGTGGTAAATTACATCGCGAATAGCATCCAACCCTTCTTGCACGGTAAAATGAATTTCGTGGTGAATAGTACCAATATGATCGGCTACTTTGCGGGCAGCTGCCAGGTCGGGCGAACCTTCAAGCCCAACAGCGAAGGAGTGGAGTTGTGGCCACCATGCTGCTTCTGTGTTTCCTGACTCAATTCTTTTGGATGCATATTTTTTTGCAATGGCCGAAATGATAGATGAATCCAATCCTCCCGACAGCAGTACACCGTAAGGTACATCGGCCATCAACTGACGTTCCACTGCTGCTTCCAGTGCATCGCGTAGCTCATCAATGCTCGATTGGTTGTCTTTTACCGCATCGAAATCTTGCCAGTCGCGGCTATACCATTGTGTTGGTTTGCCATCCGGACTGTAATAATATTGACCGGGCAGAAATTCTTCGATCTTGTTGCAATAACCTTCGAGCGCTTTTAACTCGGACGCTACATAATAAGTTCCTTCAGCATCCCATCCCTGATAAAGCGGAATAATACCGATATGATCGCGTCCGATCATGAAAATATCTTTTTCAATATCATAGAGCGCAAAAGCAAAGATCCCGTTCAGATCTTCCATAAAGTTTGGTCCTTTTTCCTGATACAAGGCCAAAATAACTTCACAATCGGATTTGGTCAGAAACTCATATTTTCCATCAAATTGTTTTCTTATTTCCTGATGATTGTAAATTTCGCCATTTACAGCCAGAACTAATTTACCATCTTTACTCAAAAGTGGTTGTTTCCCCGATTCAGGGTCTACAATAGACAGGCGCTCGTGTGCTAAAATAGCTTTGTTGTCAGAGTAAACTCCTGACCAGTCCGGCCCACGATGCCGTATTCGTTTAGACATCTTTAAAACTTGCGGGCGCAAGGCCTGCGCCGATTGTTTTATATCAAATGCACATACAATTCCACACATAATAGTTCTTAGTTTTGTGTTACGGGTTTAATTTAAGTGAGTAAATGTACAATTAAACGGGTAATCAGTTGTTATGTTTTTTAGTTTTTTTGAAGTATTCTTGATTATTTGAGCTACAAGTGAAGCGTTGAATCCAACACTATTACAACTTATGCTCATAACTTAAGTCGTAGGAATAAAATAATGTTTCATTTCTCTGAAAATCATTAGACGATACGGTTGTAACTTTAAGTCCTCTTTAGAGGAACCAACGGTCAGCGACCGAAGGGAGATAATTAGGGGCGGTTTTCAACCATATTTTCCGCCCCAAGCTGTTGAATAGTATTGTCTTTGAAAAACTAAAATGGTACATTCTATTCGTTCCATCACTTATTTAATTATAATCTAAATTATACCACTAGATCAATGATTTGTGAATGTCTTCCGCTACTTTACGCCCTGAAGCTATAGCACGAACCACCAGACTTGCTCCCATAGCAGCATCGCCGGCAGCAAATACTTTGGCTACATTACTTCTGTTTTCTTTGTCGATAGCTACGTTTCCACGTCCGTCGAAGCTTACGCCAAGTTCGGTAAGTAAGCCTTCGTGAACCGGATGAACAAATCCCAGCGCCAGAAAAACCAGATCGGCTTTGATGGTATCGGTTTTGCCGGTTGGTTTCATACTCATGCGCCCGTTAGCATCTTTGCTCCATTCCACTTCTTCTACCAGCACTTCGGTTAGTTTACCGTTTTTGCCAATAAATTTGTTGGTGTTCAAACTCCATTTACGTACACATCCTTCCTGATGTGAACTGGATGTTTTCAAAATAGTAGGATAAAATGGCCAGGGGGTATCCGGATTCTTTCCTACCGGTGGTTGAGGCATGATTTCAATCTGAGTTACTTTTACCGCACCCTGACGAATAGATGTTCCAACACAGTCGGAACCGGTATCGCCACCACCAATCACCAGTACATGTTTATTCTTAGCCGAGATAGCAGCTTCTTTTTCTACTTCCTCACCCATGATCAGCTTGTTTTGCTGGCTTAAAAAGTCCATGGCAAAATAAATGCCTTTCAAGTCGCGTCCTTCGGGATTGATATCCCGCGGGTGTCCTGCACCTACGGCAATACATACGGCATCGAAGTTTTTCATTATTTCAGCACCCAGAATATCTTTGCCTACTTCGGTGTTGGTTTTAAATTCAATGCCTTCTTCTGCCAGCTGAACTAAACGTCTGTCGATAATATTCTTATTCAATTTGAAATTTGGAATACCATAACGTAACAATCCACCCAACGAATTATCTTTTTCGAACAAAACAACAGAATGCCCTTTGCGATTCAGTTGTTGAGCGGCAGCCATCCCTGCAGGACCTGACCCGATGATAGCTATCTTTTTTCCGGTGCGTGTTTTGGGTGGACGCGCCTTAATCATTCCCTCAATAAATCCGACTTCTGTAACGGCTGCTTCGTTTTCGCGTATCGTTACGGGAGCTTCGTGCAATGCCAGTACACACGATTTTTCGCATGGAGCCGGGCATATACGACCGGTGAAGTCCGGAAAGTTATTCGTTTCGTGAAGCGATTCAATACCTTCTTTCCATTTGCCTTTGTAAATCAAATCCTGCCATTCCGGCATTTTGTTTCCAAGTGGGCATGCCCAGTGGCAAAAAGGAATACCGCAATCCATACAGCGCGATGCCTGAATTTTCCGGTCTTCATGATTTAATGTTTGTTCGACTTCCCCAAAGTCGTAGATTCGTTCGTTGACAGGTCTGTAACCTGCTTCTTTACGGGGTATTGTTATAAATGCTTTAGGATTTCCCATGATGTTTATTCTGCCTCTCTAAATCTCCCCCGAAGGGGAGACTTTTTGGTTAGCTCTTTATTCGTTAGTAGTAATTTTATTGTTTTTCACTCCTAATTCCCCCTTCGGGGCTTAGGGGGCTTTCTTAATAATCTCTTTCTACCTGAGCAATTTTCTTGTTGATAGCTTCGATTTTCTCTTCTTGCAATACTTTTTTGTATTCAATCGGAACTACTTTGATAAACTTATCCACGTAGTCTCTCCAGTTGTCCAAAATGCGTTTAGCAAGTTTACTGTTCGTGTATTTATAGTGGTTTTGAATTAATCCTTGTAATTCTTTACTATCAATACTATCTTCGAGAAGCGAGAGTTCAACCATTTGCATATTACAGAAGAAGTCAAAATCTCCTTTTTCGTCGAGCACATAAGCAACACCACCACTCATACCGGCAGCAAAGTTACGTCCGGTGGTACCAAGTACCACGGTGCGACCTCCTGTCATGTATTCGCAACAATGGTCTCCGGCGCCTTCAACCACTGCTACTGCACCCGAGTTACGCACACAAAAACGTTCGCCTACAACACCGTTTATGTAAACTTCACCCGAAGTGGCACCATATAATATGGTATTACCGGCAATGATATTTTCTTCCGGACTAAAAGTACTTTCTTTGGGCGCAACAACCACAATTTTACCTCCCGAAAGTCCTTTTCCTAAATAGTCATTTGACTCACCTGTCAAGCGGAAATAAACGCCTTTACTTAAGAATGCACCAAAGCTTTGTCCGGCAGATCCTGTAAAATGTGCAATGATTGTATCAGTAGGTAGTCCTACTTGTCCGTAGCGTTTTGCAATTTTACCCGAAAGCATCGCTCCTACAGCGCGGTCAGTATTTTTTATTCTATGTTTAATCTCCACAGGCATGCATAAGTCTAATGCCGGTAGCGATTTCTTTATTAATTCATGATCAAGTACCTTTTCAAGCTTATGATCTTGCTCTTTCACATGGCGTAAAGCCGAATCGGTATGCAATGCCGGAGCATAAAGGATCTTTGCCAAATCAATCTTTTTCAGTTTAGGACTTCCTTCAACGTTTTTACGTTCAAGTAACTCGGCATGTCCGATGATTTCATCCATGCTGCGGTAACCTAATTGCGCTAAATGTTCGCGTACATCCTGAGCAATGAAGTGGAAGAAGTTTACAAGATATTCATGTTTACCGGTGAAATGCTTGCGCAATACTTCATCTTGTGTGGCTACACCAACCGGGCAAGTATTTAAGTGACACTTACGCATCATCACACAACCCAGAATCAACAAAGCACTTGTTGCAAAACCGTATTCTTCAGCTCCTAACATTGCAGCAATCACAATATCGCGTCCGGTTTTTAGCTGTCCGTCGGTTTGTAATCTGATTTGACCACGCAAATTATTCATCACTAAAGTCTGCTGTGTTTCCGCCAATCCGATTTCAACCGGCAGACCTGCATGCTTGATAGAGCTCGATGGACTTGCACCGGTTCCACCTTCGGTACCGCTGATCAGAATTAAATCAGCTTTAGCTTTAGCTACACCTGCGGCAATGGTTCCAACTCCTGTTTCCGACACCAGTTTTACACTGATTACGGCTGTTGGGTTGATATTCTTTAAATCAAAAATTAGCTGAGCCAAATCCTCGATAGAATATATATCGTGGTGGGGTGGAGGCGAAATCAAGGATATACCCGGAATAGAGTGGCGGGTTTTAGCAATGATTTTATCCACTTTATGGCCGGGTAGCTGTCCGCCCTCACCGGGTTTTGCTCCCTGAGCAATTTTGATTTGAATTTCATCTGCATTAATCAGATATTCGGCTGTAACGCCAAAACGCCCGGATGCTACTTGTTTGATGGCGCTTCGTGTGCTTAATCCGTCTTCGCGTTTTTTGTAACGTTCCGGATCTTCACCACCTTCACCTGTATTACTGCGTCCTCCGATTGAGTTCATAGCCATAGCCATGGCTTCGTGAGCTTCGCGACTGATCGAACCGTATGACATCGCTCCGGTAACGAAGCGTTTCATGATTTTCTCTACTGGTTCAACTTCGTTTATATCAATTGGGTTATGTTTGTAGTCAATTAAATCACGAATAAAAATAGGAGCAGCTTTACCATCAACGGCATTCACATATTCCTTGTATTTTTCGTAACTGTTCGTTTTGGTGGCAATTTGCAACCGTGCTATAGTTTCCGGATTCCAGGCATGTTCTTCTCCGTCGCGACGGTAAGCATATTGCCCCAGATTTTTTAGTTCTGTAACATCTTCTCCTTCTTTCGGGAAGAATGCAAGAGTGAATGGTTTCAATACTTCATTAGCAATGTCTTCAATATCAATACCTTCTATAGATGAGGTAATACCTTTAAAGTACTTGCTAAGTAATGAAGACGAAATACCGATTGCTTCAAAAATATGTGCTCCACGGTAACTGCGCAGCGTAGAGTTACCCATTTTCGAAAGTACCTTGAGTAACCCTTTGTTTACAGCTTTGATATAATGTTTTTTAGCTGTATCAATATCCATCTGCAAATCACCTGATTTGATCTTTTCGTTGATGATGGCAAATACCATATAAGGGTTGATAGCATTGGCACCAAAACCAAATAACAACGCAAAATGCATTACTTCACGAGGTTCTGCAGTTTCAACTACAATGTCAATCTGCATTCTCTTGCGCTTTTGTACCAAGTACAGGTGCACTGCCGAAACAGCAAGTAACGATGGGATAGGAGCGTGGGTTGAATCAACGCCGCGGTCGCTTAATACAATGTAGTTTTTTCCATCGTCAACGGCTTTTTCTACCGATAGGCAAAGTTCCTGAATGGCTTTTTCTAGTCCGCTGGCACCTTCTGCCGGATTGAAAAGCATGGGTAGCGAAATGGTTGAGAATCCTTTGTACTGAAGATTCATCAATATTTCGAACTGCGTATTGGTTAGTACCGGGCTCTTCAGCTTCACCATCTTACATATTTCGTGAGCTGGTTCCAGCAGGTTTTGATTTACTGAACCAACGAAACCGGTTAACGACATGACTAATTCTTCGCGAATCGGGTCAATGGGTGGGTTGGTTACCTGAGCAAATTGTTGACGGAAATAATTGAAAAGACGTTGCGGTTTGTCCGAGAAAACAGATAAAGCCACATCATTACCCATGGATGAAGTTGGTTCTGATCCTTCATTTGCCATCGGGATAATCAATTTTTCCACATCTTCTTTTGAGTAACCAAAAGCATGAACAAGCGTATTGTAGTCTTTCAGGTCATATTTTGCTGTACGTCCAGAAGATATATTATCCAGATTGATACAGTTTTTGTTTAACCAGTCACGATAAGGGAAGGCTTTTGCAAGTCCTTCTTTTAATTCGTTATCATAAAATATTTGACCAAGCTCTGTATCAACCATAATCATTTTTCCAGGTTTCAAACGACCTTTGGCCTTGATGTTGGCTGGATCAAACTCAATGGTTCCTGTTTCCGAAGCAATAACCATGATATCATCATGTGTTACCAGATAACGGGCCGGACGTAATCCGTTACGATCCAACATACCACCGGCATATCGACCATCGCTGAATAAAATAGCGGCCGGACCATCCCAGGGTTCCATAAAGGTGCTGTGATATTCGTAGAATGCACGTAAGTTATCCGAAATAGGATTCTTTGCATTATAACTTTCGGGTACCAGCATAGCCATAGCATGAGGTAAACTTTTGCCCGACATAACAAGGAACTCCAGCGTGTTGTCCAACGAAGCACTATCGCTCATACCGGGTTGAACCAGCGGATATAGCTCATTTAAGTTACCCAGCAAGTCCGATTTTAATACGCTTTCACGCGATTCCATCCATTGACGGTTACCACGGATGGTATTAATTTCGCCATTGTGCCCGATCATGCGGAATGGCTGAGCAAGATCCCAGGTTGGGAAGGTATTGGTACTAAAGCGTGAGTGAACCAATGCAATTCCACTGGTAAAGTTCGGATTAGATAAATCCGGATAATATTCGCGTAATTGAAGTGAGGTGAGCATCCCTTTGTAAATCATCTGTTTTGTAGATAAACTTACAATATAGAAACTCCGGTCTTTGGCTATATCTGATTTTAAAATTGATTTTTCTATCTTCTTGCGAACCACATAAAGTTTTCGTTCCAGGTCTTCCTGATTGCAATGGCCTGTTACGAATATTTGTTTGATTTGTGGTTCTGTAGTAATGGATATTTCCCCGAGAATATGGCTGTTTACCGGCACGTCGCGCACGGCAATAAGATCCAGATTTTCTTTTTCAATAAATTCTTTAATGACGTTGATGCACAGTTGAGATTTGGCTGCATCTTTGGGAAGGAAAACAAGACCGGTTCCGTATTTTCCTTTGGCTGGAACCTGGATGCCTTGTAGAAGAATAAATTCGTGAGGAATTTGGACGAGAATACCGGCACCATCACCGGTTTTGTTATCTGCGCTCTCGGCTCCACGGTGAACCATGTTTTCGAGAACTTGTAGTCCGTTTGTTACTATATCATGCGATTTTTCGCCATGAAGATTTAATACTAGGCCGACACCGCAGGCATCGTGCTCATTTTGGGGTGAATATAGCGATTGCTGCTCATATTCATCAGATAAGAACGGGTTTGTATTCGGGTTTGTCATAGCTTCTTCTTTGTTATGCGCTTATAAAACAGCTTTTTTGAGCTAAATAATTGTGAGTTCTCGTTTTATTGTTTGGTTACAAATAGTGGGAAAACCTGAAAGGCTCTCCCACTATTCTAATTTTTGAAAAATGGAGGTTAACCTCTTGTTATCTAATAAATAATAATTCTCTATACTTAGGTAGAGTCCACATCTCGTCGTCTACTATTAATTCTAATTTGTCGATGTGGTAACGAATAACGTCGAAATACGGTAACACTGTATCGTGATAAGCATTGGCTTTATCTTTTTCGTGTTCAATAACATTGGCCACTTTTCGTGCTACAACCATGTCTTCTACGTTTTTCTTTATTACAGATGCGTGTTCAGCAATTTCTTCAATTAAAGATAAATCCATTGCACTTATTTTTGTAGCTTTTTCGGCTGAGAATACGGCTTTGGTTTTGTATACGTTATCTAACAGAAGAGATTGGTAACGGGTAGCCACTGGAATAATGTGGTTAATTGCCAAATCACCTAAAACGCGAGCTTCAATCTGGATTTTCTTTGTATAAGTTTCCCATTTCACTTCGTTGCGCGATTCCAATTCTTTTTCTGTCAGTACACCTGTTTTAGTAAACAATTCGATGCTTGATTTGCTGGTGTGGGCTTCAATGATTTTTGGAGCACTTGTTTCACAATCTAAACCGCGTTTTGCTGCTTCCACTTTCCATTCTTCGCTGTAGCCGTTTCCATCAAAGCGAATTGCTTTAGAATCTTTGATGTAAGATTTAATTACATCAAAAATAGCTTTTTCTTTCGTTGCACCTGCTGCCATTTTTGCATCAACTTCGGCTTTGAATTCAACAAGTTGAGCTGCTACTGCTGTGTTTAGGGCAGTCATTGCTGAAGAACAGTTTGCCGATGAACCAACAGCGCGGAACTCAAAGCGGTTTCCTGTAAACGCAAATGGCGAAGTACGGTTACGATCTGTGTTGTCAAGGAATACTTCAGGAATGTGAGGAATGTCCAGTTTCAATCTTTTTTTGTCATCAATTATAATGGCTTCTTCGCTGGTACTGTTTTCCAGTTTATCCAGTACAGTAGTTAACTGTGATCCAAGGAATGCTGAAATAATTGCAGGAGGTGCTTCGTTTGCTCCAAGACGGTGTGCGTTTTGAGCAGTCATGATAGAAGCTTTCAGCAATGCATTATGTTTGTGAACAGCTTTCAATGTTGTTACAATGAAAGTGATGAACTGCAGATTTTCTTCTGCTGTTTTTCCCGGAGCGTAAAGAATAACACCAGTATCAGTACTTAATGACCAGTTATTATGTTTACCTGAACCGTTTACACCTGCAAATGGTTTTTCGTGCAATAATAGACGGAAACCATGACGGCGTGCTACTCTTTTCATAATCGACATAACCAACAAGTTTTGGTCTACTGCCAAATTACACTCACCAAAGATTGGAGCTAGCTCAAATTGGTTAGGAGCAACTTCGTTGTGACGGGTTTTTAAAGGAATACCGTATTTATATCCTTCAAATTCCAAATCTTTCATGTAAGCTGCCACACGGCTTGGTACAGCACCGAAGTAGTGATCTTCCAATTGTTGGTTTTTTGCAGATTCATGACCCATCAGTGTTCTGCCTGTCAATACAAGGTCAGGACGGGTTGCATATAAACCTTCGTCAACCAAAAAATATTCTTGTTCCCAACCTAAATTGGCACTTACCTTTTTTACGTTTGGATCAAATAGCTGGCATACATCAACTGCTGCTTTATCAACTGCAGCTAGTGCTTTCAATAAGGGAGCTTTTAAGTCAAGAGATTCTCCGGTATATGAAAAGAAAATAGTTGGGATAACTAATGTATCGTCTATGATAAAGGCTGGAGATGATGGATCCCATGCTGTATAACCGCGGGCTTCGAATGTGCTGCGGATACCGCCATTAGGAAACGATGATGCATCTGGTTCTTGTTGTGCCAATAGTTTTCCTGAAAAATCTTCGATAATGACTTCACCCGGAGCTCCGGCATAATCAATAAATGAATCATGCTTTTCTGCAGTTCCGTCTGTCAGTGGTTGAAACCAGTGTGTGTAGTGTGTTGCACCTAACTCAGTAGCCCAAAGTTTCATGCCTGCTGCAATTTGATTTGCCAATGCAATGTCAAGGGTTGCACCTTTTGTGATTACATTATTCAATGCTTTCAATGTGTCTTTAGAAAGGTATTTAGACTTAGCTACACTGTTGAAAACGTATTTTCCGTAATAGTCGGAAGTGAATTTTGAAGGGGCCGAAACCTCAAGTGCTTTTTTCTTAAAAGCTTCTTCTACTGCATTAAATCTCAATGATGACATAATTATATTTTTTGATGGTTGTATTTTATCTGTAGCTTTAAAATGTTTGTCCGAACCTTGCGGAATGATATTAAATCATTGCAAAAATAATAAAAATGATAGTTCTTTGACTATAAAATAAGCTATTTCTGTGTTTTTTTAGAGTTTTGTTTTAATTTGATACAAATATAGACATTATTCAATCTGATTGAAACTATTTTGGGTTAAATAGTGAGATGTCGAATGCGCTGTTTTTGTGTTGCAATTCTGAATTGTTTTATTTGTCGAATTTTACTGTAGGCAAAGATAGATAATAAATCAATCAATTATTTATTTCGTTTGTAATTTAATTGCTTTGTTTTATCTGATATTTTCAGGTCTTGTATCAATTAAAATCTTGTGAAAATGATTAGTCGAAATTCGTATAAGCGGTTTCACCATGTTGTGTTTCGTCCAATCCTATAGCTTCATGTTTGTCCAATACGCGTAACTTGACAAATTTATCGGTAATTTTGAATAGGATATAGGTTCCTACTCCTGAGAATACAATGGTAACTCCAACGGCTAATAATTGTATCCATAATTGATGAAAATTGCCATAGATAGCTCCGCTGTACGAGGATTGAATGAAAGGTGAAGCCAATACACCGGTTAAAATGGCGCCTAGAATACCTCCCATGCCATGAACTCCGAAGGCATCCAGCGAGTCGTCGTATCCTAGTTTTGGTTTCACATAGGCAACCATGAAAAAGCAGACTAGCGAAACAAGCACTCCGATAGTTAATGCACCGGGTATGCCTACAAATCCGGCTGCAGGAGTAATGGCTACTAATCCGCCTACCGCACCGGTACTGATACCTACCACTGTGGGGCGTTTGTCTAAGCACCAGTCGAGCAATGCCCAGGTGATGGCGGCTGTTGCTGCGGCTATATGTGTAACCATTAGTGCATTTCCGGCAAGGCCATCGGCTGCCAGTCCACTGCCGGCATTAAATCCAAACCAACCAACCCAAAGTAAGCCTGCGCCGATAACCACATAGGTGATATTGTGTGCTGGTATAGCATGTCCTTTGTAGTCGCGGCGTTTTCCCAGCATCACGGCTGTTACTATAGCTGCAACACCGGCATTTATATGTACCACGGTACCGCCGGCAAAATCCAGAGCTCCTAGTTTATACAACCAACCGTCTGACGCCCATACCCAGTGTGCTACGGGATTGTAAATAAATATAGTCCAAAGAATCGAAAAAATCAAAAATCCTTTGAAGTTGATGCGTTCCGCAAATGCTCCTACAATTAAAGCAGGGGTGATAACGGCAAACATACATTGGAACATAATGAAAACAATGTGAGGAATTGTTCCTACGGTGCTTCCGTCGGCAGCTGTTTGCGAATGAGATATAAAATACGGACTCAGGTCATTGATGTTTATATTGTTTAAAAATGCCCAGTGAAATCCTCCTATAAATGGCTTGAGTGCATCGATGGAGTTTGAGCTAAATGCATTGCTGTAGCCTATAACCACCCATTCCACGCTGATTACTGCCACGAGGATAAAGATCTGCATAAACACATTCAATACATTTTTACGGCGAACCAAACCTCCGTAAAACAAGGCCAGTCCCGGAATGGACATTAAAAGTACAAAGGATGTGGCCACAAGCATCCAGGCTGTGTCGCCGGCGTCTATTTTCGGACTTGCTACAGTGGTAGCAGTTTGGGCTGAAACGGCAGCGCTGAATAAGGTAAATAAAGCTGTCAGGGATAATATCTGTTTTTTCATTTTTATTGCTCTCTACTTCTTGAGTTATTGGTTTTGTCTACTTCTTTTATTTGTTGTATAGTGCATCGGGACCCGATTCCTTTGTGCGGATGCGGAAGGTTTCCTGAATGTCGTAAACAAATAATTTTCCATCGCCGGTTTCGCCTGTCCATGCTGAATTCAGAACGGCATTTACCGTTTTTTCCAAATTTACATCCCTTACTACAATTGAAATCATGCGACGTTGAATATAGCCCGATTTGAATACCTGGCCACGTACTACCTGATCTTCGGTGGATTTTCCAAGTCCGGTTATGTCCCAATATGAGAACCAGTCAATGCCTGCATCGGATAATGCCTGTTTTACATCTTCAAACTTTGATTTGCGGATGATTGCTTCAATTTTTTTCATGTTTTGTTGTTTCGTTTGTACTTATTCGATGGAATTCAATTCAATTCGCTGCTTATTGTCATGTAAACAATTATTCTTGCAGCAAAAATCATGAGTTTGTCTTAATTTCAGTGCAAAAATACATTATTGTTGTCAGATTTCAAAGCAAATTGACAATAAAATGACTAAAAAAGCTACATTTGGGTATTAAAACACTGTCTGAAACTACATTTAAGTAGGAAATAGAATGCGGAGTTTTTTTTCGGTTATTTGTTTGCAGCTAATCTTGCAGTGTACAATTGATATGTTTGGTCGTTTTATTTTATTAAAATTCCGCTCATTTACTTTTGTTTCCACTTGCTACTTACTGCTTACTGCTTACTGCTCTCCCCATCACCATATCATCACCCCATCTTCATATCACCATCATATCACCATCCCATCACCATATCATCCCATCATCCCATCACCTCATTACCCCGTCACCATATCATCATCACATCATCACATCATCACATCATCATATCACCCCATCATCACATCATCACATCATCACATCATCATATCATCATATCATCACATCACTCATCTCTCATTCCTCATTTCTTACCTCTTACCTCTTACTGCTTACTGCTTACTGCTTACCGCTAAAAAAAATAGAACAGGCCATTTCTCACGAAATAGCCTGCCTGAAACAATAAAACTAAAAAACACACGATTAGTTGTAAGCAGTTTCGTCGTGTTTGGGGGAAATCCGGAGCTTCTACTGCCCGTTGCTCCGGATTTATTTCTATTCTAACGGATTTCTTTAATCCTTAATATATAACGATTCGTCTCCGCTCTCTTTGGTTCTGATGCGGTAAGATTCATCAATCGGCGACACAAATATTTTACCGTCGCCAACTTCGCCCGTGTAAGCTTTTTCCAGCAGGCAGTCTATCGTTTTCTGTACATTTACATCGCGAACAACGATGGACAGCGTAAGTCGCGAAATAAATTCAGTGTCCGAAGAGCCGCGAAGTACAGCTTTTCTTTTTCTCTCATTACCTACACCAAAAGTTTCGGAATAAGTAAAAAAGTCAATGTCGATGTCGTGTAAAGCAGCTTTAATTTCTTCGAATTTTGAGCGTCTGATAATTGCTTCTATTTTTTTCATAATAAATACATGTTGAATGTTTAATAACTTTTTTGATAGTAACTTCTTACAAAACCATTTTATTGATCAGGGATATATGGTTGGTTTTAGAGTAGAATGTATGGTTGATTTTTGAATAAAATTCAGGATCGTTTTTTACTAGTCATATTTTTTACCCACTACCCACTACCTACTACCTACTCATAACTACCTACTGGTTTATATTAGTTGTTGTAAGCTTCTGCTCCGTGTTCGAAAATATCAAGTCCACCAGGTCCGGTTTCACCTTCTGGTTCCACACGTAATTTAAATGGATAAGGCAATTTACTTACTGCATACATTACTACGAACGAGGCAACCAAAGTAGCTACCGTTACTACGATACTTCCTACAGCTTGAGCTGCAAACACATTCCATCCGCCGCCATAAAATAGACCGGTAACGGGGGCTGTGTTGTCGGCGCCTGTCGGGCCTGTTACTCCGTATTGTCCGCTGGCAAATAAACCCAGCGATAGAGTTCCCCAAATTCCGTTCAAACCGTGAACCGGAACTGCACCTACAGGATCATCAATTCTCAAATATTCCAATAAATAAACCCCTCCGAATACTACAACACCTGCTACCAATCCGATGATTACCGATCCGAATGGAGATACCCAGTAGCAGGGGCAGGTAATAGCTACCAGTCCGGCCAACATGCCGTTTAGTGCAAAACCGGTATCAAATTTACCTTTAAAGGGCCCTATCCACAAGGCGCACAACATAGCTGCCAATGATCCGGTACAAGCTGCAAGGGTGGTGTTGGCTGCAACACGACCTATACCTTCGTAATCCATTCCCGAAAGGGTACTACCCGGGTTAAAACCGTACCAGCCAAACCATAATAAGAAAGCACCTATGGTTGCCAATGGTAAACTGTGAGCGGCAGGTAAACCGCCTTTCTCTTTGTTGTCACGTAAAAATATACGTCCGATGCGTGGTCCTAATACGATTGCTCCGGCCAGTGAAACCATACCACCGATGGTGTGTACTACAGTCGAACCGGCAAAGTCACGGAATGGTTGACCCAGCGATGGTAAGAAATGTCCCGGGGTTCCCATCAATGCTAAGAATCCGTCAGGACCCCATGCCCAGTGACCGATGATAGGGTAGATGATGGCTGTAACGAAAATACTATAGATGATATCGCCACGGAAACTTGTACGTCCAATCATGGCTCCCGAAGTAATGGTCGAAGCAGTGTCGGCAAATGCAAATTGGAAAATCCAGTGAGCTAGCAACGCTACACCCGTTGTGCCGTAAGTGGCTGGTGCACCTTGCAGGAAGAAGTATTGAGTTCCGATAAACGCATTGCCTGCTCCAAACATAAATGCGTAACCTATGGCCCAGAATGATACCCCGCAAATGGCTGTGTCCAAGGTACATTCTACCAAGATATTTACAGTTTCACGTTTTCTTGCAAAACCTGCTTCCAGCATCACAAAACCTGCTTGCATACCAAATACCAGGGCGGCGGCTACAAGAGTCCAGATTGTGTTCAGTGAGTTTATTACAGCTGTTTCGTGGGCTGTGTATACTTCAGCTGCTTGAGCTGATGTGCCCGAAAGTAGGCTCGGGAGAAGGATCATGGCGGCTATTACAGCTACTAGTCCTAACATTTTACCGGCAAAAAGAGTGGCAAATAATTTCCAGTCTTTGGGTTTCGACATGTTTTCTACAAATCTCGAAAAATAGTCTGCTCGACTTGTGTTTCTTAAGTTTTTACTCATAATATAAATATTTTAATTGATATATTGAATCTTTAATTTTGCAATTAAAAGTCTGCTCACTTTTAATCTTAAGAGAATACTAAATTCATAATTCATAATTCGTAACTTATAGCTCATCACTCATCACTCATCACTCATCACTCATCATTCATCACTCATCACTATTTACAGCGTCACCCCTGCTACAAAAAATGTGGTTTTAGAATAAGGGTTTGCACCTACAATTCCGTATACGGGCAGGCTGAATTTGTCTGTTATAGCAATGGTTTTGCTTACTTTTAACCCCAGATTGGTAATGCCGAAACCGCTTGTGCCGTAAGTATTACTGTTTGCCAACGATCCGCCGATAAATACTTTAGCCACCGGAGCTATTTGATACCCCAGTTCTACATAGGTCGAAAGAGCGTTGTCGCCGTTGTTTAGTTTGTCAGCTCCGGCAAACATGGTGTTTACCGATGCACTGAATGCTGCCCCCGTGTAAGCCAGAGTTCCTTCGAATATGTGTCCGGTTCCGTTTTTGTATTTAAAATAATCTGGTTGAGTAGCGAAGTTGTAGTAGTAGTCGGTCAGCGTAATGGCAAAAGCACTCGACACGGCATAAGTGGCATATAAATCTACTTCTTTCAGGCCTCCGCTAAAACTGCTGGATGCCCATGATCCCAGGGTGAGTTTACCGGTTGTGAATGATGCGTAGGGTTGAATATTAGGGGCTCCACCTGTTTTTCCTGTAACATCTTCTTGAGGAATACCACGCCATACATATGAACTTACAATGTCAGCACCAGTTGCAAATTGAGCCTTAACGCTCATTGTAGATAACAATGCAATCGCGGAGATTGCTAGAACTTTAATTTTTGTCATACCTGAAAATTTTAAAAGTTTGATTATTATTATAAAAACTGCTCTTTGTGTTTTGCTTTTACTTATTTGTTTGACTTATTCTTTCTGTCCGTCAACTTATATTGAAGTAATGTAGATAAAATGTAATCAATAGCTCGAAACAAATGTCATATTGTTTTTAATACAATGCAAAAATAATCAAAATGTCATCTACGATGGTCGAATTGCAGCAAAATGTTGGAAAATAAATCTTGCTTCTTTCATTGTGATGTGTATCGTGCTTTATATGTTTCATATTTATATTATATGCTCTTATTTTCTTTCAAAATAACACCAATATGTTGATGGTTCTGTCTGATTGCTCTTTTTGTTTATTTGCAATAAGTCCCATTTTTGAGGTTTAAAGTGTCATTTGAAGCGGTTATGTCTTTAAAAACCTACCTTTTTAATCATGATAAACTACATAAATGTATTTTTTGCTAATTGTATCTCCGGAAAATAAAAAATAATAACTCTTATTTCAATATCGTTTAGATATGGATTCGCACACAGAATACACGGATTAGACGGAAAAAAAACTGATCGAAATTCCATTTTAAATGCTTATTGTTAAAATGATATAATCAAGTCAACTTTGCATATTCTGTAAAATCTGTGGATTCCGTGTGCCTAACTAAACGGCATCGACTCTTATTTTGTCAGCTAAAACTAAGCCGACGCAAGCTAGGTGTGTGTGCTTTGATAATTCGATCTGTTGTTTATTCCTGAATCGGAATATGCGCTTCCCCGGCTAATCAGAATTAAATAATGTAGTGTTTTTCAGAAAATAGCTAGACGATACGGTTGTAATTTTAAGTTCCCGTCAGCCGACCCTCATCCCCAAACGTAAAATATTGATTGTCATTTTGAACGAAGTGAGAATTGAAAATCGGCGTTAGCCAAATCTCTCATAAAGTTTCATATATAAAGTTTACCGGACAACAGTGGTGTACTATGTGATAGAAACAGTTCATTAAATATTTGAAACTGCTTATTAGCTTTAAATCGAAGATATAAGACCAAAAACACATAGTATTATCCTTAGTCCTGTGATAATTTCAGACTAGGCAAAAGTATCGTCAGATACTTTTACTATGTGGGCTAAGTCTTTTTTTTTCTTCTATTATTTCTATGTGTACTATGTGATAAAGTGATAGAAACAGTTCATAAAAAATTGGAAACTAATATACACGTCTGACAACTAAGAATTGAGTTGATTATCCTTTTTCGCTTGTTGCAGGTCTTCCTTGAGGGTTGGAATATACGGCGGGTGTTAAATCTTTTTAAATATTTGTACTGTTTTATTTTCGGTAAAAAATAATTATTTATACTTGCAATGTCAAGTGGTCGAATTTCTTAAGTAAATGATAATTATTATTATTGCTATGTTTTTACAACAATAGTTCGCACTGGTTTTAAATAGAAGGTATAAGACTAAGAACACATAGTATTATCCCGGTATCCGGGATAATTTCAGACTAAGCAAAAGTATCGTCAGATACTTTTTACTATGTGGCCTAAGTCTTTTTCTCCATTATTTCTATGTGTACTATGTGATAAAAACAGGTCATTAAATATTGAAAACTACTTATTTGCTCGACTCTCCATAAATTAATTCTAAGCAAAAGTATCGTCAGATACTTTTACTATGTGACCTAAGTCTTTTTCTCCATTATTTCTATGTGTACTATGTGATATAAAACAGGTCATTAAATATTGGAAACTGCATAGTCTTGTGTTGTGCTCATGTTTTTGGTTGTTTTTTGCCATTCACAACATAATATGCACGAGCTTGGTCTAACTACGAACCTCCTAAATTTAATCAGTTATGTCTTCTGTAAATGAAACCGGTCACAACAGAAATGTAGTCCACTTCGAGATTTTGGTATCCTATGTTGCTTCTCTCGGGCCTTCTTACAATCCCTCACGTGCTGCTATTGCCGTGCCTGCACTCCAGGCTCTGCTTTTGCAGGCCCGCGAAACGATCAAAAATGTCGATATAATGTTGGCTTCTTATTCCATTGCGGTCGATAGTCGCGAGCATACCTTCGCACCTTTGAAAACTTTGTCTACACGGATACTAAACTCCCTCAGATCCACCGAAAGCTCTTCTTATACGGACAGCTCGGCCAGGTCAATTGTTCGAAAAATTCAGGGTAGGAGGGTGAAGCCGCGGCTTACCGATGCCGAGAAAAAAGCACTGGCCGAACAGGGTGTAGAGGTAGTCGAAAAATCATCTGCTCAAACCGGTTATGATAATCAAGCCGATAACTTCAGCAAGCTTATCGGTCTTTTGGCCTGCATACCGGAGTATGCACCCAACGAACCCGACTTGCAACTGGACACGCTCAGGGCTTATCAGACCAGCCTTGAGATTATAAACAAAGAAGTTATCGTTGCTAAGGTTGATCTTGATAATGCACGTGCTGCCCGCAATCATGTACTTTACGCACATCTCACCGGTTTGGTGGATATTGCTTTCGATGTAAAGACTTACATCAAATCCCTCTTTGGAGCCAGAGATTGGCATTACAAACAAATCTCTTCCATTGTATTTAAAGTCGTAAAATAATTCTTTCTCAGTACTAAGTGGCTTTGACAAACAGCTGTTTTGGTCAAAACACTTTGATAGTAATGCTTAATAATCAAAAAAACAGATTTTATAAGCACTTATTCTTTTTTGTACAGCTGCTATACCTTTATAATCATTCGCTACAATTGTCATATCGGCACTCGTAACTCTGCTTTTTGCGGAATCATTTATGTTTGTTATTCCTGCTATTTAGAAATAAGCTTCTGAATTAACGGATACGCGACCTGCTTTAACGGATCTATTTTATGCTTATTAGAATTATAAAGCTGAAAGTCTGATATACGATACATATTTTATGATTATTTGTACTGACTTTTTGAATAAATATCCTACAGTTATGTATATAGCTACGTACTTTATAGATATAGAAGCTTCTGGTATAAAAATAGAAACATCTGAAATGGATATATAACCAACTATTATGGAGATTCAAGCTGCTGATATCTTGTTGCCCCGCACAATCAAACAATAGGCACTCACAACATCTCTTAGACCTCAGTTATCTTTATTCTTTTGTCTTTGTTCTTTATTCTTTGTTCTTTTGTCTTATGTCTTGGCTCTTTACTCTTCTTTGTAAGCATTCTCCACTTCTTTGTTGGTGTTCATAACTATTTTATTGCTATGCACAGGTATCATTTACCAACACCACAAAAAAATGAGACCCGGAACATGTCCCGGGTCTCATTACTCATTTGAATTTAATAGATGATCGTTAATAATTTATCATTAACAACTTATCATTAATCATTACTCATTTGTATTTAATAGATGATCATTAATAATTTATCATTAATCATTAACCATTAATTATTATTTATAAAGTCTCTCCATTGCCTCAATCGTAGCTTCGCGACTACCAAAGGCCGAAAAGCGAACATAACCTTCGCCGCTCGCACCAAATCCGGCGCCGGGAGTTGTTACAATGTTTTTTTCTTTCAGCAAAAAGTCGAAATATTCCCAACTACCCATGCCTTTGGGTGCTTTAGCCCACACATAAGGAGCATTCACACCACCAAAAACAGTGTAACCGGCTTTCTGAAGTCCTTCGCGAATAATTTTAGCATTCTCGGTGTAAAAGTCAATCAGCGCTTTTACCTGTTTTTTACCCTCCGGGCTAAATGTAGCTTCCGCGGCACGTTGCACAACGTACGATGTTCCGTTGAACTTGGTACACTGACGACGGTTCCAGAGTTTGTTTAATGCCACTGCTTCGCCGCTTTCGGTATATCCCATCAGTTGCTTTGGAACCACGGTGTATCCACAACGGGTTCCGGTAAATCCGGCCGTTTTAGAAAAACTGCGGAACTCAATAGCTACATCTTTGGCTCCTTCTATTTCGTAAATACTGTGAGGTACGTTATCTTCGGTGATAAATGCTTCATAAGCTGCATCAAACAGAATAATCACGTTGTTAGCTTTGGCATATTCAACCCAAACGGTCAGTTGCTCTTTGGTAAGAGTTGTTCCGGTCGGATTGTTTGGGTAACACAGATAAACCAAATCAACTTTTTCCGTTGGCAGTGCCGGTACAAAGTTATTTTCAGCGTTACAAGCCAGGTAAACCAGGTTGGTCCACTCACCGCTGGGCGTTGGTTCACCTGCGCGACCGGCCATAGCGTTGGTATCTACATACACCGGATAACATGGATCGGTGATAGCTACCCGGTTATTTACGTCGAATATATCGCCAATGTTTCCGGTATCACTTTTGGCGCCGTCGCTAACGAAAATTTCATCAGCTTCAATGGCAATGCCTTTGGATGTGTAATCATTTTCAACAATTGCATTGCGCAGAAAATCATAACCTTGTTCCGGTCCGTATCCTCTGAATGTAGCAGCACTACGTTGTTCGTCAGCGGCTTTTATCATTGCGTCTACAGCGGCATCGGGTAGGGGAAGGCTTACATCGCCAATGCCCATACGAATAACAGGTGCTGTAGGGTTTTCTTCTTTGTGTTGAGCTACTCGTTTTGCTATCTCCGAAAAAAGATAAGTAGCCGGAATTTTTATGAAATTCTCATTAATCTGTGCCATATGGTTTTGTTTAAAATACCTCCTTAATCCCTAAAGGGGAATATGAGTAGTTAGTTCTGTTTGTTTTATGATCCAAAGCTTGTTTATAGGCTAAGGATTATTGTTCTAATTGTAAAATAAGCAAGAAAGAAAAACTGATTTTGTCCCTCTTTTTGGGCTAGGGGGAGTTTACACTTCACCCTCAAAAACAGTAGTTGCGCCACCTGTCAGGTATACGTGGTTGTCCGATTCTTTCCATTCAATGGTCAATTCGCCACCCAGTAGTTCTACGGTTGTTTTTCTGGCAGTCAGATCGTTTAGTACAGCAGCCACTACCGATGCACATGCACCCGTGCCGCAGGCCATTGTTTCGCCCGAACCTCGTTCCCAAACGCGCATCTTAAGTCTGTTAGCCGAAATGACTTCGATAAATTCCGTGTTAGTACGACGTGGAAAAATAGCTGCATTCTCAGTCACCGGACCTATTTTGGGTAAATCCAGATTGGCAATATCCTTGGTAAATATAACTGCGTGCGGATTGCCCATCGAAACGCAGGTAATATTGTATTGTATCTTAGGACTGAATGTAACCGGTTCGTTTATCACGGTTTCTTTGGCAATAGTCATGGGGATCAACTTCGATTCAAGTATCGGTTCGCCCATGTCTACGGTTACACTTTCCACCGTGTTGTCTGCACCTACGAAAAGTTTTAGAACTTTAACGCCAGCCAATGTTTCCAGTGTCACTGTTGTTTTAGTTGTCAGACCTTTGTCGTATACAAACTTGCCAATGCAGCGCGATGCATTTCCACACATTTCCGACTCAGAGCCATCGGCATTAAACATGCGCATTCTAAAATCGCACTCAGTTGACGGCAATATCATTACTAAACCATCCGATCCTATTCCTTTGTGTCTGTCGCTGTATTGTATTGCGAATGCCGCAGGATCGTCTATTTTTTCTTCGAAACCGTTGACATATATATAGTCATTCCCGATTCCATGCATTTTTGTGAATTTCATTTTACGAATGTATTTGAATTGTTTGAATCAATAATACAGTACAAAGTTAGTCTCTCGCGGTTATATTTCTTGAAAAGCGCTTGGCGGTTTTTATTTATTTCTGTTTTCATTTTAATTTGCAGCAAATATAATCTTTTTCCTTTTAAATAGATTGAGTTTGCTGTTGTTTTTGTGTAAAATGATATTTGAAATAGCCGACAAAGATAGATGGCTGCTAATAAAAATGGATTTTTTACTCGGTCTTTTGTGTTCTGACTTTTACCTGAAAGTTTGTCGATTGTTTCGGGTTATTTATCCTGCTTTGGTTGACAGTTATATAAACAAAAGCCACCCATAAAATGATTTACGGGTGGCTTATGTTTTCTTGAAAAATAATTTGGCTTATTTGCCTTGAGACTGAGCGTCAGAAATCATTCTTTGACTTGCATACATATATACTTCTACGCGACGGTTTGCAGCTCTTCCTGCTACTGTTTTGTTATCTCCAACAGGTTCTGCAAAGTTTTTACCCACAATCTCTTTAAACTGAGCTGATGATACACTTTGTAGTTGTAAGAAGTTCGCTACAGACTGAGCGCGATCTTGAGATAGTTTTTGATTAATTTCAAATGATCCCTGATTATCGGTATGTCCCATGATGGTGATATCCATAGTTGGGTTCGAAATAAGGATTTTTGCAAATTTAGTCAGAGCGTCTTTTGATGCTGCGTTTAATGTGCTTTTACCAGTTTGAAATAAAATTCCGGAGTCAAAAGTCACCTTAATAGCTTTTAAGTTGTTTGCATCTCTGATGCTGTCTACTCGTGCCCCTTCAATAGCTGCTGCTTGTGCTGCCGCTTTGTCCATTTTCTTACCTATAATAACGCCTGTTGTTGCTCCAACAGCGCCACCGATAGCTGCACCGATAGCCGCACTTTTGCCACTTTTACCAATTAAAGCACCTATGCCGGCACCTAGCGCGGCTCCGCCACCACCACCGAATAAACCACCTTTAGTTGCGTTGCTCATTGAGCTACATCCTGCCAATAGAATGGATACGGCAAGAATAATTGCTACAAGTCCACTGTTTTTTTTCATGTTCTAATTTGTTTTAAATGTTTATTTTAGTTTGGAGAGATTGATTCAAATTTGATGAGAATCAGATTTAATCAGTCGAAATTTAGTTGAGTGTTTAAATATCTAGTGTCAATTTGAAATCATTGCAAAGGTAGCAAATTAATGTAAAAAAACAAAGCTGTGTATTTAATTACATTTTTCAAATCGATTTTTCAAGTTGATTTGTAGCCAGCAACTTTAGTTCTAAAAAAAGTGATCATTTCGAAGCTGTTTGCTGACGAAACTTTATTTAAGAATAATAGTTTTTACTACGAAGTCCAATTCTCAATTAAAATATGCTTATCTAACTTCATTTTTTCGGAAATTGTTCAGCCTGTATTGTTGAATATTATTCAACAATATTAGGGTTTTTGTGAATGAATAAAAAATAATACTGTTGGATCAGAAACTTTTTTTCTGTGTAAGTGTTTAATATACAATTGTAATTAAATGTAGTAATTGAATATTATAAACTATGCCATCATTAGCAGCGATATCAAAAGTTGATTTTCCGTTTAAAACCGATCAGCAGGAAGTGAAGCAATATGCCCGAAATCTATTTGCACCTTCTTATCCGCAAGTGGACAGGATGCTGAGTGCATTTGACAATACAGAAATAATAACAAGAAATTTCTGTAAGCCGCTTGATTACTATTCCGGTTTTGCATGATTTTCAAGAGCAGAACAACGAGTATGTTCGGGTTGCTTTGGAATATTCGGTCGAAGCAATTATGCATTGTGTGGTTTCTGCTCAAATTAAAAAAGAGGAAATTACCGATATTATTTTTATTTCAACTACCGGACTTTCTACTCCGAGTTTAGATGCACTCATCATTAATAAAATGAGGTTGAATCAAAATATCAATCGTATGGCTATTTTTGGTTTGGGCTGTGGGGGTGGAGTGTCTGGCTATTCAAAAGCTTGTGTCTTGGCTAAAGCCAATCCGGATGCGGTGGTTTTGCTTGTTGCGGTGGAATTGTGTTCTCTTACATTTTTGCGAGATGATTATACTAAGAGCAATTTTATAGGCTCCACTTTGTTTGCCGATGGAGTTGCGGTCTGTCTTATTACCGGAGATAATCAGGCGAACAAAGCAAAGAATAAAATTAGTTTTGTTGATACGCAAAGCAAATTGTATTATGACTCGCTGGACGTAATGGGATGGGAGTTTATGGATAAGGGATTTAAAGTATTATTTTCTTCTGATATTCCCACTATCATTGCAAATAATGTAAATAATGATGTTACTTCGTTTTTGGATAAGAATAATCTGAAACTTTCCGATATAAAGAATTTTATTTTTCATCCCGGTGGTAAAAAAGTATTAACCGCCTATCAGGATGCTTTGTCTGTAGAAGGCGATTTTCTTAAGCATACGCGCGAGGTGATGAATGATAACGGCAATATGTCCAGTGCTACGGTATTGTATGTGTTGGATCGATTTTTTACGCAGGGTTTTGAGGATGGTTACGGACTTATGGTGTCTATGGGACCGGGATTTTCGTGTGAGATGGTTTTACTTCAAATGAATAGAGGATAATATGGCTTTTATCATTTTTATAGTCGCTCTTATTTTGCTCAGAGTTGCAGAGCTGGTGTTGTCCGGGAGAAACGAAGCGTGGTTGTTGCAGCAAGGGGCGGTGGAGTCGGGACAAAAGCATTATCCTTTTATCGTGGCGCTTCATGTGTTGTTTTTTCTTTCGCTAATAATTGAGTATTCCGCAAAACAGCCGACTTCTTTCAGCATGCTTTTACTTGTTTCCTATTTTTTACTTGTGATTTTTAAAGTCTGGGTTGTTTTGTCGTTGGGTAAATATTGGAATACGAAAATCTATCATATCCCTAATGCTCCATTGGTAAAGGCGGGGGCATACAAATACTTTAAACATCCGAATTATATAATAGTCATTGCTGAAATTGCACTTATTCCTTTGATTTTTGGTCTGTATTTTACGGCAATAACTTTCACGGTGCTTAATGCCATTATGTTGTCGGTGCGAATAAGAGAAGAGAATAAGGCGCTTAGAGGGTGATGAATAAGAATAAGCTTCTACATTATACAATGTAACTCTTGCTTTATACAATATAGTCATTGAGGCTGCCTCAAAAGTCTTTTTAGCATGCAAATGACAAAATACGCAATTGATGTACTTTTATTGAATTGATATTCAATAAATTATATTCTGATTTACAAATCTGATTTGCGAGAATTTGTGTTGCTTGCGTTATTTGCGTGCTTTTGATTCCCCCCCCCCTACATTATACAATGTAGCGCATATGATATAAGCCGATTATCAGCACTTCTCTGCTTGGCGGCTTTACAACCAATTTGTCTGTTTATTCTTCCCGTTCGAATGTTCCCTGATATATTTGCTACCAGCGCTAAACACGTAGGTGGATATGACATTAACTACGTTTTAAATCTGCTAGATCAGCGTTTCTTTTGCGATCGGAATCTTCGATCCGCGTTTTAATCTACTTTCCTTTTTTGATGTGATTACACGACATTATATTTATTCATCTACTTAATCGCTTAACAGAGAATTTGTTTATTTATATCTTCGGGTGTGATTTACGAACGAGGTCGTTGGACTGTATATTTTTGGGGCAAAATTGTAGAACTTAAAAATTGTATGTAGTTTTTTTTGTTACATCTATGAACTGCTATTATAGCGTATTTTTCAGAATAATTATTTATATTTGCGATGAAATGTTAGTCGTGTATGAGAAATAGGGCTTAAGAATGAATAGGATATTGGTGGTAGATGACGATATTATACATGTCAAGTCTATGGTGTATTTTTTAGTAAAAAATCTGGACTGTGATGTATTATCAGCCACAACAGGTTCTGCAGCAATTAGTATTGTCAAAGATACAGTGCCGGATTTGATATTGATAGACTGGAGTATGCCCGGAATGAGTGGGATAGAAACTATCATAGAGCTAAAAAATAATGCTGTGTTCTGCGATATTCCTGTCATAATGATGTCTGGAATAATGATGACATCCTCTCACTTAAAGTCTGCCATGCAAATTGGCGCAGTTGATTTTTTGCGAAAACCGATTGATGAGATTGAGCTGGTATCTAGGGTTTGTAATATGCTGCGGATTTCCGATATGCAGAAGCAGGTAAAGCAGCAAAACTTAATGTTGCAAAATCAGTTAACTTCAAATATAAGCTCCCTTCAGCACTTTTCGGAACAAAAAAAGGCAATGAATAAAAAACTGAAAGAGCTTAAACACTATTTTTTTAATGGATCTCAGCAAATTCCGGAAGGCTTATTTGAAGAGTTGGATGGGCTATTTAATGATACAGAATTAAATTGGGCGGATTTTCAAACTAATTTCGAATTCATTCACCACGATTTTCTTAAACGTGTGAAACAACTTTATCCTGCTCTGACTTTGTCTGAACTTAGAATGTGTGCATTTATTCGGTTGAACATGACGAATAAAGATATAGCAAATATTATTTGTATATCTCCCGAGTCGGTCAATACGGCTCGTAAGCGTTTAAAACGAAAAATGGAAGTAGCTTCTGGAGTAAATCTTACAGATAAACTGATGAACCTCTAAACTGTAAGTTAATTGTTGTTAATAGAAATCTCCCTTTGTACCCTCTTTGTACCCTCTTTTGCTTTAGTTGCAAACTAATAACATTGCTTAACATGGAAATACTTCGTTTTTTGAAAGAGCACATCAAACCGGATAGTTTGTTTATGAAATCTTCTCTGATTAATTCAGTGCATGCAGCTAATAAGAAGTTGATGAGAATAGTGACCATTTTGACCTTGTTTTCGCTGTTGGTTGTAATCTTTCTTGGATTGGTGAAATGTGTTGAAAATCAGTATGTTTTTTTGTTTCGTATTCTTATTGTTCAGTTGATAATAACTGTCTGGGTGTTCTGCTTATCATTTCGGAAGTATAAGCTGTATATGGGATATGTATCTGTTTATGGGATTCTCTTTATTTCCTTATTGTCAGAACTTCAGAGTATTCACCACGGATTTCTTGTAGAGCAACGTGTGTTGTTTACAAATACTTCTCTGATTCTGTTAATGTTTGTCTGTAGCTTTTTGACCAATCCGAGGCATGTGATTATTTTGGGAGTACTATCAATTGTTCGTATCGTGTTGTTCAGATATATAGTCGTTTCGCATTTTCTTCAGATAATATTTTTCTATCACGTTATTATTTTTTCATGTGCTACATTCGGTATTTTTATTCTATTTAAGAAATTGTATTTAATGACTTATCAGGCAATTATACGTAATTCAATCATTACTCAAAAAAACAAAAAACTGAATCAGTTAATCGATTTCAAACATGATATGATGAGTATGATTTTGCATGACATAAGGAACCCACTGAATAATATTCTTTTTGCGGCATATGAAACTCAAATTTCTCATCAGGTTTCGGACTCGGTACAGCAGATACTTCAAATAGCAGATAATTTTATTGATGTTCACCGGATGGAAGGAGGGGCTATTATTGTACGACCGACCTATGAGTGTATTAACCAAACTATACTTTCGGCTATTGAACAGTTGAAATATATGTTGCAAGAGAAAAACAACCGGATTCAGCTCAATATTGCTGATTCGTTGTGGCTAAGTGTTGATCAACAGCTTATTGAGCGCGTTTTTATAAATCTGTTTACCAATTCAATTAAACATTCTTTGCCCAATTTATTGATTGTGGTTAATTGTGAATTCCTTGAAGATTGTATCCGGTTTGAGATAAAAAACGATGGTGCACCTATTCATCCCGATGATATAAATAAGGTTTTTGATAAGTTTTTTTCCAAAGATGAGATCACCGAAAGTAGTTATAAATCAAAAGGCTTAGGTTTACGGTTTTGTAAAATGGTGATTGATGCCCATGGGGGAGATATCGGTCTGACTACTAATTATCCTAAAAACGGCACCAGCACCTGGTTTACATTGCCACATCTGAGCTCTATGGCTTCTGAACTGCCTGTAAATGGTGAAATTATAGACCTGACGAATGTTCAGCTGACCGAACAGGAAAAAGCACTGATTAAAGAACATGTTGGACGTATT
>Ga0302165_10000047_pt1 | contig 80402 bp, 62 predicted proteins | sample I_Fen_E3_2_FD_193499 | JGI IMG/M metagenome (GOLD analysis project Ga0302165, IMG submission 193499) | Peat permafrost microbial communities from Stordalen Mire near Abisko, Sweden - I_Fen_E3_2 | ecosystem: Environmental > Terrestrial > Soil > Wetlands > Permafrost | place: Sweden: Abisko...
CGATGAAATCCATAAAGTAGGTACACATGATTCGATGTAGTAATCAATAAAGCTTTATTTTCTTTAATACCATTTATCAAACTACAATCATCATAGACACCAGCACCATGGATAATTCCATAAGAAGAATAAAATGATAATAATTTATTAGCAGGTATACCTTCTGTATTATTACAACCGACAATATTCTCTGATTTCAAATACGTAGCATAATAATTCGTAGCATATGTACATGGATCACCTCCGAGAATTGTTGCTAATGTCAAAAAGCTACACCAGTCATATCCATCATACGCAGAATTGGATTGAATAGGGGTTACATTCATTCCATAATTAAAATCATGGTTAAGACAAGGCGTGCATCCTTGATAATTTGTATTACCGCCTACACAGTCTCCACAGTCATTAAGAGTAGCTGTACCACCCCAAACTCCGTTACAGTCTTGTGTACAAGGTGCAAGCCCTGTAGTTCCACCGACACAAGTTTTACAATTATCATAATAAGCCGTACCATTTTCCACTCCTGCACAATCGTATTGAGGAGTAGGGTCTGGATCATCGTCATCGTCACCATCATCGTCACCTCCATCATCACCACCATCATCGCCACCATCATCGCCACCTCCCGGATCACAAGCATACATAGCAGTAACAGATAATGAAAGATGTCTTTTGTGCATATTGAATGTCAGTCCACTCACCAACATCAAAAGTAAAAATATTTTACGAATATAATGTTCCATAATCGAATTAATTTTTAATGATATTTTGAGACCAGATATATTGTCGTCCAAGGACTATAAGGTTGTAGTTACCTACAGGTAAAACCGGATTAATAGTAATACTATAGGTACCGGGGGAGTACGATTTTTTCTTTGTTGAGAAACAGGATATACCGACCATGGTGTGTATCTGGAAAGTAATCTGATCGGATTTGGTTACCGTAAATTCTACACATAGCTGATTATCCATCGGATTGGGATAGATGCGATTGATAACAAAAGTAGTATCTTGAACTGCTTTAATTGCTTTTGAACTACCCGACAACTCTTTGTCCAGAATAAAGTAAGTAGGTCTCATCGGTTCGTTCGATTCTTTTGTTTTCCGTTCCAGATTACCTGTTATATAAAGAGAGTCATCATGTTGGTAAACCTTACAAACAAGAGATTTCAGACTGTGGTAAACATTTTTATCATTGTCAGTCGATGCATGTTCTACTTTCCAGACACCCTGTTCTTGTTTCGCGCCAAGTTCCATCAGTTCTTTTCCATTAACACTCCATGTAGCACTGAGTTTTCCATTGACTGTTTTAAGATCGAGCACCATATCTTCTTCACTTTCCACTATAGAGTGGCTCCAGTCGTAGGTATAGAGCTTGCCTGTCCATCGTCCCTGCAAAGAGTCGGCAGAAGAAGTGTTACCGCTTCGGGGCATAATGTCGGGAATAAAGCGCCCTTTCTTTACATCGCTCAACGAAGCAAAAGGGAGATGCGGATGGCTCTTTATCGAATCTATTGTGTGGTTTAGCACTATATACATGGCTTGCTCTTCACCCTTGTGAAGGGCCTGGCTAAAAAGATCTTTGGCCTTATCAAAATTCTGCGCCATGCCATAACCGTGCATATTGCAACAGCCCAGCATATAAATGCAGCGCGCATCGCCGCGATCAGCTCCCCGGGTAAAATATTCGATGGCTTTAGCATAACTTTGCTCCACCCCAAGCCCTTTATATAAAAAATAGCCCGTCCAGTATATGGAACTCAGATGTCCGCTATCGGCAGCCTGTTTATAGAGCTGAAAGGCCTTGTCAAAATCCTGCGGTATTCCATACTCGTTTTGATACATACGTGCCAGATTATGCATAGCGCGCGGGTAATTCATCTTAGCAGCCTTTTCAAATAGTTTGAAAGCAGCTTCACGGTCTCGATTTGCTCCGGGCTCTTTCCAATAAAGCAATCCTAATTTATTCATTGCCTCAGGCGAATTACTTTTAAGTGCCTGTTGGTAGTAAGCTTTGGCTTTGGTGACATCCAGATCACGATTAAGACCGTACTGGTATTTTCGTGCCGTATGTAATAGAAATTGAGTCGAATCTGCAATTTCAACCTTAGCCCCCATATCCCCTGAAGTTTGTGCATAGGAAGCAGTACCCATTAATAAACAAACAGATAATGCTAGCCATGCCATTCTATTCTGTGTAAATATATAATATGAATTCATATTCAATTTTTTATTTGATTAATAAAGCAAGAAAAAATAAAACGAAAACAATCCGTTACCAGACTATCTTCCCGTCTTTAAGTGCACCTGCATTTTGTAATTTTTCCAGATAATCACACTCTTTGACCGATTTAGGACGTAATGTTCTAAGCCAACGTTGATTTTCGCGCCGTTTGCTAACATCATACTGATCCCGCAACAAGATAACCTGCTCTTGAGTATAATAAGCCGCAATCTCTTTTCGCTTTTGTTGCAGTTCTTGTTCGGAATAACTACCACTTTTGCGAAGTAATGCAATCTTGGCATTAGCAATGGTATCAACCTGTGGGCGAGCAAGCGCAGTAAGATAACTCAATCGTTGTTGATCGGTAAAGGTGTTCATCAAAGTAGTGTGCCACTTTTTATCGTTATGCTCATTCAATTTTGCCATCTGCTTTGCATCCACTTTGCTACCGGCGATTGAGTCAGATGTTTTTTGATGCACTATAAAAACCTGTTTTAATTTTTTTACTTGCATAGAATCCAATTTGATTCTTTTGCGTTGTATCTCTTGTATCTTGGCATTAGCTTGTGCCTTATACGAAAGAAGACTAGCTTCGTTTTGTGCCTTTAAGGGTTGAAATGCCAAACATAAAAGCCAAATAAAAGTAATAATTTGTTTCATCGTAAAATAATTTATTAGTTCGTAATAAAAACTCTCTATTTTGTTTCCCTATTGTCATATCAATAGCTATCAAAACTGAAGTATTTCATAAGTTTGTTTTCTTTGGGAATAATTACCCTTAGAACTAAAATACACATAGTTGGATTGGAAGAATGCTAAAAAAGCATTCTCCTTAATCGTGCACAACACATCGTGTTCGCACACGAAAATGATCAATAATTATGTTACATAGGCAATTGGAATTAGATAAATATGTTTGTTACACAAGATTTCGGGATAGACACAAATATATACGAGAAATAAAGTGCTTGCGAATGCAAAGTAGGAGAGCAGGGTAAACGTAACGTAAAAAAGTGTGAGTTTTTTCATACGGATACAGGATTATAGTAATTTAAAAAGATTTGGTAAACCGGATGTAGTAGATGTAGTAACTGAGGCAATAAAGGGGGGAGCTTGTTGATAAACGAATTTATCGGCAAGTACTAAAAGAAATAGTTCGGAAGTATTTGCTGTCATAAATAAGGCGATTTATGATAAATACTGGAAAATTGCAATTAGTTAATACGGCACAAACTTAATTAATTCGATTAAAACGAACAAACATTTTTCCAATTATTTTGAATAGAAACAAAAAAAACACCTATTTATGCAGGTTTATGTTACAAAGGATGCTCTACTGTCACTAATTTAGATATGTGACAAAGCCAAAGAAAAGGAAATTCTTATCCGCATAATGAAAGGAAACAGACGTGGATGGGGACTACCCAGCGAACCAATGATGTTTTTTCCGCGCTAACTAACACTACTCAACATAACTTTTCCAGAGCATAAGGCTTTGGAAAAGTTTGTTGAATGGCGAATGTACGGAATCCATACTGCCAATGTATTCTATTTTTCAACAAACTCCTGTATTTTGTTAGTCTACAATTTTTTTTGTTTGAGATAGGTACTGTAGCACCAACGGTTCGACATAATGCGCTTGTTAGTGTAAAATAACCTTTCGTGTGTAAAAGACTTACACACGAAAGAAATTTTCAAATTCATATTTTAATCAAACCGAAGATTTACGGCTGATGTCATAGTCTAAATCTTCTGTCCGATATAAAACATATAGCCATAATATGCTTTATATTTGGAATATAACTCTGCTTCATACCGCTGATAGCCTATAAATTCTTCTGTGGTTTTGTTGCCATTATATTTTGCGAGAAAAGATTTCTGAGTTGCTTGCATAACAGAATAATAATCTGTCCAACAGCTTTCAGGCACAACAAAAGCGGCAACCGGAAGATAACCCGCTTTTTGCATTTGAGCAAGCTTATTCGGGATTGTATCTATCTCGGGATAGGCTTTGTCCCAAAACTCCTGAATTTCGGCAGGTCTGTCTTCGGTAAACCAGGTATTTTCGGTTACCGCAACACAGCCACCCTGTTTCAGAAATTTTCGCCACTCCTCTAGTCCACGTTTAAATCCGATATTGTAAATCGCACCTTCCGACCAAATCAGATCTAATTCTTCTTCTTGAAACGGAAGATTTTCCATATTACCAATAAGAGCTTTCACTCTGTCGCGCATATTGTTGTTCAGGGTGCTTTTGTTGAATTGACTAACAAAATCGGGCCATAATTCAACACCCGTAATTTCGCACGGTATGTTGTGTGCCAACACCATTGTTTGACCACCTGTACCGCAACCAATATCGGCAACTTTAGACTGTTCAGTAAGACCGTCTATAAAACTCAATGCTTTGAGCGTTATCTCGGGACTTCCGGGTCCCTGTCGTTCGGCACTTGAAAAATAGTCGTAAATTATACTCAGGTCAAACTCGTGAATTGTCTGCTTTTCTTCGTTCATTTTCTTTTATTTTATTGCATACAGCAAAAGCACTACAATACTTTTGGCATTGTACGCATATTAAAAACTTAAATTTATTCAATAGAAAATCATTCTCGAAAAGGATTATCCGAGAACAAACAAAGATGAAGTTGTCCCAAAAGTTTTTTTAGAACGCAAACGACACAAAATGCGCAAATTAACTCAATCTTATTAAATTGAAATTCAATAAATAATATTCAACTTTACAAATCTTATTTGCGAAAGTTTGTGTAGTTTGTGTGCTCTTGGCACAACCACTTACAGCACAATGCCCGAATTAAACATAAACATCCAATTGTTTTTTTAGTGCTACAAAGATAGAAAAAAATCAGTTTACCAACACATTTTCCATACCCCATTTTTCCAGTTCGCGAATTACCGACGAAAGACTTTTACCCAGATCGGTGAGCGAGTATTCCACCCGCGGAGGTATTTCCTTGTATTGTTCACGCAGAATCAGCCCGTCGGCTTCCAGTTCTTTCAGTTGCTCGGTAAGCACCTTGCGCGAAATGTCGGGAATGCGAACGGCTATCTCGCCAAATCGTTTTGTTCCTGTGGTGAGCGTGTACAATATTATGGTTTTCCATCGGCCACCTATCAGTTGGAGTGTTGCCGTTACCGGACATTTGGTTTGTTCTTTTAGTTTGAGCATAATGGTTACTTTTAGGTTACTACTATTTTTATGGTTACGAAAAAGTAACCTGTTTCGGATATAAACTATTATTAGTTACTTTGCGTAACAAAAGTAAAGATAATATCAATGGGTTGTTTAGGTGTTTGCAAAGATGAGCTTTTATTTAACTGTAAGAATTCAACTAAAGCCAGACACTGATTGTTTTTAAACAGTTTACCATTGATAATTCATAATTCAATATCGTTTATATAAGGATTCGCACACAGAATACACGGATTAGACGAAAAAGAACGGAATAAAAATTCCATTTAAAATACATATTATCAAAAACAGAATAATCAAATCAACTTTACATATTCTGTAAAATCTGTGTATTCAGTGTGCCTAACTAAAAGACATTGATTCATAATTCATAACTCATAATTTACAATTAATATAATAAGAAAGGAAACAAAAACATGAAAATCGGAGTAACCGGAGCGACCGGACAGTTGGGTCACCTTGTAGTAGAACAACTGAAAGCAAAAGTGTCGGCAGACAGCATAGTGGCATTGGTACGTACACCCGAAAAGGCTGCAGAGCTGGGTGTGGAAGCACGCGCATTTGATTATACAAAACCGGAAGGTTTAGTAGCTTCGCTAAAAGGAATCGATAAATTATTATTGATTTCGGGGAATGAAATTGGTCAGCGTCTACCACAACATAAAGCCGTTATTGAAGCAGCTAAACAGGTCGGCGTGAAACTATTTGTTTATACCAGCCTGTTGCATGCAGATACGTCTACCCTTGGGCTGGCCGGAGAACATTTGTCCACCGAAAACATACTGAAAGCATCGGGATTGACATATACTATTCTGCGGAATGGGTGGTATACCGAAAACTATACCGGTTCGGCCAAAGGTGCCATTGGTGCAGGTGCTTTTATAGGAGCAGCTGGTGATGGCAAAATTGCTTCAGCCGCACGTGCTGATTATGCTGAAGCAGCCGCTGTGGTATTGGCAGGTGCAGGTCATGAAAACAAAATCTACGAACTATCCGGAGATACAGCGTATACATTGACGGAACTGGCAGCTGAGATTTCGCGTCAGACAGGCAAAACGATTCCATACAACAACCTGACCGAAGCTGAATATGCCGGTATCCTGAAAAGCTTCGGTTTGCCCGAAGGTCTTGCACAGATGTTGGCCGACTCCGACACCGGTGCTTCCAAAGGAGGTTTGTTCGACGACAGCAAGGTATTGTCCAAACTGATTGGTCGGCCCACAACACCGCTGGCCAAGGTATTGGCTGATGCAATAGCCTAACAGCACAGAACACAAAATATAAAAACACCTTCTTCGGCTAAACCGGCTTTCCGGCGCTGAAGAAGGTGTTTTGGTGTTTATAGCTTGAATGTTTTGAATGCAGATTTCGATGATTGTCGCAAAACAGGATATCTGATTATCTGCAACGGGCCCTTAGTCGTTGAACTTAAGTAATGTCTTACTTTTCAAAAAACGTTATACGATACGGTTGTAATTTTAAGTCCCCTTTAGGGGAACCAACGGTCAGCGTAGCTAATTAGGGGCGGTTTTCAAATGTATTTTCTGCCCCAAGCCCCTAAAGGGGATGTAAAATAGCATCGTCTTTTAAAAATTAAAATGATACATTTTATCTTTCTACTTACTTAACGTAGAAATTACAAACCACGAATTGCACGAATTCACACGAATAGTAAATATATCTTTTAGTGAAAATTAGTGCAATTCGTGGTTAAATAAAAAATCAATAATGTTGCATAGTGTTTGATATTTTCAAGAGATTTTACAAATAATCATATAGTATTCATATCCCTCAGTACAGTTTATTTGCCTACTTATAATAACACTCCGGCAAACTGCTCCACGATGGCTTTCCGTAACCGGGCTTTCAACTCATCCATATCCACCTTGCGCCCCAGCTCTTTTTCCATTGAAGTAACTCCCTTGTCAACAAATCCACAAGGATTGATATAATTAAAGTATTCCAGCTGCGTATTTACGTTCAACGCAAAACCGTGCATAGTCACATAACGCGAACTGCGAACACCGATGGCACAGATCTTCCGGCAAGTAGGTAAACCCACATCCAGCCATACACCTGTGGCACCTTCCAGTCGGGTGGTAGGAATATTATACAACGCAAGCGTATTGATAATAGCTTCCTCAATGCTGTGTATATATTGTTTCAGACCCGAATTGAAATTAGCCAGATCGAAAATGGGATATCCCACCACCTGACCGGGACCGTGATAGGTAATATCCCCTCCCCTATTGGTATGAACAAAACTGGCATCCTTTGCCTGAAGCTGAATATAGTTGAGTAACATATTATGTTCATCACCGCTTTTACCCAAGGTATACACATGCGGATGCTCGCAAAATACCAGGTAGTTGTCGGTAGGGAGTTCCTCCATTTTCCGATTTATGGAATCCGAAAACAAAGCTTCCTGTTTTTCCCAGGCTTCGTGATATTCAATCAGCCCCCAGTCAATATAGTGTATATTACGATTCATCTTCTTCTATGTTTACGGTGATGCTGCGCCGGAGCAACCGGCTTATTGAAATTCACCTGCGGCAACTTACCCATCAGGCTTACAATTTGTGATTTCCGCCTTTGTATATAACCAGAAGGATGTCCGGCGTCAAACTTTCGTGGGTTAGGCAGACAAGCTGCGATTAATGCCGCCTGCGATTTTGTGAGCTCCGAAGCATGTACACCAAAATGCTCTTCGGCAGCAGCCTCTACACCATAAATACCATCGCCCATCTCGATAACGTTGAGATAAACTTCCATAATACGTTTCTTCGACCAGGCAAATTCAATCAGCACGGTATAATAGGCTTCCAGTCCTTTACGAATATACGACCGCTGAGGAAAAAGAAAAACATTTTTGGCCGTTTGTTGCGAAATGGTACTTCCTCCCCGTATTTTCTTTCCGTTTAAATTATGCTCAAAAGCTTTACTCATATCGTTGAACGAAAAGCCGTGATGTGTCAGAAACAAATTATCCTCCGAAGCCACCACTGCCTGCACCATATTGGGCGAAATATCATCAATAGAAACCCAGGTCTTACTGTTACGCGGCATTTTACCGTGTGCGATCGATTCCACCGAACGGATAAGCATCAGCGGTGTAACAAACACCGGCGTAAAAAGATCAATAACCACCCAACAGATACTGATAATAATAAAAAGAAGAAACAGATTCCGCAGGATTTTTAATAACCGTCTGAAAAACATAATATAGTTACAAGAGTTTAGTTGTTAGTTACGAGAGAAGAGAGATAGTTATGAAATATGAGTTATAAGTTATGAGCTATGAATTATGAATTTAGGCATTTGATTGTGGTGTTTTCTTTTAATCAGATAGAAAAAGGAAAATCGTGGTATTTAATGAGTCATTTTCAATAATTCATCTCCTTATTCCTCACTTCTCATTTCTCACTCCTCATTCCTGATTCCTACACTCTACACCATCTTAAACCGAACACGCCAGCGCCCGTCTTCAAAATCGTGACTGATAATTTCCAAATGTCCCAGTTCCGATGTATTGTTTACATGCTGACCAATGCAGGCACAAGCATCATAATCGCCCACACGAATAATACGCAGGGTTTCGGTAGCTTCAGCAGGCAGTTTAGACAGATCAACGATCTTAGCTGCCTGACTCCTTTCCATAAAGTCAATCGTAACCGGCAAATGACTGTCAATAATTTTATTTACCCGTTCGGTCAACTCAGCAATCTGAGCATCGGTAGGAGGCTCGGCGAGCGTATAGTCGCACTTGGACTTCTTTTTCTCTATATGTGCATTCATCGAACGCCCGCACCCAAACATCCGCACCATAGTCTGGTTCAGAATATGTTCGCAAGTATGCATAGGCTCATTATAAAGTTTCTTGGGCTCGTTTAGTATCGTCTCCATCCTGTTGTATAATTTGTGTGCAAAGGTAATAAATCGAATTGGAATCTATAAAAAACGGATAATCCATTTCTGAATTATCCGTTCTTTTATAGTAGGATTCATATTGAGTAGAATCTCATTATGCTAATAATCAAAATAAAAAAAGAATAGAGCAACCACTAAGACAGTAAGTGCACTAAGTACCACTAATCACCCAATGTAGATACAAGACACAATGACTTTGAAAATAATTCTAAAGACAGAGAATATCTAAAATTTCAAACCTTGTGTATCTCTGTGTTCTTAGGATCTTAAGTAGTAGAAAGTAAATAATGTCGTATAAGTAAATCTAGAAATGGAAAAAGATTAGAACGCGGATCGAAGATTCCGGTTGCGGAAGAAACGCTGATATAGCGGATTTTTATACGGATTTTAATTTCGACTAGTCGAAATGATTCTCAATATTCCAGAATTTTATCTGTCATGCTTGCATGACTAAAATCAGTTTTAGATCCGTTTATTTATTATCCGCTTTTATCCGCTCAATCCGTAAAATCAGCGTTCCATTCTTTTTTGAAAATACGATATTATATTCTTCCGATTACTTAGTGTTAGTATTATCTTGAGAATTTACTCTACTTCCCACTCAAAGATACCGGCTGCGTTCTTTTCAGCCAGTTTTACTTCCAACTTAAGCGCTTTGGTAGTAACAGGTTTAAAGATTACTTCATTGCCAATACCTTTTTCTACTCCGTAAGCATTTGTATTTTCAACCTGCTTCCATTCACCGGCAGCATCTTTATAAAAAAGTTTCCAGTTCTGTGGCACACGGCATCCACCCCAGGGAGCATCATCGAACCAATAAACGGTAGAACGGCTCACTGTTTTTTCGGAAGCAAAATCGTACGAAATCCATTCGGTAGTACCTTCTTTTGGCCACCAATGATAATAAGGCAAGGTACGGTCATTCTCATCTTTGGGTACAAGTCCGTCATTGATAGCCGCAATGGATTTGGCCTTGTGTGAGGCACTGATTTTGCTTTCGGAAGCAATGGTAGCAGGCATAGCAGGACGCGTGGCACTCAAATCTATCGGCAACCAAACAGCCATGTCGCCACTTCCGCGGTGCGCCCAGGCATAATATGGAATCATATTCAGTTTTACTTCTTTGGTTACCAGTTTACCCTGTGCATCATAGCTTAACGATTGCGCATCGGTCTGAATGGTATTGATTCCGTAAAGCAGGTTCGGTTTAGTTTCCACATTGAATACCGGTTTCTTATTCATTATAACACTGAAAATATTGAAATCGTTGTCAGGCCATTCGGCACAATACACAATAGGACCACGTTCAACAGCAATTTTACCACGATCGGCTTCTACAGCCGGATTGGCTTTTACAGTACGTGCTTCCATGTCGAAGTGAATTTCTACCTTATCACCTTTTTTCCATGCACGGTTAATGCTGAAATAACCTTTCTCAACGATGCTTGTCACTACTTTTCCATTTACCTTCACCGTGTAGCCCAAGGTCTTTTTATCGGTGTAACTGTACAGGTTGCCGGGAACAACTTCATTTTTCACCCAACCCGGAACACGAATCTTAAGCGTAAAGTCTTGTTTTGCTTTAGGCGATACTTCCAGATTGATATCTCCTGTCCATGGATAGTTGGTGCTTTGTTTCAGTTCTACCGCTTTACCGTTTACTTTCAGGTCGGAATGGTTTGACATAAACAGATTGACATATACATCGCTGTTATGAACAGCATAAATATATCCCGGCACTGAAGGAATAAAACGACAAATATTAGACGGACAACAGGCACAACCAAACCAGGGTTGACGTTGGTGCTGACCGATTGACTCCAATGGATTTGGATAGAAAAATCCGCCACCATCCAACGATACACCGGAAATAAGTCCGTTATAAAGTGTGCGTTCCAACACATCAAAATATTTAGCATCGCCGTGCAACAAGAACAAACGGTAATTCATATATACATTACCAATAGCCGCACAGGTTTCACAGTAAGCCGACATATTCGGTAGTTCGTAGTTTTTACCAAATGCTTCACCATTACCGGTTGCACCGATTCCACCGGTTATATACAATTTCTTATTCACAATATTACTCCAGATACGATCCACAGCATGAATGTAGGCTGTGTCACCAGTAAGCGCTGCCACATCGGCCATTCCCGTATACATATAGGTTGCGCGCACAGCATGACCCACTGCTTCATCTTGCTGCACAACCGGTTTGTGCGACTGACTGTATTCTTCTTTCCGGTCGGTATATCCCCGTTTATCCAACAGAAACTTGGCCAAATCAAGATAGCGTTGCTGACCTGTGAGAACATATAACTTACAAAGAGCCATTTCGGCAATCTGATGACCGGACACCACCGTAATTTGTCCCGGTTTATCACCAATGGCACGAGCTGCGCAATCTGCATATTTAATCGCAAGATCCAGGAAGTTGCGTTTTCCGGTTGACTGATAATGGGCAATAGCTCCTTCGATCATGTGACCAAGATCGTATAACTCATGACTCAGATCTTCTTCTTTTTCCCAACGTTTTGTACCTGACCATTCGTGCGGATGTTTCGGATTCATAGTACGGGCTGTATAAAGATAACCGTCCGGTTCTTGGGCTTGTTTCACTATATTCAACACACTGTCAATATATCTGTCCAGTTTTTTATCCGGATAAATCTGCATCGAGTAACTGGCACCTTCAATGGTTTTGTATACATCAGTATCGTCAAACGAAAAGCCTTGCACTTTGTACGATTCGCTGGGATGTGCTGCTTTTACAAAATTCTGATAGCGTCCGGTTTCTTCGCATTTGCTGAAAGCAAGTGGAATAGTCACTTCGCGACTCGCTTTGAGCCGTTGTCCCCAAAATGCATCGGTGACCTTAACCGAAGTAAAAGGCACCGGAGTAATCGGGTATCCCCCGCTCTTTTTTACCTGAGCCTGCAAACAAAGGCTCAGACCAATTAGTCCTGTAATAAATAATTTTCGCATGTTTTTCTGTATAAAGTTATATATATTTTCTTTTTCAAGAATAAAATGTCTGTGTATCAAAAAGATTCCAATTTTATCTTTATCTTAGTAATCAAAGCCCAAATGTAATTCATTTCTATCTGTTTTTAGTGGATAATCAAGCAATATAGGTAGACTCTCTTATCTTTTCGAATAAAATACATTATTGTCCGGTAAACTTTATATATGGAACTTTGTGAGAGATTTCTCACTTCGTTCGAAATGACAATCAATGTTTTATGCCTGGGGATAGGGTAGGTTGGCGGCTACGCCGCCAACCTACCCTATCCCTTACAAAAAGGATGTAATGATCTGTCATTCTGAACGAAGTGAAGAATCTACTATTCTTTACCGGGCAACAACGAATAAAATAATCATTTATTTAAGCTCTTCTTCGGTTTAGTTGCATGCATTAGACTGATAACTTGCTGTTGAGTCATTGCTTTGTCGTACAACCGGGCACCGGCCATATATCCGCTAAAGTTCTCTGACGGTTCACCCGAAGCACCAATCAAAATATCACCTTTCTCCACAAAAAGAGAAAGAGGAATTTGTGTATTAAGCTTTCCATCCACATAAATATTCTCCAAAGCACCGTCGAACGTTACTACAATATGATGCCACTGTCCTTTAGTCGGAACTTCTTTATATGGTAAATCTACCGCCCCATCGCCATGAGCAACCGCTCCGTAATGTCCGGTTCCGTACATCAGAGCCGCATAGCTTGCTTGTAACATATTTTCGCGCGAGTTCCACGCCAGCAAACATTCTCCGGGTTCAACAGTCGGATTGTAAACCCACACTGAAGCTGTAAAGGCTGAATTCCAATCGAGACTGGCAGGAGCTTTCTTTGATAATCTCAGATAACTGCTTCCATCAAAAGCAACTGCTTTTACACCCTCAACCGGCTTAACAACCGGCTTTCCGTTCGCTTCAAAATATCCACCAAGCTTCCCCTTATTGGATAGTTTTGTAATGACCGAACCTGCTTTAAGCATATCTGCATTAAAATCCACCAGCAGACCTTTGGTGCTTCGTGCTCCCGGTTCTGCTTTAGATTCGGCATTTTGATAAGCGGGAACTTCAAATAAGCTATCGTACACTTTCAGATTCCACACGGCAGGAATCATACCTGTTTTTTCGGTATTACTAACGGTCAATCTGACATAACGGGCCGAAGCATCATGATCATCAATCATCGGACTACCGCAACAACGATTGTTTGTTTTATCACTAAATAATGTCCAATGGATGCTATCGGTGGAAACCTCCAGTTTATATTGATAATAACAAGTAGGGTATTCAAACTGTGTCATCACCCGTTTCACTTGCTGTATCTTGCCTAAATCTACAGTCAGCGATTGCGGCAGATCGCTGCTTGCCGCTTTCCAAAGCGTTCCGTTATTATCATCCACCGCATTTTCCGGAAGATAAGAGTAGTTGTATCCCGCTTTGCTATATGCTGTTGGATTTGAAATAAGGTGATAATACGAACTTGCACTTGCTTTGGCTTTAAAAGCCAGATTGGGTGAAGTGATTTGATTTTCCATCGGGAATGTTACTCCTTCATGAGTAGGAATTACTTTTTCAATTGTCACGCTATCCGAAAAGACCAGTTTATCAACACATACCTGACGATACTCTCCGTTAGTGCTATGTGGATTGTCATGACGATGATATACTATATAATAATCGTCGCCCTCTTTCAAAATAGAATGATGTCCGGGGCCATCTATTGTACTATCATTATTTGTAACCAGTATCGGACTGTTCTTCCCCTGAGTAAAAGGACCTTCCGGATGATCGCTTACCGAATAATGTACTGCGTACGAACTCAACCTGCAATCGCCGGAAGAATACATCAAAAAGTATTTGCCGTTTCTTTTTATCGGATAAGCAGCTTCAAATGCTTTTGGTATTTGTTCAATAGGAATAAAACCGGTTTTCTGAATGCTAAACATATCTTTAGGGTCAAGCTTTACAAATCCCATTCCACCAAAAGAAGTGCACCAGGTACCAAAATACGAATACACCGAACCATCATCGTCGACAAGAAACTGGGCATCGAGTACCGGAAAGTCTTTTCTGGATGTTCCGGCCGGAATCACTGCTTTTCCATCATTTATCGGTTCGAAGGGGCCCATGGGTGAATCGGAAACATAACCATAGATATTGCAGCCCATCTCACAGTTACCCATATAATAATAGTACTTCCCATCCTGCCCGTGAATTACATCCGGCGCCCAGCAGTTATTCAGTCCTGCGGGAATATTCAGTTTTAGTTTATAATTGTACCAGTTCACAAAGTCCTTACTTACCCACACCTGCGGTTCACCCGATGCCAGTTTAATACCATCGGTAGTAGCATAGATATAATAAGTATCACCAAACTTCTTCACTGTCGGATCGGCAAAATAGCCGGGAAGAAGGGGGTTGCTAATTTTATGTTCATCAGATAAAATCTGAGAATTGATAGAATTACACATTCCACCAAGCAAGAGCGATAAAACTATAATTTTGAGCTTATTCATGTGTACTTTGATAATAAATCAATGTCATTTTATCGTTACATTAAACACAAAAGTTACCTGATATTGCTTTCCTCCTTTTGTGTAAACCAATGCATCTTTAATTGTATACTTATCACCCGCTTTACTTTTCCCCGGATATTGTCCAATACTAAACTCGAAAGTACCCGGTGATAACTCGGAGAACAACCGACTATCATTGTCTTTGCCCCACGCTATTACATTACCCTGACTGTCATTCCAAAAACCATATCCATTACCCGTTGTAGTATAATTCAGCGAACCAGTAGGTTCAACCGCAGCATAAGCAATTTTGCCTTCTGCTGGAGTAGCTTTTATACTAAGTAAGGAAGCTGTTATGGCTGATGGTTGCAATACAAAAGCCTGAGCTACTTTGCTAATATCACCATTGGTATTCAGATTCACGGTTGTACCGGAATAAGCTGTCGCGTCAGCAGCAAACGAAACATTATAAGTTAATGTAAGATCTTTGGGACTATCATTCGGATTAATGGTGATATTACCTAGGATATCTGTATTGCTAAACTTTAATGTATAAGGCCACTGATCATCATTACTCTCTTTCTCATCCCAGGCATTGGGTGTGTAAGTTGATGGTGCCCCCAGTACTACAAACCATAGTTTTGAGCATCCTTCAGGCACAGTAAACCGGACATCAGCAGATACTTTCCGATTCATTTCACCATACACACGTTGACCATTGCTTAACAAAGCAACATAGCCATATCGCCAACCAGCCCTCGTTTGTAAACTACTGTTATAATTAGTTTTGGTCAACACTTTGCTATCATCAGTATATTGACCCGGATCGCCTGATGCAAGAGCTGAACCCGGCGTTAAACCTGTAAACGTTGTTGTAAGTACCGTTCCTGCAGCAGGTACATTAAGCGGAATAACATTATAACCCGTTGAACCGGGACAACGGCTATAAGCTACCTGATAAGTACCGTCTGCCAGTTGATAAAACTTATATGTAAGCTTACCAATATAGTTGCTTCCATTTGCCCGAATAGCATCAAGATCCCAACTAACAAATTTAGTAGCCGCATCATATAGCTCCGTGTTTAATTGATCAACAGTCAGACCATTCAAACGCATATAAGCTTGGATAGGATCTTCCGGACTTTTGGCTTCGCGCCACAGCTTACCGATAAAATCAATGCCATGCTTATCAGCCCAATAATAATGAATGAAGTAGCTGGCATATCGTTGCCACTCGTGACAAATATGGCGATGGTAGTTTTCTGCGTAAACACCAAAATTTGAGGAAGAAAAAGCTTCCATCGGATAAGATTGGAAAGACTGCCACTGAGCTGATTGTTCCCAAAAACCATTTCCGCCATTACCTCCAAAGCCATAACGGAAACCACGTGAAAAATCATTTGGTATTCCTCCGGAAGCCAGCAAATCAGCATATACCTGATATTGGAAACAATGCCCGATTTCATGCGCTATCACAGAACCAACAGGTTTACAAGTGCTCGGGTTAACCCACAGAGCACCTATTATATCATCATATCCACTACCGGTTGCCAACCAATCGGTTTGATAGAGCAGATAAATTTCCATTTTGTACTTGTCGAGGTTTGATTCGCCCTTTCCAAGGTCTGCAAATTTCAAGGTATTCACATTCATATCGTAAAAGGTTTCTGCCTTTTTCAATAAATCATCTACATCCACACGCATTGCTTCAGGAACAGTACTCGCATTTGGGTCTTTACCAAAGTCTTTAGCCCAAAACACAATGAAGTGAGTGGATTGCTTACTACGCACAAACGACCATTTACTGTCGCTCCGGAGCATATCCAGGTCCTTAAACTCTTGCGGTTTATAGTATCTGGCATAATCCGGGATGTCGGATGGTTTTAAAACCACAACAGATGAAGTATCATTCTTAGCTATAAGATCTTTATCCATTCCACAGGCCACTAAAGTCATAGAGGTGACACCAAGAAGAAAGAAAAAAATAAGAAAAGAAAAACATAAGCCGGACAAACCCGACTTATGTAATTTCTGATATGTTTCATTTATATTCATCCTATTCTTTAACTTTAAGTTTTACAGGAGGATGGTAAACAACCTTTGCGATATCCAACCTCCTGTTTTATATTCTATTGTAAAGTCACAGTAATAATGAACCGGAAGAAGTTCTTTTCATTCTTCGTATCTTTATAGCCTATGCTAATTTTATATTCACTTCCGGCTTTCAATGCCGATGCTTTACCTATATACAACTTCTGATCTTTACTATTTGTATCTGCATAAAGAGTAAAACCTGTAACACCCCATTTCCATACAACTCCCTTATCATTCATCCAATAGCCGGGCTTATCTGCAGTATAATCACTTTTACTATCCCATGCCCCGGTAACAGGATCTACCATATACATGTGAATAGTTCCAGTAGTTGCATTACCCGTATTACTATCGTAATCAAGATTGGCTAAGAAATCCTTAACACTAAGTCCCATACAGGTTTGTATAGTTGCTGCATATTGATTAAAATCAATTCCAAATATCCCATCATCACCCGCAGGAATACTAATGCTCGTAAGGATAATAGACGGATCTACAATAGACACATTAAATTTGAAACGGACATAATTGTCATAATCAGGACCTTTTACAGCAAATCCTACATTCAAAGGCATAACAGTTCCAGCCTTTGCAGCACTAGTAGCATTGACTGTGAGAGTTTTTGCATTTGTGTCAATGTCAATGCTGGCCGTTAAAGTTTCATCAGTCGACGTACATACACCGCCGGCCGAATTATAGTACCAACCGGTTGTTCCCTTTGTCATTGGAGCTTTATTCCAAATATTTCTGGTTGGATTAATATTATAAAATACAACTGTCCCATCTTTAAGTCCGGCAATCACCTGATCAACGGTCATATTCATATTTGCCTTAAACTTATCGGCGTAATCAGACAAGTTTATAGTTTGGGCTGCAAAATGTCCAACTGAAAATTCCATATTTTTGGTTACCAGTGCATCAGCATTCACTTTTAAATACGGGCTCTCATTTTCACTGTATACATGTTTACTTGTTGCATCCGTAATACTGTCATTACAAGCAGTAAGTATGAGTATGCAGCAGCCTATTAAAGTATATATTAGATTCTTTTTCATATTAATCAATTTTTAATCTGAATTAGTTTTATTTTGTCCTACTTGGTATAACCAGGATTCTGTTTTAGCTTCGGATTTCCATCCATAAAATCTTTTGGAATCGGGAAAATGTCACAATGATTATCTGCAGCATTAGCTGTAGCATCTTTACAGAACCATGATTTTCCATTATACACATTCTGATTTTTTCCGTTAATACGAAAACGAATCAAATCCTGACGGCGATGATGTTCTGCTACAAATTCCCAAGCCAAATCGTCTAACAAACCTCCCAGTTCTATGTCTTCACCACCTTCTGTAGTCGTAATCCATTTGTCTGCCTCACCCATTTTCCCCTGATTTTCACGATGTCCGTATGCGTAAACACTACCACCCTTCAGTTGGGCAACGGTACGCACAGCTTTTTCAGGATTATTTTTAAATGCACGTTGACGCACCTGAGTTACAAGATTGGCTGCATCTTGTTCCGTTTCACCTTTATAACCACCAAGACGAAGTAAACATTCGGCTTTTATCATGTACGCATCTGCCAGACGGAAAAACGGAACATCGTCATAAGATGTACCAAAATCGCCCGGAAGTATTTGATATTTTATTAAACGCCCTCCTTCATAAGGATAACATCCCGGATTATCAATACTATGTATTTCTTTTGTATATACCACAGGTACGCCATCAGCTACAATCGCAGCTCCACTGTTTATATCATATTGTTGTCCTAAAGTCCAACAAGAAGTATAACGTGTATCCGCTTTATCATAAGTGTCCAGAAACTGTGGCAAAACCGCACTACCACCAGATGCCCAACCATTAAAATTAAATGCAGCTCTACCGGCATTAGATATCCATTTATTAGCATAATAGTTTCCACCCGCGTATTTTTCAGCAAAAGGAATACCGAATATAACTTCCTTACATGTAGAAATATCTTCTTTAAAATTATCGGAATAGTTAGTAGCTAAAGAGAATTTACCACTATTAATTACTTCGTTTACTTCATCTATCGCTTTTCCATACCATGAATGGTCACTAAAATTATTAAACCATGCATTATGGTTTAAATACATTTTGGCTAGAATCATATTCACAGTATAATCATTTATTTGACCCATACCATTGGCTTTACCACATTTTCCTTTGATGGCATTCAATTCGCTTATGGTAAAATCCCATGTCTTTTGAGGATCCGCCTGCTCGGGTGTCCATCCTTTCGGATGATTGTAAGTTGTATCCAATGGAACATTACGGAATATATCGAATAAAATATAATAATACAGGGCACGATATCCTCTCAACTGAGCAATAGCAGTTTCAGATGTTTTTACAGCATCATTAGCCAGTAATTTATTACAAGCATTTATTCCGGAATAAGCGCCATTCCATTCAGTCCAAATATGCCCAATTTGTGAATGAAATTCGTGTTTATGCATCGATACATAAAGATCACCCCAGCCAATACCTATACGATAAGGTGTACAATAGAGATCTGATGATTCATCTTGTATATCACATAATCCGTTCCAACCCCAATAAACATCACGTAAACTACTGTATACCGGAGAAAACATACTAGCTGCATCTTTTTCAGAAAAAGTATAATTCTCGGATACTATAGTATCATAAGTATTTTCTTTCAAGTCAGTACAGCTATTAAAAGATAGGATAGTCGTTCCTAACATTAAAGTTAATATAAATTTATATGTTCTTGTTTTCATATTCTTATTGTTTTAGAAGGTTACATTTAGTCCAAATGTAAATGAACGAATCACAGGATATTTATCTCGTCTATCTACACCTGCCGTTTTAGCATCGCTATTTGAAAGTTCTGGATCCAAGCCACTGTAACCGGTAATGCAAAATAAGTTGTCCCCCGACACATAAGCACGAATGCCGTTTACATATTTATTTGCTTTCAAAGGAACGGTGTATCCAAATGACATATTTGACATTTTTACAAAATCACCTTTCTCCAAATAATAGCTAACTAAGGTTTGCTTTTGAGAAGAAGATAGTGTATACTGCCCTCCATAGGGTGCATTTTGAACTGATTTCAATTTATTGTAAGCAATTGAATTATTTTCGTAAAATGCTCTTGGTTCATTCAGTATTTTAAAGCCTAATTGACTTGTCAACTGAAAGCTCAGATCAAAGTTCTTATAGCGGAAGGTATTATTCCATCCTAAATAAACTTTAGGCAGACCGTTACCAAGATATTGACGATACGTATCACTCGTAAGCATATTGTCTGTGATCTCTTCGGCAGCACCTGTTTTAGGATTTTCAATTAACCAAAGTCCGTTTTTCGAAACTCCAACAGATTTCAATCCAAAGTAATTACCAACTGATTTTCCGACTTCCAGACGATGGGTCCCCATGCTAATAGGTTCACCTAAACCACCTTCGTCATGTTGGTTTGCTGTCTGATATAAATCATTTGACAAACTTAAAAGTTTACTATTATTCGTTGAACCCGTAACAGTTGTTTTCCATTCAAAATCTTTTGTATGTACCAGAGTAGCATTAATGGCTAATTCTATACCCTGATTACGCATCTGACCTACGTTAGCTAAAGTTCTATTGTATAAATTTGGAGGTGTTGGTACATCAAACCACCAGAGCATATCCGTTGTTTTCTTTGAATACACATCTAAGGAAGCACTTAAACGGTCTTTCAATATACTAAAATCCAGTCCTAAATTATACTCAGCTGATTTTTCCCATTTCAAATCAGGATTCGGATTGGAAGCTACGACTAGTCCCGGCTTCCACGCCCCATTATCGTAATAATAAGAATTTCCTAAAGTATAGCTTGTTAATGATTGATACGAATCATTCGGTATGACACCAGTCACTCCGTAACCAGCACGTAGCTTCAAATTATTCAACCAAGTAAAGCCTTTCATAAATTCTTCGTTGCTCAGAGTCCATCCGAGAGAAGCTGAAGGGAAAGTTCCCCATTTATTGTTTTCCCCGAATTTAGAAGATCCTTCCCGACGAACACTAATCAAAGCATTGTATTTATTGCCATACCCGTAACTTACACGTCCGAAGAAACCAACAAGTTTATTATCATTTTTATAACTGCCCATGCCTGCTTTTCCCAATTTTAAAGCTGAACCCAATCCAAGATTGTTATATTCAAAAAAATCTGTTTGATAATCGTAGTTATTTGCGTTAAAACCCTCATTTTCGTTATATTGATAACTATAGCCCAACAAAGCTTCAAGACGTTGGTTATTGAATTTGGCATTATATTTTGAAGTTAATTCTAAATTATCGGTATGACTTTCGCCCTCTGACTGATAAGCATAACCGGTATGACTTTCCATTTTTTGGCTATAATACTTTGATGTATAATATCCTTTATCATGACTGTTAGAAGTGTTTTTAGCCATCATTAAGTTTGTTTGCCAACCCTTTAGTGGTTCAAAGGTAATATTACTAGTCAAACGCGTATATTCCGATTTGTATTCACCCTCACGTTCTTTAATCATCCCCACCGGATTGAAGTAATTATAGACCTGAAAGTTTTCAGAATAACTTCCGTCCTGATTGTAGATTGGTTCAGTTGGATTACGAATAATTGCTTGCCGGTAAATATTAGATGCACCATCATTGTTTGCATTTGTTGCACTGTTTTTGTGTAAACCCTTCACCATATTAAACTGAACTTTTAGCATGTTATTCATCATCCAATGAGAAATATCAAAGTTCATTTTCATTTCATCATTATATGTGTCAATAATTACTCCTTGCTCATTACGATAAGTAAAATCAGCAGAATAAGTAGTTGTTTCCGAACCTCCTCTGATATTGAAATTATGATTGTGCGTAAACGCTTTACGGGTAATAGCATCCAACCAGTTAGTATCATATCCTTTATCTGTATAGTTGGTAAGTCCCTGACGAATTTCATTTGCTCCCATAAAATCTAGAGTCTTCCCAAATTGAGAGACCGAGGTATAACCGGAGTAACTGGCTTGCGTTTTAGCACCACGTTTACCTGATTTAGTAGTGATTAAAATTACACCATTGGCACCACGTGTTCCATAAATAGCTGCAGCAGAAGCATCCTTAAGGACATCAATAGAAGCTATGTTTTCCGGAGCTACACTTCCTAAGTTCCCCTGAATTCCATCTATTAAAATCAATGGAGCAGTACTTCCTTCCATCGAAATAACACCGCGTAACCGAATAGTTGATTCTGAGTTAGGGTCACCACTTCCTTTTGCAATAGTCAAACCAGCAATTTTACCTTTAACCAGCTCAGCAGCATCACCAATTTTGCCTATCGTAAAATCTTCAGCCTTAACACTGGTCACCGCACTAGTCACGTCACCCTTGCGCTGGGTTCCATAACCAATGACCACCACTTCGTCCACCAGCTTGGAATCTTCTTTTAAAGTTACGGGTAGGTACTTCTTATTACCAGGAATAATTTCCTGTGAAGCATATCCTACATACGAGAAAACAATCACTGAATTCTGCCCTTTTACATCCAGCGCATAAGTTCCATCACTGTTTGTAATTGTTCCATTGGAAGTTCCCTTTTCTTTAATATTAACTCCCACAAGACCTTCACCTTTTTCATCTACTACCCGGCCTTTAATTACCACAGTAGCTTGCTGTGCGGCTTGGGAACTTGTTTTTTCAGCTGTGTTGGGACTTGCCGATACCTGACCGATACCAATACCGGTGGTCAGAAGCGTACACGCTGCAAGTCTAAACAAGCTTTTACTAAAGCAATTTGTTTTTTGATTTACATTCATATTGTTTAAATTTTAAATTATAAATATATTATTTTTAAGGTATAATATTTCTTACTTCACTTTCCATTCAATAACTCCGCCCGATTGTCCATCCTGAAGTTTAGCTACTATTTTCAATCCTTTAGTTTTTACCGGGGCAAAATCTAATTTATTATACTGATCTCTCAATGTGGTATATGGACCTTTGGTTTCTACTTCTTTCCAGTTCTCTCCGTCTTTATAATACAACTTCCAATATTCTGGGACACGATAATTACCGTCGTAATGATCAAAATCAAGCCAGTACACTTCTACATTGGAAACCGTTTCTTCTTTTTCAAATTCATAAGCCAGCGTTTCTGGAGTTCCTCTTTTCATCCACCAGTAATGATAAGGTTTCGAGATATCCGAAGAACTTTGAGGTTCCCACTGATCATTGACTCCCCAGGTAGATTCTTCGGGAGAAGAAATCAAAGGCGCATCATTTTGAATAGGTGCTTTCATTACTACCGTCTGAGCTCTTGAAGCAATTGTTGGTAGTGGTACCGGGCGAGCAGCCGATGCCGACGAAGGAATCCAGACTGCCATTTCGCCCGCTCCCCGATTATTCCAGGTTGAATAAGGAATTGCGGTTACCGGAACTTCTTTTTCTTCACCATTTAATGATACTTCCTTGGCACTTCCTTTTAGTATCATCACCCCGTTTAGCAAGTCCTTCTTATATTCAATGCTAAATTGAGCATCTTCGGAAATGTATTTATTAAAGATGTGTTTATCTCCCTGATCCCATCCTTCGAGGCAATACACAATCGGTCCGCGCTCAATTGCCAGTTTACCGCGATCGTCCTTTACCTTTTCGTTAGCCTGAATACGACGAACGGGCATGGGTAATTTCAATTCTATCACATCACCCATCTTCCAGTTCCTGCTTATGTCGGCATATCCGTTTGATTCGATAACCGATGTAAGTTTTCCGTTGACATAAATTTCGTATTTTCCGTCCTGCTTATCAGCGAAGCTATACAGGTCGGTAGGTACGGGTTCATTTTTTGCCCAACCGGGAATGCGCAGTTTAATGCTAAAGTTGCCGAGTTTTTCGGGTGTGACTTTAATCTTCACATCACCATTCCATGGATACTGTGTAGTTTGTGCCAGTTGGACCGTATTACTGCCGGTCTTTACTTTTCCATTGCTTTGTACGTATAGATTTATAATGATGTCGGCACCTTGAGTGGCATACATATAACCGGGAGCCGAAGCCATAAAACGGGTAATATTTCCCGGACAACAGGCACAACCAAACCAGACCTGACGCTCATGTTGCCCCATCGACTCAAGCGGATTATCATAGAAAAACTTATCACCACTGAGCGATACTCCAGAAATAACTCCATTGTATAAAGCCCGTTCCAACACATCAATATACTTAGCGTCGCCGGTTGCCTGGAACATCCGTTGATTCCAATATACATTGGCTATGGCAGCGCAGGTCTCGGCGTAAGCTGTATGATTGTTCAGTTCGTAGTTAGGCCCGAAACCTTCGCCCTGTGCTCTGGAGCCAATACCACCGGTGATAAATAACTTTTTGCCGGCCATATTGTCCCAAATACGGGTTAGTGCTTTGAAATAAGCTGTGTCGTGGGTCAATGCTGCTACATCGGCTACTCCGGAGTACAGATAACCGGCCCGAACGGCATGCCCTACAATTTCATCCTGCTTCAGAATGGGTTTATGATCCTGACTGTACTCGCTCAGGCGATGACCATCGGTACCACGACCAGTTTCTTCAACAAAATATTTTGCCAGATCAAGATATTTTTTCTTTCCTGTTACTTTATACAGCTTGGCCAATGCCATCTCCACAATAGGGTGACCGGAAGGGCGGTGAATCTGACCTTTGTCCGGGCCAAAAACCGTACAGATCAAGTCTGCATTTTTGAGTGCTACATCCAGCAAGGTTCTTTTTCCGGTAGCCTGAAAATGTGCAACGGCTGCTTCGTATAAGTGACCGCAGTTGTAGAGTTCGTGGCTGTTTATTCTTTCCCAACGGGCATTGCCCCACCAACCCGAAAGCCGGGTACATTTATTGGTTACGCAGGTAGTGAGATATCCATCGGGTTCTTGTGCAGCACGGATAAGATTGATAACACTATCGAGATAAGCATCCAGTTTCTTGTCGTACTTCACCGCCAGCGAATAGGAAGCTCCTTCTATAATCTTATAAGGATCGGTATCGTCGAATGAAAAATCACCCTTTTGTTCTCCCTTCATTAATCCAGCAGCCAGCGCAAAATTGTCAAACCGCCCATTCTTCTCACACTCCTTGAAAGCAGATGGAATAGACACGGTACGATTCGTCTCGATACGTGGAGCCCAAAAGTTATCTTTGAAGTGCACATTGGTAAATGGCACTTGCTGGATTGGCTCCTGCACTTTGTTTGCCGACTGTCCGGAGAAAATCATTCCGGCGGCTAATCCCAGTAATAATGGTTGTAATAAAATCTTCATAAATTTGTAATGGTTAACTCATATTGTCGAAATATTGATTTGCAAATGAATACATTTATTTCGACTCGGGATAAAAAAATACTCCATTTATCTGAAACAATAGTCTAACTATCGTTTTTTATGATAACTACATCTATCTTTTTACCAGCACTATAAGTTTGTTTGTAAAATACTTTATATGATTATTTGCAAAAGCATCCAAAAAACATCAGTTAGCATTCCGTTGGGCAAATAGTCAGGATTAATAAATCAGTTTGAATGATGAATTACACAATTTTTTCAACAATAACTGGTTCATCCGGCTATACTAAAACAGATAGCAGTATCTGTCAGGGATGAATTGCATTGTTAATCGGTAAATCTGTTTCCGGAAAATACCGCAACAAGAGCTGATACATGTCCGGATCGTATGCCCGAAGCTTTTCGCGTCGGTTAATCGAATTATGCACGCCATTAGCCAAATCGGAATACTGATTGCAGTTGAAAAACGATTGTACCGTTTCCGCAAAATATTCTTCTTTGTTTGTGAGTGCATAGGTTTTATCCCACAGCCCCTTTTCACGCGCTTGATTCATTACTTTTTCCAGTTCCTGATTGAAGTCGGGGTATAAACCTGCAATACCTATGGTCTGAATCAGGTGTGCAAACTCATGAATCAGGATATTTTCGCCTTTATACCGATCGCCGGACAGACAAATCAGGTTTTCCTCGCCGCAACTGGCATTGGGATTGTCCATATTATCGTCGCCAAAACCACGCGCCCGTTTGTTCCAAAAAGTAATGGAATCGGGAGTATTACAAATATTTGCGTATTCGGGTATATCGCAGACTTGTTCCCCGGCACCAATAATAATCACTTTACACTTGCGGTCTATCATTCTCTGAGCCACATCGCGGCGTTTGGACAACATCCCGATGATAATTTCTCGAGCTTTAACCAGTGCTGCGTCGGACACATTCTGCGAACTGATTACCGGAATGCCATCGGCATCCAGGTATTTTTTATAAAAAGGATTCTGATGCAGACTTTAGGGAAGAACTGTTACCTTGAGCTCTTTCTGCCTTGTGAGCTTTAGGGCAAAACCACCACCCTGAGCCAGGTGAATATCCAACACCGAGTCGCGCGTTACATACCTGATATCATGTTTATAATCCTGAGCCTGCTTGTTGGCGTTGATACCATCTTTCATAAGTTCCAGCTTGTAGGTTGCGTCATCTTTCAGAAAGTCGAAACTTAACCGGATATCCCGTTCGTCCCAATTAGTGAGCGCACCCACTTGCCAGTTCTGCCCTTTCCGGCGAGCGGATACGATAAACTTACCCACTTCGCCCTGAAGGATTTTTGTTTCATCGGTTTCCAGTGCTAATGACGCAATAAAGTCGGTACACTCCGGTTCCTTCCGGTAAGCAGTAGGATTGTCGGCAAGCATGGCAAGCGGAGAATCGAACACAATATAAGTAGCCAGTTGGTGACAGCGTGTTCCCTGACTCATTGGGTTGTAATAAATATCTTTGAAATCTTTTTTTGTAGCATTGCGCATAGCACCGGGCGTATAATCTACCGGTCCGGCAGCCAAGCGAATAAATGGAAAGGTAACATCGTAAAGCGGCATGTCTTTTTCAATAGTACTCCACTTCATTTCTTCCATGCCGAATACACTTTCAAAATTTATGATGTTCGGGTACGTGCGGTTCAGCCCAGTGGGAGTATAAAAGCCATGCAAGTCCAATGTCAGTTTGTATTTTGCAGTCATTGCAGCTATCCGGTAAGTCATTTCTACTGCTTTCTGATCATTTCTGTCCAGAAAGTCGACCTTAAAACCTTTAATTCCTAACTGCGAATAATATTTACAGGCCTCTTCCAGTTGTGCATCGAGCACATTAAATACGGTCCACAATATAATGTCTACTTTCCTGCTTTGGGCATAAGCCACCAGTTCCGGTAAATTTAGTTCGGGAATAACCTGCATCATATTGCCCGAAGCAGGTTTGTACCAGCCTTCGTCCAGCACTATATATTCAAGACCATTTTCAGCAGCAAAGTCAATATAGTGTTTATAGGTATTCATATTGATACCAGCTTTGAAATCAACACCCGAAATGCCCCAGTCGTTCCACCAATCCCAGGCCACTTTGCCCCCTTTTACCCAGGTATAATCGCCGATACGATTGGGTGCAGCCAGTGCATATACCAGATTATTAACCGGCATATCCGTGTCTTTTTCGCTAACAGCCAATATTCTCCACGGAAAAACACGACTACCGCTTACATTCGCAATGTTCGCACCCCGCTCCGTAACATATTCCTGTTTGCGCCAGGCATTCCGATCGGTAGCCGAAGGTAATTTTGCAAAAACAGCTTTCAGGCTGTGCTTCGCCCCCTGTATTTGTACAAACATGCCCGGATAGGCTTCCAAATCCGACTCCATAATGGTTAACTTCAAGCCTTTGCCATAATCAACTGTGGCCGGAAGAAAAGCTGGTATATTGCTTGCCATCGAAAGAGGCTTTAGCTCATAGGTATTCTGAAAAGCCATGGCAAACGGATCTTTTTTCCCATTGCAATAAGAAAGGTAGCAACTATAATCTTTATCGAAATTAAATTCGGCTATTTCATTCCGTATATTCAGCTTGGCTTTTGATGTTGTATAAATCCGATACGCAACACCTTCATTATATACACGAAACAGAACACCATAATCTCCTTTCAATTTAAGATCCAGTTCGTTATATGAAACCGTAAATGAATTAAACCGATAATGTGGTGATGTAATATTTTCAGTAAGCGCTTTTGTTTTCTGTTGAACTAACTGCGGCAACCTACCCAGCAGCTTACCATTGGCTAACTCCAGACCGATATGCGCATTACGGATCAGATTTTGGTTTCCGCATTGCAAGGAATAACTTAATGTATCACCAAGTTGTATAGTAAGCTGCAACTTACCGTTTGGCGACTGGAGTTTAATGTCTTTACTCACTGCCCAAGCTGAACTTAGTCCCGGCACAAGCAGACAATGAATAAGAACTAATACCGCAATTTTCTTCATAGTTTCATTTATTTAAATGTTTTCTATTTACAATAGTCTTATTATTAAAGCCTTTGAATTGACTTTTGTAGCTATCAAAACTATTCCGTCATAAAGCAGACTGATTCTGATAGTTATTCAAGCAATAATTTAACTTATCCATGATTTTGCATAGCTATCCTCACTTTTTCAACGACAGTCTCACCATAAGTACACCGTGAGCCGGAATTGCTTGCTTTGTATTCGATCTGGTAGTGCCAATATCCTTGTGCTTCCACAAGTCCCGCACTGTATATTCGTTTTTATAGACATTTACATCACTGGCAAAATACATAGTATTCTTTTGCCAGTTGTGATTCAAATTCCACTCACTGTCGGTACGATTCAGAAAACACACAGCCACTTCGCCATGTGCCAAGGGCTTTGCCCATATCTCATGATCACCCATATCCATAAATCTACGGGCTTGCTGCCCCAGACTATCATGATCGACCGCAATCACTTCTTTGTTAGTCAATATCTCTAAGGTTTCTTTATCCATCGACCGCACATCATTACCCGCCATCAGCGGTGCTGCCAGCATCGACCACATGGAAAAATGAGTAATATACTCGTCGCGGGTCATTCCTCCATTACCAATTTCCAACATCTCAGCATCATTCCAATGTCCGGGTCCGGCATAGGGATATAAGTCGGCAAGCACATCTATTATATCGAGCACACCTACTCCACCCCAATCGAATTTGCATTGGTAGCAATCGCGGATATCAGCCGTGGTACGCCACAAATGCCCGACGCCTTTCGCCCATTTCCAGGGCTGACTTTCGCCCCACTCACAAATGCTGAATACAATAGGGCGGCCGCAGGCTTTCAATGCATCACTCATGGTGCGATAAGCAGCTTCAGCATTCTGCCCTTCGTTGGAGCACCAATCATATTTCAGGTAATCAACTCCCCAACGGGCATATTGCCGGGCATCCTGAAACTGATACCCTCTGCTGCCCGGTCGTCCCTGACAAGTCAGCGATCCGGCACAGGAATAAATGCCCAGTTTGAGTCCCTTGCCGTGAATATAGTCGGCCAACGCTTTTATTCCGTTAGGAAAGCTTTTGGGGTCGGCCACAATGTTACCGGCCGAGTCGCGCGAAACCTGCCAGCAATCATCTATCACTATATAGTTGTAACCGGCATCCCGCATACCCGATGTGACTAGCTGATCTACCACCTCGCGAAGTAAACGTTCACTAATGTTACATCCAAACTTATTCCAACTGTTCCATCCCATCGGAGGAGTGGGCGCCAGCCTCTCAAAGATTGAATCTTGTTTGGTTTCTTTTACGCCAAACGAAACTTGTGCGTGGATAATTCCCGCAAATAAACAAAAGACCGGTAGCAAGTATTTTCTTTTCATCAGATTTAATTTTTCATTCAGAGTTCTATGCTGTTTTTTTCATTGATTAGGAGTTGCAAATAAACAGAATATTTCAGGCGGCGGATTGTAATATAGTCTATTATGATAGCAAAATCATCTAAATGCAGCGCAGAATTTCATTTACTACATTTATTATAAATAAGCGTTTTAGGCTTCATACTGTACTATTATTTCATGTTTTTGGATTATATTTTCCTTTATGAGGAATAATTGTAGTAATATTGTGAACCCTTTTACTAAAATATAAATTCACATAATTACATGAGAAAACAGCTTACATTCATCCTTGTTTTATTCATATTTATTATTCCTTGCACACTATTGGCTGCAAACTTCAGCTTTCGACATTACAGAGCCGAAGATGGATTGACTTTTAATACTATCCGCTGTATTATTCAGGATCGGCGTGGATTTATCTGGCTGGGTACGGAAGACGGGCTCAATCGTTTTGACGGATATGCCTTCAAAGGATTTCATAGCGATAAAAACAAAATAAATTCATTAGGAAGCAACTACATCAGCAGCTTGCTCGAAGATAGTAAAGGCAATATATGGATAGGAACCGATGAAGGAGTTTTCATTTTCAATCCTACAACCGATAAATTCAGCCATTTTCAAAATAAAGTGCGCGGTGTTTCTATTTCGTCTACAGTCAACAATATTGTAGAAGATAAATCCGGCAATCTGTGGTTTGCCACTTACGGACAAGGCATATTCCGCTACAACCTGTCTACAGGAGTACTAGAACAATACCGTTGGATCAATAACTCCAAATCATCCCCCAACTACGATTTCATCAATTATATTTATGTAGACCGGAACAATCAGGTATGGGCCGCTCCCAAAACACCCCGTAACCCACTCATTGCCTTCGACCGAAAGAAAAATTGCTTTTGTCTCTTTGATCTGAAAAAAAACGGACAAGCACAAACCGATTTTTCTATTTATAAAATCTTCGAAGACTCACAACACCAATTGTGGCTTGGCACATGGAACAAGGGAATTTGTAAGCTGGATAAAAAAACGAAAAACGTAACTCAGTACCTTACACCCGAAAAAACGGGCGGTATACTGCACATACATGAAATAAGCGAATACGGCCGCAACTTGTTACTCATTGGGTCCGACGACGGGCTAAGCCTTTTCAATACCAAAACGCTTAATCATCATTTGTTCACTTCCAGCGAAATTGACCCTTCCGCTCTTTCCGACAAGTTTATCTATCCGATATTCAAAGATCATGAAGGCGGATTGTGGGTGGGGACCTATTTCGGAGGAGTGAATTATGTATCGCCAAACAGCGGTTTGTTCGAACGTTATACGCATTCGCGCTATGTGAACTCGGTAAATGGAAATATCATCGGGCGTTTCACCGAAGATAAAAAAGGAAATATCTGGATTGCTTCGGACGACGGAGGATTAAATGAACTGAATCCTGAAACAGGACGGTTCTCGGCCTATATACCACGCCCGGGAAAAAATGGAATCTCGTATCACAATGTACATGCACTGTGCTGGGACGATGATAAACTGTGGATCGGAACTTACTCGGGCGGTTTAAACGTACTGAACACTAAAACAGGACAATTTAAATTGTACAATTCGGTGGAAGCTGACCCTACAACGCTTGATGGCGGAAGTATTTATGCCATTTACAAAGACCGGAGTAACAGAATGTGGGTAACCAGTATGTCGGGAGTAAATCTTTACAATCGTCAAGCCGATAATTTCATCCGGGTAAAATACTTTAATGCCACCACCATAGCCATCACCGAAGATGCCAAAGGGTTTTTATGGTTTGCCACACAGGGAAAAGGGCTTTTCAAATTCAATCCGAAAGATAAACGCTGGACCAATTACACCAGCAAACAAAACTCCCGTCAATCGCTTCCAAGTAATCAGCTGAATTGCTTGTTAGCCGATCATAAAGGACGTTTATGGTTTGGATCATCCAGTGGTTTGTGCCGTTACGACTATTCCAACGACCGCTTTATTCCCATCACCCTGAATGCGCCCAGCAATAGTATATGCAGCATTATCGAAGATCAGGACATGCTTTGGATTACAACTGCCAAAGGACTGGTTCGGTATGACACGCGCAACGGATCTTGTCAGGTATTTACCCGAAGTGATGGCCTGCTGAGCGACCAGTTTATTGCCAACTCGGGCTTTAAAAGTTCCGCCGGAAAAATCTATATCGGCACTGCCAGTGGCTTTAATGCTTTCTGCCCTAAAAATCTTGTTGCCAATAAATATGTGCCCAAGGTAGCCATCACTAACCTGGAAATATTCAACAAAGAAGTAGAGGTTGGCCCTAAAAGTGCCTTAACCCAATCCATCGGATTTGTAAAACAAATTGATTTGTCCTACAAACAAAATGTTTTTAGTCTGAGCTATGTGGCACTGAGCTATACCACACCCGAAAAAAATATGTATGCCTACAAACTTGAAGGGTTTGACAAAGACTGGAACTACGTAAACCGACAACATAAAGCTACCTACACCAACCTTCCGGCCGGAGAATATGTTTTCAGGGTCAAAGCATCCAACAACGACGGACTGTGGAACGAACAGGGTGCTTCCATCAAAGTTGTTATCCACCCACCATTCTGGCTGACTATCTGGTTTAAGTTTATCTATGCCGGGCTACTGATTGCAGGGCTTATATTCCTGCAAAAGAATACGCGACGCCGCGCCGAACATCGGCACAATGAAGAGATAAAAGAACTCAATCAGCAAAAAGAGAAAGAAGTATACGATGCCAAGATACAGTTTTTCACCATGATTGCGCACGAGATCCGAACTCCGGTTTCGCTTATCATTGGGCCGCTTGAAAAAATCATGGCTACTGTTTCAACATTCCCCGATTATGTTCGCAATGACTTAAATATTATCAACCGCAACAGTCAACGCTTGCTTCATCTGGTTAATCAGCTTCTCGACTTTAGAAAGGCCGAACAGGGTGCACTTGTGCTGAATTTCAGCAAACAAAACATTTACCAACTGCTGAGCTATACCTACGAACGCTTTAGACCGATTATCGAACAAAACAATATAGAATTTACGCTCGAATGTCCTGATAAGACCTTTGAAGCAGTGATTGACCTGGAAGCAATTACAAAAGTAATAAGTAATCTGCTGACCAATGCTATGAAGTTTACAGATAATAAAATAATGCTGACATGCCGGGTACATGCCAGACTACAATCTTTCGAGATACGTGTGATGGATAATGGTGATGGTATTTCAGATTCCGAAAAAGCAAAGATATTCACTCCATTTTATCAGATACCATCCGGAACCGTTCAGGGTACAGGCATCGGATTATCGCTGGTAAAAAGTATTGTTGATGCACATCACGGAATAGTAACCGTTATCGACACACCCAACAAAGGAGCTACATTTAGTATCACTCTGCCTTTTGATAATGAAGAAAAGCTAAGCTGTCATGTTGATTCAAAACCTACGCCTTCTGTTTTTCCTTCGCCAATAGAACTACTTACTGAAATGCCAGATCAGTTACCCGATGCAAAAACAGATAAACCGATCCTGCTTATCGTGGAAGATAATGTCGATATGCGCCGTTTTCTATGCGATAACTTTATATCAGATTATCAGGTAGTGTCAGCTTCCGACGGGCTGGAGGGACTGGAGCTTCTGAAAAAACATGAAGTAAATCTAATTATCAGCGATCTGATGATGCCCCGCATGGACGGACTGGAATTCTGTAAAGCAGTCCGGTCGAATATGCTTTTGAGCCATATTCCATTCGTATTGCTCACAGCCAAAACAGATTTGGATGCAAAAATAGACGGACTGAATCTGGGAGCCGATTCGTATATCGAAAAGCCATTCTCGATCAATCACCTGAAAGCACAAATCAGCAACCTGATTGAAACGCGCACTCTGCTGCGAAAGAAATATTCCGAAATGCCTTTCGTATCTATAACCACCATTGCCGGAAACTCAGCCGATGAACTATTTCTGACTAAGGTAAATGAAATCATTGAGCGGAATATAGCCAATGAAGACTTTTCCATCGACTTGCTGGCCGAAGAACTTTGCATTAGCCGTTCCGGACTGTTTGTCAAGATTAAAACATTAGCCGATATTACTCCGAATGAATTGATTCAACTAATCCGGCTTAAAAAAGCTGCAGAATATATTATGCAGAAAGAACATCGGATTAATGAAATTGCCTATATGGTGGGCTTCAATAACCCATCCTATTTCAGCAAATGCTTTCAGAAACAATTTGGCGTTCGTCCCATGGATTTTCTCCGGAAAAATAACGAATCAGTTTCCGATAAATCGTAATTCTGCCACTAAAGGCTCCAATGAGAGTTGATCAATCAGCTTATTGATCAGCTCACATTGGATTTTGATTTTGAATAAGAATCCAAAGCTTACCCAAAACACTCAATTTAGAGATTACTACACAGATAATCTCAGCACTATGGGGAAAGAATCCCCGCTTTTCAGAGAGCAGATTAAGTTCATAAGTTCATAGCACACAAGTATACAGAGCTCTACATTCTCAGGATCTTTTGGTACAAGGCTTGCCTATACTAATGCGGACACATAATTGTCTAAAACATTTAAAAACAAAAGAATCATGAAAAAAGTAATGGTATTTGCATTCAGTTTTCTAATGATAACTGGTGCGTCGGTTTTCGCTCAGGATGTTGTAAAATCAACTAAAGACACTACAGTAACTACTACTCCGATCGTTGATCCGGTAAAAACAGAAATTAAAACTTCAGAATTACCTCAACCGGTAAAAGATCTAATCGTTAGCTTCAAATCTCAGGGTTGGGATGCTGCCGAAACTTCATTTGTTGCAAAAGACTCAACCAATCAGGTTATTTTTTACGTAGTATCTTTCAAGAATCCAACTTCGGGTGAAAGTAAGAGTATTAATATTGACAAAGAAGGAAAGATCGTAAATCAATAAAGAAGGAATACTTAAGTTTATTTAAAAGAAACAGGTACTGAAACACATTCAGCTCCTGTTTTTTTTAGTACTTTTGTGTACCACTTATTTATACAAAAGATTTCTATGGCAAACATTCTTCTTGTTGAGGACGATAAAACCTTTATACAAATACTGCAGGGCTTTTTAGTCAGGCAAGGGTATGAAGTGGATGCCCGCAACTGCATTAAGGATGCTGTCACAGCTATCAGCAAAACAGAATATCAGCTTATTCTGTTGGATTATAGACTGCCGGACGGAATCGGATTGGATCTGATCAAATTACTCCGATCAAAAGACATTAAAACTCCGGTTATCATCATAACCAGTTTTATGGACATCCGGACAGCTGTAAATGCCCTAAAAATGGGAGCATTTGATTATATCACCAAGCCCATTATACCGGACGAATTGTTGATGATCATCAACGAGGCTATAAATAAAAAAGAACAAAAAGTTACCCCACCCGCAGTTACAGGACAATTTGTTGAAGGTAACAGCGAGCGGTCCGTCCAACTTAGTGAGTATGTAAAACTGGTAGCACCTACCGAAGTATCGGTCATCATACAAGGCGAAAGTGGAACCGGGAAAGAACATATTGCCCGCAGCATTCATGCACAAAGTAACCGTTCGAAGGAATCTTTTGTGGCTATCGATTGCGGAACACTTTCATCCGAACTGGCCGCCAGCGAATTGTTTGGTCATTCAAAAGGATCGTTTACAGGTGCTCTTCAGGATAAAAAAGGACAGTTTGAAATGGCCAACAAAGGAACATTTTTTCTGGATGAAGTGGGTAACCTGAGCTACGACGTTCAGGTAAAACTATTGCGCAGCCTGCAGGAAAAAGTGATCCAACCCATAGGCAGTAACCGAAACGTAAAGATAGACGTGCGCATTATAGCCGCCACCAACGAAGACCTACTGCTGAAAGTCAAAAACGGAACTTTCCGCGAAGATTTATACCACAGGTTAAATGAGTTCAAGATCTTAGTTCCTGCCTTACGTCAACGCAAAGGCGACCTCCCACAATTCATCCGGCATTTCATCACCCTATCCAACAAAGAGCTGGGACGTAATGTACAAAAAGTATCGGATGAAGTGATGGAGCTGTTTACCCGATACGAATGGCCGGGAAATTTGCGGGAAATGAAAAACTGCATCAAACGGGCTGTATTACTAACCAAAGGGGATACGATAGAGAAACTGGTTTTACCGGAAGAAATGCTATTGGAAAACAGTTCTACCATTCACACTCCTCCGGCTGAATTTGATTTAAAAGCATTGCAGGAAACCAATGAAAGGGAAATGATTATCAAAACCCTTCAGGAAGTAAAATACAACAAGTCGAAAGCCGCACGTCTACTCAATATAGACCGGAAAACGCTCTACCTGAAACTAGCCAAGTATAATATCGAAGACTAATCGGTCGGCAGTATGTAGTCTGTAGTTAGAATACATTTGTCTTCAACTTTTGATTCGCAGAATTAGTGAATCTTTATGCTCTTAGTGCTAAAACATTGTAATAAAAATGGAATAACCATTAAGGCATTTAGTTCATTTAGTATGCGAATCAGTAGTTGAAAAATAGTCCGTAGGACTTACATATCCATAGAATAAGCATATATTTTTATTTATTGTCCGTAGAGCTTGTCCCGATCTATCGGGAACATTCACATTTCTCTTGTTTATCCCCTACGGGGAATTGATTAATGGTCTTTTCATTTTCTATTGATATATATTGCCTAAGGGAAATAACTTACCAAAAGAAATATACTTGTATCCGACTCCTGATTCACATCATTAATCACTGATCATTGATCATTAATCATTGATCATTAATACAGTTTCTATCAGCTTATCTATTTCCAGCGTCACCCCTTTCAACTCACGGGTTACTTCTGCCAAATCGCAAGAGCCTTTCAACGTCTTTTCCAACTGCCGTAGTTTGAATGCCAATTCACCATCACCCACCTGCCCTATTCTGCCGGCTAATTTATGACAGAGTTCCATCATGGGCTGTTGTTCGGGCTGCTCAATGAGTTGTTGAAGCAATACCGCATCTTGTTTTGTTTCTTCCACAAACGAAGTCAGGCTTTTTTGCAACAATTCCTCATCCTGCATACACATAGCACGAAGAGCCGTCAGATCCAGCTGTTTTGCCGTTTCGGAATGAGCATTTAAACAAGCAATAAGATCCTCCTCTTTAAACGGCTTTGTTATCAGCCCGTCAAAGCCCTGCGCCAGAATAGCTGTTTGCTCCTCTTGCAATGCATGTGCAGTAAGAGCTATAATCTTAACTTCTTTCTTTATCCGCGTACGCAGTAATTTACATAGTTCCAGCCCATTTATTCCGGGCATCCGGATATCGGTAAATATAAGACTTATATCATGATCCCACTCCTGATTAACCAACTCCTCCGACGACACCTGACAAGTATGTTCAACACCATATTCATCGAGTATGATGGAGCAAAGTTTCAGAATAAACGGATCATCGTCAATAATCAGAACTTTGCCCCTAAAGTTTAGCTGATTTCCCTGCTTTTCGGTTGGTATAGCAATATTTTTTTCGTCGGTTTGTTCGTAACTCAGCGTTACCGTAAATATCGACCCCTTATGCAAAGTACTCTCAGCGGTAAGAGTTCCTCCCTGTTGCTCTACTAGCCCTTTTACAATATTTAATCCCAATCCGGTGCCCGATCTGGCATGCTGCCCCGAGAAATCGACTTGCTCAAATTCATTGAACACCCGCGTCAGGTCTTCTTCGGATATACCCATGCCCGTATCTACAATACGAAATACAAAGGTTGCAATATTATCACTCACCCGGGACTTCACATCCAATCGAATACAGCCTTCGTTGGTAAACTTAATGGCATTGCCTATCAGATTGTACAATATCTGTTTCAACCGAAATGCATCACCCAGATAAAAATTCGGATAAGACGATTCTTTGATATATTCCAGTTTCAGATCTTTTTCGTTCGCTTGCGATCGCATTGTTGCTGCCACTTCATCCAATAACTTACCCATATCAAAGGGCTTTGCATCAAATGTAAATTTACCGGACACAATACGACTGTAGTCCAGCACCTCATTCACTATTTGCAACAGATGTTCCGACGAATAATAAATGGCTTCAACAGCAGCTCTCGCCGGCTTATCCTGCTGCATGATTTGCTCTGAAAAACCAATAATCGACTGCAAAGGCGTTCGTATCTCATGACTCATATTCGAGAGGAATCGCTGCTTCACCGTACTGAGATATTCAGCTTCTTCCTTAGCTTCGAGCAATTGTTTCCTGAAAAGGTTACTACGTGATATATCGGCAAACACCAGATACACTAACACCGAGGTAATAATAACGAACAGAACCAGAATGATGATGATACGCGTCATACTACTTTGGACATTGGTAACCAACAGCACATCATTTGCCTTTACTTTCGCCACCTCGGCCGCTTCCATAGAGCGCAACACCGCACGTATGCGGTTGATATAGCTGTTGGCTTCGCGAATTAAATTCAACTCTCCATTGGCAAGCGTAACACTCCGTGAACGATGGTACTGATCAATGCTTTTGACCGACCGTTCGATAGCCCGCTTTAAACTATCGCGCTGCGATAATACCAGTGTATCAATCCGAATACTATGTTCCTTTTGTACCTGTGGTCGTACGTCAGCTTTATTCGACTTATCTCCCCCGCCAAACAGACCCAGAAAGCGCTTAAATAAACCCGGTTTGTCCTTAGTTTTCGGAATCTGCGTAGGAGCTGTGTAGCTGGTTGTGGTTATACCACTTCTTACAGAAGTGATAATGCTGCTGTCCATCTTAGCAGCGTTGGCAGAAATCAGTTGCGAGAGGTTTTTGAACTTTCCCGTAAGGGTTTGGTTACTGAAGAGGTCTGCATAGAGTTTCAGATAATCTACTACCATATCATCGTACTGTTTCAGCAAACGGTTTATCGAATCGATCTGGTGTAACTGAAACTTATTATCTGCGCAAAGTACGCGTAAAGTATCCAGCCTCCGACTCAGCATCTCAGCCTCTGGTAACAAAACAGGACTTGTTTTGCTTGGGTTTTTCAATATTTGTTTCCGCTGGTATTGCCCTATTTGCGTTACGTCATTGGACAGCGTGTTCAGTAAAACCAATTTATCGTTAGGTTTCGACATTTCTTCGATGGTAGCCACTACCTGCCCGAAAGCCAGGTGCAAAATAAACCACGACAATGCAATGGCCACTGCCGCTATAATAGAGATAGCGATAACCTTCCCTCTGATAGACTTTGAATCAAAATCAATTTTTACCATATCCTGTATTTCTTTTATTCGTCAGCTTATCCATCCTCAAAAATCAATCCATATAAGATTGAGAAAAAGAGATACAAGATTGCCGACAATACATCAGCGGCAATCTCGCACCCATACAACATTGCGGCCAAACCTTCAGCGGCAATCTCGTACTCATACAATATTGCGACCAAACCTTTAGCGGCAATCTTGTACCCATACAATATTGCGACCAGACCTTTAGCGGCAATCTCGTACCCATACAATATTGCGACCAGACCTTTAGCGGCAATCTTGTACCCCTACAATATTGCGACCAGACCTTCAGCGGCAATCTTGTACCCATACAACATTGCGACCGAATCTTCAGCGGCAATCTCGTATCTATACAACATTGCGACAAAACCTTCAACGACACATTTTAATACGGAAAACCGAAATAATAATGTACCGTTATCCTGATTACAAACCGCACTTACGTAGTTAACCTGAGGATGCAATTAAAAGTTAACCATTAGCGTTATTTTACCTATAAAACATCTATATTTGCAAGTCTCAACGAGCAAAGTCACATTGTTTATTTTTCGCTGCAGGAAACAAATATACATCTATTAATTAATATATCATGTTAAGAAAACTCCTTTTATCCCTTTTAGTCATTAGCGCTTTAGCACAAGCACAACAAACCTATAAGCAGCCTCTAACTTCAGCCATCAAAGAAACTGATTTGAAAAGAGATTTATACGCCATGGCAGATGATCATTTTCTGGGTCGTGAGGCCGGAACGCTGAATGAACTAAAAGCGGCAGTATGGCTTGCCGACCAAGCCAGAAAAGCCGGCATGCAACCAGCCGGCGATGACGGTACCTTTTTCCAGTTTTTTCATTTAATCCGCCATCGCCCGTCGGACAGAAGTACAGTAGCTATCAATGGAAAAGGATTAGCATTATGGTCAGACGTACTCATCGCACAAGCAAACGAAGCAATCGTGGATGCTCCCATCGTATTTGTTGATAAAGGACGGGAAGAAGATCTGGCCAAAGTTGACGTTAAGGGTAAGGCAGTAGCCATTATAGCTTCTGACGAAGGTCTGAATCTCAACATGTCATTACCCGAAAGACGCTACCCGGTATTTGTTCGGGCTAAATTCTATGATAAGCTCGTAGCTAAAGGAGCTGTAGCAATCATTTTTATTGCAGATAAACTCGGTGAAGAATCGTGGGCAGCGGTAACTCCCCAAATGACTAGAGGACTTTATGACATAGCAGGAGGAATTAATGAGAAAATTGCTCCCAAAGCACCGGTTATATGGGTTCACGCAAAAGAACTTGATGACCTGAAGAAAGCCGATAGCAGATTGACAACCCATATCACCACAGAAACTTTCGACTATCCATCGGTCAACGTCATTGGGAAAATTGCAGGTACTGACCCGCTGCTAAAAAAAGAACATGTACTTATCAGCGGACATATTGATCACGACGGTATCAGACAAAAATACGATGAAGATTCCATTTACAATGGAGCTGACGACAATGCGAGTGTATGCGTTGCCATGCTTGCCATGGGGCGGGCTTACACCATTCAGCCGGGCAAACGCTCCATCTTATTTGTATTTCACGGTTCCGAAGAGCGTGGTTTATTAGGAGCCAAATACCATGCTGCTCACCCTTTGGTAGACAAATCCTCAATTGTTGCTGTGTTGAACGGCGACATGATCGGTCGGAATGATGTTAACGAAGCCACTGTTTTAGGTGCCAACTCCCCACACAAGAACTCAGACGATCTGGTAAATATAACCCTGCGGGCAAATCAGGAAGGTCCCAAGTTCAGCCTGAATAAAGACTGGGATAAACCGGAGCATGTAGAATATTTCTATTTTCGAAGCGATCATTTACCTTACGCAAAAGCAGGTATACCTGCAATTTTTTTCACCAGCATGCTTCATAACCAATATCACACACCAATGGATAAACCAGAAAACATCAACTACGTAAAATTAAAAAAGATGACCGACTGGATGTATCGCACCAGTTGGATTCTGGCAAATGAAAAAGCAAGACCCACTTTGCTCCCAAACTTCAAGCTCGAAAGATAACAAAAACAAACTCCACGAATACATTGCCATGCAAGTACTAGTGGAGTTTATTTTTAATCTTAAATGCGAAATCGAAGACTAAAGCTTCGTACCCTTAGTTTAACAATGAACCAATATTGGAAGTGAATAACTTCACCGATATGGCAAGCAGGATAATTCCAAAGAATTTACGAAGGATGTAAATTCCACCCTCACCAATTAGTTTTTCTATTTTAGAAGTCGATCTCAGCACAATAAATACAAAGATCAGATTTAATACCAAAGCGATAATAATATTCTCTGTGGCGTACTCAGCTCTTAATGAAAGTAAGGTGGTGAATGAACCGGGACCGGCAATAAGCGGAAATGCAATAGGAACAATAGACGAACCACCTTCAGGCCCTTTGTTGCGAAAAATCTCAACATCGAGAACCATTTCCAACGAGAATATAAAAATGATTAATGCTCCTGCAACCGCAAATGATTGTATGTCTACATTGAACAACCTTAATACAGCCTCACCCGAAAACAAAAAACCAATAAGAATAAGTAATGCCACCCCACTGGCTCTTAATGCGTACACACTTTGTCCCTTACTTTTAATATTAAGAATAATGGGGATTGAGCCCAAAATATCGATGATGGCAAAAAGCACCATAAAAGCACTGGTAATCTGTACAAAGCTAAAATTCATAGTTGTATTTTTTAATTATTCTATATGTAAATCAATCGACCCGTTGTTTCAGAATCTCGTTATTTATCTCCCGTCTTTCTTTATCAAAAAACCACCCCCATTTATTGAAATATCGAACCATATTTCTGATATGGATAAACAGTAATTTCACATTACTGTAAGAGCCTTGAGCGTGTTGATGAACCACGGATACTTCCGGATAAAACACCGTCCTGTATTTTCGATGAATCCGTCTTGTTAAATCAATATCCTCGGGATACATAAAAAAACGTTCATCAAACATTCCCACCTTGCTGAGAGATTCAACTCTTAGAAACATAAAGCAACCGGAAAGGTAAGGCACATCCATCGTATGATCATATCCGCAATCACGCATCTCAAATTTTGCTATACGTTTTTGTGTCCACATTTGCGGCAAAAAGCGTCTGAAGATTAAATCAACAGGTGTCGGTAATAGTTTGCAAAGGTACTGAATTTCTCCGTTAGGATAGTACACCTTGGGCATTAGTAATCCGACATTTGAATTATTATCCATAAAATTGACAATATTCTTCAAGATTACTGGATCGAATGTTATATCCGGATTGACAACCAAGTGGTACGGACATTTTTGATCAATGGATTTACGAATAGCGATATTATGTGCTGCACCATATCCCAGATTCTTATTATTGAAAATATAAGTCACGGGCAACAATCCGAATTCAGAATTGACGACAGGTGAATTATCGATGAGGAAAATGCAGGAAACCACAGACGAGTCTCGTAACACACCCACCAAAAGAGCTACTTCGGCAAACGAATGCTTATATAATACGATAGAGACGTTTATCGACATAATCTTATTTTATATATGAGTTCAATTTATGTGTATAGATATCAATAATAAACTTCTCATCAAATTGCGCCAGAATTTTCTGATGTCCGGCCTCACCCATTAGGTCGCGCATTTCTTTCGAAAGCATATACATTTCCACCATCTTACGGGTTAAACTCTCAACATCTTTAGGTTGACAGACTTTCCCGTTAACTTCATCTTCAATAAGCTCCTTACAACCTACATTGTTGGTTGTAATAATAGGTCGTTTCATACTCATAGCCTCCATCAGACAGCGTGGAATCCCTTCGCGATAATAAGATGGCAAAACAACACAATCAGAATTAGCTATGTATGTCCGAACATCCATACTATCTGGAAAATAATGAATAAATCCTTCAGACTCCCATTGCACAACTTTGTCTATGGCAATATTATTAGGATTTCGGATATCTGTTTTACCCAAAATCTGACATTCAATGTCTGGATACATCACCTTTAAATTTTTTGCAGCCATAGCAAACTCCTCAATTCCTTTGTCCTTTACAAGTCTGGAAAGAAATAAGAAAATAAACTTTCCACTAACAACTTCCTTTTTTTGAGGACAAAATATATCCGTATTTACTCCCTCACTTCTGAGTATATAAGTCCTGTCTTGTTCCACAATTCGCTTTTGAACGAAAATAGCCTTATCGTCAGGGTTTAGAAACCACACTTCGTTCACCTTACTCAACGAGATTTTATAAAGAAAAACTACAAATTTGCTCAGAAAATTATCCCCATCAAAAGCATAACCCAACCCTGTTGTTACAGCAATAGATTTAATTCCAGACAATCGACATGCCAGCGATCCGTATATAATAGGCTTGATGGTATAGTGGAATACAAAATCAAAAGACTGTTTATGATATAATCTTACTAACTTGTAAAGCAATACAAAATCAGTCAGCACACTCATACCTTTTCCATCAATATTAAGCCTTACGAACTTGATACACTCAGCTTTAAACAAAGAAGAGTACTTATCTTCCGGAGCAATGGCAAAAACCTGGTACCCTTGCTCAACAAAGCTTTTCATCACTCTTAATCGAAAATTATATAGAGAAAAAGAGGTATTTCCTACAAAGGCTATTTTCATTTAGCAGACATTAGAATTAGTTGTTACGATTATTCCATTTTGAAAGACTCACCTTGCATGATCTTAAAATTACAAGAGCGAAAAAATGAAGCCTATAACTAAGCATAAACGCCAAAGAATTTCGACTTTTACTGCCTGCACTTGAGAAGTTATTTTCGTGTCTTCTATATTTAATTAATGAAACCGGCAAATAAGTTAGTCCTCCATTCAATTCTGCCATTAAACCAATCCACACATCATGAGCTTTTAAGTTTATCGGGAAAGGTAATATTAGTTCTAATACTCTTCTATCAAAAGCCATACAGCAACCGAGATATCGAGGTTTAATAAGATTAGAAATAAAACCAGAGTGATAAGTTCTCCAGCAATCCAACGTTGCTGATTTTATATTCAGGCTCTCATCACATAAGGATGCATCAGACATGACTACGTTATTTTTCCGAATATGCATTATTGTTTGCTTTATTTTATCAGGTAGCCAAACATCATCCTGATCAGCTAAGAAAATAAAATTTCCTTTAGCATGATTCAAGGCATTTTCTAAATTATAAATAGGACTTCTATAAGTGTTACTTTCGAATAGTTTGATTCGCAAATCTTCAAATTCCTCTATTATTGAAATTGTTTGATCTGTAGATGAGTCATCAGAAATTATGATTTCATCATTTTCATTCAATTGAGACAAAATAGACTGAATCTGTTCACGAATATATTTTTCACCATTATAGGTGCCCATGCAAACTGAAATCATAAACGAGTTCTTATGAAATAACTAATTTTATAACAAATGTATTTTAGCACACTTCCATATTTCAAATCGCGTAACATTTGTAGTTGTAGTCTGTTCTGTTCAACGACCTGTTTAATATTCAAGAGCTTTACCTGAACATAATCAATCAAACCTTTATATGTCTTAGCACCAATCTGATTGAATTCGTGCTGACGATATAAAACTGCGGGTCTATCAATATATCCTATTTTTCCATATTTACTCACACACAGAGCAATCCACGCATCGTGCATACGTGCATATTTTGAAAAAGGCAAAGAAACATCTTTAGCCATTTTATTTATTAGCATAGTACAACCAGTGATACCATTACACACACCTAAATAATTGAAATTTGCCAATAGTCGAGGGTTTAAGTTAGAAAAATGCCAAAAAGAAGAATGAATCGTATCCTCACGGCCATTAATTACAATTAAATCGGAATGAATTAATACCGGTAAATCGGGATTGCAATTTTCTATCTCGCTCATTTTCGCAATCGACATTGCAATTTTATCAGGCAACCAAATGTCGTCATGGTCGCAAAACATGATATATTCAGAGCTCGCGCTATTGAGCAAATACTCGAAAGATCTTACTGTCCCAATATTATCCATGTTGTCATCTAGAATAAATACTCTATCTGAATAATTACTTTTATACTTATTAATTATTTGAACAGTACCATCCGAGGAACCGTCATCTCTCACAATCAGCTTCCATTCTGTATAAGTTTGATTCAATATAGAGTTAATTTGATCCTCAATATATTTTTCACTCTGATATGTTGATAATAAAATATCTAGCATAACTCAATAAGCATTTACACTGTTTTGCAACCAATTTTAAAAGAATGTAGAATAAGGACCGAATATAGAATTGATTAGCATTTGGTTTAGAAAATACGCCAACGAAATCACAAACACAAATAATTGAGCAAAAACTTTTGGCTTAACCAAATCAATTGAAAGCGGTATTAAGAAGATCTGAACACAACTCAACAACTCAAATCCCCTGAATGCTATAACCGGAGCAGAAGAGAATAAATAAAAAAAAACAATTCCAAAGCAACTTATCTTGGTCAATATCACAGCGTATTTATTCTCTGTTCTTTCTACATTCATTATAAAAAAAAGCGATACTATAATTTGAAGTAATACTCCAAAATTAAATATATTTATTTTACTGTGTACCGTTTTTTGCAATTCTGAATATGCCCTTATTTTCTCAGAGAAAATTCCGAATTCAAATTTACACAATAAACTAATCAAATCGAGTTTTAGCAGACATAATATAATCGGAACCAATATAATCAATAAGTAAGTACCCTGATTAATTCTTTTACTATCGACGAAATAGAACAAAACAAAGATTATTGCGGAATAGTGAAAAAGAACTGCAATTAAAACTAATAAGAAATACATTTTAATGTTTCTTTCTACTATATATGGAATGCTCAACAACAAAAAACCAATTGCAACTCCGGCTCTAATCTGATTCATGTCATGCAAGAAGAAAATACCTGAAAAATAGATCAGAAGGGATAATAGCTTGTAATCAGAGATTTTTTGTATCGCTTTTATTTTTAGCGATATTCCCATGATTGCATATAGAAAAATAAGTACCTTAATGCCATCATTGAAATGAGACTTAATAAAAGATGACAGTAAAAGAAAACTCGGCTCAAGCCTGTAATTTACAAATAATTGAAGTGGATTAGCAAACAAATGAGGTGCATTTTGAACCAATTGATAAAGAGTTTCATAAGCTTTATAGTCTGCTCCGACTTTATTGCTCCTTAACCCAGCAAACAATATTAGCAATACAGCACTCAGAAGAAGAGTTTGAGCCTTAGCTTTAGGAGTTAGCTCATCTTCCAATAAAGCTATGCACACAAATAAAACAAACAACAAATAATAGGTTAACATATTCAATTCCAATAAATAATTTACGAACAATTAGATGTTATCGATTCAAATACATTTTCGATTTGAATTATATTCTCCTCCCACGAGAATTTATCGAGATATTTATATCCATTCTTTGCTAAGGAAATTCTCATCTTATTGTTCTGAAGTAGGCAACACAATTTATCTGCCATATCAAAGACATCTTTAGGTTGCACCAATAGAGCAGTTTCTGATTTTATAGCATAAGCTGCATGACCTCCGATATCAGTACACACCAAAGCACAACCACAACCTAATGCTTCGGCAGGTGGTAGAGCCCAGCCCTCACCATTACTTGGCGAGAAAAATATTGCTGAACTATTATATATGTCAATCAAATTTGTTGGAGATTGAAAATAGTCAATCCAGTCCGGAATATCTTTAGGCTTTTTAAAGACACTGAATAAGTTTACCTTTAAGTCTGGAAATGCTTCCTTGCATATTTTTATAGCTTCCAATCCGTATTTAGATCCTTTGCGTTCTTCTTTCGAATAGAGCATACAAATTGATCTCTCAAATCGGTCCGTTATGGGTGTTTTTATATAAAACTTCTTTCTATCAATTGCATTGTAGATCAATATAGGCTTTTCCTTGTTAGTATCCTCCAATATTTTAAATAAGTAGTCATTAATTACAATGTGGTGTAAGCTTAATCTATAAGAATTAAAGATGTTTTCTTCTGAAGATATCCATGCTTCAAAATCCTGAATCAGATTCACCTTCTTACCTTTATTTGGGGCTAAGTTTACAACCTCGTAGGCAGTCGAAAAGCAAGTCGAAAAAACAATATCACCATCTTCCACTGTTTTATCGTTGATTTTTGAGATTGTTTTAGTTCGTATCGTATTTTCAAATGTGAACCAGTTAGGTTTTGAATTAGGGTGGAAAACATTTATTCTGATTAATCTCAGGAACAATGGCATTCTATATTTCGTATATGGTACATACATGGAATGGTAAACTATAACTTCATGTCCTGATTGGGCTAATCTATTCGCATATTCATACATGATTTTAGTTCCTCCCCCAACCCTTAGTGATAAAGATGGTAATATTACATTAATCTTCATAACGTAACCTTTTTGAATACATAAATAGAATTGTGCCTACAAGTGCAACCTCCAGAATTTGAGCTAAGATCCAGATTAGGGCTGCCGCAATTGTACCGTAAATTGGGATGTAAATCATATTAAGCACTATGCTAAACACGCCAATAAACAATCCGACAAAAGGAGCATATTTTTGCAGTCCCATACCATATAGGCCCTGAACTGTAAGTAAACTCGCAACGATTACAAGAAATGGCAGCACTGAAAATAGTTTCAATATATTCATAGATTCTCTAAACTCAGACCCTAATAGCACATTTACAAATAAGTCACTTAGTAGGTAAGTACACAGGCAAAAAACAATTGATAGTAATGCAACTATGCATAGTGCCTTTTTTAGTATTCGAAGACCATTAATTTGTGAAAGCTCGAATTCCCTACTAATCTTTGGAAAAATAGCGATATTGACAGGCATACTGGTCAACATCAAAATTGCCATGATTATTTTCTGTGCCCCTCCATAAATAGCTATGTCATGATTTGAATGGTAAAATCCTAGAATAGTTAGATTAGCAATTGTATATCCACTTACAAATAAGTTATTCAGAAATATAGGTAAGCTTTTACAGAATAAAATTTTATCTGTGCTCTTATCTGATTTTGTGTATTGAATATCATAATGTTTTATCACATAAATAATAGCCCCCGCGCCAAATAGAATATAAGCAAGAGAGGTCAGAAGAGGATAAGCCAAATAATCTGCCGAAGATTTGACGAGGAGGAGTGTCAATACCAGTCCACCTCCTTTGATCAGTACATTGCAGATTGCCATTTTTCCCATCTCTTCAATCCCCTGAAAAAACCAGGTTGGGAAAAGAACTACCCCCACATTCATCAAAAAAACAAAAAGATATAGTGCAAAGTCGTTATTTACTTTCGAAAAAGTAAAATATAACATCAACAAAATTGCAAATGAGAATAAAAGTAATATCGTTTTTTGCTTTAAGACACTCCAGAATATTTGCTCTCGAACATTTTTATTCTCTTTATTTATGGCTATTTCGCGCGTAGCAGAGTAATCAAATCCAAAATTAATAGTCAGCGTGCAATATGAAATTATGTTCTGAGCATAGGTAACTTTACCAAAGATCTCCATTCCGAGAACACGAACAATGTAGGGAATTATCAACAGAGGAATAAGGTAATTGGCAAATTGAAGGACAGTAAGCCACGTCATATTTTTAAAAACCTGACGATTTGCTTGTAAAGATATAGCTGCCTTCTTTATCACTGGCTATTCATATTTTTCCATTTTATCCTCAATACTCACATCAGTTCTCGAACTTTGGATCTTAATGTAAGTCATTAAACTATCTGCTCCTGCTTCATAACAAGCTTCCTGAGCAAGCTTGACGACACTCATTATTTCCTCATAGCTTCCTTCCATAACTGTTTCAAATGGGGTTACTTTATATTTTAATCCTGATGCGGCAATCGTTTCTATGGCTTTATCGACAATAGCGTATGGATGAACTGACTTGGAACTAGGCAGGACTTGTAAGGCAATATTTACGGTTTTATCCATTGTGTTTAATCTTTTTATTAATGTATATACTAAAACGTTGATTGAAATCAGAAAGTATGCAAGAGTATTAATTGCATTTACATTTAGCAAAGGTAGCTATTAACTATGAAAACAAAAAAACCCGAAATTTCTTTCGGGTTTTTTATGATATTGAGTCGACCGAATTTTATTCAGCAACTTCTTCCGTAGCAGGAGTTTCAGCTGGAGCTTCTTCAGCAACAACTGCTTCGGCTGCAGCAGCAATTGCTTCAGCTTTTTTCTTTGCAACTTCAGCAGCTTTTACTTTGTTTACTTCTACTTCAGCAGCTAAACGTGCTTTGGCAGCGGCTTGTTTTTCGGCAGCTAGTTGTTCTTTTGTTTTGCTTACACTCGATTCTTTGCTTGCTTTCCAGGCTTCGAATCGTTTGTCAGCTTCAGCTACATCGAATGCGCCTTTTTTAGCACCTTCAAGTAAGTGTTTCTTCAACAAAACACCTTCGTTAGAAAGAATAGTACGCGTTGTATCGGTTGGCTGAGCACCTGTTGTTAACCAATACAAAGCACGTTCAAATTTCAAGTTGATCGTAGCAGGATTAGTGTTAGGGTTATAAGAACCGATACGTTCGATAAATTTGCCATCACGTGGCGCTTTGCTGTCTGCGATCACGATATGATAGTAAGCATATCCTTTACGACCGTGACGTTGCAATCTGATTTTTACGGGCATTTTTTTATTTATTAAATGATTATACCTAAATGCTTTTTCTCGAAAAGCGGATACAAAGATAGTGTTTTTATTCGGAAAACAAAAAATATAAAGAAAACACCTGTTGATAACTTGTTTATTGTTTGGAATACACCCAAGCAGTCTCAAATTTAGGATCAGCTTTTCGTAAATTCCTCATAAAACCGAATGCTTTCTCCTGAGTATTGAAAGACTGGATAGCAACACGATAAGTTTTCGTTGATCCATTAACTACATGAGCATGCATAAATTTATTTTTTATCAGCTCTTTACATAGTTCATCAGCTGATGCTTCGGATGGAAGACTGGCAATTATAACATGGTAATTTTTATCCGTAGCTGAAGAACTTGCAATACTACCTGCTCCAATCGAATTTACAGCTTTAGAATCAACATTTTCAATCTTTTTTTCATCTTTAGTTACTTCGACTTTTATCTTTGCCGGATTCGGCCTTTTGACGAATCCCGTAGTATCTTCACTTATAAGTTTTGCCGGATTTACCTGAACATCAAAATTTTCAGTTGAATGTATGAGTGGCAACGAGGCCAGACTCGCATAGTCAGTTTTGCGAAGATCACTAATATGTGGAGAAACTAAAAATAATCCGCCAAGCAGCATGGCTGCGACAGCATACTTTGAAACTCGACTAAAAGGAAAGCTAACAGTTATTTTCCGGTTCTCATTCAGATTTTCATTCAGTTTCTTACTGATATACAAATCAGACAAGCCCAAATTCTGAGGTAAAAAGCTGGATTTATAAACAGGATTAAACGTCAGTGATCCAAAATCGTTTTTTTGCAAAATACCCACATTGCCAACAACAATACTACCCGAACTAGTCAGTTGATCCTTTATTCTCTCTACCTTCTCATCAATATACTCAACAGCTTTCCTGTAACTGATTTGCTCAGATCTGGAAATTTCAATAGCCAATAGTCCATCAGCCTGACTCATTAATACATTAAAACAAACAGTAGCACGTGGTGGCGTAATGCGGTCAGAAAGGATTCTGGCCGATTGCATTTGTATTGTAAACCCACCTAAATTTGGCACAACCACATAATCATGTTTTGCCAAAAGATTTTCGATATGTTGATAGAATTTTTCCACGCTGCAAAAGTATGATAAAGCAATTATATGAAGATTTTTTCCGACCGAAAGTTATCAACAAGTTGTTAGACTCAACAAAAGAAAGTATCTTTGTGTTGATAATATTAAACACATTTAAATGAAAAAAACGATTTTAATAACTGGTGGCGCAGGCTTTATAGGCTCACATGTAGTTCGGTTATTCGTAACAAAATACCCAGACTATCAAATTATTAATCTAGACGCATTAACTTACGCCGGCAATTTAGAGAACTTGAAAGACATTTCTGAAGCGCCTAATTACTTGTTCATAAAAGGTGATATAACTGACGAAAAGTTCATCCCGGAATTATTTGCAACATATCAATTTGACGGTGTTGTACACTTAGCTGCAGAGTCGCACGTCGATCGCTCCATCACCGACCCGTTTTCATTTATCCGAACCAATGTTTTTGGAACTGCAAACTTATTAAACGCAGCCAAAGAATCATGGAAAGGCAGTATGGATGGCAAACGCTTCTATCACATCTCAACTGATGAAGTTTATGGTTCGCTTGGCAAGGAAGGTTTTTTCACTGAAGAAACAGCTTATGATCCACGAAGTCCTTATTCATCATCTAAAGCCAGCTCTGACCATTTTGTACGTGCCTATTATCACACCTACGGTTTACCTGTAGTGGTTTCAAATTGTTCAAATAATTACGGTGCTAACCACTTCCCTGAAAAACTGATCCCTCTATCTATTAATAATATAAAAAACAGCCTTCCTATTCCAATTTACGGAAAAGGGGAAAATGTTCGCGACTGGTTATGGGTCAACGATCATGCGCGCGCTATTGATACTATTTTTCATACTGGCGTTATTGGCGAAACTTATAATATTGGAGGTAACAACGAATGGACAAACATTGACTTGATTCGTGAGCTCTGCAAAATAATGGATAAGAAGTTAGGGCGCCAACCGGGCGAGTCAGCTAAGCTGATCACCTTCGTAAAAGATCGTGCCGGTCACGATTTACGCTACGCCATTGACTCTACAAAATTACAACGTGAATTAGGCTGGAAGCCATCGCTTCAATTCGAGGAAGGACTTGAAAAAACTGTTGACTGGTATTTAGCCAACCAAAGCTGGATGGATAATATTATCAATGGCGATTATCAGAAATATTACGAAAAACAATATTCAGAAAGATAATTCAACAGCTTTCGTTAGATATAAAAAAGGCTAATCAAAAATTGATTAGCCTTTTTTATATAGCTTTTCCACAGTTTATTTCGGAGCTGTATTGTACAAATAAACGCCAACCAACAAGAAAAGGACATTAGGCAACCACACTGCAGTAAAAGCAGACATCGTTCCACTGACAGAAAAAGAGGTAGACATCGTTGAGAATAATATATATAGCGCACTCAGAGCTAAACCAATCCCCAGATGCAATCCCATACCACCCCGCACTTTTCTTGATGACAACGAAACGCCAATTAATGTCATAATAAAAGCAGCCAAAGGCATTGAATATCGCTTGTAATATTCATCTTCAAAGCCCTGTATATTACCTACTCCACGATTACGTTGCTTCTTAAGGTAGCTGCCCAACTGAACATTATTCATTTGAGGCGCCTCTTGAGCAGTAATAAAAAATTCCTCAGGCTGAACATGAATGGTAGTATCTTTGCTTATTCCTTTGGATATTTTTTCATGCATTCCATTAAAATCCCGTTGCAAATAATTAGTTATCTTCCATCTACTTACAGAATCCCATGTTATTGTTTCAGCAGTTAATCTTGAAGCTAATGTCTTACCATCAAACTTCTCGAGCGAAAACCGATAACCTGTATTATTCGACACTTCGTATCGCTCAATATACATAATCACCCCTTTTTCGACTTCCATTTGTACATTTCTGGCGTTATCCTGCTTTATTTTACGTACATACCTATCTTCAAACGTTAGCATCTTCTTATTGGCTGGTGGTATAATAAATCCACCAACAACAAAAGATATTGATGCTATAAAAGCCGCAGAAAGAAAATAAGGAAGCATCAACCGCCTGAAACTAACACCACTGGATAAGATTGCAATTATCTCCGTGTTACTTGCCATTTTAGAAGTAAAGAAAATAACAGCAATAAAAGTAAATAACGGACTGAACATATTCATATAAAACGGAATAAAGTTCAGATAATAATCAAAGATTATTGCCTTTAAAGGAGCATTGCTTTCAACAAAATTATCCAGTTTTTCCGTCAAATCAAACACCACAGCTATGCTTAAGATAAGCACAATAGAAAAAAAATAGGTCCCTAAAAATTTCTTAATTATATAGGTGTCTATTTTTTTCAACCCGAATATGCGATAATTGATCTTTTTCATTTTCTTATAAATCTCAATTAATTAGAGTCTTCTTCCAAGCTGTTCAATCATTCCTTTCTTCCAACTTGAGAAGTCTCCAAGCTGAATATGTTTCCGCGCTTCACCAACTAGCCAAAGATAAAAGGCCAGATTATGAATAGAAGCAATCTGCATAGCCAACAGTTCTTTACTTACAAAAAGATGGCGTAGATAAGCCTTAGTATATGCACGATCAACATATGATGTTCCAAATTCATCAAGAGGCGAAAAATCATTTTTCCATTTTTCGTTTTTCATATTTAAAACACCCTGAGAAGTGAATAACATCCCATTTCGTCCATTTCGGGTTGGCATTACACAGTCAAACATATCAACTCCACGCTCAATCCCTTCCAAAATGTTTTGAGGAGTACCGACACCCATCAAATAACGAGGTTTGTCTTTGGGAAGTATTTCATTAACTACTTCAATCATCTCATACATCATTTCAGTAGGTTCACCCACTGCTAATCCGCCAATTGCATTTCCTTCGCGATCTTGAGATGCAATAAATTCAGCCGACTGACGACGCAAATCCGGATAAATACAACCTTGGACTATAGGAAAATACGTCTGAGAATACCCATATTTAGGTTGAGTTTCGTCAAAATGTCTTAGTCCCCGCTCCAACCAGCGATGCGTCAATTCCATCGACTTTTTTGCATACTGATAATCTGCAGTTCCGGGCGTACACTCATCAAAAGCCATAATTATGTCAGCCCCAATAGTTCGCTGTATATCTACTACATTTTCAGGAGTGAAAAGATGCTTACTCCCATCAATATGTGAACGAAAAGTAGCACCTTCTTCTTTTAATTTACGGTTAGCCGACAATGAAAAGACCTGATAGCCGCCGCTATCTGTAAGTATTGGTCCATCCCACCCATTAAACTTATGCAATCCACCTGCTCGTTCCAACGTATCAATTCCCGGACGTAAATATAAATGATACGTGTTTCCGAGGATAATCTGAGCTTTAATATCTTCTTTTAACTCATGAAAATGAACTGCTTTTACTGAAGCAACAGTTCCTACTGGCATAAATATAGGCGTTTCAATAACACCATGATCAGTGGTTATTTTCCCAGCTCTGGCATTAGAATTCGGGTCGGTATATTGTATCTCGAAAGTCATTTAATTATGGGTTAAGTTCAGGCTATCAAATGAAAACTATTTTAGCCTACAATGCAGCACTTAGCAGGCTCTGATTGGGTTTAAATCTCGTTGATGAAGTTTTCCAGAATTTTTTGTCCAAATTCACCGGATTTTTCAGGATGGAATTGCACAGCATAAAAATTATCCTTTCGCAATGCAGAACTGTATTTATGAATATAATCAGTTTCAGCAATTGCATTTTCACAACTTTCTACATAATAACTATGTACAAAATACATATATGCATTTTCAGCAACACCTTTAAAAAGATTCGATTTGATATTTGTAATATTATTCCAGCCTATTTGGGGCACTTTAAACCCTGTGCGGGGGAAAAGTTTTACCTTCTGATCAAATATTCCCAAGCAATTTGTGTTATTCTCTTCCGAGTGCGAACACATCAGCTGCATACCCAAACAAATTCCCAATACCGGCTGAACAAGCGAACAAATAAGCGTATCAAGTCCTTTCTCTCTGAGATACTGCATCGCCGAAGAAGCTTCGCCAACACCTGGAAAAATAACACGATCGGCAGAACGTATTTCGTCGTGATCATCAGTCACTATTGCGCTCACCCCAATACGCTCTAACGCAAAAAGGACAGAACGAATATTACCTGCATTGTATTTTATGATTACGACTTTCATAAATAAAATAGTTATAAGAACTAACTTACAAACCAAAATAGAGTTTAAGCCCCTTTTATCTGTAAATTTCAGATTGAATTGTTTTAAATCAACTTATTGGTGGCCGTATCTGGAAAAATAACAGCAGGTTTAAAAACTCGCGCCTCTTCCATTTCCATCATAGCATACGCCATAATGATTATAATATCATTAGGTTGCGCCTTCCGTGCAGCAGCCCCATTCAGGCAAATCACTCCAGAACCACGTTTCCCTGGAATGACATAAGTTTCCAAACGTTCTCCATTATTGTTATTTACAATGCTTACCTTTTCGTTTGCAATTATATTGGCAGCGTCCATCAAATCTTCATCAATGGTAATACTACCAATATAATTTAGATTAGCTTCAGTAACAGACACCCTGTGAATTTTTGATTTTACTATATGTACTAACATATTATTTTAATTGTTGTTGAATAACATCAAACCAGCCTAAACCATTAGTTTATTATCAACATTCGATCACAATTTGAAAACTAAGAGTTATATCTGACATTATCAATTAATCTAACTTCCCCGCAAAAAACAGCTATACACCCTACTGCCGATTCGGCCCATGAGTTTAATGCCATAAGAGTTTTTGAATTCACAATCTCGTAATACTCAACTCTGAGATCAGGAATTGCATTTATCTTATCAACAACCCAATCAGTAAGTTCTTCCGGAGATAATTCAGACGCAAAGTTACGACTTTCAATCAAAACTTTAGATATTCCAATGGCATTTTTACGTTGAATGTCAGTCAGTCGTTCATTCCTGCTGCTTAATGCAAGTCCGGTAGACTCACGAACAATAGGACAATCTACTACTTCCACATTAAAATTCAGGGAATTTACCATATGATGAATAATAGCGAGTTGTTGAAAATCCTTCTCTCCAAAATAAGCCCTATCAGGCTGAACAAGAGTAAAAAGCTTACTTACAATCTGAACAACACCATTAAAGTGGCCCGGTCTGAATTTGCCTTCCATTACCTTATCCAAACCGTTGAAGTTGAAATCAAACTGATTGTCAATTTCCGACTGCTCATAAATATCTTCAGGGGCAGGGGCAAATACAAATTTACAACCAGCCTTTTCAAGCATCTCGGCATCACGCTCCAGATTTCTTGGATACTTTTCTAAATCATCACTGTTATTAAACTGCGTTGGGTTGACGAAAACACTGACTATGCAAATATCATTTTCCGAAACACAACGTGTAACCAACGCTTTATGACCATCATGCAAAGCCCCCATAGTAGGCACAAACCCGATAGTCTTCCCAGCTGCTTTAATGCACTTTATTTCAGCTAAGATTTCATTTTTTGATCGAATTATTTTCATTAATTTTTCTATTATACGAAGCCCTGAAAATTAAACACGAGCTCTGTAAAAATTGCGTGCAAAAGTAGTAAAAGTTATTTGGATAATCAGTCCTTTTAAATATATAATATACAGAGAAGATTACAAAGTCAATTTAAAATCATTTTTAGACACAGAATAAGAGTGGAAAACAAGCAATATATTTCAAGGTTAAACTTTTATAAATAGATTTACCCACGAAGTTAAACCTAAAAGGATCTGAATTTGTTAAATATTTGAATGCGTGACCTATAGCCAATCAATGGTCGTTTATACTTTTTGTATAACTTCTTTTTCTGATAAGTGAGCTTAACATTCAGTCTCTAGGGTCTTGTTTATATCCGATTTTTTTTATATATCTTTGCATAACGAAAAATTATCTCAAAAAGCATCTGAATAAAAGAGCATGAAAAAAATTACAAAGGTTTTGTATATTTCGCAAGAGATATTTCCCTATTTGCCTGAATCCGAGTTATCGAATATGGGGCGGTACTTACCTCAAGCGGTACAAGACAGAGGGCGTGAAACGCGCACTTTTATGCCAAAGTTTGGAGCAGTAAATGAAAGACGAAATCAACTGCATGAAGTAATCCGTTTATCGGGGATGAATCTCATTATTGATGACACCGATCATCCATTAATTATTAAAGTGGCTTCAATTCAATCTGCACGGATGCAAGTTTACTTTATCGACAATGACGATTATTTCCACCGCAAAAATACGGTTTGCAACGAAAAAGGTGAAGAGTACGAAGACAATGATGAACGTACGATCTTTTTTGTGCGAGGCGTTATGGAAACTGTAAAGAAGCTTCGCTGGACTCCCGACGTAATTCACTGCCAGGGATGGATGACAGCATTGGCTCCGTTGTATATAAAAAAGGCGTACAATGATGATCCATTCTTTAAACACTCGAAAGTAGTATACTCAGTATTTAATGATGGTTTTAAAAAGCCATTCCGAAATCTATTTGCTGAAAGATTGTTGCTTGAAGGTATCGAAAAAAAGCATGTCGTTCAGGTGAAAGACAAAGTAATAGATTTTGTTGCTCTTTCAAAACTAGCCATTGATTATTCTGATGCAGTCATACAATCAAGTCCTGTCGTTAATCAAGACATTTTGGATTACATATCCTCAAACAACGTGAAGTTTTTACCATTTCAGAATGCTGAAGACTATGCCGATGCTTATGTGCAGTTTTATGACAGCCTTTAATTGAACAATCTATTTTAAGAGATCTTTAATTCCCTATTTAGTCAATTTTATTTCATTTTACATGAAATCGTATCCAATCATCCTGCTTTTTTTATTGTCACTATTTGTTTTTTCCTGCTCTGATAGTTTAACAGACATAGGTTCGGGTGTTCAACCCATTTCTGATCAAATAAAAGTTGGTACAGACACCTTTCATTTGGCTACAACGACAGTTCCGGTTGAATATATAAATTCGCGCCCCGATTCATTTTTGTTAGGGTCGTTTTACGACACTAAATTCGGATCTACTAAAGCAGATATTTTGGCGCAGGTAAATTGCCCGGTTGGGTTTAAATATCCATCAAATGCTGTCGCAGATTCTGCTGTAGTTATCATGTATTACAAAACATGGGTTGGATCTAAATATTCGCCACTGGATATAAACATATATCAAATGAATTTGAATACTTTTAAATTTTCAGATTTATTCCATTCAAATCTCAATCCTTCGGTCTACACAGATCAAACCATTAAGCTTGGACAGAAGATATTTTCGGCGAAAGATGCAGCTATAGTACGCAAAGATTCTACTGCAATCCGATTCAAACTATCGAATAGTTTCGTTAGCACATTTGGAAACGATTCTTATTATTCAAGCACAAACACATTTCTTGATTTTTTCAAAGGAATGTACATTACAGCAAACTATGGTGCATCAACAATGCTAACTATCAGACAAATTGATTTGCTATACTACTATCATTATACTTACCTTACAAAAAATATCCATGGAGGAGACTCACTAGTAACAGTAAATGATGTTCGTCCGTTCCCGGCCAACTCTGAAGTTCGCCAGGTTAACCATTTTGTTCATGACAGAAGCACAGTAAATCTAAATCGGGATACTGTAAATTACATAGCCTCTCCTGCGAACTTCCAAACCCGCATCAATGTACCTTTGAATCGGATCAAACAACGAATGGATGCCGGAGTAAAAGGAAAAGACCTATCCGTAAACAGTGCATTATTAAAAGTTGAAGTTACCGAGCAAAAAGAAGATACAGCTGCTAAGCGTACGGCTCCCACATATTTATTATTAATCAAAGAATCTGCAAAAAAACGATTTTTCGATAACAGAGAGCTACCCTCCGATACATGTGCAATTCAGGGAAGCTACACCACAGAACAAATTGGAACTACGGGAACCTACAAGCATTACTACTCTTTCAATATGTCAACACTCGTTGCTAATGAGTTTAAACTTGCTAAACAAAAAGGGACTACACTGCCGGAAAGTATGAATATGCTGTTGGTACCAATCAAAATTTCGACAACAACAAATTCAAGTGGTGTTACGTCATACATCTATGTGAAAGAGAACCACCTGATGAACGCAGTAACAATACGTAGCGGAAAAGTAATTGACCCAAACAAAGACAAAGCCACCGCTCCAATGATGATAAAAGTTGTATATAGCGGGTTCTAAAAAGAACGCTAGACATTGAACAATAAAAAATGCAGCAGAAATATTTCTGCTGCATTTTTTATATAATATATTTTTAGTCTTATTTCTGCCTAATAAATATCTGAATAGGAGTACCAGTAAAGTCGTACTTCGATCGTATTTTATTTTCAAGGAAACGTTTGTAAGGATCTTTTACATATTGCGGCAAATTAGCAAAGAATACGAAGGTTGGAACCTGAGTTCCGGGCAGCTGCGTAACGTATTTAATACGGATATACTTTCCCTTTAAAGCAGGAGGAGGATAGTTTTCAATCAGCGGCAACATAAATTCATTAAGCTTAGCCGTAGGGACTTTACGTTGTTTGTTTTCATAAACTTCGACAGCTGTTTCCAATACTTTTAAAATACGTTGCTTAGTTGTAGCCGAAGTGAATATAATAGGGAAATCCACAAATGGCGCCAGACGTTCACGAATTGTGACTTCGTATTTCTTGATATCATTGGATTCTTTATTCTCAATCAAATCCCACTTATTGACACAAACAACAAACCCTTTTTTGTTTTTTTGAATCAACGAAAATATATTCAGATCCTGACTTTCAATACCACGTGTAGCATCAATCATCAAAATACATACATCGCAATTTTCAATAGCACGTATAGAACGAACCACTGAATAATACTCCAAATCTTCGTTTACTTTTGCTTTCTTTCGAATTCCGGCAGTATCAACTAAATAAAAATCGTAGCCGAACTTATTAAATCGAGTATAAATAGAATCACGCGTTGTACCGGCTATATCCGTCACAATAGTTCTGTCTTCGCCCACAAAAGCATTGACAATAGATGATTTTCCTGCATTTGGACGTCCAACAACTGCAAAACGAGGAAGATCCTCATCAATATCTTCTGTAAAATCAGATTTAAAATGAGTGAGCAATGCATCCAGAAAATCACCGGTTCCCAAACCATTCATAGCCGAAATCATATAGGGTTCACCTAATCCCAGCTTGTAGAATTCAGCAACGTTATATTGCCATTCGAAGGTATCTGCTTTATTAGAAACAAGCATGACCGGTTTGGTGTGACCACGTAAAATCTGAGCTACTTCCAAATCATAATCGGTAATTCCATTTTGAATATCGACCATAAAAAGGATAACATCAGCTTCTTCGATGGCTAAAACGACATGCCGTTTGATTTCATCTTCAAAAACGTCAGACGAATTTATAACCCAACCACCAGTATCAATAACCGAGAATTCCCGACCTTCCCAGTCGCTTTTCCCATATTGCCGATCGCGTGTGGTACCAGCTTCGTCATTTACTATGGCTCTACGACTATGTGTGAGCCTGTTGAAAAGGGTCGATTTTCCCACATTGGGGCGACCAACAATTGCTACAATATTTCCCATTGTTTTTTTATATCTATTAAGTTAGATATTTACATTCCATTTCTTCATTTCTGACTGAATTTTCCCAAATTCGGTACAGCGGGTGCAAATATTTTGGTTGCAAAGGTACGGAAATTAATCAATATGCCAAGATTGCGATTTGTGATTCATGCGAAACCGGATCAGACAGACAAATTCGCCGCTAAATTTGATATTTTTTTACAGCAACAAGACTTTTGATTATGAATATATTAATTAAATTCACCGAAGCTATTTCAATACTTTTATCCGAAAAACATTTGCAGACACTTGTAGAATACAAAAAAAGCAGTATCTTTGCAACGCTTTTGGAGAAAGGTATTACAATCCGAATACATGATTCGGGCGTTTAGCTCAGCTGGTTCAGAGCATCTGCCTTACAAGCAGAGGGTCGGGGGTTCGAATCCCTCAACGCCCACTTCAAATTCAATATCAAACAAAACACAAACATTTCGGGCGTTTAGCTCAGCTGGTTCAGAGCATCTGCCTTACAAGCAGAGGGTCGGGGGTTCGAATCCCTCAACGCCCACCAACACTTAAGGTCGTACATTTAGTTGTTCGACCTTTTTTTTCTTTTAAGGCTTATGTTTGTAACATATATTCTATTTTCCGAAACATCCAACTGCTATTATGTTGGATCAACCGGTAATCTTACGGACAGATTAAAGAGACACAATTCAGGACGGAGTACATTTACAAAACGAGGGATACCATGGCACGTGGTATATCAAAAAGAATACGAAACAAAATAGGAAGCTTATCAAGCCGAACTCTATATTAAAGCACAAAAAAGCAGGAAATATATTGAACAATTAATCTCCGAGCAAAAACGTTAACCCAGCTGGGTCTGAGCATTCCGATAAAATCGGAAGGGTCGGGGGTTCGAATCCCTCAACGCCCACCAACACTTAAGGTCGTACATTCAGTTGTTCGACCTTTTTTTTCTTTTAAGGCTTATGTTTGTAACATAGATTCTATTTTCCGAAACATCCAACTGCTATTATGTTGGATCAACCGGTAATCTTACGGACAGATTAAAGAGACACAATTCAGGACGGAGTACGTTTACAAAACGAGGGATACCATGGCACGTGGTATATCAAAAAGAATACGAAACAAAATCGGAGGCTTATCAAGCCGAGCTCTATATTAAAGCACAAAAAAGCAGGAAATATATTGAACAATTAATCTCAGAACAAAAACGTTAGCCCAGCTGGGTCTGAGCATTCCGATAAAATCGGAAGGGTCGGGGGTTCGAATCCCTCAACGCCCACCAACACTTAAGGTCGTACATTCAGTTGTTGGACCTTTTTTTTCTTTTAAGGCTTATGTTTGTAACATATATTCTATTTTCCGAAACATCCAACTGCTATTATGTTGGATCAACCGGTAATCTTACGGACAGATTAAAGAGACACAATTCAGGACGGAGTACGTTTACAAAACGAGGGATACCATGGCACGTGGTATATCAAAAAGAATACGAAACAAAATCGGAGGCTTATCAAGCCGAGCTCTATATTAAAGCACAAAAAAGCAGGAAATAAATGCTCCATCAGGAGCTATATTGTGGTAGGAATATTTTTTTTGATAAAACCTAAGCTTCGTAGGTGCGATATTATAAAAACTCAAGACGACTTCTCTATTTAAAAGCACTTCTACCCGCTCATAAGTGTTGTTTTTTAGTTTCGTTGGTTTCGTCTCGATTTTCCGGGGTTTCGTCCCGTCGTGGAACGAAACCTCACCTTTCGCAGATCAGCTCCGTCCCGCAACGGGACGATAGCTCACCTTTTTCGGACTAGTTCCGTCCCACGACGGGACGATGCATTCCCACCCGCAAATGGACTGTCCCGCGACGGGACGGTACTTTTTTTTCGGGAAATGGTCTGTCCCATGACGGGACGATGCATTTTTTTTCGAAAATGCTCTGTCCGGCGTCGGGACAGTACTTTCTCACCTCAGAATGGTCTGTCCCGTTGCGGGACGATACTTCTGTGTGCGCGGAGAGTTTATTTTAGCTGCATCACAGCATATCCGGCGCATGAAGTTGCATTATCCGATTCGCCGAAGATTAATTTTTCTCCGGGAAGTAGTCTCCGGTTTGTGTAAGATGTTTCGTTGCGGCGAGCGTGTGTTTATCGATTGCTTTATGAAGCCGCTTATCTTTCGGCTTTTGCTCTCCAAAGTTAGGTATGATTTTTCAATTTAGTTGTTTTCTTCGATGGCACGCACAAAAGTGTATTGCTATAACACTAATTCTTCAAACAACTTTTCTACTTCTGAATCCAGGCTCTCGGCATATCCGGGATGCGGGCGCGAAGTCTGAATGCAGGAACTACGCACGGCTGTAAGCCAGCGAAAACGTTCGGGGATGTCGAACTGAGCAATAACACCCCCATCCTTGTGTCCGCAGCAAATTTTATCAAACGACAGCAAGGTATTTTCAAGCAAATCCAGATCCAACTCGCTGGAAAAAAAATTCAACCGTTGCTTATCGAGTTTGTACAGCATGCGGATATACTTAGCCCGCTTAGAGAACAGGATAATGCCTACATTGATGAATTCTTCGCGTTCCACTTTGGGCAACACGCGAATGACGGCATATTCAAATAAGTGTTTTCCTTGCATGGAGAGCTTCGTTTAAAAAGTTAGCGGAGTTTTCTACTCTTCGGGATAAAAACTGATAATACACCTCGCGAATGTCGTTAGCAGACAAACCTTCCTCTGCGTTGGTTGCCCATTCGTCGGGAATCATGTCTACAACCTGCCGGATAAGGTCCGGAGTGAGTAGATGTCTGAATTCTGCATCTACAGCTTCCAGCTTGTCGGCAAAAGGCAGAAGCACATGATCTTTAATCAGTGAGAAAGGACTGAGCGCCTGTTTTTCCCAGTTTGTCCAGGTGTGATGGAAATAAAGAGTTGCGCCATGATCGATAAGCCACAAATCTTTGTGCCACATCAGCATGTTGGTATTGCGCACGGTGCGGTCCACATTAGTCAGAAAAGCATCCATCCACACGATTTGCGAAGCCAGTAATCCATCTACCTTAGTCGTGATAGGGTCGAAGGTTAGCGCTCCCGATAGAAAATGAAGGCCCAGATTCAATCCGCGACTACTCTGCAACAAATCCTGAATTTCTTCGTCACCCTCGGTTTGTCCGAAAGCTTCGTCGAGTTGCACAAAAACCAGTTCGGGTATACGCAGATGCAATAGCTTTGCCACTACCCCACCAATTAACTCCGAGATAAGCGCTTTAGCTCCATGTCCGGCTCCACGAAATTTGACTACATACTTGAAGCCGTCATCAGCTTCGGCCAATGCGGGCAACGATCCTCCTTCGCGCAAAGGAGTGATATAGCGGGTTACATTTACGGTACGTAAATCCATATTTTTCTTTACAAATTTATGCTTTATTTCTATATACACATGAAAATAGCCAGTAATCGTCTCAATATAAATGACATGAATTTTAGATCTTCAATATCAAAATTTAAGCATCGATCCTTAGTTCACATTGACACTGCAATTATAAACCATATAATATCAACTCAATTTTGCCATTTTTAAATTACTATGGTCCATAAACAATATAGCTTAAGTTTATTTCCTTTTATTATTCCCAGATAAGCATCAGCCCCACCTACTCCAGGATGCTCAAGCCTAAAATACACCCTATCTTTATTATATATAGCTATTAAAAAAATATCACCTGCTGAATATATTTTTGATAAAGCAGAAATGAATGAGTTTCTGTCATCGGCAACCAAACTTTTTGCATTTACATATTTTTTATTCAAAGTAATCAAATTGTCATTATTCCATGAAAGGAATTTGGCTTCTGCTAATACTTTTTTATATTGTTCATATTTAGAGTTATTTTTTAAATTCGGATTCTCTTTCCTTTCTAATTTTATCAACTTTGAAACTCGCATTGTATCGACATACAAGATCTGAGAAGGATTTATGACTCCATACAATTCGGATATGCCTTTTGATTCTGCTAATTCAATCAAATTAGTCACAGACCACGTTCTATGCAGCTCATAAATTAATGGTTTCGTATTCTTTGGTTGACTAAAAGAAATGGTTGAAATAGACCAAATAACCAATAAGATAGTACTTTTCTTCATGCTAGATTAAAGTTTGAATTTATTCTTCATTATACCGCAAACGTCTTTTTTGCTTTCATTATCTCATTGGTATCCGAGGGCTTCACCACCGATTATTTATATCTACTCCCGTCGCAAGATCATTGTATTTTCTACAATACTGTTTTTTTCTGGCTTTCAATTCTTTTAAGCCCCTTAAGGGGTTTGGGGTCATTATCCTCTAAAAAGCACTCTGAATGCCTCTTCCACCTTCTTGACCTGTACCAATTCAATATTGAGTTTGGCACTATTGATACTTTTCAGGTTGATTTCCGGAATAATCATTTTGCGGAATCCCAGCTTTTCGGCTTCCAGTATGCGCTGTTCCATCCTGTTGATGGGGCGTATCTCGCCCGAAAGACCGACTTCGCCGGCCATACAAAGCTGTTTTTCAATAGAAAGATCCATGTTTGACGACAGAATGGCCGAGATCACTGCCAGATCAATAGCCGGATCGTTTACCTTGATGCCGCCGGCAATATTGAGGAACACATCTTTCTGCGCTATTTTGAATCCGGCGCGCTTTTCGAGTACAGCAAGCAGCATGTTGAGTCGACGCAGGTCGAAGCCGGTGCTGGAGCGCTGAGGAGTGCCATATGCCGCCGAGCTTACAAGCGCCTGAACCTCGATGAGGAACGGGCGAATACCTTCGATGGCCGAGGCAATGGCCACACCGCTGAGTCCTTCGTGATTTTGCGACAACAACAGTTCCGATGGATTACTCACTTCGCGCAGCCCGTTTTGTTGCATCTCAAAAATGCCGAGTTCCGACGTACTTCCGAAGCGGTTTTTTATCGGACGAAGAATACGGTACATATAATGCTGATCGCCTTCGAACTGGAGCACGGTATCTACAATATGTTCCAATACTTTGGGCCCCGCAATGCTGCCTTCTTTGTTGATATGGCCGATAAGCAATACGGGCGTGGCGGTGGTTTTACAAAACTTCAGCAGGTTGGCGGTACATTCACGCACTTGCGACACCGAGCCGGGCGACGACTCGATCAGCTCCGTAGAAATGGTCTGAATGGAATCAACAATCACCACATCGGGCTGAATATTCTGGATATGTACAAATATTTGTTCGAGCGATGTTTCGCTCACAATATAGCAGTCGGGATTATCAAATTTCAACCGTTCGGCACGAAGCTTGAGCTGCTTCACACTTTCTTCGCCAGAAATATACAGCGTTCGTTTTCCTTTCAGGTTCAGCACTACCTGCAACACCAGCGTAGACTTACCAATACCCGGCTCACCGCCAATCAGAACCAAGGAGCCCGGCACTAATCCACCTCCCAAAACCCGGTTCAGCTCATTGCAACTGGTGTCGATGCGACTTTCTTCGGACGTTTCCACATCCGAAATAAGTATCGGTTTTTGTTTGGTCAATTCAACTCCGCCCACGTGAAATTTTGGCGTCGTATCTTTGCTGATTACTTCCTCCACATAACTGTTCCACTCGCCACACGACGGGCATTTGCCTATCCACTTCGGAGAGTCGGCACCACAATTCTGACAAACGTAAACGGATTTGGTTTTGGCCATAATATTGGGATAAAAATACTTTTGAAACGAAAATAAATTAACGCTAAAATCTTCAGATGAGCACTTGAATACGTTTAGATACTCACTTGTGCCCTTTAGATGCTCACTTGACTAGCTTAAAAGCTTACTTGACTAGTTTCGAAGCTCACTTGACTAGCTTAGATGTTCACTTGTACCCTTTAGATGCTCACTTGACTAGCTTAAAAGCTTACTTGACTAGTTTCGAAGCTCACTTGACTAGCCTAGATGCTCACTTGTGCCCTTTAGATGCTCACTTGACTAGCTTAAAAGCTTACTTGACTAGCTTCGAAGCTCACTTGACTAGCCTAGATGCTCACTTGTGCCCTTTAGATGCTCACTTGACTAGCTTAAAAGCTTACTTGACTAGTTTCGAAGCTCACTTTACTAGCTTAGATGCTCACTTGTGCCCTTTAGATGCTCACTTGACTAGCTTAAAAGCTCACTTGACTAGCCAAGAAGCTCACTTGACTGCGATAGAAGCTTACTGAACTACGATAGAAGCTAATTTGTCAATATTCGAACCTTCCAAATTCACTTTCAATCAGCAGTTCGGCTTTATCAGAAACCTCACAACGACCTACTATTTGTGCTTCAATATTAAATGATTTGGAAATGTCAATCACCTGCTGAGCATATTCGGCGGGCAAATACACTTCTAACCGATGTCCCATATTAAACACCTTATACATTTCCTTCCAGTCGGTTCCCGATTCTTTTTGAATCAACTGGAACAAAGGAGGTACCGGAAACAGATTATCTTTCACCACCTTCAGATTTTCAATAAAATGAAGTATTTTGGTTTGTGCACCACCGGAACAATGCACCATTCCGTGAATATTCGGACGCAGCTCTTCCAATAGTTTTTTTACCACCGGAGCATAAGTTCGCGTTGGCGACAACACCAGCTTTCCGGCATCTATGCCCAAAGCTTCTATTTTGTCTGTCAATTTACAAGATCCCGAGTAAGCCAACTCCTGCGGTATATCAGCATTATAACTTTCGGGGTACTTAGTAGCCAAATAGTTGGCAAAAACATCGTGACGCGCCGAAGTTAAACCATTACTACCCATGCCACCGTTATATTCTTTTTCGTAGGTAGCTTGTCCGCTCGACGAAAGTCCCACAATCACGTCGCCTGGTTTAATATTAGCATTATCAATCACCTCCGACCGCTTCATCCGGCAAGTTACCGTACTGTCCACGATAATCGTACGCACCAAGTCACCCACATCGGCCGTTTCACCTCCTGTAGGGTAAATCTTCACTCCCATCGTTGCCAGCTCATCTACCAGCTCATTGGTACCATTAATGATAGCCGAAATCACCTCGCCGGGAATCCGGTTTTTGTTGCGCCCTATTGTGGAAGACAGCAGTATATTATCCGTTGCACCTACGCACAATAAATCGTCGGTATTCATTATCAATGCATCCTGAGCAATGCCTTTCCACACCGAAATATCACCGGTTTCTTTCCAATACACATAAGCCAACGACGATTTTGTTCCGGCTCCATCGGCATGCATAATATTGCAATACTCGGGATCATTTCCCAGAAAATCAGGGATTATTTTACAAAATGCTTTAGGAAATAAGCCCTTATCTATATCTTTTATTGCATTGTGTACATCTTCTTTCGAAGCCGATACGCCTCGTAAATTATACCGTTGATCGCTCATGTTATTGTTATTATATTGTATATTTAGTTGTTAAATGACAAATTCTATTTTAATGATTCCTTTTCCCCGAAAGTAAAACACAGACAGACTACCTCGTAACCCATAACTAATCAGTCCCACTTACTCATAATAATTATACGGGAACAAACTCTGACATATGAATAATTATCACAGCCCGTTCATCGTCCGGCTTCCCTAATCACAGCAGTTATCTTGTTATTAAATTCTTTTTCCTTCAAAAGTTGCTCCAACGTCATATGCATGCGGTAGCACCAAAAATTCCGCGGATTACTCGGCACATTGATCCGTTCGGCAAAAGGATGCTCCAGACATAAGGTCGACTCCAACGCCATCCAGTCCTGCCAGGGAAGAATGATCAACATAGCCTGCGACTGTAAGTGTTGCTCAACAATCCGCTCGGCTATCCACGATTCGCAAGTAGCCGGAGCAGGTCCCTGTAAACCTAAAGCTTTATTATAAAACCGCTGGGTCAACACCGGATCTTCCTCCCACCACGCACGAATCGGATTCATGTCGTGCGTAGACGTAGTACAAACCGATCGATACGGAGCATCCGAAGGCATGGCAAATTCTGTATTCGGTTTTTTAGGCATGCGTTGAATTTCGAGACTTATAATTTCCAGTTCGTTCATCACATCAGGCACCGAATCGGGCACCATACCCAAATCCTCTCCACAAACCAACATGTTGGTTGCCGAGATCAATGCCGGCAATTTATTCAATGCTTGTTGCTTCCAAAATTCGGTATGCCGATGGTAAAAATAATCCACGTAAAGCTTATCCAGCAACCGGCGCGTATTCTCCGGCAAATCCCGAAAAGTAGCCGAACTATGCATAGAAATGCGGGGATGAAATTTATCCGGCTCACGCGAATCACGGACAAAGAGTACTTCGCAGTGCAGCATATACAAGCCATCCCGAATCAAGACCTCTTTATTCCCGAAATTATAACCCAGCGATGCAAAATGTTTTTCGATTTTTTTCTGGGTATCATATTCCGGCTTAAACTTATAATTTTGCCAACCATCGGTCAGCAGATATTCCCGAATAACGTCGTCGGTATATTTGCCAAAAGTTGCATAGAGTACATGTTCTTTGAGATACGGTTTTAGAAAACGGTTCTCGTCCATCCACACTCCTCTTGATTCCAATTCGCTTCGCGTAAAAGGCAAAGCAGGACAAAAACTACCCGTCAGCCCCCACACTGCATCAATGGGAATTTCCCAAATACGAAAGAATCCCAATATATGGTCAATGCGATAAGCATCAAAATATTCGGACAATTTCTGAAATCTTTTTTTCCACCATTGATATCCGTCTTTCGCCATAAGCTCCCAATTGTAGGTCGGAAAGCCCCAGTTTTGTCCGGTAGTCGAAAAATCGTCGGGAGGCGCACCCGCTTGTCCGTTTGCATTAAACAACTCCGGTTCCACCCACGCATCTACGCTACGCGGACTCACTCCAATAGGAATATCACCCTTTATAGCAATTCCGTTAGCCCGCGCATAATCATGTACCGCCGTTAATTGTTTATGTAAGTGATATTGCAAAAAATAGAAGATAGCAATGTCATCGTAATGAGCCAGACCTGGAGATGATAGCGCTTCTATCTCGGTTTGGTTATAAATACCGAAATCCGGCCATTTCCCAAATTCAGGCGTGCCATTCAGATCGCGCAGATACGAAAAAGCGGCATAGGGTACCAGCCACTCTTTGTTTGCTTCAAAAAAGACTTTATAATCGTCTGAGGCAAAAACAGCAGGACTTTCCTGCGGATAAATGAGCTTGAAGAACTCCCATTTGGCATTCATGACATTCTGATAATCAGAAAATGTCTGCGCATTCAACTCTGTTTTTTTTGCCTGAAAATAATCTTTCTGCTTTTTAGTTTTCAATTTTCCCAAACTCTCCAAATGCAGATAAATCGGGTGTAAAGCATATACCGAAACGGCGTTATAAGGGTAGGAATCGTAGTTGGTATGATAGAGGATGGTGTCATTAATCGGCAAAGTCTGAATAATACGTTGACCGGTTTTTCGGGCCCAATCCACCATTTTTTTTAAATCATCAAATTCGCCAATTCCGAAACCGGACTCACTTCGAAGCGAAAACACCGGTATGGCCACTCCCGCACCTTTCCACGAAGGTATCGTACGGATAAAATGTTCATCATTGACTACTGTAAGAGAATTTGGATCTGCACCCATGAGTAGTCGGTTAGGACCACCACCCCAGGCCAGCACCTCATCTGTTTTTGTATCTACAATCAGATATTTATATTCGAGAGGAAAAGTTATTTTGGCTGCATCCAGTGCAACACTCCAAACAGGATAGTTCGATTCGTCTAGTCTGACCTTACGAGCAACATCCCAATTGCCTAAAACATCCTGATTTCCAACAATAGCAAAATGTCGGTCAGGCTCCATCTGCGGACAATTGACCCGCAACACAACATTACCTTTTGGAGTCGGACTTAAAGCTTCCAACGGAGACCGTTTAAAAAAACAATCTGAAAATGCAGCAGTTGCAAACGGACTATCGCCATACGAAGCCCGCCAGTTATCATAAACCGTAACGAAGTCTTTTGACTCGGGGAAATCAATTTTACGAATTCCACCATACTCAAACTGTAGAGATTTATCCTGATTCAGAATAGCATATTGATATAAAACAGAATCAGTTTCACCGATAGAAACTTCTGTACTCCATTCTGATTTTTCGTTGCATCGCATTATAAATCCATCATTGAAAGAAAGATCCGAAGAATCTACCGAAACAGGATTAATCAACAGGTACAAAGATTGCCCCCATTCAGTTTTATAGTGTATGTTGAATTGTATCTTCATAAATCAGAACTTATATTGGCTACAAATTTACGAAAATAAAGCACACGAAAAAAGCAGAACTCTGCGTCCCTCAAAAGATTGGATGCAAACGTTTGAATTTTAGTCAGTGAAGACACATTAATTGAGCCCCAAAGGCTCTGAACGACGAAACTCTCACTCGTTTACTCAAGAAGAAAAAGGCTTTCAACAATTTCGTTCTGAAATTTGTTTCATAGCAGAATAAAACTCCATTCCAACTCTGGAATTTTCCTCTAAAACCAGTTAAATTAAAGAAGATATGAAAAAGTTCATTGGTATTGTTTTAGGAACACTTATTGGATTAGTGCTCATCATAGCCCTGTTTGTTCCTAAAGAATTTAAGTACGAGAAATCAATCGTAATTAATGCTCCTATCGAAAAAGTATGGGAGAATGTCAACTCACTGTCTGCATTAGACAAATGGAGTCCATGGAACGCTCATGACCCCAACATGAAGAAAGAACTCGTGGGACAGGACGGAACAGTTGGCGCCATGCAAAGCTGGGAAAGCAAAATTGTAGGATCTGGCAGTCAAACCATTGAAATAGTTGATAAGCCAATTCTTTTCGAAACAAAATTAGACTTTTACAAACCTCACAAAACCCGGAGCAAATCGTACGTAAAACTAACAACAGAAAAAAATCAGACCAGAGCTACCTGGGGCATGACCGGAAAGATCCCCTACCCCATTAATATTACGATAATATTCACGGATCTGGAAAAAGATTTGGGAAAAGATTGGAATAACGGATTATCAAAATTAAAAAACATAAGCGAAAGCAAATAATCAGGACATTAGAAAAACTAATTCGAAATAAATAAAATTAAAAATGAATGAATTAAACACAACAAAACAATCTACGAGCAACATCAATCGTATGCCCGCATTGTTTGTTGGACATGGTAGCCCGATGTATGCCATTGAAGAAAATGAGTTTGTACAAAACTGGCGAAACTTAAGCGAAACACTTCCAACACCTCATGCCATAATCTGTATTTCGGCACATTGGGAAACACGAGGTACACAAGTTACCGCTATGCAGAACCCTCCTACCATTCATGATTTTGGAGGATTTCCGCAAGAACTGTACGACGTTCAATACCCAGCAGCCGGTAGTCCCGAGTTGGCTAAGGAAATTATTAAATCTGTTTCCGGAACTACAGTTAGTGCCGATCAGAAATGGGGACTGGACCATGGCACATGGAGCGTAATCAGACGCATGTACCCTACGGCAAATGTTCCGGTAATTCAACTCAGTCTGGATTATAACAAATCACCGGAAGAACATTACAAACTTGCTAAAGAGCTGGTCTCATTCAGAAACAAAGGAGTGCTGATTGTGGGAAGTGGCAATATAGTCCATAATTTACGTAAAGTCACTTGGGATAAACCTGACGACGAGGAATATGGTCTGGATTGGGCAATCGAAGCCAACGAAACGATAAAAAGACTGATTCTTGAGAATAAACATAAAGAATTAATTGATTATACCCTATTGGGCGAAGAAATCCGGATGGCCGTACCAAGTCCCGACCATTATTTACCATTACTTTATACATTAGCCTTAAAACAAGAAGATGAAAGCATTTCGTTTTTCAACGACAAAGTAGTAATGGGTTCGCTTTCCATGACATCACTCCGTATCGGATAAAACAGTCTTTTGACATAAAGAAGAATAGTTTACTGATTCTCAGCGCAAACTCAAAGCAGTCTAAAAATAGAATTATTTTGTTTCAGGCCTTTGTATATCAAAAATAAAGTCGTATTTTTGCAGCTCTTTTCGGATAAGGTAAATCAAGAAGCAATGCCGCAGGCAACTCACCTTCCCGATGTAATCAGAAAAGTCGTTTAAAATGTACGCAATCGTAGAAATTTTGGGACAACAGTTTAAGGTGGAAGCCGGAAAAAGACTGTATATCCATCGTATGGAAGAGGCTGAAAGAGGCTCACAAGTAGAATTTGACAAAGTGTTGTTGATCGACAACGAAGGCGCAATCACAGTTGGTGCTCCGGTTGTTGCTGGTGCAAAAGTTGTAGCAGAAGTATTATCACACGTTCGTGGCGAAAAAGTAATCGTTTTCCACAAAAAACGTCGTAAGGGATACCGCAAACGCAACGGTCACCGTCAAAACTTCACAGAATTATTTATTAAAGAAATTGTAGCTTAATCGATAAAAATTAGAAGAAAATGGCACATAAAAAAGGGGTTGGTAGCTCAAAGAACGGTCGTGAATCGGAAAGTAAACGATTGGGTGTAAAGATTTTTGGTGGTCAATTTGCAAAGGCAGGTAACATCATCGTTCGTCAACGTGGTACAGTTCATCACATTGGTGAAAACATCGGTATGGGAAAAGATCATACTTTGTTTGCATTAGTTGACGGAGTAGTAGAATTCAGAAAAAAGAAAGACAACAAGTCATTTGTTTCTGTAAAACCTATCGAAGCTAATTAAGCATTAGCCGATACTCAACACACATAAATCTCCTGTTGTTTTACATTCATGTAAAATTGCGGGAGATTTTTTATTTCAGAAATTTGTAATTACTGACTATCTCAATTACAGATCGACATAATTCAACGATTAAACAAAACACATGCTTACACTCAAATACATCACCGAAAACACAGAGGAAGTAATAACCCGACTGGCAAAGAAAAATTTCGATGGATCTGCCATCATTGCTCAGGTAGTGGAATTAGACAACGTTCGTAAATCAACGCAGGTTTTGGTCGACACAGCTTCAGCCGAATTAAACAGCCTGTCGAAAGAAATCGGATTACTTTTCAAACAAGGAAGACAAGACGAAGCCGCACAAGCTAAAGAAAAAACGGTTGAATTAAAAGAGAGCATTAAAACGCTGGGCGACCAACAAGCTTCAGCCGAACAAAAACTAAATGAATTATTAGTCCAAATTCCAAACTTACCCCACGCGAGCGTTCCTGCAGGGAAACACGCTGAAGATAATTTAATTGAACGTACTGGTGGTGCTATGCCCAACCTGCACGCCGATGCCGTACCGCATTGGGATCTGGCAAAGAAATACGATCTGATTGACTTTGAATTAGGCGTCAAGATTTCAGGAGCAGGCTTTCCTGTTTATAAAGGTAAAGGAGCTCGTTTACAACGCGCATTAATCAACTTCTTCCTCGACAACGCCCGCGAAGCCGGCTATCTGGAAATACAGCCACCTTATGTGGTTAATGCTGCTTCAGGATACGGAACCGGACAATTACCGGACAAAGAAGGACAAATGTACCATTGCACGGTAGACGATTTATACCTGATCCCGACTGCCGAAGTACCGGTAACAAACATTTATCGTGATGTGATTCTGAACGAAAATGAATTGCCAATCAAGAATACAGCTTATTCAGCCTGTTTCCGTCGCGAGGCCGGCTCATACGGGAAAGATGTGCGTGGTTTAAACCGACTACATCAATTCGACAAAGTGGAAATTGTACAAATACAACACCCTGACAAATCTTACGAGACACTTGATCAGATGGTGAATTACGTACAAACTTTAGTCGACAAACTGGAATTGCCATGGCGCATTCTTCGCCTTTGCGGAGGTGATATGAGTTTTACGTCTGCTTTGACATTCGACTTTGAAGTTTTCTCTGCAGCACAGGAACGCTGGTTGGAAGTCAGTTCGGTTTCTAACTTTGAAAGCTATCAGGCCAACCGCCTGAAATGTCGTTTCAGAACAGCCGACAAGAAGACTCAGCTTTGTCACACACTAAACGGTAGTGCTATGGCGCTACCACGTATTGTGGCCGCATTACTCGAGAATAATCAAACACCTGAGGGTATCCGCATTCCAAGGGCTTTGATTCCATACACCGGATTTGATATTATAGATTAATTCCCTAATAAAATCTATCTAAACAGTAGGGGCAGGTTTCAACCTGCCCCTACTCTATTTTTGGAGACTTAGGCTTCTTGACCTTATCTTCATTTTTGGCAATAAAATCTTTCCATCCCGAATAAGCTTTTTCAGAAGTAGGTCTACCAAGCTGAAGAAAATGACAATAAGCAGCTGCCAGTCCGTCGGTGGCATCTAATTGGGGCAGCATACTCTCTTGAGGAATATTCAAATAGCGGCGAAGCATATCTGCCACTTGTTCTTTCGAAGCGCTTCCGCTTCCGGTAATGGCCATTTTAATCTTAAGTGGCGCATATTCAGTAATCGGAATATCGCGATACAAAGCCGCCGACATAGCCACGCCCTGAGCACGCCCGAGTTTAAGCATCGACTGTACGTTCTTTCCAAAAAACGGAGCCTCAATAGCCAGATGATCGGGGTGAAACTCATCAATCAACGACAGCGTGCGGGCAAAAATCCGCTGAAGCTTTAAATAATGGTTGCTGTATTTCTTCAAATCGAGCACCCCCATAGCCAGCATTTCAGTTTTATTTCCGGTCACTTTAAGCAGGCCATAGCCCATGATGGTTGTTCCGGGATCGATACCTAGTATTATTTGTTCTTTTATCATTTTTTATTCAACCAACTCCAAAACGGTTGTAAAAAACGCCACTTCGGTGCCAAATTCACGAGCACAGCTTTCCTTAAATATTGCACTAAACTCTTGATTCCATTGTTTTAGTGTTCGCATATCATTGACCCGAAATTGCACAGAAAAAGAAGTTCCTTCCTGCTCTGCACTGGTAATAACCCTGGCCACCTGCGGTAAACTAAAGTAAGTAGAATCGAGCATAAATGGAATATGTTGCTCCCTGATCCATTTGAGCCAAGAGCCATGAGCCTTGTCAGATACGAGGTAAGTGGTATTAAAGATAAGCATGAATATTATTTTGTTGATAAATTAGGTGGGCAAAAGTAGTCATAATTTCCAAAACTTCCTTATCTTTGCGCAGCAATTTAAAATCAAGCCGGGGGTTTAGCTCATCTGGCTAGAGCGTGACACTGGCAGTGTCAAGGTGATCGGTTCGAGTCCGATAATCTCCACTTGGTTAATCCAAACGCCGACTACGTGAGTAGTTGGCGTTTTTTTATTCATTAAACAATGAGTTTTCTTCGATGCACATGCCCAAAAAAGGAATTGATTGTTCGATATTTTAGCCTACAAAGAACATGTAAGTCAGCAATTCTATTTAACAATTTGTTTTTCAAAGCAAAATACAAGATCAACATCTTGTAACTCGTAACTACTTACTTGTAATTACTTCTGCATTCTCAGAAAAGCCGTTTTTTAAACCAGAAAGCCACATTCACCAACGCAATCATAACAGGTACCTCTACCAACGGTCCGATAACAGCTGTGAATGCTTCACCCGAATTAATACCAAAAATAGCTATAGCTACTGCAATGGCCAATTCAAAATTGTTGCTAGCCGCTGTAAACGATAAGGTAGTTGCCTGTTCATAGGTGGCACCCATTTTTTTACTCATAAAGAATGACAACACAAACATGAGCACAAAGTAAATAACCAGCGGAATGGCAATACGCAGTACATCCATGGGGATTTTTACAATATATTCTCCCTTAAGCGAAAACATCACAATGATAGTAAACAGCAAGGCAATAAGTGTCAAAGGGGATATTTTGGGGACAAAGCTGGTTTCATACCAGACTTTACTCTTCACCCGTACCAGAACAAAGCGCGTAAAAAAACCGGCAATCATCGGAATCCCCAGATAGATAAATACGCTTTTGGCAATAGCACTCATGGTTATCTGTGACACTGAGTCGTTCACAGGAAGTCCAAACCAACCCGGCAACACAGCAATAAACACATAGGCATACACAGAGAAGAGCAATACCTGAAACAGCGAATTAAATGCTACTAATCCGGCAGCATATTGCCGATCACCATGTGCAAGATCATTCCACACAACCACCATGGCAATGCAACGTGCCAGCCCGATCAGAATAAGCCCGTACATGTAATCGATATTGAATTGCAGGAAAACGATAGCCAGTAAAAACATCAAAACAGGTCCTACAATCCAGTTTTGTACCAACGACAAACCAAGAATCTTCGTATCTTTAAATACGTCGCCCAATTCTTCATACTTCACCTTAGCCAATGGCGGATACATCATAACGATCAACCCGATGGCAATGGGGATATTGGTAGTTCCCGACGACAAGCTGCTCCAAAACGTGGCTACGCCGGGATAATACCAACCGGAAAAGACACCGATAAACATTGCCAGAAAAATCCATAAGGTGAGATAACGGTCAAGAAATTTGAGACGGGTTTTCATAACTGTGGTTTGATTTGTTCAACATAAAATTTATAAAAGCCATCTTTGATTTCATCCCGAACACGAATAAATTCACCCCAGATAAACTCATCAGTTCCTACGGCATGGCTGGGATCGTCGAAACCGATATGCAGGCGATGCTTCACTTTACCAAAAAAGGCAGGGCATTCTTCATTAGCACCTCCGCAAACAGTAATTACATAATCCCATTCGTCTTTTAAATATTTATCTACGGAATCGGAAGTATGATGACTGATATCAACACCCGCTTTCGCCATAACCTTTACTGCTTTTTCGTTTAGCCTGCCGCTGGCTTGCGTACCTGCCGAGCAAACAGTCAGACTCTGATCGAAGGATTGCAACCAACCGTGAGCCATTTGGCTACGACAACTATTGCCTGTACATAGAATTAATACTTTCATTGCGTTTAATTTATTTTTACCGATTTATCATTTGTTTATTTCAACGTAACTTTCCCTTTTATAGACAAAACCACCATTGAGTTTTTGGCTGTAGAACTTACGGTTATTGTTTTCAAAAATGTACCCGGAATGCGAGTATTATACTTAACCTTTATGACTCCCATTTTACCCGCCTGAACAGGCTCTTTCGACCATTGGGGAACCGTACAACCACATGACGCCTGCACATTAGTTAACACTAAGGGCAATTTCCCATTATTTCGGAATTTAAATTCGCACCTTCCCGGGCTGCCCACTAAAATTTCACCATAGTCATACCTTGTGTTCTCAAAAACTATCTCAGGTCCATGCTTTGTATTCGTTTTTTGAGCTGACAAGCCCAGACAGGTTAGCAAAAATAGGAAAAGTACTATTTTAATTAATTTCATTTGCTTCTATTTTTTTTAAAAGTTTCAATTACAGTTCAGGCAAACTTGACGACATGACATTTTTACATTTTTATCATTCATAGTCTCATTACCCGTATATTTTAGGGATGCTGATCCTTCGTCGATCCTTCGTTCATCGTTCGTTGATCGTTCGTCCATCCATATACCTAACTTAGCAAGACAAGCGTTAATATATTTAGCATTTCGGACTTACAGAGTATTAATAAAATTAAGGTTTGCCGATTAGAATTAAATACAGCGTACCACTATTAACCACAGATATAATTTAGCTCAACCCACTTAGCTTTCAATCTCAAAAAATCAGATTGAATAAAAAGCCCACAATCATTATTCCCCCACCCACAATGGAAATAAAGGTGAATATCAACGGAAGCTTTAATACCTTTCGGAGAATAATCATTTCGGGCAATGACAGACTGATAACCGACATCATAAACGCTAACGCTGTACCCAATGAAGCACCTTTTTCAATTAACACCGAAACGATAGGAACTATTCCTGCAGCATTGGAATACAACGGAATGCCGATTAACACAGATAATGGGACCGAATACCAGACTGATTTTCCCATCAAAGAAGCCATAAATTCTTCGGGGACATAACCATGAGCTCCTGCACCAACCAAAATGCCTAAAGCCACGTATAACCATACTTTAGCTACAATTTCTTTTACAGCTTCGCACCCCATTGAAATACGTCCTGAAAAAGTAATTTTGTCCTCTTCTGCATCACCGCCACCAAGTTTAATTGCGTAAACCCATTCCTCTACCCATTTTTCCAACTTTAGTCGTCCAATAATCCAACCGGCAAGAATAGCAATAACAAGCCCCGTTACAATATAGATAACTGCTACCTTCCAGCCAAACAGGCCATATAATAGAATCACGGCAACTTCGTTGATCATGGGAGCAGCAATCAGGAACGAAAATGTAACACCCAGCGGAACACCCGACTCCACAAATCCAAGAAATAACGGAATAGCAGAGCAGGAACAAAAAGGAGTCACAATACCTAATGTAGCAGCCATTACATTTCCGGTAAATGTTTTTTTGCCTTCCAAAGCTTTCCGGGTACGTTCGGGCGTAAAAAAACTACGTATAATTCCAACAAAGAAAATGATGAGTGCAAGTAACATCAGCACTTTGGGAAATTCAAAAATAAAAAATCGTAAGGCTTCGGTGAGATGAGCTCCTTCTTCCATTCCCAAAAATGTATCAATAAACCAATCGGTCAGTGGTTGCAGATAGTGATAAATCAGAAACCAAACCGGAAGCAAAACCAGTATAATTTGAAATTGACGGTATTTGAGAAATTGAACATTCATAACAACATAGTTACTTAATGATTAAAGACCAGAGTGAAACTCTCAAATGAGGGTTACCAGCATATAATAAATTCCGACTAATATAAACACTACGGAAACTGCCCTGCGAAACCAAAGTTCAACGATTTTAATCCGGTTATACAATTTACCAACATTACCCACTGCAAAAGCCAGTAGCCAGGAAAAAAGAATAACGGGAAGTCCTGTGGCAACAGCAAACACAAAAGGCAAATACAAACCTTCGGCACTCGAAACCGTGAGTGGTATAAGCATTGCAAAATACAGCACACCACTATACGGGCAAAAAGCCAGAGCGAAAACCATTCCCAGAAGTAGAACAGCCCAATAACCGCCTTTAGCTTTTTCTCCTATTTTCTCGGTCAATGCCGAAAAGCCCGGAAACTTCAGCTTAATCACATCAAGCATAAACAATCCGATAAGAATCAGCACCGGCCCTAAAAGCTTTTCACCCCACCCTTGAAAAAGCATAGAAATATGCATTTTACTAGCACCAAAGTACAGGATCAAAGCCAAAACCGTATAACTTATAGCTCGACCAGCCGTATAAACCAATCCATTATAAAACACCCGTTTTCTATTTTCTATATCGCGGCTAATAAAACCGATAGCCGAAATATTGGTTGCCAACGGACAGGGACTGATAGCAGTCATCAATCCCAACACAAATGCTGTGATAAATGCATACTGAGAATTATCCAAGATGCTTTGCAAAAACTCCATATAGTAATGCTGTAAAATTAAAGGAATAAAATAATTGAAAACAGAATCACTTCAGCATAGCATCAACAACACGTTTTAATTCCGCTTTTAGCTTTTCAGGTTTGCTTCTAGCGTACATAAACCCCTGATCGGTGAGATCCACCCGTTTGGCACCATTTATCACCAACAGAGCCTGCCCTTCGGCTTTACATCTATCAGCCAAAGCTTTGCTCTTTTTGTCATCCAGATTTACAGACACAAACGTAATTTTACCAGTCTTCATTTGAGTCGGATAAAGAGCTTCTATTGCTTTTTTAGATTCTGCTTCCACAGCCTGACAAGTTACACAACGGCGCGTAAAATGGAAATACAGGACTTCCACTTTTTCTGTTTT